>Ga0137391_10003964_pt1 | contig 11291 bp, 9 predicted proteins | sample 15con2h24BmetaG_FD_101399 | JGI IMG/M metagenome (GOLD analysis project Ga0137391, IMG submission 101399) | Vadose zone soil microbial communities from Angelo Coast Range Reserve, California, USA - 15con2h2.4B metaG | ecosystem: Environmental > Terrestrial > Soil > Vadose zone > Saprolite...
CAGGGTCGGAATCGTCAGCCGCGGCTATGGCGGGCGAGCGTCGCGACGTGCCAGGCTCGTCTCCGACGGCCAGCACATAGCAATGACACCGCATGAGGCTGGTGATGAGCCGGTGATGCTGGCGAAGTCCTTCGACGGACCCGTAGCCGTCGCGCGCCGACGAATAGACGCGATCGAGCTGCTTGCCACCACCAAATTAGCCGACGCAGTCGTGCTGGACGATGGTTTTCAGCATGTGCGGCTTCGGCGAGACGTTGATCTGCTCCTAATCAACCAAAGCCTCGGCTTCGGCAACGGTTGCCTGTTGCCGGCAGGGCCGCTGCGCGAACCCGAACGGGCGATTCGACGCGCCGATATATTAGTCCTGGTCGAACCGTACGATGCCGGGAATCGCTCGCTCGATTTCCTACGGCGAGATAACCTGCGCGGCAAGCCGGTTGTGCGCGCACGGCTTCAGCCGTCAGCATTGACGTACGCCGAAAAGGGGCATTGGCACGAGGCGCCGCTCGTGCTTGACCGACGGCGGGTGGTGGCAGTAAGTGGGGTGGCGAATTCCACGGGATTCCATGCAATGATCGGTGCACTGGGGGCGAAGCTCCTCCGGACGCTTGATTACCCCGACCATCACGACTACAGCGCCGGCGACTGGGAAAATATTCTCGCGGCCGCCCGGCCAGCCGAAATGCTGATCACGACCGAGAAAGACCTGGTGAAGCTCGAGCGCTTTGCGACTCCCGAACTTCCGCTCTATGCGCTGCACTTGAACGTCACGATGGAAGCGCAGGACGAGACCCATCTGCTGACTTTAATCAGGGAGCGAATCAGCCGCGCCACTCCAGCCATCGAACCACGCACGGACTGCACCAGGCGGACCGAAGCGCAGCCGCGAGACGCGCGCATTTGATCATGAACGGAGGAAACCAACAGTGGCACTGAGTAAGGATCTGCTTGACATTTTGGCATGCCCGAAATGCAAAGGCGAACTCCGTCTGACCGACAAACAAGACGGACTCCTCTGCGAAGCTTGCAAACTGCGCTACCCGATCAAGGATGACATCCCGATCATGCTGATCGACGAAGCCGAGAGCATCGGCTGAACCTCGATGTGATTCTTAACAACCGTCAGTCAAAATATTCGATGAGACCGGCGACTCACCGCAGCTTTGGCCGCCCGGCTGATGCGCGGTTGGCCGGCTTTCAATTCTTCGAGCTGGGCCGGCGACGGGTTTATCTGCGGCGTGATCTGGCCGCTCGCGCTCCCGCAATCGTGGCCGCGCTGAGCACGCTGCGTTCCACTGGCGGTGCGGGAAACCGCATGGGTGGCTTCGCTCTGAAGCTTGACGATGGAATGGAGCTATTCGCACGAAAGAACCGCCGCGGCGGCCTGCTCCAGCCTGTCCTCAAGGACCTCTACATGGGAATACGCCCGCGGCCGGTGCGCGAGTTGGCGGTCGCCGCTGAAGCCCGTCGCCGTGGTATCCCGGTCGCCGAGCCAATCGGGGCGATGGTCGAATGGGTCGCGCCAATGGTTTATCGCGGCGTGTTTCTGACGCGGGCGTTGGCAGGAATGACGTTATGGGAGTTCGTTCGCACCGACGATGATCCTCATGTGCGCTCGTACGTGACGGAGCAAGCGCGGCAGGCGATTGACACGATGCATCGACTGGGGCTGTACCACGCCGATCTCAACCTGCACAATCTGTTCGTAACCAAATCGCGCGAGAGCTTCGCCGTGGTGATTCTGGACCTCGACAAAGCGCAGCTCTTCCATGGTCCGGTTCCAGCGGCGATGCGAGCACGGAATCTCGCGCGGCTGCGTGAATCAGGGCGCAAGCTCGACCCTGAGGGGCGTTATCTGGATTCGCAGGCGCTGGAGTTGCTGACTCGAAAATAAAGCCCAGGGGATCGGTTTGAATTCTGTTCGCTGGCCGAAGCCTTTTTCCGTTATTAGGCGCGCATGACGGAGCCTGCCCTAACGCCGCGAGCAATCTCGGAATATTGAAAGCCATTCAAAGGTGCTGCTATGAGTTTTGTGGATACTATCCTTGGCCACAAACGTCCCGCCGCAGTGCGCAATGTTATACTGCCCCGGCGCGCGTCATATCATCCGTCTTCAACCGATTGGCGTGATGAAATAATTTATTTCCTGCTGCCCGACCGCTTCAGCGATGGTCAGGAGGCAAACCGTCCGATGTTGGATCCAGGTAATCGCGGCCAATTCCGGCCCCAGGGGTGGCGTTGGGACCGCTGGGCGGAGTCCGGAGGCTCGCGGTGGCAGGGCGGCAACATCGCAGGCATCCAAGCCAAGCTGGAATACATCAAACAACTCGGCGCGACCACTTTGTGGATCGGCCCGGTCTTCAAGCAGCGCGCTCATTTTGATTCTTATCATGGCTACGCGATCCAGGACTTCCTCGAAGTCGACCCTCGGCTCGGCACCCGCAAGGATCTGGTCGATCTGATCGGCGCGGCTCATGGACGTGGAATGCGCGTCCTGCTGGACGTGGTTTTTAATCACACTGGCGACAATTGGATTTATGCCAACGGACAAGACCAGCCGCCCTATCTCCCCTGGCCGCAGTTCTATCAGAGGGGCGATTGGCGCGATGGCAATGGTAATTTCGTCGTCCAAATCGGCGGCGATGACGACGGCGTCTGGCCACAGGAGTTGCAGCAGGACGACTATTACACACGAGCCGGCGAGGGAAGTCTTGGGGCGGGCGACCTTAATGATGAGCACGCCGAGTTCCGGCGAACCGATTTTGTTGGCGATCGCCATCTTAATTATGATGGCACCGATACGCTCGATGACCTCGCTCGTTGTTACAAGTACTGGATCGCACTGACCGATTGCGACGGCTTTCGAATCGATACACTGAAGCACTTGACGCAGGAGGCGGCGCGGAACTTCTGCGGCACGCTCAAGGAGTTCGCTGCCAACCTCGGCAAAGCCGATTTCTTTTTGGTCGGCGAGGTGGCGGGCGCTGATCAGGACGCCGATCGCTACCTGGAAGTGTTCGGCATCAACTTGAATGCTACTCTCGACATTGGTGAGAGCCGGCGTAATCTCCATGCCGTGGCAAAGGGTCTGTCGCGGCCCGGCGACTATCTCGATTTGGCTAAAGTATGGGATGACGAGTTCGGCTCCCACCGCAATGCGGGAGCAAGCCACGTATCGATTCTCGACGACCACGATCATGTGTCAGGAGACAAAGTGAGGTTCTCCAGTGACGCTTCATCGGATCACCAGGTCGTGGCCGGAGTGGCGATGCAGTTATTCTGTCTGGGCATCCCCTGCATCTACTACGGAACCGAACAGGCGTTCGCCGGACCCGAGCAGAGCGTCCATCAGTTTCTGCCCGAATATGGCAATTCGGATAGGTATTTGCGCGAGGCGATGTTCGGTCCGGAGCATCCGCGGCTCTCCGGCCGGGCGGGCTTGCCGCCGCCCCCAGCAGGGCTGGATAACAACATGCCCGGATTTGGACCTTTTGGGACCGTCGGCGCACACTGTTTCAACTCGGCGTCGCCTGCCTATGTCCGGATCGCCGCGCTGGCGTCGGTCCGCGCCCGCTACCCCGTACTCCGTTACGGGCGGCAGTACCAGCGGCAGATTTCAAACTTCGCTGCGCCTTTCGCTGATGCGGCTGCCGGGGATTTGATCTGCTGGTCGAGAATTCTCGACGACGAGGAAGCGCTGTGCATCGTGAACGGGAACGGGGTCGATGCAAGGGGCGCTGACGTGATCGTGGATCTCAAGCTCAATGATCTAAATGCGCCCGGCAGCCCATGGGGGTCGCAGCCGCCGTTCCTTGCGGTGGTGGCGAACTCTGCGCAGACTGCCGCCGGCCCGGGCTACCAGGGCTCGCATCCGGTCGGTGAAAGGCTGCCGGTACGGCAGCGCGACGGCGCCGCCTACGTCGAGATTCGCAATGTGCCGGCTTCCGAAGTAGTCATACTAATCAACCGGCTGCAATCCGGCTGAGCTGACTGATGAAACGCTGAATGATCGTTTCCATCGGAACGAATTCGGCGATCGGGTAGCCAACTCGGCGCGATTGCTGAAAACGCTAGGCGGAGCGAAGCGGAGCCGAGCAAACGAGTCGGCGAGGTGCGCATAAACATAGTTTGCAGGCGGCAGACCGCAAACTATGGTACTACTATCCTGACCTCCAATAGCAAGTTGCTGATTCCTGCGCTGCTCAGATCGATCTCGTAGCGTTCACCGTCACGCGTATCCCGTGGAATATCGATGATGGCTGGCCTGACGGTGTCGATCATTCCGCGGCCGTAGCAGCTCGGGCACCGATCCCAGCCCCACGATTCGCCGGTGCCGTCACATTGCGGGCATTCCGTGTAGCAGGGGATGCTCACAGGAAATCGGCAGCCGAAGCGCGCCTCCTCGGGCTCCAGAATCGCTTCCATACCCAATCTGCGGCATGGCCCGCTGCTCTTTTTGTGATAACCGAAGAAATTCTGGGATATATGGTCCATTATCTCTTCGATGGTGGGCCGCAGCGTCAGGTAATCCTCAAAAACTGCTACCGGACTCCTGACCCGCAAAGGTTCGGCGGACAAGACTTGCCGGCCGCTCACGAGCTTCACGTCGTAAGCCCGGCGCCGATCAGGATTACTCAGGACTTCGTAGGCTTGGTGGACCTCGTGAAAGCGTTCCGGGTCCGGATTGTGGCCAACATCGGGCTGAAGCGAAAGAGCCAACCGGCGGTAAGCGCGTTTGATTTCGGCCGGCTCTGCGAGCCCCGGCACACCCAGCATCGCATAGAAGTCTCGCTTGACCATGGCCATTTACCTGGCAGCGCAGGCGTCCGAGACTGTGCTCGGCGGCTCTGCGCCAGCGATTTTGATTTTTTTACATAACTACGATTCGCCCGATCGCCCAGAGGGACGATAAGAGCACGGCAAGCGATGACTTCTTCGACCGGCGGGGCCGAAAACCATCGCTCTCCAACCAGTATCATAGCTCCTCTTTTGCCCAAACCGCGGGAGCCTCCAGTTAGTGCCCGACCTTTTGACCGTCCTCGGCGGGCGCACGACCATCGGCCCTACCATTGGAAACCCCCGCCGAATCGCGGAAAGCTTCCCGCAGTTTTGCCAGCATCTTGTCCCGCAGCTCGATGGTCCTTACCGGAAATGGAATCGTAATTCCCTCCTGATTGTAGCGTGCGTGCAGGCGCTTGATGAATTCGTGCTTCACCGCAAGGCTTGCGATGTAGTCCGTCGCCCCCAGCCATACTTTGAAATTGATGCTGGAATCGGCAAAGGTGTTGAAGCGCACTCGGGGTTCAAACTCAGCCAGCGCGCCGGCTACCTGCTTAATCACTTCGCGCGCAACCTCAAGCGTGACTGCTTCGACCTTCTCCAGATCGCTGCTGTAGTCGACGCCAATGTCCAGCGTTATGGCAAGTTCGTCGCGGGGCAGACTGTAATTAGTGATGACGCTGCCCGCCAGCTTGGAGTTCGGCACCACGACCACGCTGTCGCCAAGCATTCTGATATGCGTGCTGCGCCAGCCCACCTTATCCACCCAGCCCTGCTCGTTGCTTTCCAGTTGAATAAAATGGCCCGTCTGGATCGGTTTTTCGGCCATCATATAAATACCGGCGAAGAGGTTCGCCAGGGTGTCCTGCAACGCCAGCGCGACCGCTGCAGTGCCGATACCGAGCGAGGCAATGAGCGGCGTGATCGAGATGCCGACACTGTCGAGGAACACCATCAACGCCAGCCCGATGACGACCCCGCGTGTGACGCCCTGAATCAGCCCGAGTTCCCCCTGCAGTGCCGGCGAACGCACGGCCATTCGGGACAATAGGCCGCGGCAAATCCGGTCGGCAAAGATCATCAACGCCAGCACCACGCTGCCGACCAGAATGATGTACAAAGCATGCGCGGCCCGGGAGTTCAGCGGTAGAATCCAGGCGAGCAGCGCAACGGCGCCTGCGAACACGATTATGGTGAGGGTAGGCGATAGCGCATCGATTAATGAATCTGCCCAGGCCCAGTGAGTGCGTCCGGCGAGATGACGATGAGTTCGGGCGAGCACCGTTTTTTTGGTTGGCAGCAGAATTACCACCCAGAGTAGAGCGATGACAGGGCCGACGACCCATGGCGAGAGTGGAATTCCGCTGACCAGGTTTTGCAAAAATCGGGGTATCACAGTGGAAGCCTCCGCTGCTTCAAAACTTCCCCCGTTACTATCAGTAAGGCTCAGACGCCGGCTGGATGGAAACAGATCAGGATCCGCATCGATGAGAATGGCTATTTTAAGTCGCCGTAACATCAGCCGCGGCGGCCCTACGGCCAAAAAATGCAGATGGCGACCGCGGACGGCTGGGATGGTATAGAGGGTTCGCCGTGACCTTGTTCGTGGACCGGCTGCGGCTGCTTCAGCCAGCTTGCATCGTGATCTGCTCAGCCGCCATCAGCGTATTGCGCGTCAGCATCGCCACCGTCATCGGACCGGCGCCGCCCGGAACCGGGGTAATAAATGCAGCGCGTCGGCGCGCGCTCTCGAATTCAACATCGCCGCGCACGCCGGATGAATCCCGGCTGATGCCAACGTCGATTACGATCGCACCCGGCTGTATCCATTCGCCGTGGATGAGACCGGCGCGGCCAACTGCTGACACCAGAATTTCCGCGCTGGCCACTTCGCCGGACAGATCGCGCGTGAACTCATGGCAAAGTACGACGGTCGCATTGCGCTCAAGCAGCATCAGGGCGAGCGGCTTCCCGACGAGCGCGCTGGTGCCGACGATCACCGCGCGCTTGCCCGCGGGATCGATGCCAGTGCGATCGATCAGCTCAATCACGCCCAGCGGCGTGCACGGACGCAAACCTCGCTGGCCGGCGAGTAACCGGGCCTGACTGATTGGACTTAGTCCGTCGACGTCCTTTTCGGGTGCGAGTTCGGCCAGCCCGGAATTTTCGAGCGCTCGTTCCGGCAGCGGAAGCTGCAGCAGGATCCCGTGACATTTGGCATCACGATTAAGCTGGTAAATGAAGTGAACCAGCTCGTCCTCGCTGATGCGCGGGGAGAAGTGATGCACGCGACAGTCAATTCCCACCTCCTCGCAGGCGCGCTGTTTGGTCCCCACGTAAAGCAGCGATGCCGCCTCATCGCCCACCACGATGACGTCGAGGCCGGGCCGGACGTGATGCTCGCGCATCAAACGGTCGACTCCACAGCGAACCTGTTCGCGAATTTCGCGGGCGATAGCTTTCCCGTCCAGGATGCGCCCAAGTGGAGCTTGGTTGTGCAGAGGCTCGGCGCCGTCAGTCAAAAACGACAGTTTTGTTGGCATACAACAGGACTCGTCTCTCCAAATGCAGGCGCACGCCACGCGCGAGAACCAGCCGTTCGAGGTCGCGCCCTTTCCTTATCAAGTCGGTCAGACTATCGCGGTGCGTTACCCGCACCACGTCCTGGTCGATTATAGGACCAGCGTCGGGAATGGTTGTCACGTAATGACTGGTCGCCCCGATGAGCTTCACTCCTCGTTCATAGGCCCGCGCGTAGGGGCTGCTGCCCACGAACGCCGGCAGGAATGAATGATGAATGTTGATGATGCGGTTTGGGTATCGGGCTACGAAATCGTCCGACAGGATTTGCATGTAGCGCGCAAGAACCACCAAATCAACCTGCAACGAGCGCAATAGTTGGAGTTGCCCAGCCTCTTGCAGCCGCTTGTTCTGCGGCGTGACCGGAAAATGATGATAGGGGATGCCGTGACGCTCGACGGTGTCGCTTAAATCCATGTGATTGCTGATCACAGCCGCGACTTTGCCGCGTAATTCCGCCAGTTCCCAACGGTGCAGCAGGTCGACCAGGCAATGGTCGAGCCGCGAGACAAAAATCGCAACGGCCGGCTCCTCATCTGAGAAGCGCAGTTCCCATTCCATCCCGCAGCGCTCAGCGATCGGCCCAAAGGAATTCCCGATTTCGTCTGCCGGAAGGGTAAAATCTCGCAGGTCCCATTCGACCCGCGAAAAGAATTGCTGGCTCTCGAAATCGATATGGTGATCGGCGTGCAGAATGTTGCCGCCATAACGCCAGATGAAATCCGCGATGTCGCGGACGAGCCCCTTGCGGTCGGGACATTTGATGAGCAGAGTAGCGGTTCGCCTGGATTCGGCCACAGACGTCACAGTGCTCTTCCAGAATAGCTGAGGAGCGCAAGCTGTGACAGATCAAACGAAGCTACGCGAGGGTAGTGAAGCAGCCCCGGATTGATTTCAAGTGTGCGGAGGTGCGGCTAACCGAGCATGAAACAGCAGCACCATGCGCTTTCCACCTACGCCAAGCCGAACACTTCCTGATTATGTTCACCGAGGTGCGGCGCCGGACGGCGGATTGCCCAGGACGAATTGCCATAGCGCGAGGGCATGCCAGCCAGTCTCAATCTGCCGATACCCGGTTGCTCCAGTTCGACGAAAAATTCCCGCGCGCGCAGGTGTTCGCTTTCATACAAGCTGCGCATCGTATTGATCGGCGCGAATGGGATTCGATGTTCCTGGGCGGCTCGATAAAGATCCTGCACCTTCCAACTCGCGATCCATTCGGACATCAGCGCCTTCAGTGCATCATTGTTCTGTGCGCGCGATAGCCGATCCTTGAACAATTCCTCGCTGGCCCATTCCGGATTGCCCATGAGTTGGACCAGCCGCTGCCATTGCTCTTCCTCGACTGCGATCACGAAGATTTGGCCGTCGGCACAGTCCGCAATGAACCATGGACCGATCACCCGATTACCAAGGCGCGAGGCCACCCGTCCCGCATACGTGTAGTGGACCAGGTTATTCTCAATCAGCGCGGTGACAACTTCCCGCTCGGAGATATCGATGGCCTGGCCTTTGCCGGATTTAAACCGGTGCAGATACGCGGCCAGCGCCATCGTCGCCGTATGGACACCGGCCTGGAAGTCGCATTGGTCACCGAAGCATCGTAGCGGCGGCAACTCCGAGTGCGGCGATGCGCCGGGACTGACGAAAGCCCATCCGCTGGCATTGGCGGCGGTCAACTCGTAGCCGTGGTAATTCGCATATGGGCCGGTTTCGCCAAAAATCGAGATGGCCGCGATGATCAAGCGCGGGTAGCGCGCCCTCAGAGCCGCGCTCTCCAGCCCCTGTCTGGCACGCGCGGGCGGAGCCACGTTATGGATTAAAACATCGGCGTGGGCGAGCAAACGCGAACATGATTCCCGGCCGTCTGGCTTGGTGAGGTCGGCGACGACCCCGCGCTTATTCACGTTAAGATAGGTGAAAAGGCCGCTCTTTCCGGGGTCCGGCTTATCCTCCGGAAAGGGACCGCGCCGCCGGGTCAGGTCACCTTCCGCGGGCTCGATCTTAATAACCTCAGCACCCAGATCGGCCAGTAGCTTGGCAGCGAATGCGGCAGAGATCCCCTGACCACATTCGACGATCTTCAGTGCACTGAACGGCGACTGATTATTGCTTTCCACGCGAATCGAATCCCTCTGCCTAGTGCTTAGTTGCATAGGTTCGCTAAACAAGGGTTTGAGCTAGCGAACCCGGCTCCTTCGGAGATTGTTGGTCGAGCACAAAGAATGTGTTTGACTCCTCCCCTGACCAAGGGGAAGGCAGGGTGGGGGTTGCGTGAGTTTCGCTCTCAATACATGACCAAAAATCGCATATCGGCAATAATTCCCTAGCAAGGCCACTATGCACGGGCGCCGACAGACTACCCCCACCTAACCTCCCCCTGGTCAGGGGGAGGGATTGAGGCGCCAGCTCCACCCCATCAGTACGAACCTCCGCGGATTTACCCAGCTAAGCACTAGTCCCCTATCCCCCCTAACTCTTAACTCTTATCTCTTATCTCCTAACTCTTATCTCTGATGATACAACGGATGGCCACGGAAGTTAGTATGCACCCGGCTGAAGTGCTCGCCTTCGAGATTGGCGAAGTAGAGATCATTTAAGCCCGGACCACCGAAGGCACAGTTGGTCGGATGGTCCAACTTTTGGCTGGCGGGATCATCGATCAGAGTGGTCCAGTTACCATTGGTGTCCACTTTGAGGATCTGATTAACCGGTTTCAGAATCTTGTCGGCAGGCGCGTCGCCTTCGGCTTTGGCCTTCCCCGGCAGCGTCACGAACAGATTGCCGTCGGCATCAAACGCCATTCCATCGGGAATCGCCGGGAAATCCTTTGAGTAGATTTCAGGTTTGCCGAAGGTGCCATCCTTTTTGATCGATATCCGCAGACAATCAAAGCGGGTCGACTCAAGCACGTAGACCGCTTCCTCTTTAGGATCGAGCGCAGTGCCATTGGCCAGGTAAATGCCGGTCGCCACGATTTCGCTCTTACCATTGGCGCGAATGCAGACCAGCGCGCCTTTGGGCGACGGATGCAATAGTTCGGCAATTACCTGGCTGATCTCAGACGTACTCGAGTTGGAGACGTAGAGATTGCCGTCGCCGTCATAGCTGGCGAAGTTCGGCAGACTCAAACTCAATGATCCGACGTGGTCGGCCACCACGGAAACCTGGCCTGACTGGGTCACGCGGACGACCGCCTTCTTACCCAGGTCGCAATATATCAGGTCGCCGTTGCGGTCCATCGTTACGCCATTAGGGATCGACCCTGACGGCAAGGTGACCAGTTCGGTGACTTTTCCGGCGGGAGTCACTTTATAGATGATGCCGTTGCGGCCGCCGCCATACACGTTGTTTTCCTTATCGATTACAACGCCCTCGGCTTTCAGCACGCCGCGCCCGAAAACTTCGATTTGCTCGACTGAGAATGTCGCCATGGCTGCTTCCTGTTTGGTTAATGCTCCTTTGTTGTTCTCGCCACCCCTCGCGCTCGCCGCATTCTTAATGCCTCTCCACGGCGGGAGAGGTCGGCGCTCCCGGCGCGCCGGGTGAGGGACCGTCAGGAAAGGCCTGCTCTGCGAACTGCTTCTTGAATAAGACGACAAGCTGGAAGCCTGTCCCACTTAAGAACCAGAACCCGGATTCGGCCGCTTCACCCCGGGCGTCGTAACAATTCCTTGCGCCGTCATGACCGGCGAGGCAAGTTGATACAAGGTCCCTGTCCCCGATACCCGAGGCGAGGTTAAACCCGGACCCGGTCGAAGTCAAAGCGCTGCCTGGTGACAGCCACCCGCCTTCACTGGGGAGCGTGCGCGTCGGGGTCGCCATTAACCATCGGGCGAGCGATAGAGGCGCGCGGCACAGATAGCGGGGACGGTGGTCTTGAGAGCAGGTGGTCGGCAGGAAACTGAATGCCAACGAGCGCGCCAGTGCTC
>Ga0137391_10003968_pt1 | contig 11287 bp, 10 predicted proteins | sample 15con2h24BmetaG_FD_101399 | JGI IMG/M metagenome (GOLD analysis project Ga0137391, IMG submission 101399) | Vadose zone soil microbial communities from Angelo Coast Range Reserve, California, USA - 15con2h2.4B metaG | ecosystem: Environmental > Terrestrial > Soil > Vadose zone > Saprolite...
CTTCGTACAGGATGTGGTTGGTCGTGATCACCGTCCCCAGGCCGAGCGCCCGGCAGGCCAGGATGATGTTCTGGATGGCCGGATAGATGCTCGACCCGCTGATGCGCTGCTGATTGGCGAGATGCTCGGCGTAGCGCGCCTGGACGATCTCGGGGAGGCTCGCGCGCTCGGTTGGCTCACGCTTCATCAGGCACGGCACCAGGATGACCGGCGCGTCGGCCATATGGTCCCAGAGATAGCCGCTGCCCGCCAGGAAGCGGTCGTATTGCGCCTGGGTCAGATGGTCGGGCTTGGGCCGCGCGGCATAGACGGCGCTCGTATAGTCGGAGGCCTTGCGATAGAGCGCGCCGAGCTGGCGACGTTTCTCCGCATCGCGCACGACGATGAAGCTCCAGTGCTGCGTGTTGCCGCCGCTGGACGCGCGGATGGCGGCGTCGAGCACCCGCGTGATCAGCTCTTGCGGCACCGGGTCGGGCTTGAAACGCCGCAGCGACCGGGCGCTGTAGATGGCCTCGAACAGGCCGATATCGGTCGCTGCCGCGGTCGGTGTCGCTGGCGATGCAGTCACGCTTCTCTCCTTCAGGTCCCTATGCCCTGCAACAGAGCCGCCGACACGGCTCACGTCGCACGAGGTTGGTACAAGGGCACCGAAAGGTGCGACACCCCGCGGGAAACCTCTCGGTTGGACTCTCAGCGACTACCCCTTCGCCGCGACCAATATCCGTGACTCTGTTACCTTGCCGGCGATGTCGGCACCGCGGGAGCAAGCAGTGTATCCTCGATCTGATGGCGCCCGCCGGAAAGCGCAGCGACCGCGCGTCACACCAACAGCTTCGGCCGGCCTGAAATTCGCCCGGCCGAGCGCTTCAGCGCAACGGCGGGGCATACATCAGGCCGCCGTTCGTCCATAGCGCATTGACTCCTCGGTCGAGGCGCAGCGGCGAGCCCGCACCGAGGTTGCGTTCAAACACTTCGCCATAGTTTCCGACTTGCTCGATCAGGCGCGCGGCCCAGGCCTCATCAAGTCCCAAGGCTTTCCCCAGGCCAGGATCGACACCAAGCAGTCGGCGGATTTCGGGGTCGCTGCTGTTGCGCATGTGCGCGAGATTGGTCGATGCCACGCCCTTTTCCTCGGCGGCTATCATGGCGAACGCCACCCATTTCACTATCGTGAACCACGCCGCGTCGTCGCTGCGCACGATCGGGCCGAGCGGTTCCTTCGAGATGATCTCGGAAAAGACGACGTAGTCATCCGGTTTGCTTGTGCCCGCCGCGCGGAGGCCCGCAAGTGCCAGACGATCGGTCGTATAAAGATCGCAACGCCGGCTCAGGAACGCGCTCACCGCCGAGTCGTTCGACGTGAGGGTTGTGATCTTGAAGTCGAGCCGATTGACCTTGATGTATTCCGCCAGGTTGTTCTCGGTCGTGGTGTTGCCGGTGACGCAGACCGTCGCCTGTTTGAGGTCCTTGAGTTTCTTGGTCGCCAGCGATGTCGGCGCGATAAAGCCCTGGCCGTCGTAGTAGAGCGTGGCGGCGAACTGCAAACCCATCGACGCATCGCGAGTCAGTGTCCAGGTCGTGTTGGCGCTGAACAGATCGACGGCGCCGTCCCGCGTGGCGTCGAACCGGGTCCGTTGGTTCAACTCGACGAATTCCACCGCCGACGCGGACTTCAAGGTGGCTGCTGCCACGGCGCGGCAAAAATCGACAAAAAAGCCGACCCATTCGCCGGCGGCGTTGACAGTCGAGAGACCCTGGCCTGAGCGATTGACGCCGCATTGAACCGAGCCGCGCTCCTTGATCCTGTCCAGCGTGTCCGCGTTGGACGCGCCGGGCAACGTGGCGAGCAGGATCAGCAACGCGCCACCGAGGAACTGCGACCTTCCAAGCATCTCCGCCTCGTCAAACTCGCCGCCGGCGCCCCCCTAGTATCGACCGGCTCAAGCAAGCTTCGCAGAACTCGATTCTGCTTTATTGCCTGGGAGGATAGCGGCTATATCTTGAAATTACCTGCAAACAGGATAACGAAAGCTGGCCATGGAGCAAGCACCGCCGAGCAGGTTCCGCGACGGAGTCCGCTTTCGCCTCGTCGTCGGCCTGTCGCTCATTGCCGCCGTGATGCTCGGCGGCGCGGCCGCCTCGATTTTCGGGCTCGATCGCCTGCGCCAAGGTTTCCAGCTTCTCACCGATACTCAGCTTCCCCGTCTCATAGACGCCGCGGGGCTCGCGCGACAAAGCGAAAGCATCGTGGCGAGCGCGCCTGGGCTCGTCATCTCGCGCGACCAGTTCACCCGCACCACAGCGGCGGACCGGATCGCCGATCAAGTCCGCTTCCTCGACGAGCTGCTCTCGCGTTTCAAGAGCGGGGGAACAGACAGTGAAACGATCGCCGTGCTCGATCAAACCAAGCGGAACCTCCTTGAAAACCTCGGTCGGCTCGACAGCATGGTCGCGACCCGGATCGAGTTCGACGCGCGCAGCGAGTCGATCATCCGTGACATAACCGACCTGGCCCGCCGGAAGACTGCTTTCGAGGCGACAGTGGCCACGGGACGCGACGGAATCGGCCAGTTGAACTCGACGGAGTTCATTCGCTGGAGCGGCGAGACGCAGAACGCTCTCATGCTGATACTGGCGGCCTATGGCGTCGAGCGATCGGTGGTTATCAGCGCTTTCCACAAACAGGCGACCGATGCGATCGAGCGCGCCGACCAGCTTGTCGGACGCATTGGTCTTGCCGGCGAGGCGGACGCCACGCTGCGCCGGCTGCATGGCGAGATCCGCGACCGAGTCACCGCGAGTGACAGCGTCTTCGCCGCGCGCAATGAGACGCTCAACTTGCAACGCTCGGTCGCCGGCATGCTGGCGCGCAACAAAGTGATCTCGGATCAGTTTGGCAGCGCCGTCTCAGGCGTGTTCGAGACGATCAGGCACGATCTCGAGGAGCAAACGCAAAGCTATCGTGACTTTCTCGCGACTTACCGACAAGCGCTGGTCGTGGCGACCATCGTCGCATTCGCGCTTGCGCTAGTGGCATTCTTCTATGTGAGCCGCGGCGTGTTGCGGCGGATCGAGGCGCTTCGCGACAGCATGCTTGCCCATGCCGACGGCAAAGAGGCGCCCATCGATACGGCCGGACGAGACGAGATTGGCGCAATGGCCCGTGCCTTGCAGTTCTTCGTTACTGCCATTCGCCGGCGCGAGGAGGCGTTGACCGAATCGAAGGAGCAGGCTGAGACTGCGCTCGCTGGATTGCGCGCTGCACAGGACCGCCTGGTGCAGTCGCAGAAGCTGGCCTCGCTCGGCCAGCTCACGGCGGGGATCGCGCACGAGATCAAGAACCCGCTGAACTTCGTCAACAATTTCGCTGACGTGTCAGCCGACCTCATCGTCGAGCTGCGCGAGGCGCTGGAGCCCGGCAAGGCCGCGCTCGGCGAAGGCACCCGGGCGGCGGTCGACGAGCTAACCGGCCTGCTGACCGACAACCTGGCCATGGTGGCGCAGCACGGCCGGCGCGCCGACAGCATCGTCAAGAACATGCTGGTGCACTCGCGCGAGGGCGGCAGCGAGCGGCGCCGAGTGGACCTCAACGCCAGCGTCGAGGAGAGCCTGAACCTGGCCTATCACGGGGCGCGGGCGGAGAAGCCGGGCTTCAACATCGCGCTGGAGAAGCAGCTCGACCCGGCGGTCGGCGAGGTCGAGCTCTACCCGCAGGAGTTCGTACGCGTGCTGCTGAACCTGATCTCGAACGGCTTCTATGCCGCGTACCAGCGCAAGCTCGCTTCGCCCAACGGCACGTTCGATCCGACGTTGCGCGTCGCCACCCGCTCGCTGGGCGACCGCGTCGAGATCCGGGTGCGCGACAACGGCACCGGCATATCCGAAGAGGTCAAGGCCAAGATGTTCAACCCGTTTTTCACCACCAAGTCGGCGGGCGAGGGCACCGGGCTGGGGCTGTCGCTGAGCTACGACATCGTGGTGAAGCAGCACGGCGGGACGATCGAGGTCGACACCGAGCCGGGCGCCTTTACCGAGTTCACGATTACCCTGCCACGCCAATTCGCCACGGCGGCGGCGCCAGCCAAGGAAAGTGCGTAATGAGTCTTGTAGTACGTGTCGGCGGCGACGAATCCGATGTCGCCGTGCTCTATCGCCTGCGATTCCGCCGTGAACTGAGCGCCGAGATCATTGTGCCGATCGCCGGCCAGGAGTTCCAGCCATGACCGACGCTCCGGCAACGGTCGCCAACATCCCGCCGCTGATCCTCATGGTCGACGACGAGCCCGACCTGGAAGCGCTGGTGGTGCAGAAATTCCGCCGCCAGATCCGCGACGGCAAGATGCGCTTCCTGTTTGCCCATGACGGTCTGGAAGCGCTCGAGGCGCTGGCGAAGCACACGGATGTCGGGATGGTGGTGAGCGACATCAATATGCCGCGGATGGACGGGCTGACGCTGCTGCAGAAGCTCGGCGAGGCGAAGGGCGGGCAATCCACCATCATCGTGTCGGCCTATGGCGACATGGGCAACATCCGCACGGCGATGAACCGCGGCGCATTCGACTTCCTGACCAAGCCGATAGACTTCACCGACCTGGAAATCACCATCGATAAGACCCTCCGCCATGTCGGCGCGATGCGCGAGGCGAAGCGCCGGCAGAGCGAGGCCGAGCGGGCGCATGCCGCGCTGTCGCGTTACTTCTCGCCCAACCTGGCGGAGCAGCTGGCCGCCGGCGCCGTCGACTTTGCCGGGCAGCGGCGCGAGGTCACCTCGATGTTCACCGATATTACGGACTTCACCTCGCAGGTCGAGACGCTCGACCTGGCGGTTATCGCCCCGCTGCTGAACGACTACCTCGGCGGCATGAGTGACATCGTGTTCGCCTACGGTGGCACGGTGGTGAAGATCATCGGCGACGCCATGCATGTGCTGTTCGGCGCGCCCGCCGATCAACCCGACCATGCCGCGCGCTCGGTCGCCTGCGCGCTAAAGCTCGATGCGTATTCCGAGGCATTTCGAGCGCGCTGGGCGGAGCGCGGCGTGGTGCTGGGAGCCACGCGGATCGGCCTCAACGCCGGACCGGCGATTGTCGGCAATTTCGGCGGCGGCCGGCATTTCGACTACACCGCCTACGGTGACACCATCAACACCACCGCCAGGTTGGAGATCGCCAACAAGCAGCTCGGCACGCGCATTTGCGTCAGCGAAAGCGTCGTGTCGCGTTGCTCGGAGTTCCAGGGCCGGCCGGTGGGCGACCTGATGCTGCGCGGTCGGGCCGAGCCGATACGGGCCTACGAGCCGCTGTTGCCGGAGGCCTTCTCCGCCCTGGCGACCGCGAACTACCTGGACGCCTTCCGCAAGCTGCAGACCGGCGACCGCTTGGCAATGCCCGCCTTCGCCGCGCTGGTCGGCACAGGAAGCGACGATCAGCTCGCCGGGTTCCACCTAAGGCGGCTGCTGAACGGCGCCACCGGCGCCACCATCGTTCTTGATTGAGGCAGGAACTTGCCGACACCGTGCCAGCCCGTGCCGCCTTTCGTCACGGCATCCTCTCAAGGCTTCGGCTGCAGTCCCCAGGTTTCTGCAAGGAGCGCGCCGATCCGCGCCGCCATCATCCGGTTGCCGGGGCTGTCGCCGTCGCTGTTCGAGAGATAGTGGATCTGGTCGGTGTAGATCGTGCCCTTCTGGTCCTTGAAGATATCGCCCAGGTCGTAGATCGGCAGGCCGCGCTCGCTCAACGTCATCATGCCGGCCACGATCCGGCGATAGATGTCGCGGTAGGAGAGATCGCCGACCACGCGCTTCTCCTGCTCGGTCAGCGTCTTGCCCCAGGCCGGAACGGGCTGCAGGAAATAGGCCGACTTCACGCCGTTGTCGTGCGCCACCGCCTCGGCCTCGCGGAAGTATTTCTGGTAAAGGCCGAGCTGGACGTCGAACAGGCGCTCGGGGTTGTCCTGGATATCCTTGGGCAGGGCGAAAAGATTGGGGATCGTCGTCCGCTTGCTGGACTTGAAACTGTCCTTGCCCTTGGCCACCGCCTCGACGCCCCGGATGATCATGTAGGCCGCATGCGACTGGCCGAGAATCGGATTGAGGGCCAGCGTTCCGGCCAGGCGTCCCATCACCCAGCCGATCGCCGCGTCGCCGAAATTATCGTCGGCGGCAAGAGGATTGACCTCCATGAAATTGGAGGCCGGCCCTTCGAGGCGCTGGTCCTCGCCCAGCCGGAAATAGTAGTGCTCGTTGAAGCCGCTCAGGTTGACCATGGCGTCGACCGCGCTGGCATAGAGCGAGAAGATGATGAACCCTTGGGGCTCCTTCCACGCGCCGTCGGCGCCGTCCAGCACCATCCACGGCTTGCCATTGGGGCTCGCATATCTGTTGTTCAGCTCCTCCTCGAGATAGCGCGGCATCGGCGGCTTCTGGTTTCCTCCCAGATAGGAGGCGACCGAACCGCCGGTCATCATGACGACGTAGTGGTCGCTGCGCTTGACGACGGGAAAGTCCGGACCAAACAGGCCGACATTGTTGACCCAGGAGATGCCACACGGCGGGTTGGCATGCTGGACGAACGCCACGTAGGGATGCGGATAGAGCGCGTCGATGTAACGGCAGGCCGTGCCCTTGGTCATGTCGCGCACGTAGGTGTTCTGCGTGCGCTCGAACAGCTCGGCCGCCGCTGTATAGCGACCATCCTCGACATACAGCCAGGCGATGGCCACGACTTCGACGGTGGCCAGCGCCAGTACGATGCCGATCAAGACCGAGATCCAGCCGAAGATGCGCTGCTTCACCGCCGCTCCCGTCAGCGTTTGGTATTTCTGATGGCCCGCCAGACGCGGTGTGCGGCGTTGCCGGCATCTTATGTTGCACCCGCCGAGCGGCCATAGGCAACCTCGGCACCGTCCTGCGACATTCCGCTCTGGGAACATGGGCGATATCGCGAACAAAGCCCCGGTTGCCAGGCCGGCCAGGGTGCCGTCACGATGGGGCCGACCGTCTGTCACAGGAGAGAGCCATGGCTGCTCAATTCGACCTGGTGGTGCGCGGCGGCACGGTGCTCGACGGCACGGGTGGCGAACCCCGCGAGGCCGACGTCGCCGTGCAGGATGGCCGGATCGCCGCGATTGGCCGCATTGCCGGCGCCGGGCGCGCGGAGATCGACGCCCGGGGCCTGGCGGTGACGCCGGGCTTCGTCGACATCCACACGCACTATGACGGGCAGGTGACCTGGGACGACCGCTTCTCGCCGTCGTCGGGACACGGCGTCACCACCGTGCTGATGGGCAATTGCGGCGTCGGCTTCGCGCCTTGCCGGCCGCAGGACCGCGACACCCTGATCAAGGTCATGGAGGGCGTCGAGGACATTCCGGAGCTGGTGATGCGGCAAGGCGTGCCGTGGAACTGGCAGAGCTTCCCCGAATATCTCGAGGCGCTGGCCCAGCGCCGCTGCGACATCGACTTCGCCACCCAGGTGCCGCATGCGCCGCTGCGCGTCTTCGTGATGGGCCGCCGCGGCGTCGATCGCGAGCCGGCGACGGCTGCGGACATGGCCGCCATGGCGGCGCTGGTCGAGGAGGGGCTTTTAGCCGGGGCGCTGGGCTTCACCACCTCGCGCTCGCTGTTCCACCGCACGCCGGACGGGGCGCTCACGCCCACCATCACCGCCGCCGAGGAGGAGCTGGCGGCGATTGCGCGCGCCATGGGCCGGGCGGGCAAGGGCGTGATCCAGCTGCTCGACGATTTCCAGGACAGCACGGCCGACGGCTCCACCGAATTCGCCATGCTACGCCGCCTGGTCGCGCTGTCGGGCCGGCCGCTCTCGTTTACGCTGCTCGACATCTCGCTCTACCCCGGCCGCTGGCAGACCCTGTTACGCGAGGTCGAGCGCGCCCAGCGCGACGGCCTGCCGATCCGCGGCCAGGTGGCGGCGCGGCCGGTCGCCGTGCTGTACGGGCTCGAACTGTCGTTCCATCCCTTCTCGACCTGCCCGAGCTATCGCGAGGTCGAGGGTTTGCCGTTGCCGCAGAAGCTGGCGCGGCTGCGCGATGCCGGCCTGCGGGCGCGCCTGCTCGCCGAGGAGCCGGTCTACAGCAATCCGCAGATGCTGGCCTTCATGCGCAACGTGGCCAACATGTACGTGCTGGGCGACCCGCCTGATTACACGCCGACCGCCCAACGCCGGCTGGATGCGCGGGCGGCAGCGCTCGGCATCTCGCCGCTCGAGCTTGCCTACGACCTCCTGGTGGCGGGCGACGGACGCACGATCCTGTTCCACCCCGGCGCCAACTACACGGACTCCTCCGACGCCAACATGGCGAGCATGCTGCGCCACGAGCACACCGTGGTGGCGCTGGGCGACGGCGGTGCGCATTACGGGCTGATCTGCGACGCCAGTTACACCACGCACGCGCTGACCTACTGGACGCGCGATCGCCAGGGCGAGCGCTGGCCGTTGTCCTGGGCGGTGCAGCAGCTCACCGACGTGCCGGCGCGCGCGGTGGGCCTGGGCGATCGCGGGCGGCTGGCGGTCGGCTACAAGGCCGATATCAACGTGATCGACCTCGACCATCTCGGCGTCGCGGCGCCCCATCCCGTGCACAACCTGCCGGGCGGCGGCCGGCGGCTCGAGCAGAAGGCCCGGGGCTATCGCGCCACCATCGTCGGCGGCGAAGTCACCTATCGCGATGGTGCGTTCACCGGCGCCTTGCCGGGGCGGCTGGTGCGCGGGGCGCGGGCTCAGGCCTGAGGGCGAGTGCTGCGAGGCTCGTCTTCGCGCGATCCGCGTCAGCCGATGATCTGGTAATGCGCCTCGGTGGGACGGCCAGCCGTGCCGTTGATCGGCAGGATGTCCTGCGGACAGGCCGACATGGCCACGACGCAGTCGAGCTCCGCCCGCAGGGTGACGGAGTCGCCGGGCTTGGTGGTCGGCGGATCGAAGGACAGTCCGCCGGCCGGCGTCCACGGGATGTTCATGAACAGGTTGAGCGGGCTCGGACATTCCGGCGGCGTGAGCTCGAGCGCCTGCATCGCGGCGAACAGGTTGTCGGTGCAGTTGTCGTGGTATTCCTTCACGCCCAGCAGGATGTAGCGTTCGCTGTCGCAGGCCGCCATCAGCGTGTCGTGGTCGCCCAGGCTCGTGTCCTCGGTCATCGTCAGGATCTTGCGGCGGCGATTGGTGTAGAGCCCGTCGCCCGTCTGCGGGCGCATCCGGGTGAGCGTGGCGCGGGTGTGCTCCATGGACATGAACTCGGTGAGCATGCTGGCGGTGAAGGCCCAGGTATCGACCACCTGCTCGCCGTGCGTGTTGATGATGCGAATCGACTGGCCCTGCCGGAGATAGGTAGCCTTGCCCCGGCGGGCGGGTATGGTGTCCATCGGTCGGTCCTTTCAGATCAGACGGCGTCCTGTCGAGCTTAGACGCTCGGTGAGCGTCGGAACATGGCGTAGGGAAATGCACAGTGATGCCTCACCGCCTGCTGCCGTCGAACCGGTCGACGACCTCGGGCGGTTGCAACGCAACGCCGCTGCCTTGGAGACAAATGCCGAGGTGGTAACGCGGGCCTACAATCGCGTGAGCTGGGTCAGGTTCGTCCTGTTCTTCTTTCCCGCTCCGCTCATCGTGATCGTCTTTCGGCTTTACCTCGACGCCTGGGGCTATTACGCCACTGGCGCGCTCTTCATTGTTTCCGGTGCGGTGCTGTTTGCCGTCGACAGCGCCGCTGCCGCCAAACGCGACATAGCAATCGCGGCGGCGGAGAGTGCGCGGAAGGCCTTCGAAAAGGCCCGACGGCAGGCGTAGGCTGCGGCCTACGTTCCCTCGTTGGGCGGCGCCAACAAGGGCGCCCATTTCTCCGGATGGAGCTCGATATACTCGATCCAGGGGCCGGTCTCGGCGAAGCCGTTGTCGAGATGGCCGACATCGCTCACCCAATAGCCAAACGTGCGGCGATTGGCATCGAACTGCCAGGCCCCGACGACAATCTCCTTGGCGGCATGGCCGGCGAGACGCGGACAGAACAGCAGGATCGGCCTGTCCTTCGGCGCTGTGTGGATCGGCTGCCATCCGGCGACCGCCGCGCGAAGGTGCTCGATTTCGGCCGCAGCCCGCCAGCGAACGTCGCGGTCGAGCAGCGCAGCCTCTTCGTCGCTCGGACCGTCCGGGCGTGCCGGCAGCTGGCAGGACGTCAGCGACTCGGCACGCAGTTCGTCAACGATATCGGTCATGGTTCTACCGCTTCGCTGCCCGGTTCCTCGGCCCGGCATTCTCCCCCGACGACGACAGCCACTCGCGCGACGGCGTCAAAAGCGTGTCCCTTGCCTGCTGGACCTTCTTGGCGAGATAGGCCGAGCCGCTGTGGTCCGGATGGACGAGCCCGAGCAGGCGCTGGTGGGCGGCGCGGATCGCCGCCTCGTCGGCGCCCGTCTCCAGGCCCAGCACTTCGAGAGCTTCGTGGCGCGACAGGCCGCGCTCGCCGTCGTCACGGGCCCTGCGACGGCCGTCGCTGAGCGCCACCAGGGAGGACTTGCCGAGGTAGGCCTCGAGGATGGCGGCGGCCCGGCGCACCATCTCGGGATCGTCGGCGGCTGCGCTGTCCCGGATCTCGCCGTCCCAAATCTCCATGTCGAAGGGCCGGGCCCTCGGTCGAAAATAGTCGAACGCCGCGCGCAGCGGGGCGAACATCGCACGCCATTTGAGAAGGCTGGGGACGATCAGCATGCCGGCGCCAATCAGCATCGCCGCCGGCCATTGTTGATTGGCGATCGTCATGACGAGCAGCGGAATGCAGGCAAGGACCACGAGCAACAGCATCCAGCGGGTGGTCCGCACCATGGTCTTGGGATCGCTGTGGACGAACCAGTCCAGGAACTTCGCGATCGTCGCCAGCACGGACAATCCCAGCACGATGGCACTGATAACGACCGCATAGTCCATCAACACGCTCCCACAACGGCCCGCCGGACAGAGTTCGCGGCAAGACTACTCCTGCGGCGGCGGGACGCCAGCCCTCGTCTCGCACATTCTGGCTTGCAGTCGGGCGGGCATCTTCAGGTTTTCTTCCGGCAGAGGCGTGTCTAGTATCGGAGAAGGACACTTATGGGGGGGACGGCTAGATGGCGAAGCGCAACAAACCGACGAAGACCAAAAAGCCTCAACGTGGGGGTCCCAGCGTCAAGGTCATCTCGGAGGGTGGAAAGCTTCCTGCCGCCAAGAGTTCGGCCGCGGACTTCGTCAGGCGACGCACGCAGGTCGAGGAAAAGGACCACGCCGAATTCCAGACCTACCTC
>Ga0137391_10003974_pt1 | contig 11283 bp, 10 predicted proteins | sample 15con2h24BmetaG_FD_101399 | JGI IMG/M metagenome (GOLD analysis project Ga0137391, IMG submission 101399) | Vadose zone soil microbial communities from Angelo Coast Range Reserve, California, USA - 15con2h2.4B metaG | ecosystem: Environmental > Terrestrial > Soil > Vadose zone > Saprolite...
TCTTGGTAGCGATACCGGGATTCGAACCCGGGTTTCCGCCGTGAGAGGGCGGCGTCCTGGACCCCTAGACGATATCGCCATTGTCGTTCGCAGCCGCTTTCGCTGCGTTCGCCACAGCTTTAAATGTTCTCACGCCACCACTCGCCGCGCAAGCAGACGTCTCTCGCACTCGCGCTAATCCGTCTTCTCCGCCGCCGCCAGCAGCACGCACAACGCCACGCCCTCCGCAGCCTGTGCCACCTCCGCCAAATCCGGAAACGTCGGTGCAATCCGAATCGTGCGATCCTCCGGATCCTTTCCGTATGGATGTGTCGCGCCGGCCGGTGTCAGCTCGATCCCCGCCTCCATCGCCAGTGCCACCACCCGCCGCGCACGTCCCTTTGGCACCTCCAGGCTGATGAAGTACCCGCCCTTCGGCCGCGCCCAGCTCACTCCGGGCACTCCCGCCAGCTTCGACTCAAAAACTTCCAGCACCTTCTGAAATTTTGGTGCAATCAGCGCCCGTTGACGGTCCATCAACTCCAATATCTCCGCCTCATTCTTAAGAAACATCACGTGCCGCAACTGGTTCAGCTTGTCCGGACCAATCGTCCGCGGCGTCATTCTCGCCAGCAACCACTTGACGTTTTCCTTCGATCCCGCAAACAGCGCCAGCCCCGCCCCCGCAATCGTAATCTTCGAGGTGGACGCAAACACGAACGCCCGGTTCGCCTGCCCGTGCCGCGCACACAGTTCAAGCATGTTGGCGATCTCCACCCGCTCATCTGTCAGGTGGTGCACCGCATAAGCGTTGTCCCAGAACAGCCGGAAGTCCGGCGCCGCCGCCTTCATCGCCGCCAACCGCGCGACCACCGCTTCCGAATAAGTCGTCCCCGTGGGATTGCTGTACTTTGGCATGCACCACATGCCCTTGATCGACGCATCCCTCGCTACCAGCCGCTCCACCTCTTCCACATCCGGCCCGTCTTCCCGCATCGCCACCGGAATCATCCGGATTCCGTACTCCTCGCAAATCTTGAAATGCCGATCGTATCCCGGCACCGGACACAGAAACGCAACCTCTCCCTGCCTGCTCCAGGGCGCCGCGCTATCGCACGTTCCCTTCAACAGCGAATACGTCACGCAATCATGCATCAGCGCCAGGCTCGAATTGTTCGCCACCACCACCTGCTCTGCCGGCGCTCCCAGCATCCCTGCGAACAATCTCCGCGCTTCCGCCAACCCTTGCAATCCGCCGTAGTTCCGGCAATCGGTCCCGCCTTCCGCCATGTACCTCCCCGCGCCCGGAAGTGCCAGCAATTCCCCGCTCAATTCCAGTTGCGCGGATGAGGGCTTGCCTCGCGTCAGGTTGAGCTTCAATCCTCTTGCCCTGAATGCTTCGAAGTTTTGTTGCAGTTCATGCAGTCGGCCGGCCATCGCTGAATTGGACGCAGCAAATCCCGTCATTGTGAATGGCATCCTCTATTGAATTTACAGCGCAAGCGGATTTCACGCTGTTCCCGGCGCGTTCCGCCTCTTTCATTATCGCGGATTCTTTCCGTTCGTGGCCACTGGAACCGTGCCCTGTTCAGAGGCAAATTGGATTGCATCTCATTCGATCCTCCCCCTACGCCACTCTCCTTTGCCTCTGTTAGACTGTTCTCCGTTCCGCGCACCAACTTTCGGTCCGGGAGAGTCCCCAATGAATTCGTTCGCTCCGTTCAACCGCAGGCAATTTCTGTCCAACGCATCCCGCTTCAGCGCTCTTTACGCCCTCGCCGGTTCGCTTCCACTTCCGGCTCTAGCCTCTTCTATCGCTGACGACGCCCGCATCTCCCAAACTCCCATCGCCGACGCCGGCTTCGCCTCCGTCCGCAAAATCGGCGACGGCCTCTACGCCACCATCTCGGACACATCCAAAGGCTTCACCACCATCTGCAACGGTGGCTTCCTCGTTGGCAAAGACGCCGGCCTTCTCCTCGAAGCCTATGGCTCCGCCCCCGGCGCTGCCTTCCAGATGGACACCTATCGCAAAGTCACGAAACTCCCGGCTCCCAACGCGCTCCTCACCCACTATCACTTCGATCACTCCATGGGCAGTTCCTTCTACGGCGCCAACGGCGTTCAACTCTGGGGGCACGCCGCCGTTCCAAAACGCATCATGGAATCTTACGTCGCCATGCAAGGCGCCGATCGCGCCGCCTTCCTCGCTCCAACCGAAAAACGCATCAAGGACGCAAAAAACGACCTCGCCCGCCAGCACGCCCAGGGCGATCTCGGCGCCATTAGCAACGTCTTCGATATGGCCAACAAAACTCCCCTCGCGTTTCCCAATCGCCCTCTTGATCCCGCGAAACTTCCCATGAATCTCGACCTCGGCCACTTCCCCATCGTCATCGAACACTATCCCGGCCATTCCGGCACCGACCTCATCGTTCGTGTTCCCGAACAAAAAGTCGTCTATGCCGGCGACCTCGTTTTCAGCCACGCCTATCCCGCCTGCTTCGACGATAAGTGCACCATGTCCGGCTGGCGCAAAACTCTCCAGACTTTCGCCTCCTGGGACAAAGACACTCTTTTCGTCCCCGGCCATGGTCCCGTCTGCGGCCAGGAAGGCATCCGGGACCTCCGCGACCTTTTCGACGACCTCTACATGCAAGCCGAAAAAATGCACCAGGCTGGCGTTCCCGTTTCCGACGCCACCGACCAGTACGTCATCCCCGAAAAATTCAAGACCTACCCCGTCTTCGCCTGGGGCTTCTGCATCGCCGGCGCCATCTCCAAAATCTACGCCGAAATGGTCACCGGCTAATCCGCGCGACCTCGTCAAAAAAAAGGGCGCCCCGAATCTTCGAGGCGCCCTTTTCTCTCTCCTACTCAACTAAAACGCGTTGTCATCCTGCTTGCCGGCCGCGGGAGGGAACCCATCCAACAAGGTCCGGTGTTGGGACTCCGGTGGTGTTTACCGGAGATGCGCGAAGGACCTCAAAGTTTGCGTCCGGATTCGCACCAATGAAGTGTTTGAGCAATTCGTCCTAAGCAAATTTAGATTCATTGCATCAATATTTTGCGTGAACGCGCCAATCGCATGGGTGTACATTCACCAAAACCGGGAGCCAAAAACGCACATCCCGGCGAACTCAACATGGTCCGGGTTAATAGCGGGTCCGATTCCCGTACCTGCCAGGAGTTCCAAGGAGTTAATCATGCGGAAACAAACAAATTACATGTGGTTCATCGGGGTAATCGCAGTGTTGGTTGCGACCTTGACTCTGCTCGGGAACGTGGCCGCTCAAAAGGCCTCCGTTCCGAAAGTGCAGGACAAACTGGCGATGGGAGAGGACAACGTCATACACTTGCTCCCCCTCATGGAAGCGGACAAAAAGGGTATGGTCTCCAAGCAGGCGTACATGAGGTATATGGAAGCCGAATTCGAAAGACTGGATGAAAAGAAGATCGGGCAGCTAAACGTTAACGAACTAACGCGATCGAGTCTGAGTGCCAGCCATTTTGTAGGGAAGTGACTGCACTACCCATCGCCCACATCTCTATGACCACAGGCAAGCTGTGAGGCAAGTGAAGCTAAAGCATCAGCGTTCACTTGCCCCGCGAATGGAATTTTCACTCTCGCATGACGGCAACGCCGCCCTCAACTCCCCGACCGCCTAGAACTTCACCATAATCGACAAATCAATAAACGACTCGTTCTTCCTCAAATCCGGAAACCACACGCTGCTCAATCCCCCGCCGCACGCCGTCTCCGCCGCACCCAGGCTCGTCTGCCCCGAGGACGCCCCACTGCTGCAAACAAAAAATTGCGGCGAACCAGTGTTCCCGGTAGGGGGTGTGATCCCGCCTTGCCCTGTCCAGTACGGCACGCTCGCGTGACGGTAGTCATACTCCGCCCGGAACGTGATGTATTGCTTCGGCATGTAGTCAAACGTAATCGAAGAATCCCACGCCTTGAACGGGTCTCCGGGATTCCCAGTAAAGTACGGCGCATTCGTCGCAGCCGTCACCGCCGTCGCTCCATTGATTGGCGGAACCAGCACAAGGTACCGCCCCGGATTGTTGATCTGTCCGCCGCCAATTGTCAGCCCAAACAAATCCCGGTGGAACCAGAACCGGTTGTAGATCATGTACCCGACGAAGCTCTGCTTCGGCCCGCCTTTATGATTGCCATAGCAACTTACTCCGGAACCATATTCGCAGCCGAGGTCTCCCGTGACTGTAAAAGCCATCTTGTCCAGCGTTCTTTCCGGATTGTCGTAGTATTTGACCTCGACGCTGTTGTCCGTATGGATGCGCGAGCGGCCCTTGATGAACAGGTCATCCTCGCCCAGCCCGTAATTGTTCGAAATGATGTTTAGCCACGGCTTGGGAGTCCATTTGATCTGACCTCCGAGTCCCGGCCTGTGATTCGCCGAAGCATACGATTGCCACCCGTTGATGAACCACGGCTCAATCTTCAAGTGTGCTGTCGGAAAAATCTGCACGCGTACACCCTCGAAAAACCACGGCGTGTTCGACGAAACAAACGACGGCTGGTAAGCCCAGTTGTCAAAATTGTAGTAGCTGAACAGGCCGACGTATGACATAAAGATTCCCGCGTCCACATTGATTCCGTGCCACACATTGAAGTGATACCCGCCATACGCCTCGGACAAATACCGGTACGCGCTCACCAGGTCCCATTGCCCGTGCCCGACACTCGGATCATTCCGGGGCGTGGTCGCCGAATACATCCCGAACTGCGTCATCAACCTCGCGCGCACATTGTCGTAGTGGAAATCACCACCCACGCCCAACTGCTCGAGTTGCACTTCCGACGACCGGAACAACTCGCTCGATCCCCCGATCGAATGATCCGTCGGATGGTTGAAGTCCGACACATAATTTATGTCCGCTCGGATTTCTGGGGTAAAAAACTTCGAGTCCCAATAGATTTCTTTCGTCCGCGGATTTCCATTCAGCCACGTCCAGTCCGCATCCGAAAACGGCTCGATCTTTTTCTTCTCCGGGACTTGGGTCGGGCCCGCTGACGTGCTCGACTCTTTATTCACCCCAATGGCGGCCGCAATGCTCTTCGACATCGAGCTCGGCACCGCTCCCGCTGGCGCACTCGTCAGCATTGCCGACGGCGCACTTGCCGTTGCCTTCGGAGCAGGCGCCATTCCGACGTAAACACTTGGCCCCGGCTCCGCGCCCTTCTCCCCCGCCGCTGCCGCCTCCGCAGCCGGCTTCCCGTCCTTCGACTCCAAATCCGCCACCCGCTTCTCCAACTGCTCCACGCGCTCCAGCAGCCACCGCTCCCGATCCGTCAGCCCCCCTTCCGGCTTGCTCTCAGGCGCCGCCTTCACCGCCGACGGTTTCGAATCATTTCCCGTTTTGGTATCGTCCGCGCGCCCCACATCGCAGACGCTCAAACTCACCAGCATGCTCAATCCAAACGCCAACCCACTTTTCACCCACTTGCGCATGGCTTCTCTCCTACCCGATTTTGGGCAACGAACTTGGTCCAGGAACAGCACCTACCCAGTGCCGCTGAATGTCACCAATCAAAAAAAGGATGACCCTTTCGTTGCATTTGGACGATAGCGTCCTCCTCATAAAGATTCTGTGAGGCCCGAATCAGCCTTCCCTAAGATCGCAATCTCATTTTTTCCTTTAAAATATTTTACCATTCTATATAATTACCGACGGGTTAAGGTGTGCTCAATTCCATTCCAGCAAATTCCCGGCAGCTCCCTCGGCCCTTTGCCGTTCTAACTCCCTTAGATTCCGCACTTCCAAGAACGACGCGATAACTTATTTGGAATCCAGACTTACAGCTCCACATCGAATACGTACCAAAGCAAAACAGCCTGTAACTCCCGCATTTCCGCCACTTGCGCGAGGCACTGCCAACCTGCTTGTTTTCACTCTCTTCTCGGCCGGGGAGGGGGTAGGGGTTTGACGGCACAAGGGCACAGACCAGGCGGATGGTTAACAGAACGGACCGGGAGGATTCCTGACACAACAAGTGAACCGTGGCGCGCAGCGCTGCCTCCTGCACCGTCAGCCTTTCATTCGTCGTGTGCTAGAATTTTCCCGTATGAAAACATTTCTGCTGAATATGCGCTTCCTTCTCGGACGCGTCTATTTCCGCTACCGGGGAATCTTCCGCGCCGGAATGACTTTCCCGACTTATTCCGAAAAAATGCAGCGAATGATTGGCTGGAGCAATGACCGGGTTCGCCATGCGACGATGGCGCTGGCTCTTGAACGGATTCGCAGCGAATCGATCCCTGGAGCCATCGCGGAATTGGGCGTTTATCGCGGATATGTTAGCCGCTTTTTGCACGAACAGATGCCGGAACGCAAACTCTACCTTTTCGATACATTCGACGGATTCCGCGACAATGCAGACAATCACTTCCGCAATACCAGCGTTGAAATCGTCAAGGAACGCCTGAGAAACCTGGATAATGTCGAATTTCGCATAGGCCTTTTCCCAGACACAGCCAAGGGTCTTGAACACGAAACCTTCAGTTTCGTGCTCTTTGATGCCGATAAATATGACGTGGCGATGGCGAGCTTCGCGTTTTTCTACCCACGTTTATCGCACGGCGGCTATTTTTTCCTTCACGATTTCAACTCCAACGAATCCGACTGGGGGGTCAGCAAGGCCGCGCGGGATTTTCTTCGAGGAAAACCGGAATCCATCGTGGAGATTCCCGATATTTGCGGCACGGCCTTGTTTCGCAAGATTTAGCAGGCGACTTTCCTCTGCGACAACGGCTGCCATGATAGGCACGAGACCTGGGCCACGCTCCAACTAAACGCCCAACTTCTCTTTCTTCGCAATCTCCGCGGCCATCTTTTCCATCTCTGCGTGGATCAACCCGTTCGTCGCCAAAATCGTCTTGCCACCCAACGCGTACGGCTTCCCGTCCAGGTCGGTAATCTTTCCTCCGGCTTCTTCCACAATCACGACGCCAGCCGCCGTATCCCACGGCTTCAACCCAAACTCCCAAAATCCATCAAATCGCCCGGCCGCCACATACGCCAGATCCAAAGCCGCTGACCCATCGCGCCGCACCCCGTGCGAGCACAACGTGAAATCCCAGTAGTAATGAATGTTCGGATGAGCATGCCGCTTATGATTCGGAAAACCAGTGCACAACAAACTGCCCCGCAGCGCCGGTATCTTCGAGCACTGCATCCTCTTCCCGTTGAAAAACGCGCCTTCTCCCCGCGCCGCCGAAAACATCTCTTCAGAAATCGGATTGTAGATCACTCCCAGCAGCAGCTCATCGCCCTTCGCCAGCGCTATCGAAACGCAAAAGCACGGATATCCATGCGCAAAATTCGTCGTCCCGTCCAGCGGGTCCACGTGCCATTTGTATTCCGACCCGGTCTCTTTCCCGCCGCCCTCTTCCGCCGCCACCGCATGCCCCGGAAAATATTTTTGCAAGCGGCTGACAATCACCGCCTCCGATCGCTTGTCCGCCTGGGTCACCAGGTCGTAATCGCCCTTGTACGAAATATCCACAGGCCGCTGCGCCTCTTCCCGCAGCACCGCCCCCGCCTCCCGCGCAATCTCAACCGCCGCCTCTAAATAGTCAATCGCCATCGCATCTCTCAATGTGGATTCTGGATCCTCTCTGACTGATTACTGATTACCGATTACGAACTGCTCTTCACTGGCCACTGGTCGCCGGCCACTGGTCACTGAGCCCCAACCAAATACGCCGTCCGATGCCTCGCCGTATACCCGGGCAGCATCTTCACCTCAATCTTACGATACGAATTCGCCGCACCTCGCGGATTCGGGTAATACGCCAGCCGGTATTGCGTCCTCAACTCGGCGTCAATACGGTCAAAAATAATCGGCAGCTCCTGCGGCGAATCTGGGAAAAACATCGCGCCGCCGGTCGTCTCCGTGATGGTCTGCAATGCGTGCTCTCCCGCGGTGTTTCGCCCGTTCTCGCCCTTCATCACGCGAACTAGAATCGTGTAGAGGAGCACCTCGCCGCGCAGCGCCGCCCGCCGCGCCGCTTCAAAATCCGCATGGCTCGTGGTCTCCCCCCCGTCCGTCACCAGGATGATTACCCGCCGCCGCTCGCCGCCCCGCTTCTCCAGCGCCTGCGAGCCCAGCATCACCGCATCGTAAATCGAAGTGCCAGCTCCGTCGGGTATCTTCGCCACCGCGTCCTGCAGCGTCTGCACCTTCTCTGTGAATGTGGTCCGCTGCGTCACAGTTTCATCAAATGAAAACACCGCCATCCGGTCGTCCGGCCGCAGCACCTGACGGATAAAACGTATCGCGGCGTCGCGCTCGTATTGAAAATCAATGTGCGCGCTCATGCTCGCGTCAATCATCAGCGCCAGATCCAGGGGCAATTTGGTCTCCGGCTCAAAAAATTCAATCTTTTGTGCAACGCCCTCTTCCGACACCTGAAACGCTTCCTGCGGCAGGTTCGGCGCCGGACGCTTGTTCTCGTCCAGCACGCTCACCAGCACATTCACCAGGTTGACGTTGACCTTGATTGTGCCTTTCGGTGTCTGCGGCTCTTTCTGTCTCTCCGGCGCTTGCTGCGGGGCCGGGACCATCGGCCCAGGAGTTGTTGACGGCTGGCCGCTTGGCGAAGGAGGCTGCGGTTGGGTAGATGAAGGCTGCGCCCACGGTGGCCGGTCAGGCTTTTCCTGCGAGTCGGCGTGAAACGCTCCGGCAAAAAGCGCCAGTAAGGCAAACAACCAGATTGAAATCCGTCGGGCCTGGGGAATCATCAAATAGCTAGGATGCACTTTTGGCACTTGGGGGTGTCGGCGGCAGTTCGCCGTCCGCCCAAACCGCCCCATCCGCAAAATACTCTTTCTTCCAGATGGGCACCGTGCGCTTCAGGGTATCAATCGCAAACCGGCAGGCGTCGAACGCCACGCCCCGGTGCGGCGCGCTCACGGCAATGAACACGCTCGTCTCGCCAATTTCCAGCCGCCCCAGACGGTGCACAATCACCACCCGATGAATCGCAAACTTCTCATGAATCTGCGCCGCAATCTCCTTCATCTTTCCCAGCGCCATCGATTCGTACGCTTCGTACTCCAGGTAGCTCGTCTCACGCCCATGCGACTCATTGCGCACAAATCCATCAAACGTAACGATAGCCCCGTCCTGCCCCGCCCGAACGTGTCGCACCAGCGCCCCAGCCTCAATCGCCTCGCGCACCAACTCAAACTTGTCTTCCTGAATGGTTGTCGTCATATGGTGCGGCTCACTGCTACCCGGAACGGCGCGTTCTCAGTATTCGCGGAAAAAGTAAAACATGTCATTCCGAACCCCGTTTGACTTTTGAACGGGGTGAGGAATCTGCTTTTTCCCTTTTCTTTCAATTTTCTATTTTCTAATTTCCATTTTCTAAATTCAGCCCCCGCTCACCGGGGGCAAAAACGCAATCTCATCACCGGCCGCAACCCGCGTATCCCAGGCTGCAAACTCCTGATTCCGCGAAACCACCATCGAGTTCCGGAATCCCGCCAATTTCGGATACCGCTTCGCATACCGCTCGAAGACCTGCGCCAAGGTTGCCCCTTCCGGCAGCTCTCCGGCCTCCTCAGCCAGCCCGGTCAATTCCCGTAGCCGCCCAAAGAACAGCACCCTCACACGTATGCTTGGTACAACGGACGCCATCCGAAAATTGTAACCCGTCCCCTACCGCCCCGCCACCCTACTCCTTGAATGGGCCGCCCAGTGCGCTACTCCGATAATTGTAGGACCCGCCGCGACGGGCGGGCCGCTCTTCCTTTTGAGTGCGGAGGCAAAGCCTCCGCTTTTACGCATTCAACCGCACCACCGAACCCACAAACACACGCATACTGTCATTCTGAGGACATCCGACAAGGATGTCCGAAGAACCTCAACCTCAAATTTTTCTCCAACCTGAGATTGGGGCAACTCAAAGCGCAAGCGTGACCTCTGCTTCTTCCGCAACACGGCGCACGAACCACGCACCACGTTTCCCCAATTTCTGCGCGATAATCAATCCACCAAGAAGGACCCCATGAAAATCCTAGTCACCGGCTCCACTGGCCTGGTCGGCACCGCCCTCACGCAAGCTCTCCAACACGCCGGCCACACCGTCTGCCGCCTGGTTCGTCCCAACACCTCCACGCAGTCAATCGGCAACTCGCAAGCCTTCGACGTCAACTGGAATCCCGCAACCGGCGAACTTGGCGGAGCCGCCGTAGGCGCCGACGCCGTAGTCAACCTCGCAGGCGCTTCCATCGCCGACGGCCGCTGGACTCCACAACGCAAACAACTCCTTCGCTCCAGCCGAGTAGACACCACCCGCGCCTTCGTCCAGGCCCTCGCCAAAATGCCCGCCCGCCCCCGCGTCCTGGTCTCCGCCTCCGCCACCGGCTACTACGGCAACCGCGGCGACGAAACCCTCACCGAAGCCAGCCGACCCGGCAACGATTTTCTAAGCGAAATCGCAAAGGAGTGGGAATCCGAAGCCCTGAAAGCCGAAGCCCTGGGCATCCGCGTAGTCCGCGCCCGCTTCGGCGTAATCCTCTCCAAACAAGGCGGCGCCCTCCCACAAATGATGCGCCCCTTTCAATTCGGAGTCGGCGGAAAAATCGGCTCCGGGAAACAATGGCTAAGCTGGATTAGCCTCGACGATACAGTCGCCATCCTCCGCTCAGCGCTAGAAAACGCCAATATCACCGGCCCGCTAAATGTGGTCTCTCCTCAACCGGTCACCAACGCTCAATTCACCAAAATCCTAGCCACCACCCTGCACCGCCCCGCGATCTTCCCCGCGCCCGCCTTCGCCCTCCGCCTGCTCCTCGGCGAAATGGCCGACGCCCTGCTCCTCTCCAGCCAGCGCGTCCTCCCCGCCCAACTCCAACAACTCAACCACCAATTCCAACACCCCGACCTACCCACAGCCTTAGCCGCGGTGCTCTCGTCATGAATCTCTCTGTTAATCGCCTTTGTAGGGACCGCCCGCCGCGGCGGGCAGTCCGCTCCGACTTTGGAGTGCGGCCTGCCCTGAGTGCAGTCGAAGGGTAGCTCAGCTACCGCCTTTCCGGCCGAAACCCCACCACCCAAATTCTCCAATCGGCCACCCGAACGAAAAATTGTCATTCTGAGGACATCCGGTGAGGATGTCCGAAGAACCTCAACGTCAGACGTCTCCTCAACTTTCGCGCGCGGGCTCCGCTGCGAACACTCAATTCGTTCGGCACGCGAACTACAATATATTGCGAGTCAAATATTCAACATCTTCAGCAACGCTTCCAAATACGTCTCATCCACCA
>Ga0137391_10003981_pt1 | contig 11271 bp, 8 predicted proteins | sample 15con2h24BmetaG_FD_101399 | JGI IMG/M metagenome (GOLD analysis project Ga0137391, IMG submission 101399) | Vadose zone soil microbial communities from Angelo Coast Range Reserve, California, USA - 15con2h2.4B metaG | ecosystem: Environmental > Terrestrial > Soil > Vadose zone > Saprolite...
AGTATGCGCCGTTATCGGCTGCGTACGACACTGATGATGCTCGGCATCGTGGTTGGAATCGCTTCTCTTGCCGTCCTGACCTCGATCGGCGAAGCGACCAAGCGCGAAACCATGCAGCGCTTCAAGAACATGATCGGGACCTCCGACACCATCATGGTCAGACCGGGAGGCGGCCGCTCTCGTGGTATGCCGACGCTCGTGAACGTTCCGCCCACGCTTCGATTCGAAGATGCAAATGCAATTGCGAGCGAGCTGCCCGAGATCAGGGCGGTTGCCAAGATGCAAACCGCATTCGATGTCGACGTCAAGTACAGCGACCATGCCGCTTCCCCGGCTGTGATTGGAGTCAGCCCAAACTGGCTGGAGTTGCGGTCGGAGAAGGTGGCGGACGGCGCGTTCTTCACCGAAGAGCAAAACGTCTCTTTAGCACGAGTTGCAGTGATCGGGACCGACGTGCGCACCGCATTGTTCCCCGATGAAGATCCGCTCGGTAAAACGTTACGAATCGCAGATGTGGCTTTTCAGGTGATCGGATTGCTGAAGTCGCGTGGAGCAGGTCCGGCCGGCGGGAGTCTCGACAACTTGGTTCTGATTCCTGTGAATACGGCCTCGCGGCGGCTATTCAATCGTGCCTTCCTGACCATGGTTATCGCCCAGGTCAAAGATCCCGACCGCAGCACCGAGGCCACCGACAAGGTTAGGGTGCTGCTGCGCGACCGTCATCATATCCGACCGCCGGCGCTCGATGATTTCACGATCACGAACCCAGCCGCGACTATGGCGCAGGTCACGCGCGCCAGCAGCACTCTGACCAAGATCCTCACCGGGGTCACGGTTATGGCGCTACTGATTGGTGGCGTTGTGATCATGAGCCTGATGTCTATTGCAGTGTCGGAACGACGGAAGGAAATTGGCCTCAGGCGGTCGGTCGGAGCAGCGCGAAGCGACATCGTTCTTCAATTCTTGTTCGAGGCGACGTCTGTTGCTCTAGTCGGGGGAATGGTGGGTGTTGTGATTGGGTGGGGCGGAATGCAATTCGCCACACAAATGCAGAAGCTACCGCAGATCTTGGTTTGGCGGCCATTCGCTACTGCGATTGCGCTGTCCATCATTATTGGAATGGTGTTCGGGATTTATCCAGCCTGGAAGGCGTCGCGAGTGGATCCCATTCAGGTGCTGCGGTCATAGGATGACTGCCCGGCAGCGGCAAATCGTAATCCGGGCTCTACGTCTAATGTGGAGATACCGGCTGCGTTCTTCACTCCTCATGCTGAGCGCTGCACTCGGAGTAAGCGGAGTGGTGTGCTCGGTCAACTACGGCGCGAGTGGCACCAGACAGATCCTTGACCAGATCCGGCGCATGGGAACGAACGTGCTGATGATTGCGCCCGCACAGAGTCGAGCCATTGCCGGCCGGGCGCGCACCGGTGCTCCCGTGACGAGCTTGGTTGAGCGCGACTATCGTGCCATCAAGAGCGAGGTTCTGAGCCGGACACATTCCTCGGCGTTGGTGACGCAGAGTTTCTGGAACAAAGCAGGCGATCTTTCTAAAAATGCTGCCGTCATGGGCTGCGAGCCCGATTACTTCGCCATCAAAGATTGGTCCACCGCGGAGGGTGAGCTGTTCGACTCCACACAGGAACGAACCGCCGCCCGGGTTGCGCTGCTGGGGCATACGGTTGCAAATGATCTGTTTGGCACTTCATCGCCATTGGGACAGCGCATGATGATCAATCGGGTGCCGTTTACCGTCATCGGGGTGTTGACTGAGCGGGGGCAAGGACTCGACGTCAGCAACGAAGACAACCAGATTTACGTGCCGCTCTCTACCGCCATGCGTCGGCTGATGAACCTGGATCACTATGGAGGGATTGTCCTCGAGATCGACTCCTTGACTGGGATGGATGCAGCGGCTGAACAGAGTCGCTCAGTCCTGCACCAGTTGCATCACATTCAGCGGAATCAGCCGGATGATTTCCAAATTCAAAACCAGAAGAGTTTGCTCGACACACAAATGGCTGCTGCGAAGCGGCTTGACTTCTTCCTGCAATGGATTGCGGCGAGCGCGCTGGCCGTCTCCGGGTTAGGAATCGTCGCGATCACCTGGATTGCGGTCAAGGAGCGGACCCACGAAATCGGAACTCGCCGCGCCTTGGGCGCTACTGCGACCGACATTTTCTTTCAGGTGACGTACGAGACGGCCGCGCTGGCGCTGGGCGGCGGATTACTTGGAGTGGCAGTCTCGTGGCCAGCCTCTCGTTTGATTAGCAACTCCGTCGGATTGCCATTTGTCTTCGACAGGAACAGCGCCGCCCTGGCATTTGCTGCTGCGGCAGCGTTGAACTTGGCCTTTTCCATTCTGCCCTCACGTAAGGCCGCCGCCCTAAGTCCGATTGAGGCGCTCAGGTACGAATAAGCATTCCAGTCGCGAGAGATGGAAGAACGGCTGTGGAAGCACCGGCGACAAACCGGTTAGCGGCTCTTCTTACGCGGTCCGTCTACATCGTCCACGCCAGTGGCGATGCTCACCCCACCCGTGATGGCGCTGATCACAAGCCTGCGCCACTTGGGAGCGGTTGCGAGGGGCATGGGAGCCTCATCCCAGACCGGATGCGAAGTCCGAAATCTCGCGTCCTCATTGACCTCGCCGGAAAACGTCGAGCTTGTCTCGTCAGCATTCTGGGCCGTGGTCGTCGAGTTTAACACCGGCAAGGATGCCGGTTGCAAGCCCAAAACCAAATTGTCTGAGCGTGGCACTGCAGGCGGGGGCGGCATCCAGGAAGGCTGCAATGTCAGCGCCTTTGGTGCCGAAGCCTGGGCCGATTTTACGCTGGGTGTTTTCTTCCGCGCAGCTTCTGAATGGGCATTGCCAGGTCGAGTCAACAAGGTGGCAAGCTGAACCGGCACATACAGAGTAAGGCCCAGGCTGGGCACCATAAATAGCGCAACACTGGCGATGATCGCGACGAGTCCTGCTCGGACCGCTTTCTGATGAGCGGAATACGATGAGGGCTCGCTCAACAGTGCGCGAACTCTGCTGGCCAGCAGGGACTCGGAAGAGGAGAAACCTATGCCAGCAGAAAGGTTGCTTCTCACCGCAAACCATCGAGCCAGGCTGGTAAGGCATTCGGCATAACGCAAGCGCGCTTCTGCGCCTTCCTCCACGACTGCATGATCGCAGGCCAACTCCCGCTCCCATCGCAAATGTCGGTAGGCCAGCCACACCAAGGGGTGAAAGAAAACCAGCCTGCATCCGAGCCCTGCCAGCCGATCCCACAAGTAATCGTGTTGTTTCACATGAATGAGTTCGTGGCGCAGAACATCAGCGAGTTGATCGCTGTCAAGTTGAGGAACCAGATCCGTGGGCAGGAGCACGTGACTCCGCAGCCAGTAACAGGTGGCGGGGGAGCGTAGCCTTGACAAGAGCGCCAATTCACAGTGCGCGATCCTCAATTGGAGGCAAAGCTTTTGAAAAAGCAACTGCAATTGGGGTGAAGGCGGTTGCGCCCGCCGCAGAATACTTTTGAGTTGCAATGACTTGAGAATCAAAGGCAAGAGTGAGACCAGCAACAGAAGGAAATAAAGGCGCCAAGCCGTTGACGCAAGCTTGGTAACGTAAGCAGCCCACAGGGTGTTCAACGGTAGCGCCACCTGAAGGTGCGCCGTGGGCGGTAAGGATGCGGATCGAAAAGCGAGATGACCGAGATCGCTGGCGTGGACCGGAATCCACAAGGCGAGCCATGCCGCAATCGTCAAGAGCAAGAAGCAGCCCCACATTCGTACGCGAGTGCGAGGTTTATGGATGAAAGCGCAAATACAACGAGTCGTTAGATAACCAAAAACGACCTGCAGAGAATATGTGAGCCAGACACTCAAACCCGCCAGGCAGCTGTCGAACCACATGATGTTCCAACCTCAGCGAGATTTTTGCCGCTCAGCGAGGCTTGCCTTGCGATAGCTGCGGATCAGACTTTCAAGCTTCCCCAGTTCGTTTGCGTCAATGCGCTCGTCCTCCAGTAGATTCACCAGAAGTTCAGAGCGGGAGCCACGAAAATATCTGTTCAACAACGAACGGAGAGAAATACGGCTGACCTCGCTGCGCTTCACCCGTGGCCGATACACGAATGCGCGCCCACGCGACGAATGACTAACAAATTTCTTGTTCTCCATGATACGCAGGACGGTTTGGACCGTCTTGTAGTTTAGCGGATCGTCTTTTTCTGAAGCTCGCAAGAAATCCTCAATGGTGCCTTCGCCCAGGCGCCAGAGGATTTCGAGTAGGCGGAACTCCGCTGTTGTCGGTATCAATATCGGCCGTGACAAAAGGGGACCTTCTTCTCTTAGATGTACAGACCTTTCGGTCGGAGTTTAACAGCTTAACGAACGACCATCAAACAACCAGCGGCCATGATTCCTTAGGTCTTACCCTCGAGGCATCAACACGATATCGGAACGAGGGCCGTCATACCTTCAGCGATTTCTCTGGCCACTAACGTAAGAGTGCCCACCAGACGACCACAGCCAGCAACACGGTCAGGATCGCGGAGATGGCGACTTCGGCCGACTTTCGCACTCAGTCTCCTTAAGCAGGATCGCACCCTAATCTCCGCATTGACCAAGAACGCTCTCCCTGCGAAATGCGAGGGTGTGGACACGGGTTGCGCTCATGGAGAAAACAAACAGGCACACGGCTCACGCACACTGCCCTTGATCCAGCGACTCGTTCTCGGAGGACTCCAATTGGTTCTCGGGCCAGTATGCAACCCTGGCTCCGAACAACCAGGTGGCGCCATTAACGGGAACTGACACCATATACATGACCGCGTCATTTTCTTGGTAAGTTTCGATCACTCTGCCGTCTTCATTCGTTGTGACGTTCTTTACCAGGACACCGCAAGCAAACTTCACGATACCTTCTCCCCTCTCCTTGGTGGCCCGAGGCCTTCGCACGGGCGCTTTTTACGCCGCAACTTAAATTCTTGACAGTGTAGTCTTAATGGCATAAGACTTCAACTACATTTGGGTCGCCCCGTTCACACTGTGCGAGACGGACGAAACGGTAGTCACAGAAACATAAACACGGTGTTTATCGGGACGGTGGTGTTGGGGAACACGGCGAAGGATCATTTTCTTCATTTGGTGTGCAGCTTCGAACCCCGTTCGATCTTCTGCGATCGGCGATTGCCATGCTCGGCCCTTCCGAAAAACCGAAACTATTGCCACCCTTCAGGTGGGCTCCGCCATTTCTGGCGAATGCTCCATTGGCCATGAAGTCACGGTCGTTAAAGGCAGGATCACCGGACACCCAGCGAACTAGAAGGTGTGACCGAATGGATGCCCAGGGCATTGTGCCGGAAGCTGGACAACTTCGCTCCGCGACGGCATTTGGTAATTGACATCATTCCATCCGCAACGCATTGATAGGGTTCAAGTTCGCTGCTTCGCTGGCGGGGCGGTATCCGAACAACACCCCAACCCCACTGGAAACCAACAGCGCAACCAACACTGCCACCCAGGAAACACCCAGGGGCACGATATTTCGGGTCAATGATGTGGCCGACCAAACGAGTCCAAGCGCAGCCACCACTCCCGCCATGGCGCCCACCAGGCTCATGAAGAATGCCTCCAACAAGAACTGGATGCGGATCTCAGCTGGCCTGGCGCCTAGGGCCTTCCGAAGTCCAATCTCGTGGGTTCGCTGAGAGACATTGACCAGCATGATATTCATGATGCCCGTTCCAGCCGTGATCAGTGTCAGAACCGCGATGGCGATAAGCACAACGCTCATGGCGAGAGAAATCTTGTCGACGGTCTGAAGGAGGGCAGACAAGTTCTCGACGGAGTACCTGGCCTGCCTGCGGTGGCGGTTGCGCACCAACTGGCCCAGCTGTTGGGTCATTTCGGGCACCTCACCGGAGGATGCTGCCTGCGCATAGAGAACCTGAAAGAAGTTGTCACCGGTGATTTCCTTCACCAGGGGAAATGGGATGAGCAACGTTTCGTCCTGTATCTCGGATTGCCCGAAGGTGGGTACCCCCTCCTTAAAAGTTCCGATGATGGTGTAACGAAACTGGCCCAGGTGAATGGTGTTCCCCGCGGCAGAATCGAGGCCCAAGGCGGTCTGTGCCAAGTGGTCAGTGATCAGGCAAACCTTGAAGTGGGCCAAGAAGTCCTCTGCGTCGAAGTATCTGCCAGAGGTAATCCGCAGGTTGCGGATTTTTTCAAAATCCTGGGTGACGCCTACCAGCCGAGGGTGGAGCACTTTGCCGCGGAGTTCGAAATCAACTGGAACGTCGTAAGTGCCCGCAACCGCGCTGACCGCCGGCAGCGTACGGCGCACAGCGACAAGATCGTCAGGTGTTAGCTCGTCGTCTAGCGCCGTGGAAGCTCCGCTGCGATCAAGTGTGGCATAAGCCAGGTTGGCGCCGATCCCCTCGATCTGGGAGATCATGTAAACCTTGCCGGCGGAGGCGATGGTGACGACCAGCACAATGGCGGCGCTGCCGATCACAACTCCCAACATAGTGAGGGAAGCTTTCAGCTTGTCGCCAGCCAGAGCCCCGACGGCAAAGCGAACGCTCTCCTCCCAATGGATGACGCGCCTTTTCTTGGCATCAGGGAAGCGCATAGTTGGTCAGCAAATAGTTGCCGGCATTCTCGGTCACGACGCGCAGGTTCGACCCGCCGACGAGTTGCGTCAGATGCGGCATTTCCGTGCCATAGGCCAGAAGGTAGCATCGGCCTGATCCCATCCATAGCGACGTAAACTCGCCATCATCAATGAACACGCCGGGAGCGCCGGGTGAATACGAGCCGTACTCGAGGTTGTTATTGCGGCCGTTCAGCAGCAGTGCTGACCGACCGGTATAGAAAAAGACGGATGAAAACGCGTAGTAAGAATTGGCTTCGATCAGTTGTCCCGGGGGACTCTGCTGCAAGCCTTGAGCCAGGGGATAAGAGCCTAAATACGAGTCGAATCGGACCAGCGCTATCCGGGCGGCCTGAAAGAAAATGACCATGCCGGCGGCAAGAACGATGACTACTCTCTTGAAGTCGCTTCGTGATCTTACGATGCCAATGGACATCGCCCCGAAGGCCAGAGCAGCGAGAGCCAGCGGCAGTTTCAGGTAGGCAAAGGCATTGAGAGTCAGATCCCGCATGTGTCCCATCGACAGGGTGTAGAGTTCGGGGTGTTGGGTCAGGGCCCGAGAAATATTGCCCGGGGCAGGCAGCCGCCAGACCAATACAAGCAGCAGTGTGAGCGCTGCGCACAGCAGCGTTGTGGCCGCGAGCAGAACATGCGTGGCTGCCTGTACCCTTCGACCTCCGGCGCTGGCGGCCGATCCAATGAGCAGCGCCAAGGCCGGATAGATCGGCATAGAGTAGTACTCCTGCGTGGTTGAGAAAGTGAAGAACAACATCACCACGCCTACCCAGCAAACCGCCATCAATTGCGTTCTTTCTGCCCGTGACGCCGGACGATATGACAACCTTGGCATGCCGAGCAGATAAGCTGACCAGGGGAAGATCCAGACCAAGTTCAGCAGCCAGAACCATAGCCTGGGCACAGTGTTGTAATCACGCGGGTATCGCAGGTTTAGAAAGCGCAAGAGATGTTCGTTGATGAGGTAGAACCAGAAGAATCCGTGGTACTCGCCCGGCCCGCTATGCATGGAAAATGCAAAATAAGGCGGGTTGCGCCGAATTGCGAGCACATGCCACGGCGCGGCGATCGCCAGAGTGACGGCAACCGCCGTTCCGAGATTCAATCGGCGCCACGAGGCGGGGGAAAACAGCTGCCGCGACAGTGCCATGTAGGCGAGGACGGCGGTTAGGGGAAAAACCACGGCAATCAGGCCCTTAAGCAACAGGCCAGTTCCCAGGCACACGCCGAGCATCACAGACCAGCGGAGGCGACGGTTCCCTTCCGGTTCAAGCAACGCCAACAATGCCCAGATTGCGCCGGTAAGGGCCAGCGTGAGGGCGGCATCAGGGATCAGAATCCGCGTGAACAGGAACAGCCCGACGGAGGTCGCAATCGCGAGACCGGCGTACAGTCCTGCGTCCTCGTCAAACGCCCAGCGTGCGAAGCCATAGGTGACCCAGCACAACGTCACCGCCGCCAGGGCGAGCGGCACCCGCGCCGCCCAGTCATGAACCCCGAAAGTTTGGTACGACAGTGCGATCAGCCAATAAACAAGGGGCGCCTTCTCAAGATAGGCCACGCCATCAAGCCGCGCCGTAACCCAGTCGCCGGACGCCAGCATATTGCGGGCGATCTGCGCTTGGACCGCATCCACGTCGTCCATGAGACGAGGTGGGCTACCGATGTTCATCAGGAAAACGAGGGAAGCCACTAATACTACGATCCAGCCCCGTCGAGAACCTCGACGATAGTGGTCGTCGTTCTCCCTTCCTCTGACGCCAACACGATCTTCCATCGCTTCATCCAGATTAGTAAAACCATCAGGCCCCAGAGGTGATACCCCAGGTTTGCTCTTCTCTCCAAGTGCGCGCTGATCTGTTGCTTCACGGCCGGCCAATAAAACAGTCCGGTGGCCGAGACAGCCTCCTGCGACAGCGTATCCAGCAGCAAAGGCCGGAGAACTCCTCGCAGCCACTCATGGATGGGGACATCGAAACCAATTTTCGGTCGGCGGAGTACAGCCCCGGGCAACTTGTCTCTCATCAGGCGGCGGAGGACGTACTTGGACTCAGATCCCCGCAACTTGAAGCGCTCCGGCAAGCTGGCGGCAAATTTGACAATTCGCTCATCGAGGAATGGCGGCCGAACCTCTAGCGAGTGAGCCATGCTGATGCGATCTACTTTGTAGAGGATGTCATCGGGCAAATAATACCGCTGATCGAAGTCCAGATAGCGCTGTAGACCGCAGCCGTCCGCCATTCCCTCGAGCACAGCAGCTAGCGGACCGGGATCAGCAAACAGGAATAGCCGCTGCTTTTCAGCCTCGGAAAATGTTCCGTTCCAGAAGACGTGCGCCAATTCCGACGATAACAGCGAGCCTTGCAGAAACCGTTTGACCTTGTATTCGAAGCTAATCTTTTCGTCGGAGACCCGCAGATGCAGCGCAAACGCCAAGGCTGCCTTCCGCAGCCGATGGGGAATCTTGCGGGCCATCGCGGAGTAACGATCGGCTTGATAGGTCAGGTACCCTCCGAATAGTTCGTCCGATCCTTCCCCGGTGAGGACGACGGTAACATTCTTGCTAGTCATCTGGGCCAGAAACCAGAGTGGTAAGGCTCCGGCATCCGCGCCAGGCTCATCGGAGTAGTAGGCGATTCGCTCGATCGCACCCACGAGGTCCGCCTCCGCGCTTAGGTCGAATTCCGAGTGTTGTGTGCCGAAGTAGCTGCTGACCTCCCGGATGTACTTGCTCTCGTCGAACGAGCGCCCTCGGAAAGTGATGGAATAGGTTTGCAGCGGGCGCCGATTGGCATGGGCGGCGTAGTGCAGGATGGCCGAGGAGTCCAGACCACCACTGAGCCAAATTCCAACCGGCAGATCAGATACAAGTTGGTCCTTCAGCGCTTGGGTCAGCAGGCCATCCAGTTCATCGCAAGCGGCATCGATTGAGCTTGGGGCCTTTGCGGCACCCAATGCGGGCACATAGGAACGCACATCGCAATTTCCGTTGTGCCACTCCAGATAGTGACCGGGCATGAGCTTGACGATGCCCTCCACCAAAGTGAAAGGACCAGGAACATAGTTCAGACTGAGAAAGCAGTTCAGTCCCGAGAGGCAAAGATGGCGACGAACCGCGGGGTGCAGAAGGATACACTTAAGCTCGGAGCCGAAATAGACTTCGCCATCCTGAAGACAGTAATAAAGGGGCTTGATGCCCATACGGTCGCGCGCGAGTATGAGGCGGCCTTCGGACCGCACCCAGATGGCAATCGCGAACATCCCTCGCAGCCGTGAAAAGCAAGAGCCACCCCACCGCAAGAAGGCGTTGAGGACGACCTCGGTATCGCACCGCGTTTCAAATCCAAATCCCTCCGCTTCCAGCTGAGCTCGCAATTCAGGGTAATTAAAAATCTCTCCGTTGAAGATTACGACTACATCGCGGTCAGCACTGAATAGCGGTTGGTCGCCTCCGTCCAGATCAAGGATCCGTAACCGGGTCGCGCCCAGAGAGATTAATTCAGAACAGAAAGTGCCTTGATGATCAGGACCCCGGTGAACCAGGGCTTCCAAGGCTGACGAGAGCACGCCCTCGGGCAGGGGTTTCGCGATATGTGAATACCCGAGAATGCCACACATGTGCGTGCGCTCCGATTGGCCAGCATAGCGATCTGAGGGTGCGATGCGCGGGCTGTTCTTTGAGTCTTAGCCACTTAAGAGTAAATTGTCAAGGGATTCTCATGTCTGGCGAGCACGACTAGACAAGGAGAGGGTGCTGACCAAGGAAGATGGGCGTTGGCTGCAGACTTGACAAAACAAGTCTTAAGGAAGTAAGAAATAGATAGTGTTTTCCAAAATAACTAAGCAGAAGCCGCGGAGAATGGATAAGCCATCCGCCTTGTCGAATCTTGATATGCCGGTGTCTGAATTGGAAACGACTTGTGAACTTTGCCGATCCAATCCCGCCTCGTTTCGCTACGAACTGTTCTCGACCAAGGGTCTCGTTGCAGGCAGTTGCTGCCCGGGCTGCTTTCCTGATCTCTTGCGCGCGATACCGTGTAGTGAGACGCCGGAACATTGAGGAAGGTCGATTGCAACCTGCCTGCGTGAAGTGATGGTCATTCCGCATTGGGAGGTCGGTCCACTGACCGCGGTCGCAATCAAAGCCTCGGTTCGCAGACCGTGTATTCCTAACAGTTTGCTGAAAAAGGCATGATTTGTATCAGGGCGCCACTTTAGGGGGGTGCCGTAACTGGTCCGCATTTACTGCCCCTTTAGGGGCTGAGGCCGCCCAACGTGGGTTTGCAGCAAACTGTTTAGACGCTGGATTCTCATCGCGCGTAAACTAAAAAATCATCCGCCCCCTGGTTCGCAGAATCTATACCAGGAAGCAACTTCTCTTCTGAGGTGCCTGCATGCAACTCAAGCCCTTCTTGCTCGACGCCTGGCTCGACCAGTACGAACACGACATAGAATTCAACCTCGCTGCGAGCACCGGGCCGACTTGGACCGTAAACGACATCCTCGCCCTCGCCGACGACGAAACGCGTCACCGCTTCCTGAACCACAACCTGGTCTACAGCCGCCCCGCCGGCGCCGACAGCCTGCGTGAGGCGATCGCTGAAATG
>Ga0137391_10003990_pt1 | contig 11254 bp, 11 predicted proteins | sample 15con2h24BmetaG_FD_101399 | JGI IMG/M metagenome (GOLD analysis project Ga0137391, IMG submission 101399) | Vadose zone soil microbial communities from Angelo Coast Range Reserve, California, USA - 15con2h2.4B metaG | ecosystem: Environmental > Terrestrial > Soil > Vadose zone > Saprolite...
CGTCCCCCGCCCCGCGGCCGGCGCCGCGACCGTCCCCGAGCAAGGCTCTGGCGTGGTGGTGGATCGACCCCCCGGGCACGTACCGCAGCGCGGTGAGCCGAGCACGTGGATGGTGGCGCCGGTGGCCGTCGGCGTCGCCGTGCTGCTCGTTCTCGGGCTGCATCCGCCAGGCGAGCTGACCGGGCTGATGGCGCGTGCCGTCGCCGAGCTGCGGGGGCTGGCATGACGGCCGCCGCGCTCACCGGCGTACCCGCATTGTGGGATGCGCTGACCAGCGAGGTCACCGCGGGCCGCAGGTTCGCCGGCTTGTTCGGCACGCCGCGGCCGGAGGGCCTGCTGCTGTCGGCGCACCTGGCCGGGGACGACGGCGTCCGCACGCTCGAGGCGGTGCTGCCCGCCGGGGCCGCGAGCTACCCCGCGCTGACCCCGAGGCTGGGCGCCGCCTTCTGGTACGAGCGGGAGATCCACGACGTCTTCGGCGTCGTCCCAGCCGGTCACCCGCGGCTGGCGCCGCTCATCCTCCCGCCGGATGAGCATGCGGCGCCGCGGCATGTGACGGGGCACGGCATGTTCACGATCCCGCACGGCCCGGTCCGGTCGGGCGTGTTCGAATCCATCGAGTACCTGGTAGAGACGCCTGGCGAGGACATCCCGCACGTGAGCCTGCGAGTCTTCTACAAGCACCGCGGCATCGAGAAGCGGTTCGGGCAGCTGACCGCGGCGGATGGGGTACTGCTGGCCGAACGAGCGGAGGGAATCGCGTCAGTCGCGCACGCGCTTGCCTACTGCCACGCGATCGAGCGGATCGCCGGCGTCAGCGCGCCCTGGCCGGCTGCCCTGGTGCGGGTCCTGCACGCCGAGCTCGAACGCATCGCCAATCATCTCGACGTCGCGGCCAGGCTCGCGGACGCGGCGGGCCTTGCCGTCGCCACGGCCCGGTTCGGCTGGCACAAGGAACGGGCGCTGCGGCTGGTGAGCCGGCTGTGCGGCAGCCGGTTCGGCCGTGGCGTGGTCGTGCCCGGCGGCGTCAGCGCCCTGCCACTGCTCGGCCCGGCAGGGATCCTCGACGAGCTGAGCCAGGCGGAGAAGGCGATCACGGCTGACGCCACCGCCCTGATGGGCACCGCGTCGTTCCTCGACCGGCTCCGCCGGACCGGACCGCTGCGTCCCGGACGCGCCCGCGAGCACGGGGCGCTCGGCCCCGTCGGCAAGGGGTCGGGATTCACCGACGACGCTCGGGGGGCTCGCCCGTATGACGCCTATTCCGCGCTCGGCCTCCCGCCTGCCCGCCCGCACACCGGCGGCGACGCCCTGGCCAGGCTGCGGGTCCGGTGGGACGAGGTGAGGCAGTCGTTCCAGCTGCTCCGCCAGGCCACAGGCGAGCTCGGCGAGGCGGCAGCCGCCGGTCCGCTCCGCGCGGACCTCACGGAGACACACGGCCTGACGGGGCGGGCGGTCGGCTGGGCCGAGGCACCGCAGGGCGAAGTGCTCTACGACGCGGCGACCGAGGCCGGGCGCATCACCCGCTGCCGCCCGCGCTCGGCCTCGTTTCACAACCTCGTGCTGTTCCACGAGGTGTTCGCCGGAGACATCCTCACCGACTTCCCGTTCATCGAGGCGAGCTTCGGCCTGTCGGTCGCGGGGGTGGCACTTTGACGCGTGCCATGCGGCGGATGCGGGTGGTGGCATAGATGTGGGTGCTACGCGGCCTGCGCAACGGCGTGGTCACCACACGCTGGCCGAAACGCCCCGATCCGTATGCGGACAACTGGCGCGGCCCAGCCACGGTGCGCGACCCGCGCCCGACGAACACCGACGGACTCGACCAGATCTGCCCGACCGGTGCCATCACCACAGAAACAGCCAAGACAGCTAGGCCTAACGGGAGCGTGATGACGGCTTCCGTCCGGCTCGACCAGGGACGGTGCATCCTGTGCGGCCACTGCGTGGCCGCCCGGCCCGACGTGTTCGCCTGGTCCGCGGGGGCCGCGGCCGCGGCGCTGACCCGCGGCGGCCTCGTCGTCCCGCTGATCCCCGAGACCGACGAGAACCTGGCGTCGGTCCGCCGCGGTCTCCGTGAAAGGACCGCGGCGCTGCGCCGCTCGGTGCACCTGCGGCACGTGGACGCCGGATCCGACGGGACCGAGGAGTGGGAGATCCTAGCGCTGCTCAACCCGGTCTATGACGTGCACCGGCTCGGGATCTTCTTCACCGCCAGCCCCCGGCACGCCGACGTCCTGCTCGTCACCGGCGCGGGGGCAAAGGGCATGACAGAGCCCCTGCGCCGAACCTATGACGCGATGCCCCACCCGAAGGTCGTGATAGCCGTCGGCACGGACGCCGTCAGCGGCGGCCTCGTCAGCCCGTCCTACGCCACGACAGGCGGGGTTGGCGGCACGGCACAGTCCGTAGGGGGTCGATCCGGGGATCGCTCACCACCGGTGGTGAGCGATCCCCGGATTCATCCCGCTGTGTCGGCGACTCCAGAAGAGGGCGCATTCTCTCCCTCTAGTCCAACTCCAAATCCTGAAATTTCCGGATTTGGGAGGGGAGGAGAAGCTGATCCTGAAATTTCCGGATTTGGCGAGGGCGTGTGCGGGGGTGTGGGGGAGTCGGTGCCCGAGGCTCGCGGCGTGCCGGTCGATGTGTGGCTGCCAGGCTCGCCGCCGAGCCCGTTCGGCATCTTGCACGCGCTCTTGCTCGCGCTTGGCCGGCTGCCCGGCGGCGGTGTGTCAGCGGGGCGTACTGGGCGTGAGGGGCGCACGGTGAGCGAGGGGAGGGAGCGGTGAGCGGGGTGTTCGCGGCGGGGCTGGCGCTGCTGTGCGCGGCGGCGGTGTTCGACCTGGCGTACGGGGCGGCGCGAATGCGACTGGCTGGCGTGCCGTACCTGCTCGGTGCCGCCGGGTCGGCGTGCCTCGCGGTTGCCGGCGCGGGCGCGCTGGCCGGTCACGCCGCACGGCTCGCCGTCGGCGGAGTCCTGGGCGGGGCGTTCGGCTCGGGAACCGTGGGCCTGGCGGCCGACCGGCTGTCCGGGCTGTTCCTCGTCATCGGGCTTGGCGCCGCCGTTCCCGTGTCATTCGCCTTCGCGAGCTGGGCTGTGCTTCCTGGAAGGGCGGTGCTTCCTGGAAGGACCGGGCATCCTGGCAGCGCGGCTAGCGGGGCTGGCCGACGCGGGCTCGGTGCGAGCTACGCGCTCACCCTCGGCGCGGTCGCGGTGATCATTACCGCCCAGGACGCGTTCACCGTCCTGTTCGCGTGGGAGGCGCTGACTGTTGCCTTCTACCTGCTCGCCGGGTTCGAGCGCGGCAGGGCAGGCCGGCCGGGCGGAGCGCTCGCCACGCTCTCGTTCGGGAAAATAAGCGGCGCATCGCTGCTGGTCGGCCTGCTGCTGCTCGCCGCCAGGTCAGGCTCACTGGACCTGGCCTCGTTCGCGCAGGTGAGTCCCGGGGCGGTCCGGAGCACCGCGCAGGTGCTGCTGCTGCTCGGTTTCGCGGTCAAGGTCGGCCTCGTGCCGTTCCAGGTGTGGCTGCCGCGCGGGTACTCCGCCGCGCCAGGGCCGGCCAGGGCGGTCATGGCCGGAGTGGCCGTCAACGTCGGCTTCTACGGCATGTGGCGCACGCTCGCCCTGCTCGGGGCGCCGCCAGGCTGGCTGACCGGCGTGCTGCTCGTGCTGGCCGGCCTGACCGCCGTGATCGGGATCGCGCACGCCGCGGTGCAGACGGACCTGCAGCGGGTCATCGCGTACTCGAGCGTGGAGAACAGCGGCCTCATCCTGGTCGGCTTCGGCGTCGCGATGACCGGCGCGGCGGTCCGGGATCAGCGCCTGATCGCGGCCGGGCTGCTCGCCGCGACCTTGCAGGTGGTCGCGCACACGGCGGCGAAGTCGCTGCTGTTCACCGCGAGCGCCGGGATCGAGGGAGCAGCAGGAACCAGCGAGCTTGACGACCTGCGCGCCGTGGCACGGCGGACGCCGTGGAGCGGTACCGGGCTTGCCATCGGGTCGCTGACGCTGGCCGGCCTGCCGCCGACGGCGGGCTTCGCATCCGAATGGTTCCTGCTCGAATCGCTGATGCAGCAGTTCCGGGTGCCCGGGCTCGGCTTCCGGCTGGTGCTCGCGGTGGCCGGCGCCGCTGTCGCGCTGACCGCCGGATTCGCCGGGGTGACGTTCGTCCGGCTGATCGGTCTCGTCGTCCTCGGCCCGCGTCAGGACAAGCCCGCCGTTGCCAGTCCGGCCAGGACTGACTGGGGCTGGCTCGGCCGGGCCGCGATCGTCGCCCTCGCTGGCTGCTGTCTCGCGTTCGCCGCCCTGCTCCCGCTCGAGATCAGGGTGATCGCGGCGGGACTTACGCCGGTCGTGCCCGCCGCTGTGACCACGTCGGCGCTCAAGTCCCCGTGGGTCGTGCAGCCGGTGTTCGGCGGGTTCTCGATCCTGTCACCGTCGTGGCTGTGGATCGCCATGCCGGTCCTGCTGCTGATCGTCACGCTGTTCACCTGGGCGGTGTCCAGGACCAGGATGACGCGGATCCGGCGGGTACCCGCGTGGCGCTCGGCGACCGCGGGCGTCGAAGGGACCGACCAGTACACCGCGTTCGGCTACGCCAACCCGACCCGCCGGGTGCTTGCGGCCATCCTGCTCACCCGCTCCGAACTGCGCCGGATCGAAGAGCCGGCTGAGAGCGGCGGGGAACCTGGTGCCCCGGCAGCTACCGGCACCATCCCGCATCTCGGCTACACCTCGGATGTCGTGGAGCTGGTAGAGGAGTTCGTCTACCAGCCCGCGATGCGGCCCGTCGCCGCGCTGGTCCGTGTTGCCAAGAGGCTGCAGTCCGGCCGCCTCGACGCCTACCTCGGCTACATGCTGATCGCGCTGATCGCGCTGATCGCCGTGGTAACCGCTCTCGCATAGGGTGCGGTCTGGATACGTCAGGATCGCGGACAAGGGACAGGTGAGTGCGATCAGCACGCTTGAGCGGTGGACCTCGGCCGTCTGCGCGGACCTCGGTCTCGATCCCGGCTCTGCCGACGTCACGGTCGTGCTCGACCTGGCCCGTGACGTAGCGCACGGCGTTGCCAGGCCAGCCGCACCGGTCACCGCGTACCTGCTTGGCGTGGCCGTCGGGGGCGGCCAGTCGCTGGCAGCTGCCGCGACGCGGGTACGCGCGCTCGCCGCCGCCTGGGATGGCGCCGAGGACGAGTAAGCGCGCACGCCGCGGCTGGCTTCGCCGAAGGGCGGCAGCCCGGGCATCCATGTCGCCGATGAATCTCAGCGGAATCTGGCATTAGTGGTGATCGATCGGTGATCACTACGTTAAGCGTGTGCGGGATTCCCGCGAGGGAGGCGGCCATGGGACTCAGGAGTCCGGCGGGGGTCACTACCCGGTGCCCCGCCGACCTCGTCACCGCGATCCGGCGGGCGCTGCGACCACGGGGGGCTCTGGGCCATGAGGGCCCTGGGGGTCCGGGGGTGGTCCCCGGGGAAGCACTGCGTCGCCCGGGGCCAGTGCGGCGCGGCGACGGGCAGCGGACCGCTCTGCGGGTCGCGGGCCAGCTGCGGCGGCACCTGCCCGATCCGGGGATGCTGACCCCGGAAGAGCGTCGCGGTGACGCTGATGGCTATCTCACCCACGTGCTGCACGCCGAGCCCGACGGCTCCTTCTCGATCGTGGCGATGGTCTGGCTGCCCGGCCAGGAAACGCCGGTCCATGACCATGTCACCTGGTGCGTGTCCGGTGTCCTGCAGGGCACGGAGTACGAGGAGCTCTTCACGCTGAGCGAAGGCGGCACGTTCCTGCGGGAAGCCGGAAGGAACGTGAACCGGCCTGGGGACGTCGGCGGCTTCGCGCCGCCCGGTGACATCCACAGGGTGCGCAACGCCGGCGACGGCGTAGCGATCTCCCTGCACATCTACGGCGCCGACATCACCCGCCTGGGCTCCAGCATCCGCCGCACCTACGACCTGCCAGCCCGCTAGCCCCGCTGCCCTCCCACCAGCGTTTGGTGTGGATGCCGCGCTGGTGTAGCTGGAGCTACGCCAGCGCGGCATCCACACCAAACGCCTGCCTGGCTTCCGGCGCCGCTACGCGTACTGTCGCGTATCGTCTTGCCTCGACGACCTATACCGATATATCTTTGAAGCAACTAGAGACTACGATGGTCTATCAGGAATGCCCCGACCGAATAGCCGGGGCGGCTACACGAGATGGGGTAGGTGCACGATGCACGAAGAAGCGGCGTGGCCACGCGGAGGCGGTCACCGGGGCAGGGGACACGGGCACGGCTGGGGTCCGCCGCCCCCGGACCTGTTCAAGGCCTTTTTTGGCGGACCGAAATTCATGCGCGGACCTCGGGTAAGGCGCGGCGACGTCCGTTCGGCGGCGCTCGCCCTGCTTTCCGAGGAGCCGAGGAACGGTTACCAGATCATCCAGGAGATCAGCGCGCGCAGCGGCGGCGTCTGGCGGCCAAGCCCTGGGTCGGTATACCCGGCGCTCCAGCAGCTGCAGGACGAGGTCCTGATCCGCGCGGAGCTGGCCGAGGGCGGCCGGGCCGTCTACACCCTGACAGACGAGGGGCGCGCCTATGTCGAGGCGCACCAGGACGAGCTCCGGGCGCCGTGGGATGCCGTCGCTGACACCGTGGGCGGCGCCGCGATCGAGATGCGCGAGCTCTTCGGGCAGGTGGCCATGGCGGCGATGCAGGTCGCGCGGGCGGGGTCCGAGGCCCAGATCGGGCAGGCGCGCCGCGTCCTGACCGATGCCCGGCGGGCGCTTTACCGGATCCTCGCCTCGGACGACGCCGACGGCGAGGACGCCGAGGGCCAGAGCAAGGGGTAAGCAGGGGCAACGGCGGGGGTAATGCTGGCCGATAGTCTTCAGTTGGGCTATATCGGGAGGTGGCAAGGGTGTCTGTACATATCGACGCGGAATCAGGCCCGGACGGGACGGCGCCAGCGGCTGCCGGACGGGACCGCCCGCTGGGGTCGCGGGGCGACGGGCACGCGGCGATAGTGGTCAGCGGGCTGACCAAGAGGTACGGCGACATCGAGGCCGTGCGCGGCATCGCCTTCGAGGTCATGACGGGCGAGACGTTCGGCTTCCTCGGCCCGAACGGGGCAGGCAAGTCCACCACGATCAAGATCCTCTGCACCCTCGCGGAGCCGACGTCAGGTGCCGCGCGAGTCGCCGGACACGACGTGGCATCGGAACGGGACGCGGTGCGCCGCAATATCGGCCTGGTGTTCCAGGACCCCACGCTTGACGGCTACCTGACGGCTACACAGAACCTGCGCTTCCACGCGGACCTGTACGCCGTACCGAGGGCGGTCCTGCAGCCAAGGATGCGCCAGGTACTGGAGATGGTGGGCCTATGGGAACGGCGGGACAGCCTGGTGAGCACCTACTCGGGCGGCATGAAGCGCCGTCTCGAGATCGCACGCGGCCTGCTGCACGCCCCGCGGGTGCTGTTTCTCGACGAGCCCACGGTAGGCCTTGACCCGCAGACGCGCGCGTCCATCTGGGAGTACATCAACGACCTGAAGCGTCGTGAGGACATCACGATCTTCCTCACGACGCACTACATGGACGAGGCGGAGAACTGCGACAGGATCGCCATCATCGACCACGGCGAGATCGTGGCGATCGACACGCCCGAGGCGCTCAAGGCGAGCGTCGGCAAGGACAGGGTGCAGATCAGCACCGCTGACGACCAGGCGGCGATCGCCGAGCTCGCGGCCACGTTCGGCATCGAGGCCGCCGTGCACGAGGGCGCGGTCACCTTCTCGGTGGAGTCCGGCGAGCAGTTCGTGCCGAGGCTGTTCGCCGGGCTGGCCACGGCGATCCGCTCGGTCAGCGTGTCGCGTCCGTCGCTCGACGACGTGTTCATGTCCTACACGGGAAGAACCATCCGGGACGCAGAGGTCACCGCGATGGACCACAACCGCAACATGGCCGCGGTGTTCCGGAGGAGGTAACGGGAGATGGCAACCCAGGCCGCGGAGCCCCTCGTCGAGGCGGATGCGCAGGTCCTCGCCGAGACGATCAGGGTCTCGGTACCCGAGCGCGGCATCCGCCATGATCTGCGCGCCGTCAGCATTGTCTGGCGCCGCGAGCTGATCAGGTTCCGCACCGACAAGCTGCGCGCGGTCACATCGCTGATCCAGCCTGTCCTGTTCCTTTTCGTGCTCGGCACCGGCCTGTCCTCGCTCGCCGGGCGCGCCATGCCGCCCGGAGTGGACTTCAAGACGTTCATATACCCGGGCGTGCTGGCGATGGCGGTTCTGTTCACCGCGATCTTCTCGGCCGCGTCGATCGTGTGGGACCGGGAGTTCGGCTTCTTGCGGGAGATGCTCGTCGCGCCCGTGAGCCGGGGGGCCATCGTCATAGGCAAGTGCCTGGGCGGGGCGACGGTGGCGACCTTTCAGGGAGTCCTGCTCCTGATCATGGCCGGGCTCGCGCATGTGCCTTACTCGCCGCTGATGCTGCTCACGCTGGTTGGCGAGCTGCTGCTGCTTTCGTTCACGCTGACGGCGTTCGGCGTGATGATGGCGGCGCGGATCAAGCAGATCCAGGCGTTCATGGCGCTCACGCAGATGCTCGTGATGCCGCTGTTCTTCCTGTCGGGCGCGCTGTACCCGCTGAACGCCCTGCCGGCCTGGCTGTCCGTCCTCACCCGGCTGGACCCGCTCACCTACATGGTGGATCCGATGCGCCACGCGGTCTTCGGCTCGCTGAACATCTCGCCGGCCGCCGTACACGCGCTGAGCCCGGGAGTGACGTGGGCCGGCTGGCAGGTACCACTCGGCCTGTCCCTCGGGATAGTGGCCGCCATGGGCGCGCTGATGCTGGCCATAGCCATCGCCCAGTTCCAGAAAACAGAATGACACCATAGAACAAGCGCCCCGGGCGCTTCCGCGCCTAGACTCTCGTCACACGTGTGGCACCGAAGTACGGATCGGCTGGGTGCCGGCCGGCGCATGTGCGGTGCCCGGCGGCCAGCCCCGAACGCCGGGCACCGCACATACGCCTCCCGCACCCAGAGCCAACACCCGCGTGGCACCGAAGTACGGATCGGCTGGGTGCCGGCCGGCGCATGTGCGGTGCCCGGCGGCCAGCCCCGAACGCCGGGCACCGCACATACGCCTCCCGCACCCAGAGCCAACACCCGCGTGCTACCAAAGTACGGACCCGCTAGCAGACGCACCGCAAGCGATCGAGCCACACGGGAAGAAAAAGAGCGATCCTCAACCGTACTTCTGGCAGCTACAGCCCTGCAGAAGGACATCCGGGGGACCGGTCGTCCCATGTGCGCGAGTCTGCGGGGGAGGATGGCGATTCTCGACCGTACTTCTGGCAGCTCCCGTCGGCAGAAGGCTAGCGGCGCCAGTGAGCACGGCAGGCGCGCCGGACCTGTAGAAGGCGAGCGGCGCCCAGCCCTCAGTAGGTGCGCTGGACCTGTAGAAGGCGAGCGGCGCCCAGCCGTGGACTGGATGGGGCCGCGCGGGGGGTCCGGGGGGTCGTCCCCCCGGGCAAGCATTGCGAGCCGATGCGAAGGTGGCCGAAGGCCACCGAAGACAGGGCGACGCCGGGTGGCTACGGGGGCAAACCACCCGGCGTCGCAATCATCGGCGTTCCGACGGGGGCCCGGAACGCCGGCAGTGGTGCTCCGACGGGGGACCAGAGCACCATTATGAATGGTACACGGTAACCCCCCCTTGTGTGTCAAGACCCGATTACGAGCGGATCTCGGCCCGGACACTGGCTGATCGCTGTTGATCAGCTGTTTCCTGCCCGTTTATCGGCTCTTGACCGCTGCGGCGAAGCCAGAAGTCCAGGCGACTGACCCCGGTCAGCTAGCCGGATGCTCGGGCGGCCCGCCCGCTCCGTGGTATCGGTCGTGTGGTCCCGCGCCGTCGCTGCCGTGCTCGCTCCCGTTAGGCCGCGCCGTCCCGGCAGGGGGTATGGGCCGTTCGGGCAGGTTCGGCTCGTAGGGCTGGAACCCACGGTTACGGGTCGGCTCCCGTCCGCCGTTGGCGTACACGACGGCGAAGTACGGGATGAAGATCGCGGCGACCGCCGGGATGGCCGCCACCCATCCGGCGCCGCTCTCGAACAGGACGACGGCGAGCACGAAGCACACGACGCGGATCCCCATGGAGAGCAGGTACCTGCGCTGCCGGTGGCTGATGTCATCCGACTTGGAGCGCTGGGCCTCGGTGACCAGGTGAACGCGTTCGCCGCGGTCCCGGTGGACGATCCTCACACGTCCAAGGTATGCCTACACTGTGTCAAGGGCCAGCCGGCCTACTGCGGTCCGGCCGCGCCCGCCGCGGGGTGTGCTCGGCTCTCCAGGAACGTGGGTAAAACCGTCCTCGCTGAGACCGTTATTAACCGGGTTTCGGCGGAATCTTTCCCGAGCTGGCCACGCATGCCGGGGTAGGGGAAGATCCGTGCCGAGCTTGCCTGGGGGACGACGCTTCGCGCCCCCCCGCACCCCCGGCCGTCGGGGAGCAACTCATGGAGGACACATGACGGATCGCACCTATCGGGTAACCGAGATCGTCGGGACCTCGCCAGACGGGATCGAGCCCGCCGTGCGCAACGCGATCAGCCGCGCGGCGCAGACGCTTCGTCATCTGGACTGGTTCGAGGTGACGCAGGTCCGCGGCCAGATAGTCGACGGCCACGTCGCTCACTTCCAGGTGTCAATGAAGGTGGGGTTCCGCCTCGAGGACAGCTGAGCTGCACTGGTCTAGCGGGGCTGGGCTAGCAGGGCTGGGCTAGCGGGCCTGGCTGACTGAGGACATGTTGAAGCCCTCTACCCGCGCGGGCGGCATGAGGGTCCTTGTGAAGTAGTCACTCCACTCCCGGGGCAGCGTCGGCACCGCGGCCCCCACCTCGGCGAGGCGGCTGAGCATGCCGACCGGGCTCTCGTTGAACCTGAAGTTGTTCACCGCCCCGGTGACCTCGCCCTTCTCCACAAGGTAGACGCCGTCCCTGGTGAGCCCGGTGAGCAGCAGCGTCTGCGGGTCGACCTCGCGGATGTACCAGAGGCAGGTAAGCAGCAGGCCCCGCTCCGTGCGGGCGATCATGTCGTCGAGCGTCGGCGCACCGGGCGTGGCTGTCTCGAAAACGAGGTTGTCAATGCCAGGGGTGACCGGAAGGCGCGCCCGGCTGGCGGAATGCCTGGTCTGAATGAGCGCGGCAAGCTCGCCGTCGCGTATCCACTCGGTGGGACGCAGTGCGAGGCCGTTGTCGAACAC
>Ga0137391_10003991_pt1 | contig 11252 bp, 13 predicted proteins | sample 15con2h24BmetaG_FD_101399 | JGI IMG/M metagenome (GOLD analysis project Ga0137391, IMG submission 101399) | Vadose zone soil microbial communities from Angelo Coast Range Reserve, California, USA - 15con2h2.4B metaG | ecosystem: Environmental > Terrestrial > Soil > Vadose zone > Saprolite...
AAGGGCTTCCCGATCTGCACATTGCTCCAGAGCCCACGGTGCGAGATGAACTACAGAAAAGAACAGAGCGCGAGGCTAGCGCCGTCGTTCAAAACATGAAGCAGAAAGTCGGACCATTCCTTGCGGGATTGAGTGAGTTGAATCCTTCTGAGTTCTGGGACTTAGACGAACTTCGACCCAAGCTGGAAAGTCTGAGCGAGATGCAACATTTCCGGTTGTACTTCGCACTGAAGAAGTATTTCTGGGAGTTCGACAAACACCCGACGCAAGCGGAAGCACTTTGTGATGCAGGATTCTTCTCGAAGGAAAAGTTACCTTTTGCGCAAAGAGTTGAAGCATTGGACCGCAGGCGACGGCAGCTTTCGTAACCAGGTGACCCAGTCACGCCGCCCGGCGCGACCTCGCGCGGTCGGTATCACGCGTTGCATTGCATTCTCATCCAAGAACCAAAGATCAAGCGCCGAGCTACCTGCCCGGACGGTGGTGCGACGTCGCTGAATAACTGGGAGAGCCGCGAACACAGGGCGCGGTTTCTCGGTCTTTGCACTCTAAAAAGTCGAGTTTTCGCTTGCGCGCGACGAAGAAGTAACCGAGTCTTTGGAAGATGAATTGGAGGCCCGGCTGAGATGAAAACATTTCTCGTCGCGCACGGTGGTTGATCAGCAGGTTGGTCGTGGAAGAAGATGCATCCGCTGATGAACGCAGCAGGTCATCGGCTGATCACACCCACTTACACCGGATTGGGTGAACGGGAGCATCTGGCGAGCCCATCGAATGATCTTGAGACACACATTCAGGATATGCTTGCCGTAATTAAGTACGAGGATTTGAGTGATATTGTGCTTGTCGGTCATAGCTACGGCGGTATGGTGGCCACCGGAGTGGCCGACCGAGCGCGAGACCAAGTCTCACAACTGATTTACCTGGACGCCTTCGTACCACGGGACGGGCAGAGCCTGTTCGACTTGCTTCCTCCAGAAGCGCTGAAGCGCATGTTGGAAGCAATGAAAGCAGGTGACGGATGGCGCGTCCCACCTAATCCCTGCCCGACCGATACCTCTGAAGCGGATTTGAAATGGATTCTGCCGCGCCGATTGCCGCAGTCAGTCAGGACTGCTGAGATGCCGTTGCGCGGGCCGCCAGCGACTAGCAGCTCGATGCCTCTGCACGACAGCAGCTTCGGCAGCAGCAGGCCAGACCGATCTTGGAGAGACTACATGCGTATCTGAACCCGGATCACGCGGTAGTTGAAAGGATTGGTCGCTGCCTCGTCGCGCCTGGATCAGAGTATCCTACATTAGCTTTCGCGCACCCTAGCTGACCCGGCCAGTTTAGTTCGAGGGCTCCGCGATACCGTGCTTAAGCTGATGCTGGTAGAGCGCGTCGTCAAAGTTGCCCCGTGATTCGACTATCAAACCATCTGCCCCTATCTTCCATACCTCGAATCCGCTGATCCGAACTCGTTTTCCGGTTCCGCCGGCCCCTGTATTCGTACCAGCGAGTGTCCAATGGTAGACGCCGTTGTCCCCTTGAACGAGAACGTCGTCCATCACTACTACCAAATCCGGGAAGGCGTTCATGAAGCCCTGAGCGACGTCGCTAATCGCTCTCCGCCCTATTGCTGGAGCGTCACCGTTGATGCTGAGCGAGCCACTGGGCGAGTAAAACGCGGCAACGCTAGCGGCGTCTCTACTACACCAGGCCGCGGTATAACGCTCCGCAAAATCACGCAACTGAGATGGTTCAGGTTTCATAGGCTTGTCCGTGATCATCCGCCGTGTCAGGTCTGGCAGCTCGCAGCTGATCCGCGGGCGGCGTGAACCGCCAAGGAGCTGAGCGGCTATACTGCCGTATAGCCGCCGTCCACGGCGTATTCAGCACCGGTTACGAAGGAGGCTTCGTCACTTGCGAGGAACAAGACCACGTATCCAACTTCTTCAGGACGGGCCGCACGTTTCATCGGCGCCAATGCCGCAATTGCCTGGAGGTCTTTGTCGTCAAAGATGTCTACCATCGGCGTTTTTATCACGCCGGGGTGCACCGAGTTGACGCGAATGTTGTCAGGCGCGTACTCGACAGCGGCGGTTTTGGTGAGGATGCGGACCGCCCCTTTACTCGCATGATATGCCGCCGATCCTCCCGAACCTATAAGACCGTAGATAGAGGAAATGTTGATGATGGATCCACCGCCGCGCTTTTTCATGGCGGGAACCGCTATCTTGGTCCCCAACCATACGCCCTTCTGATTCACATTGATGACAGCGTCCCATTCCTCCTCGTTGGTATCGCTCACTCCCTTGATGTTGAGAATGCCCGCGTTATTGACCAGGATATCGAGGCCACCAAACTCGCGTTCGCACGTCTCAACCGCCGCGCGCCAATCCTCGGCTCTCGTCACGTCCAGATGAACAGGCAAAGTGACTCGTGCTCCGGCATTCTGATTAATTTCGCTGGCAAGCTTGCCAGCCTCGCTGTCGAGTACATCACTGATGACTACCCGCGCGCCTTCGTTGACGAACAGTCTCGTCTCGGCGGCGCCCTGCCCGCGAGCTGCGCCGGAAATCAAAGCGACTTTCCCCTTCAAACGATCCATCCGCTGATCCTCCGAACTTTGAACCTAGGCCTTTCGGGCTCGGAAATCGACCGGCTCGAATCTGTCGCTATTGCGGCAGACAGTCGTCCGCCCTGTAGAGAGCTAGATGAGCAGGTCAGCGAGAGAATCACAGAGTCGAAGCGAGGAGGAAGTCTCCGATGGCTCCGAAGTGGCAAGCAAAGGACGACTATCTCGAAACCTGTAACTGCCGGACCCTTTGCCCGTATATCTCTCTGAGTCCGCCAACCGAGGGAAATTGCACGGTTCTCGAATGGCACATCGAATCCGTCAAATTTGGCTATGCTTCCCTAGACGGACCAAACGTCGCCGCGTTGTTTCATTCGCCGGGACCCATCCATAAGAGGAACTGAGCGCCGCCTTGTATCTGGATTCGCGCGCCTCGGCGGAGCAGAGCGATCTCTCCTCAAAATCTTCTCGGGACAGGCAGGCGGTGTGCCGGCAGGCAGCTCTTCATCCGCCGATCGGCAAGGTGCTGGGAGTGAAGAGCGCCAGCGCGGTGATGGTGGCGTCGGGGCTTGCGATTGTCCGCCATGCTGAATGACCGCGCAACTGCGTAGCTGAACAAGCCTGCTCGAAGGCTCCGGCTACGCTGGCCCTGAGCAGCTCATCCAAGCGCCGTCATCGCACGGACGTTGGAAGCTGCTGAGCTTCGTTTCCTGTAGTGAGCTTCTCCTGGTTTGCTGTAGCGATCTTCTCCTGGTAGACGAGAATTTCTACTCGACGGTTGGTTCGCCGCCCGCGCGATGTGCTGTTATCGGCAACCGGTTTGCTCGCTCCGTAGGAGACCACCCGAACTTGCGTCGGGTCGACGCCTTCCTTGCTGACCAAGTATCCGGCAACCCCGTCGGCTCGCCGCTGTCCGAGCTCGTAGTTGTACTCCTCCGTGCCGATGCTGTCTGTATGCCCGGCAACAACGAAGAGGCGTCCCGACGCCGACCCGGTCGATCCCTCGAGGTCCTGAAGAAATCCATCGATCTCACGCTTGGCGTTTTCGGTCAAGGCAGCCGACCCGAAGGCGAAAGTCGGCCCATGACGTGAATCCAAGACGAGCCGCCGCTCGAGCTGGAGATTTTGCAATCCGGCGAGGGCGCTGTCAGCCTTAGCGTTCGTGTCGTTCAGTTGGCCCTTGATCGGGTTTAGCTGATCTTGGACCCAACTCCGGGTCGCAATGCATCCACTGGTGGTTAAAAGCAAAATCACCCCAGCGAAGATGCAAGCTGGGCCCCAGACACCACCCCATAAGCGGCCATTCTCCGGCCTTATACTCTCGTCTCGTACCAGATGAAAAGCACGCATCAGAGCGCGCTGGTTTTTAGTTGCGCCCTCGACATTGTGGCTGGTCAGCATCGTTTGAACCTTCCGAATTGCGTTCTCTTCAGGTGCCGGACAGGTGCCGCACTACAGGGCAAACCTCGTGCCGTTACTTTGGAACGCGGAAGCTAGGCAAGGTAGGCGGAACGCTGCCACTTTCATATGAAGAGAAGAGAAAATTTTACCGATTCCACCGTATGGTGTGGTGGTCTTACCGGCTTACGCTACGCGGCCGCAAAACCTGCCCGCCTCTTGAACTCGCCGAGCAAGCCCGCCTTGTCCGTCGAAGATTCGCTCTGTGTCAGGCTTGCGTCAACCACGCACCGGCCGAGCGCTGAGCGACCGGACAAACGCGAGTTTCGCTGCCGAATCCCAGGCGAACAAATTCTCTCCAGCACGGAGGCTTTTTGTCGGGCCGAATAGTGCGCCAAACCCGCGCCCAACTCCGTCCATAGAAAACCTCGCGGTACCGGGGGTTCGAATCCACCCCGCTCCGCCAACGAGTCCCTAATCTCCGGGGCTGCCTCGCTTAACATGCAGTCCTAGCGCAAGTGCTCGGACCATCGGATAATTCCTCGCCCTCCGCTGCGATAGTGGCGTGAGGATCTGGATATTTCACACTGGGGCCTCCTCTGCCGCGCCGGACCGTGCACACCCCGCCCGAAGATGGCAGAGGCCCTTAGGAATTAGCGGGAAAATTGACGAATCTCGCTGAAGGAGACACTACGCGCGCAACATAGCCGCCGGGGTGTTCACGGGCGGGATCGCGACGGTCGTACACCAGGCCCGGATCCATCACACCGAACAGCAGCTCACAATCTATCACCTGACCTGCGGACCTGATGGCACCGTACAGTCGGTTCAAAAGGAATCGCGTGCCGACACCACCCACGGCGGGGACGCACAAGACTAATCTGTGGCACAGTGGCCGTCGGACCGCCACGTGATTCAGATTGTCGAACCCTTCGAGACTAGCAATTTTTCCTACGTCACTCGACCGCTAAACGAAGCATCTATGCGAAATCCGACAGGTGGCGATACCGCACTCAGCCGAACGTAACATTCGACGGATGTCTTGTTGTAGAAACGAAGCCAGTAATACGTTCCTACAACGGAGCCTTTTTCGGTAAAAAGAAAGAATTTCGCAGCGAACACGTCAGGGTAACCGATGACCGGACTGGCAGCGTCCAACACGATACGCCTGTCGCCTACCGATCAGCAAGCAGCTTGTACTTTAAGCTGACCTGCCTTAACAGAGATGGCGACCGGCTGCGCAAAGGGCAACTTTTCCTTCGAGAAAAATCCTGCATCACAAAGCGCTTACGCTTGCGTCGGCTGTTTCTCGAACTCCCAGAAATACTTCTTCAATGCGAAGTACAACCGGAAGAGCTGCATCTCGCTCAAACTTTCCAGCTTGGGTCGAAGTTCGTCTAAGTCCCAGAACTCAGAAGGATTCAATCCACTCAATCCTGCAAGGAATTCGCCCGACTTTCTGCTTGATGCTCTGAACGACAGCGTCAGCCTCGCACGGTGTTCTTTTCTGTAGTTCATCTCGCACCGTGGGCTCTGGAGCAATGTGCAGATTGGGAAGTCCTTGCGAAGTGAGTTGAACAGTGAGCAGGCATGCCTCATGGAAGGTGAACTCGGAAGCCGATGGCGGTCGTCGTCTGATTCCATCGAGTTCTTCGTAAGTCTGCAGGGCATCAGTCGTCAATTTTCGGCATTCTGCGGGGAGATGAGCGATACTATCCGCCAGCCAGTCTCCCGATGCCGTTACGGGGCGAGGCCTTCCACGCGGTCAGACCGCCATCGGACGGGCAATGTCCGTATTGATCAGGCTCGTCCGAGAACGACTCCACCATCTCGTCCCTGCCGTCGCCATCGAGGTCGGCGAGTTCGACATGGGCGCCGCGGCAGGCCCCGGGGAATGCCGGCGGAGGCATCTTCTCCCGCGTGAAAGATCCCTTGCCGTTATCCAGGAAGACCAGGGTCTCGCCGGCCGCGGTGAGCGCGACCAGGTCCTTGTGCCCGTTGCCTTCGAGATCGCCGGTTGCGAGCGCGACGGGGCCCTTGCGAGTTGCTGCCGCGAAGAGCGGATGGCGTTCCCAGTGTCCGCCCGGGCGCGAAAGCAGGACGTCGACACCGCTTCGCCAGGTGTCCAGCTCGAAGCTGGTATACGCGACCGCAAGGTCGGTGCGCCCATCGCCATCGAAATCCGCGGCAGCGACCGACCACACGTACGCCATCGGGCGCAATTCGTTCACGTCGACGGCCTTCCAGGTGTTGTCGGGTTTCCACAGATTCACGATGTCATGGCGATCCATGACGCTGGTGCTGGTGGCGAAACCGGGATGGCCGTCGCCATCAAAATCGCCCATTACCATCGATTCGCCGAATAGCTGATTGGGCGCCGTCGAAGCGTGACGTTCCCATTTCCCATTGCCCAGGTTGCGGTACAACGACGCCCCGCGCGAGGTATGGACGAGATGCCCACCCATCAGTCCCGGCCCCTCGCCAAAGGCCAGGATGTCGGGACGGCCATCGCCGCTCCAATCGACCAGCCGCAGTGTGATCGATGAAAATGCGGTTTTTCCGCCGAGTGCGAAATCGAGCCCCTCGCTGGCGTCCCTGAATCCGCCTTTGCCGTCGCCGAGCAGCGCGATCAGGCCGCGCAAGTGCACCGCGAAAGCGAGGTCCTGATGACCGTCGCCGTTGAAGTCGCCCACCTGCACGTCGCCATAGTCGTACGCGAGTGGAGGAAACCTGGCTTCGCGCCATCGCGACCACGAACCCTTGCCGTCGCCCAGAAAGATCACCGGACCCGCACCAGGAGCCTTGCGGGGCGGACCGTGTATGATGTCCGGATGGCCATCGCCGTTCATATCGGCGATCGCGAAGCCCTCGCGCCACTGACCTGCCGGCGGCAGTCCGCGGCCGAAGGAAGTAAAGTGCAGGCGCGCGCTCGCCGGCACGTTGACGCGATAACTGTCGCGAATCCTGCTCTCCTCCTGCGGTGAAATCCGCTTCACCGGCACCGGCTTTGGCGCGGCGACCGGCCTGTAGACTTTGTAGTAGTAAAACGCGTCGTCTTCCCTGACGACGTCGAGCGGAAAGCCCCAAAAATTGCGCACCGTATTCTTGTCGATCCGCGCAGCTTTGTTTTTTGGCGTGCGCGCGACGAAATATTCGCGCCCCTGGTCATCCTTCAGCCAGCGGCCTCCCGGAGAACCCTGGTCCGGAGACGATGCCACCACGGCGGACGGCGCGCCGGTTTCGCCTTGCGCGCCGGCTGCTCGCGATTGGCCTGTTTGCAAGGAGATTGAGGTGCAAGCGATCAGGAGGAGCAGCGCGGAAATGAACGATGGTCGGCGGCGTAGCGGTAAAGTCATAGTTTGTACGAGCAGCGCGAGATCGCAGCGCTCACGATCTCATTTGTATCAGGGATCGGCTATCTGATCGGTTAGCTAGTCAGTTATCCTGTGGATTATTGGACAAGATATAAACGGTGCGAGCGCGGAGCGCGAGGTCTCCGCGCTCGGCCTGTTATTCATACTAGGGTACGAAGTGACTTGCGCTACTGGCCGAGTCGAGCAGGGTTGCGCGCTCGCCCACTCTGTACGTGTTACCGGCGGCATTGTTGTCGTAAACCGCCGAGACCCAGGCCTGTGCGGCAGCCGGATCGATCGGCGGATTGCTACCGGCCGGGATTACCGTCGTATTGAGATCAAGGTACATCCAGCCGGCATCGAAGGAGGTCGGAAGTGCGCTCCCGCCGACTTTGATTCTTTGAGTCTCCGCCGGAAAGAGATGGGCGGGCGACGCGGCCGTCTGCGGATGTTCCTGCTCATCGAAAATAACGATCCCTTCCTGGCCGAGCGGGTACCACGCGGGAAGCGACGCGGAACAGGTAAAGGGGCCTTGATGGACTTTCGAATCGCGCCATACGATCATCGAAGTACCACCGGAGAAATAGCGTGTGCCATCGGGGCTGGTCGGATTAATAAAGCGCGCCGCGAAGTTGGTCGAGAGCGGCTGGCGGTTGTCAACCGCGGTGAACGCGTCATACCTGCCATAGAATGTATAGTTGCCCGAGGTCGAGGTCAGAGGGTTTGTCGCGCTCGCCAGTATATGCACCAGCGGTTGCGCGAACGCCTTGCCGGAGGCTCGACTGATGAACGTTGAGTCGCCCCAGAGGACGTTCTGGTTGGTCGCGTCACCGGTGCCCCCGGCCCCGAAGTAGCCGACGTCTCCAGGAAATCTCAGAGTGCAGTTATTGACGGTGTCGACCGTGACATATCCGCGCGCGACTCGGTCCCCATGGTTGATGCTCGCACACAGTCCGCCGAAATTCGCCGAGGGCTGGCCAGACAGCGCGTCCTGCAAACCCTTTAGTTGAATCCCGGTGACTGCAGTTGGTGGGTAGGGAAGGATTTGGTTACAGCTCGCAAAATTGATGTCCTGCGAAAGCTGGCCCTTAGGACTGATTTTGTCAGTCGGGTCCTGGCCCGCCGATGCGGTTTGCGGGATGAGGCCGCGGACGATCAGGTCGCCCAGGTTGAGCGTGTAGGCGTCGTATCCCGTCAGATAAACCAGGAACCCGAGCGACGGAACCGAAAGGTCACTCCAGATTACCACGTGAGCGAGTATCGCCGTCGCTGAAGAATTGTTGATCGTCATCAGCGTGTTGGCCGTCCTCTCATGGTCGAGGTTAACTTCAAAGTACGGCAGTAAGAGCGACGCTGAAGGCTGATCAGAGACGATCTCGACGCCGGCAAAGGCGCGTCCGCCGAGCGCGACCAAAAAGATCAAAGAGATTGCGGCTGCCACTCGTCCCATGTTCCTAACCTTCCTTTCTCGCCTTGTCGCCGTTTAAACGTGTCGCCCAGGATTCCGCTCGGCCCTCTGAGTGCAGCGCGTCGCTTAGGGCACGAAATGGTTGGCCGCTGTCGCCGAGTCGAGCATGATCGCGCGCGCGCCTACTTGGTACGGCAGGCTCCCGTTGTTGAAGAGCGTAATGACCCACGCCTGCGCGGCCGCCGGATCCACCGGCGGATTGCTGCCAGCCGCAGCTACCGTGGAATTGAGATCGAGGTACATCCAGCCGGCATCGAAGGAAGTCGGAAGGGCGCTCGCACCGACCTTGATCTTCTGAGTCTCCGCTGCAAAAGGGGCGAGCGCCGCCGACGGGGGGCAGGGAGGAATCTTGCATATTGCCGGAACCTGCGGGTGCTCCTGCTCGTCGAAGATCACGATCCCCTCCTGGCCGAGCCCGTACCACGAGGGAGTGCTACCCAAGGTCGCCGGGCAGGCAAATGGGGCCTGCGCGACCTTCGAGTCGCGCCAAACAATCATCGCGGTACCTGCAGAGAAGTATCGTTTGCCGTCGGGACTCTGGGGGTTTACGTAGCGCGCCGCAAAACTCGTGGAGAGCGGCTGGCGATTATCGACCGCAGTGAAGGCGTCGTACCTACCATAGAATGTGTAGCGGCCGGCTGTGGACGTCGCAGTATCGGTCGCACTCGCGATGATGCTCACCAGCGATTGCGCGACCGCGTGATGGGTGGATGAATTGATATAAAAAGAGTCGCCCCAAAGCACATTCTGATTCGTTGCGTCGCCGGTGCCTCCCGCTCCGAAGTATCCGGCATCACTGGGAAACCGAACCGTGCAATTGTTCACCGTATCGACCGTGATGTATCCCCGCGCGACTCGATCGCCGTGGTCGACGCCCGCGCACTTGCCGCCTAAACTCGCCGCGGGCTTACCCGTCAGCGCGTTCTGGAGGTCGGCCAATTGCTGAGCGGTCAGTGGCGGGTTGGGAAGTATGCCGGTGCAACTCGCGAAGTTTATGTCCTGGGACAATGATCCCTTGGGGCTGATCTTATCGGTCGGATCCTGGCCGGCCGACGCGGTCTGCGGCTGCGTTCCGAGCATCAACAGGTTTTGCAAATTGAAATGATACACATCGTAGCCGGTCAAGTAGACATTGAACTGGAGCACCGGTACCGAGAGGTCGCTCCAGATCACAACGTGGGCGAGGATCGCCGTGGCCGATGAGTTATTAATCGACAACAGTGTGGTGGCCGCGCTCCGGTTCGCCAAGTTTACTTCGAAATATGGCAGTAGCAGCGACGCCGCGGGCTGATCCGAGATGATCTCGGTCCCGGCCATCGCGCGGCCGCCGAGCGCGAGCATGAAGACCAAAGAGATCGCGGCTGCCGCCCGACCCATATTCGACCAATCTCTCCGATTCATGTACGACCCCTTCTGCTCGCGCTCGAGCAATCTCTATATATGTGACTTGAGAGCGGTGGCTGGATTCTTTGTGTGATCTAAACTTTCGATCCCGTCGCGCGACTAGTATTCCGTTTAAGACTGAGATCTTGTCTTGTCGCGGACAGATTCCATGTCTTGTCGAGACAGATTCCATTGACTCTGCCTTCGAGACATGGCGAAGTCAAGGGTGGTAACGCAAGACAATCAGAGCGTTCGCCATCCTGATAACCTGACTAACCCGCAGCCCACTGACTTATGCACAGGGTAAATGGAATAGTTAGCATACGTATGGCTATCAATGATGAAACGATTTGCATAAAGAAGACTTGCCGATTACTCACAGTCTGCTAATCAAGAGGGTAAATACGGCCAAGCCCACAATAGCAAAGCAAGGTCTCTCAGTTGCGGTCACTTTGCTGCTCGTCGCGCTGCTACCCCTTCTCGCGCGGGCCGAACGCCCGGTCGTGCGAGAAGGAAATCGGCTTTCGGTTAGTTTTCACGAAGCTACCCTTGGCCAAGTGGCCGAGGCGTTGAAGCGTGACGCGCGAATTGTAGTTCGCCTGCCGGCTTCGCTGAGCGATCGGAAAATTACCGTCAGCTTTGAAAACGTGGAGATCGGAGAGGCAGCGGTCAAAATCCTGATGAGCGCATCATTGAAAAGCAGCGCCATTGTGTACGACCCGGGGCCCCAGGGTCTGATAACCGTCATCGTTGTGCAAGCGGGAACCTCCATATCTCAAACAGCGCTTCCGCGCGCATCGGGTTCGCCGGACGCACCGACGATGAATGCTGCAATTGCGCATGACGGCGAAACGCTGACCCCGCAAATGCGCCGCAACCTAGCGCCCTCGCCGGCGGGACAAGGCGCGCCGACGACCGACACCGCGGACTCGGATGAATAACGCTGCGGCCTCGAGTACGCGTGCTCGAGACTCGATGAGAATTCTTTTCATCGCAGCGAAACCGCCGGAGCCTCCGCTGCGCGGCTACCAACTTCGGGCTTATCATCAGCTTCGGCTGCTCAGCCGCCGCCATCGCGTGACTCTGGTCT
>Ga0137391_10003992_pt1 | contig 11251 bp, 8 predicted proteins | sample 15con2h24BmetaG_FD_101399 | JGI IMG/M metagenome (GOLD analysis project Ga0137391, IMG submission 101399) | Vadose zone soil microbial communities from Angelo Coast Range Reserve, California, USA - 15con2h2.4B metaG | ecosystem: Environmental > Terrestrial > Soil > Vadose zone > Saprolite...
AGGCAGAGCGCGACGCCGAGTGCGTAGTACATGCCTACTCCGGACGGCGCAAAGCCCGCCGCTTGGCCCGGACCAGCTCTTCGAGCCGGTCCAGCATCTGCTGATCGGTTTCACTGACCTTGTCGACAAACGAGGAAAGCACCGCATGAGCGTCGGCGTCATGCAATGCCATGCTCAGCAGATGACTGGTTACGCCTGTCTGGTATTCCGCTTCGGTAAGCCGGGGAACATACAGGAAGGCCTTGCCGACCTTGCGCCGGTCGAGCAGCCCCTTTTTGTAGAGGCGGTCGAGCGTGGTCATGACCGTGGTGTAAGCCAGTCGGGAGGAAAGCTCGACATGCAGGTCGCGCACGCTGATCTCGCCGCGCTTCCAGATGCGCCCCATGAGTTCGGATTCGAGGGTGCCCAGTTTCTCAAGCGCCGGCCCCGATTTTCCTTTTTGTGTTCTCAGCCACATGGATGAAGTCCTTAACGCCGCGCGAGGATACTTTATCAGAACGGCGAGATAGCCGAAAAGGGGAAATCAGCGGCAAGTGCTCTGCTGTCTTGTCGTTATACCCGGGTTGCAACCACCTCAAGATACTCGGCGCGGACCAGCGTGTTCCCGCCGCCGGTGCTCAGATTGTTATCGCTCCAGTGTCTTACCAGATCGGCGGTGAGTGCGGCCTGGCCGTCGCTGTCGAGCCGGGCAAAGGCTGTCTGCGTCGGCCCGAAGTATTTCCTGAAGAATTCAATCACTTCCGCGGGCGGAAAAGGATAGTCGAACTCGCACAGGACCCGTGTGCAGCGGAGATCTTTGACTGCGGACCCAAAACGCCGCTTCACCGTCGCTTCATCGCCCCACTGCGACGGTGGCGGCACGCCCGGCGGGGGAGGCACATGTTTGCCGTTGATCCTGAACATCTGGCCGACAAAGCCCTCGGGCGTCCAGTTGCCCATGGCAATCAGGCCTCCCGGACGGCAGACCCGCACCATCTCGGCAGCCACCAGTTCCGGACGCGGCGCGAACATCGCTCCGAACATGGTGATCACGCCATCGAAAGTGCTGTCGGAAAATGCAAGCTGCTCGGCATCGCCTTCCTGAAACTCGGCCTGCAATCCGGCCTGGCGCGCACGTTCCCGCGCCTGGTCGAGCAGGTTCGTCGCGATATCCACGCCCACGACGCGCACCCCGGCCCGCGCCGCCGGAATGGCGGTGTTGCCGCTGCCACAGGCCACGTCGAGCACGCGGCTCCCGGGTTTGAGCTTCATGCGGGCCACGAAATCCTCGGCGGCCTTGATCGTGTACTGTGCGATCTGACCGAAGTCCCCGGCCATCCAGGAATCTTTCATGCGCGCTTTGAGGGCGGTCATGTCGGGCGGAACTGATGCCATTGAATTTCCTTTTCCCTGAGAACGATGTCTTGAATGCGGGTCAATTATCCCATGATCGGAATGGAAATGAGGGCCGGAAGATTCTCACCGAAACCACAAAGACCAAACCACATCCACAGCCGTATGCGTAATCGCGGAAGCGAAGATCCGCTTCCCGTCTCCCCAGGCCCGTCCATAAAAGACCCCGGCGATAGATGCCAGAATCACATAGCGCCAGTTAAACGGCAGCGGCTTATTGAAGTGAGAAAGCCCAAAGATGACCGATGCCAGCAGCAGCCCGCGAATTTGCCCCAGACGCGGAGTAAGCATGTTCTGAAGCAGCCCACGAAAGAACAGTTCTTCAGGAACAGCGACGAAAAAGAAGGTCACCAGCACCGCTCCGGCGGCAGCGTCCACCGTGGGCAGCGTTGCATGAAACCTGATGAAGCCCAGCGCCCATCCCAGGAAAATCGCGATGGGGGTAAAGAACGCCCACTCGCGCAGACCGATGGCCAGGTCTCTCAGACGCGGACGCAGATCGAAGCCGATCCCCTCAAGATTGCGCACCACCAGAAAGGCATAGAGAGCGGCATCGAGCAGCAGGATTTTCGGTAGGGCGCTGAGCCCTGGAAACGGCGCGGCGAACCAGCGAAATTCGACGGGCAATCCGATTACGGCGAGAGCGACGGCATCCTGCCAGCTCAGTTTTTGCGATGGCGGCGGAAGAAATTCAAACAGCGCGGCCAGCCCCGCGGGGACCGCAAAAAATATCAGGGCATAGCTCCATCGAAATACCCCGCCGGAAAACGCAAAGACAAGATAGGGAACCACCAGCAGTCCGAGGAGCAGGACACGCACGGTCCGATTGGTCAGCGAACGTTTCAGAATCTGCGCCGCCCCAAAGCCGAAAAACCAATAAGGCGCAAGCAGCAGGGCAAAGCTGAGGAACGCAAGCGGAAGATGTCCGCCAAAGCGTGGGGCCACGGCAAAATGCACGGCCGCCCACCAGAACGCGCCCAGCAGCAGAAGATAAAGGGCTGCGGCGGTCAGCAGGGACGGGCTGCGTTCTTCCGGGGAAGTCATGGGAGATATTTTAGTGGCAAACACCCACCGCAGAGGCGGAGCGCGATGTAACTGCAGCCAACGCAAAGTCAAAACCATGATTCGCGTCGATTCGCGTTAATTCGCGGCGAAATACTTTTGTCTGTCGATGAAGGCGACATCACTCTGACAGCACTTCAACAGCACTCCGGCAGCACTTCAACAGCACCCTCTTCCCAAACCCTCGCCTTACTGTCATGCTGGTCAGGTATGAGTTGCGCCCGGACATACGTAAGAAAAACGCTCCCGATGGCCCCGCCCGCTCTGGCGGAGATCGAAGACTCCCCGTCTGTCGAAACTACCTCAGGCGCGCCCATCGTCGACGCCTCGCAGCGCAGTTGTCCGCCTTTTGACCGTCCGTTGCGCAACGTAATTCCCATCCGCAACGTCCTCGGCAAGCGAATTTCCCACGATTGGCGTAGCTTGTCGCGGTGTCGCGGATTGAGGGCGTTTTTTTATGTACCTGAGATATGCTCTTCCTTCTGCCGGAACGGTTCGGTAGCGCTACCAAATGCTCATCCGCTCCGGTATCCGCTACCGATTTTTCCTTGCTTTTCACCGACATGAGCGGACGCGCGGATCAACCCCCGTGTTCATTCTCATAGTCATACCTCCGCAACCCGACGCCAACCCGCATTCGCGTTCATTCGCGGCTGGAGTGGTTGCAGAGCAGCCGTACCCGGCAGATCGCGTTTTGATTCTTCCGTGTACTCCTTTTCCGATGGAGAGACATGTCTGAAATATCGATACCGCGCCCTGAAAACAGATGCAACCCCGAACCCGGCGGTCCGGCTAAATCCATCTATCTTTGTGTTTTTCTCCGTGCCTCAGTGCCTCCGTGGTGCAAAGGTCTTGTCAAATCCCCGTTCACTGTGCTTTCACGGTGACCGAAGCGCTGGTGTTTTCCCATGCAATGATCAGGTCGGCGGCGTTGGTGCCGTTGCCCTTCAGATCGATGGTGAACTGCTCGACCGGAGCGGCGGGTTTCGAGACTTTCATGTCGATGCGCGCCAGGTCCTGAGTCTGGTCGTATTCGGTACCCCACTGGCCGGTTTGTTTGTTGATAATCAATTTCCAGCCGGTTTCCGAAGGCAGCGTATAGAGAGTGTATTTGCCGGCCGGGACCTTTGTATCGCCCACGGTCACGTCGCCCTCGGTAACGAACGTGGTGGCTTCGTTAGCTCCTGTGCGCCATACCTGTCCGAAGGGTACAAGCGCGCCCATGATTTTTCTGCCGCGCGTCGACGGACGGCTGTACTCAACTGTGACTTTTTTGCCGCCGAGCGAGATTGAGGCCATCCCCGGAGGGCTGGGGCGCTTGCTCTTGTCCTCCTGCTGCTGCGCGATGGCCGTGGTCGCCAGCGCGAGTGCCAGAAATGAAACTGCGATTCCGGATAACTGCCTGCTTCGCATGGAATGAACATCCTTTCTCAATGATGAATAGAGACGTAGCTATTGTAATGCTCCTGGTCCGCCGAAATGCCGATGGCCCTCGGTACCATTGACCACCTGTACCAATGGATATCCTCATTTGCCCTGTTGGAAGATACATTGTTAGCAACCGTTCGTGACCCCAAACTCATCCATTTCAGGATTTATGCGAGGAACACCGTGAAAGCAAAGACTCTTTCGTTATTTCTGGCACTGATTTTCGGTATCGTCCCGGTCGCCGCATGGGGGCAGACCAACGTTGTGTCGCGAACCACCAAGGCCGTGAACTACCGCCGCGCCGGCGAGAGCACCAAGATCGACTTCCGCGGCACAGAGCTCAATCAGCGCGCCAGCGGCGAAGCCCGAGTCGAAAACAAAAAGACCCGGGTGGAAATCGACGCTCACTTCGACGGCCTGCTCGATTCCACTCAGTTCGGGCTCGAATATCTGACCTATGTCCTGTGGGCGGTTTCGACCCAGGGACGCGCCGAGAACCTGGGCGAAGTGCTGGTGAAAAACGGCAGCGGACATCTGAAAGGCGCCACCACCATGCAGACCTTCGGGATGATCGTCACCGCCGAGCCGTATTTCGCCGTGACCCAGCCGGGCAACGTGGTGGTGCTTGAGAACGCTATACGCTCCGACACCATGGGGAAAGAAGAGACGATCGAGGCCAAATACGAGCTGATCGGGCGCGGAGTGTATTCGTCATCGAACACCAAAATCGAGAACGCGATCTTCGGCATCGATCCTAAAACGCCGCGCGAACTTTTTGAAGCGCGCAACGCCGTGAGAATCGCGCACATCGCCCAGGCCGACAAGTATGCGCCTTCGAGCGTGAACAAAGCCGAACAGCAACTGCGCCAGGCCGAAGAGCTGTACCGGCTGAAGCGCGACAAGTCGACCGTGGAAGGCGCGGCGCGCGAGGTGGTGCAGACCGCCGAAGAAGCCCGCGTGATGGCCGTGAAGCAGAAAGCGGAAGAAGAGGCGCAGGCGAAGATTGCGGCCGACAAAAAGGCCGCGGAAGAACGCGAAGCCAAAGCCCGCGCGGACGCCGCCGCCGAAGTTCGCCGGCGTCAGGAAGCCGAGCAGGCCCGCGCCCAGGCCGAGGCCGCCACAGCGGAAGCGCAAAAGATGAAGCTCGAAGCCCAGCAGGCCGCCGCCGAAGCCGCCCGCCAGAAACAGGAAGCCGAAGTCGCCAAAGCCCAGCTCGCCGCCGAAGCCGAGAAATCCCGCCAACTCGCGCAGCAGGCCGAGCAGGCCCGGCAGCAGGCCGAACAGGGCCGCATGCAGGCGGAAAAGGAAAAACAGGATTTGCGCGCGCGCCTGTTGCAGCAGCTCAACTCCATTCTGGCCACCCGTGACACCGCCCGCGGACTGATCGCCAACATGTCGGACGTGCTCTTCAAAACCGGCAGCTCGGAACTTCTTCCGGGCGCCCGCGAGCGCCTGGCCAAGGTGTCAGGCATCGTGCTTGCCTATTCCGGATTGCATCTCGATATCGAAGGCCACACTGACAGCGTGGGTGGTGATGAGTACAACCAGACGCTTTCAGAAAAGCGCGCTTCCGCCGTGCGGGATTATCTGGTCCAGCAGGGAATTGGCTCTTCAGCGATTGCGTCGCGCGGCCTGGGCAAGACCCAGCCCGTGGCCTCGAACGATACTGCGGAAGGCAGACAGCAAAACCGCCGCGTGGAACTGGTGCTGACCGGAGAAGCGATCGGCAACACCACGGCCGAGGTCACAGGCCAGAAGTAAACGAAGGACCGAAGCTATAGAAAAGAATTTGCCGCTGATTTTACGCGGATGAACGCAGATTAAAACAAAAAATTAAGGAATAGAAGGTACTTACTTCCTGTTTTTTGTCTTTTGTTTTAATCTGCGTTCATCAGCGGAAATCTGCGGCAAATATTTTTTGATTTTCTTCCGCGCCGAGGCTGCGTGGTGAGATTTTTTGGTATCTTTTCATATGGCCACAGTCGCCCAGCCCGCCCCGTCTCTCATGCGGAGTCCCTTCCGCAAGCTCTGGCTTGCTCAGTTCGTCAGTGTGTTCGGGGACTTCCTGGCATTGTTCGGAGTGATCAGCCTGATCACCTTTCGCTGGCACGGCACGCCCGTGCAGATTACCTGGGTGATGTTGTCGTTCATGCTGCCTATGGCGGTGGTGAGTCCTCCGGCCGGGGTGTTTGTCGATCGCTGGAACGTGAAAAAACTCATGATTGCCAGCGACCTGATTCGCGCGCTGCTGATTTCAGGTCTCATTTTTGCGACCAACGTCTATCAGATCTGCGCGATCTTCGCGGTGCTGAGCGCGGTCTCCAGCTTTTTTGCGCCCGCGCAATCGGTGGCCCTGCGCACCCTGGTGCCGGCGGAAAATCTGCTGGCGGCCAACGCCATGATGTCCCAGGCGTTCTACGCGGTGCGCATTCTGTCGCCGGCGGCGGCCGGCGCTTTGGTCGCCTGGCTGACGGAAAGGGCCTGCTTTTATGTGGACACCGCCAGCTTTCTGTTTTCCGCCGCCATGCTTTCGACGCTGCTGATCGCTCGTCCGCCGAGCGAGAACCGTGGGAAATCTCTGCGCGCCCTGACGGAAGATCTTGTCGCCGGGAACAAGTTCATCTTCACGCATCCGGGGCTGGCTTTCGTTCTTACCGCCATGGCGATGGCTATGCTGGTCATGAGCGCCTTCGCTCCGCTGATCTCCATCTACGTCCGGGATTCACTGTCCGCCGGATCGTTTTTATATGGCATGATCAGCTCCATGGTGGGCGTGGGATTGATCGTCGGCACGCAGTTGCTCACGCGCGCCGCCGCCAACATACCCCGGACGGCGGTCGTGCTCTACGGCCTTCTTGGCCTGGGTGTGGGCGCGGCCCTTCTCGGCCTGTTTGCCAATATAATAATGGCCGCCGCCGGCACTTTTGCCATGGGCTTCGCCATCGCCTTTATCATCGTGCCCGCGCAAACGATGTCGCAGCAGGAAACCCCGCGCGACATGATGGGCCGTGTGAGCGGCAGTTTCATGTCGCTGGTTGCGCTCTCGCAGGCGGTGGGCATGCTGTTTTCGGGCTATCTCGCGCACCTCCTGGGTCTGCGGCCTCTGTTCGTGGCCTGCGCGGTAGTGCTGGCCCTGATGGCGGGGACCGGCTATCTGATTGTCAGCAAAAGAACCCCCGAGCCTGCGCCCGGCATCTGACTCTTGAGATTTCGGAGGAGTTGCCGGGGATAACTGATTGGTATCGTTCAAGTTAAGGCACGGCACGAAAGGCCAAAAAACCTTTCCAAAATCCCGTCTGAAGTAATGTAGAATTAGCCTGCCACATTACGTCGGTAACGGGCAGTAGGATGACGAAAAGATCGCGCAATTCGGGCACTGAATCGGGCTTCTCGATGGTTGAAATCACCATTGTTGTAGCCATCATTGTGCTGCTTGCCGCGATTATCGTGCCCCGCATGTTCCAGGCAAAAATGAAAGCCAATGAAGCCTCGGCGGAAGCCTCCATCCATGCGATCACGGTGGCCCAGATTACCTATAACAACAGTTACCCTGCCGTTGGATTTTCCAACAGCCTCGGAAAACTCAGCGGTCACGGCAGCAATTGCGAAACGGTCAACAGCTCCAACGCCTGCCTGATCAATTCCGATCTGGGCAGCGGCCTGAAAGACGGATACTTATTTGAAATCGTCGGTGACGGCAATGTTCCCGACCGCGGCTATGGCGTGACCGGAGTGCCTCAGGCGCTGGGAACCTCCGGTTCGTGCGCGTTTTCCTCCGACCAGACGGGCGCACTGCGCGTTTCCAGCGTCACCGTGGAAGCGGGCGGCCGCTCCTCCGGCGGCAGCAGCACCGTGGCTTGCGGCTCGGCTGCGGCCACGGCTTCAACCGCAAATTAGATCGATTCCCTCCTTCAAAGTCAAACAAACCCAAAGGCAAAACCCCGAAACGCAGAGGTAGCGGAGGAAGCAGAGGTTTTTTGGGGGTTGTAACGTTGGCCAAACCCTTTTCGTGCGCCTGAGAGATTACTGCTGAGTTCGCGGCAATACCCCCAAAAAACCTCTGCTTCCTCCGCTACCTCTGCGTTTCAGGGTTTATGGTTTTGCTTTTGTTTTTGGTTGCGGCCACGTCGCGCAGCGCTTCGAGGTTTTGCTTTTTACCGGCATCCAGACAAAAAAATCCCCGGCCTGTAAAAGCCGGGGATAAGTAAAAGCCTGTCCGAATCGATTTACAACCTGCTGCGCAGTTTGATTTTCGGCGCGGCGGTCTTCGATGACTTTTCGCAGGAAGCCGCGGGCGCGGTTACCGCCTCCGTGCCCCAGTTATAAGCGCGGATCTGTTCAGTCTCAACCACTTTGGTGCGGAGGCCGTCGATGGTGGCCGGAATCGGAGGATGTCCTTCTCCGATGACGGTGAGAATCAGCATGGCGGGCTCCAGCGGATTGTCATCGCTGAACGTGACGCCCACGCCCTGAATGCCGGGCTGCGACATCAGGTTGTCGACGTGAGTTCCTTTCACGGCGAGCGCGCGTTGCACGTCCGCGGGCGCGAGACGCGCCTGCTGCGCGACCGCCGCCGGAAGAACGATGCGCGTGCGCATTCCCTCGACCGTGGCCGGAATCGCCTGAGTCGGCATGCCATTCAAATGAAGGACCAGCGCCGCCTCTGACGGGTTGTCGGCGCTGGCGCCGACCTCCACGCGAGTGACCGCCGGATTCTGCATGAGCTGCGCGCCGTTTCGCTGCTGGATTCCTTCGGCCCGCTGCATTTCAAACGAACTCACGCTCGACGGTCCGCCGTTCAGTGTCGGGCGGCTGACTGTGCCCGTAGGCTTGCAGCTGACCGCATGATCGGCCCCGCCGACGATGGCGGGTGTTCCGGCGGCGCTGGGAAAGGCCGCAATGACATCGCCAATGGGATGGGCCACCGTTCCGCCGCTGTTGGGAATGCCGGCATACAGCAGACCCACCGGTCGCGCGTTGGAACTGTCGACAATCAGAGATCCCGAATCGCCGGATGCGCTGAAGGTCGCGCCGCTGATGATGATCTGGTTAGCATACTGCGCGGTAAAAGCGGCCGGTCCGCCGCAACTGGCGGCATACTGCACGTTGATGGTCTGGCCGATCGCCCCGATGGATCCGCACGTAAGACTGGTGCTTCGGCCCGATTTGGCAACCGCGAGACCCAGCGACGGAGCCACGATTCCCACATTCGAAGGCGGGGCCGCCGCGATACTGGTTCCCGAGGCCGCGCCCAGGTCGAGAATTGCGCCACTCGCATCGACCGTGCCCCCGACGATCTGGGCGATGGCCGCGTCGACGTTCTTGGGCGCCGGGCCGCCGCTTACCGCCGGGGTGAGCGGCGCGAATTCCGACAGATGGGCGACGGTGTTGATGCCGGGATTGCAGTTGTTATCCACCATGCCGGGCTGGGAGATATTGTCGCCCGCCACGCCGTGGTCCGACTTGGCCAGCACGTGGTTGTTGCTGAGAATATAAGTTACGCCGCCGCGGCTGATGAGCGAGCCGAGCGTGCCCGAACAGCATGTCTTAGTGGTGCTGGTGACCACGATATCGTTGACGTTGCCGCCGGTCGTTCCCATCTGCACCGGCACTGTCTGCAACTGTGCGTTGTTGTTCGGGTAAACCACATTCAGCGTGACGTTGGCGGTCTTCGAAGTGTCGGATTGCAGAGTTGCCGTCAGCGTAAAAGTGTTGGGCGTCGGAAAGGGCGTCGGAGCGGTATACAGGCCGGTGACGGTGATGGTGCCCGTCGCCGCGCTGCCGCCCGCCGTTCCGTTGATGGACCAGGTCACCGTTGCCGGTGCGCTGTTAAAAGTGGCGTTGAACTGCTGTGAGCCGCCGATGTTTACATTTTGCGAAGTCGGGCACGTAGTGCCGGAACTGGTCGCGGGTAAACAAACCGACAACGGGTTGGGCGGCGGTGGCGTAGGGGTGGTGGTTGTCGTGGTTCCCTTGCTTCCTCCTCCGCCACAGGAAATGAGCGTCAATGCAAGCGCGCAGACTGCTGAAATTCTTAAAAAGTTCTTCATTTTGGACAGGCTCTCTATGGCAGTTTGACCTTATATTCCCCGGAAAGGTGGCCATTGGTGAAATTTTATCCCTGATTGGAGTCCGATTCCCAGGGTTTTTTAATCTAGCAGGTATTTCATCGATAATTGCCAGGATTACCCTCATAAAAAGCAAGTCTATTTGCCGAATATCACAATTCATGTGCATAAAACTAAGATGTCAGCCTGTAATACAGGGATAAAAACCAACATCAGGAAAAACAAAAAATGATCGCGGAACGCCACTTGGGCAGATCGTGTGTTGTCCTAAGGTACATGGCTCATGTTGCCATTAGGACATAGACATGTTGTTTTTAGAGCACCACTGGCAGGTTTTTGGTTCATCACATCCGAATGCAGGCGGAGTTTTCGATATTAGACAATTCCGGCCCGGGATTTCTCCCGAACCGGAGTGGTGATCTTCGTCCCTTTCCGATGCCGCTATCCGATATCGTCGTTGAAGTTTTGCAGGTAGTCGCGCACCGCCACCATGAACTGATCGGCATCGGCGCCATCCACCACGCGATGGTCATAGCCCAGCACCAGACGGATAATATGACGCACGGCGATCGAATCGTTGCCGTCCGCGTCGGTCATGACCACCGGTTCCTTGAAGATTCCGCCCATGCCCAGAATCGCCACCTGCGGCTGCATGATGATGGGCGTGCCGAACTGCGGGCCGTAGATTCCCGGGTTGGTGATGGTGATGGTTCCACCCTGCACTTCGTCGGGCTTTAGCTTTTTGTTGCGGGCTCGCTCGCCGAGGTCGGAAATCGCGCGCTGCAGGCCGACAAAGCTCAGGTTCTCCGCGCCTTTCACGACCGGAACAATCAGACCCCATTCCAGCGCTACGGCGATGCCGATGTTCACGTTCTTGTGATATTGAATGCTGTCGCCGACCACCGAAGCGTTGCAAATCGGCTTGGTGCGGACGCCATGCATGAGGGCCTTGGCGATGAACGGCATAAAGGTGAGTTTCACGCCATGGCGCAGTTCCCACTGTTTGCGGACCTTTTCGCGCAGCTTCACGATGCGGGTCATATCCACCTTAAAGATAGAGTGGACATGGGCGCTGGTGCGGCGCGATTCGATCATGCGCTCGGCAATCTTTTTGCGCATCGGCGTCATAGGCACCAGTTCGCCGGGCAGACTGCCGGTCGTTGCAGGCGGCGGGGCCTCGGTGGCCGGACGCGCCTGCGGTGCAACCGCGGCGGAAGGCGGGGCTGCCTGAACTGAAGCCGTCGGAGGCCGGACCGCAACTGCCGGAGCGGACGCGCCCGCTCCATGCTGCTGGATAAAGC
>Ga0137391_10003996_pt1 | contig 11245 bp, 8 predicted proteins | sample 15con2h24BmetaG_FD_101399 | JGI IMG/M metagenome (GOLD analysis project Ga0137391, IMG submission 101399) | Vadose zone soil microbial communities from Angelo Coast Range Reserve, California, USA - 15con2h2.4B metaG | ecosystem: Environmental > Terrestrial > Soil > Vadose zone > Saprolite...
GAATGACCGTTTTCCTGGAGCGCGACGCTGATGGGATAAGGCCGCACGCGAGTGACGTGTCCTTGGCGATTCACGGAAAAGCGATCCCATTCGGTGAGCGCCTCAACGGCGCGATCGACGGTGGAAAGAAAATTGTTGCAATGAGACTGGATGTGAAATCCCACGAGGTCGGCGCCGAGCAGGCCGTCGATCAGTTCGCGCCCCCAGGGGCAGATGCCGAAGACCTCGGGATTAGGCCAGGGAGTGTGCCAGAAGATGGCCACGCGGGCGTCGGGCCTGGCTTCCTTGATCATGCGGGGAAGCAACGCGAAGTGATAATCCTGCACCAGGACAATGGGTGACTCCGTGGATTGCATTTCTTCGATGGCGGCATCGGCGAAGCGGCGATTGACTCCCTGATAGGCGACCCAATCCTCGGGACGAAAAATGGGACGAGTGTGCGCAATGTGGCAGAGCGGCCAAATACCTTCGTTAGAGAAGCCTTCGTAGTAGCCCTTCTCTTCTTCGGCGCTGAGCCAAACGCGGCGCAGAGTGTAACGGGGATGGTCGGGGGGAACGCGAAGATGGTCCTTGGCGTCGACGGTTTCGCGGTCGGCGCCGCCCGCGCCGTGGGCGATCCAGGTGCCTTCGGCGGCGAGGAGCACGGGCTCGAGAGCGGTGACCAGGCCGCTGGCGGGAACGATAACCTGGATATTCCCATTGTTGCCGTTGCCGCGGACATGCATGTACGGCTCGCGATTGGCGATGACGAAGAGCGGCTTGTTTTGCAATTTGCTGCTCATGCTCACGCGCAGGCGCTCGGCGGTCCACAAGGAATCGTTGGTGTCGCGAAGGCGGGCTTCTTCCTCGGCGCTGGCGCGAGCGGCGTTGAGGTCGCGCGCGAGATGCGTGACTTCGTGGTGGAGCTGGTCGAAGACCTCGCCCTGTGGGAGGGAGGGAGGAGCGGGCGATTGTCCGGTGCGTAAGGTGCGGAGCCACTTGGCTGTGCGAGCGAGCGGGCCGGTGAGTGTCCAGCGAACAAGAATTAGCGCGAGCAGGGCGACGAGCAGCGTTTGCACCAGAGCATTGACCAGGGAATCGCGCAGGGTATGAGCTACCTGCTGGTCGATGTAGGTGGCGTCGTGAACAACCGCGAGCGTGCCGACCACTTGATCGTTGCGGTGAAGAGGCAAGGCGTAAACGTGGATAGGAGCGTTGTTCACGCTGAGGAACTCCCCGTAGCCAGTATCGCGCTCGGCGGCAAGCGCCGCGGCGGCAGGGCGGAGCTGGAACAGAGAAGCAAGGCCGGATGTTACGGCGAGGGCCACGCCATTGGCGTTGTAAACGGCAACCCCTTTCAAGTGCTGGCGCTGGCCGAAGCGATCCACGAGGCGTTGCAGACTCTTGTCCGGCAAGGGGCGGTCAAATTGCGGCTCGACATTTTCCTGCAAGCTTTCCCCGAGAATTTCCGCTCGGCGGGAGAGATCGTTGCGCAGGACGCGGCGCTCGGTGCGGACCTGGTAGCCGGCGAAAAGCAGGGACACGACAACGACGCTGACAATAAGCGGCGAGATAAGTTTCAGTGTCGTGCGCATTGGATACTTCCCCTTGGGCAAGAGCGAAGATTTCGTTTCGGATTCGCGAGGGCGATGCGAATCCGCAGGGTCAAAAAAACTCGTCATTTATCGCGACGAGTTCGACGGTTGTACGACTACGTGAGCAGCAATGTTGATTCCATCGTTGGTTCGATAATCGACCGTGGCCTGGGCGCCAACTTCAAGTCTTCCCTCGACCTTGGGTCGTGTCGTCGATCAGGAGCTGGAGGGTGACCAAGTCCTGGTTCTTCTTTACGTCAACCGAAAAGGAAGCGTCTCCGATGGCTGAAATTTTGCCGGAAACGGAGCCGCGCTCGGTGGCTTCTTTGAACAGGCGGCTATGCGGCTGGGAGGCTAGCGCGTCGGACGAAACCGCGACGCTTAAGCATGCCACAAATACGGTCACAATGAACAGAGCAAGCAGAGTCAACACCCGGGACAGTGAAGAATTTCCGTCTGGCTAGCGCTGCGCGACCAGAAAGAGACGGCGGAAGGGGAAGAGCGTCTGGGCGTTAGGCGGGGGTGGGTAAGCGGCGGCCATGTGCTCGGCGAAAGCTTCGATGAATTTGGCGGCTTCGGGTTCGGGAAGAGCGGAGAGAAAAGGGCGTAGAGCCGTGCCGCGCATGAAGTTAACGACGGGGTCTTTGCCGTCCAGGACTTGCAGATAGATGGTTTCCCACAGGTCGACATTGCGAGCCTGCGGCGACAGCCAGCGCCAGTAAGTCTCCGGAGGAGGAATGGGCGCGAGCAGGAGCGGCTCCAGCTTGGCGCGCCATTCGCTTTGCATGACGAGATCCTTCAGGCCGAGGTGCGAAGGCGACTCGAAGTGCCGAGGGACTTGCATGGCCAGGACGCCGCCGGGCCGCAGCGTGTTCAGGAGTGCGGGCAGCAAGGTTTCATGGTCAGGAACCCATTGCAGGGCGGCGTTGGTATAGATGAGATCGGGAGAAGATGCAGGATGCCACGAACGGATGTCGGCTTGCTGCCACGCGAGGGTAGGGAACTCGCGGCGAGCTTCGGCGAGCATTTCGGGAGAAGAATCGATGCCGGTGACTTTGGAATTGGAGAAGGTGTCCGCGAGGAAGCGGGTCAGGTGGCCGGTGCCGCAACCGAGGTCGTAGATTGAGGAGTATTCGGATTTGGGGATGCGGGTCACGAGATCGAGGCCCGCGCGAAAACGGATGTCGGCGTAGCGAAGGTAAGTTTGCGGCTCCCAGGTAGTCACAGCGTTAAGAAGAAATCATACCACTGCAACTTGGGAGGCCGCGTGATGGACAAAATCAGATGAGGAAGCCTTGGGTGCGATAGAGCTGCACCATTTCGAGGCGGTCTTCGGCGCCGATTTTGTGCTTCATGCGATACAGGTGATTCTTGACGGTCTGTTCGGAAAGGGAGAAGTGATTGGCGATTTCCTTGTTGGTCAGTCCCTGCGCAATCAGAGGGATAAGCTGCAGTTCGCGGCGGCTGAGGCCCAAGCGGCGGCGGCCGCTGGCGCAGGGAAGGCTGGCGGTATCGGATTCAAAATAACGGAACAGTGCGGCGCAAAGCGCGCCGGGACACACGGCTTCCCCGGCGTGTACGGCCTGCACACCTTGCAGAACCTCTCCGGCGGAAGCGTCGCGCAATAAGTAGCCGCTGATGCCCGCGCGTACGCACTGAAGGAATTCGCGTTCGTCCTTGGCCATGCCGATGAGCAGGATACGGACGGCGGGTGCCGCGGCGCGGACCTGTTGAATGGCCGACAAATCTTCCTGAAGGCTTCCGCGGGAGGTAAGGAGCAAAATGTCCGGGCGTGCATCCAGCAGCGAGTCCGTGTGGAAAGGCGCGGCGGAGTCGGTGGCTATCACTTCGATGCAGCCGCCCTTGATTAGAACGCGGGCCAAAGCTTCACGCAACAGGCGGTTCTCCGCAGCCACAAAGACGCGGATATTCTCGGCTGGAGTCTTGCGAGTATCTGCACGCGCTGGTTTTGCGGCACGACGCCGCGTGTCAGGCGCGGAGTCGTTCGAACGGGCCGTTTCCTTGACCATGGTGTCCGTCATTGAAACGCCGCCTCTCCTTCCGCGGCGCTTTCGCGCCGCAGGGAATCTAAAGACATTGTCAATTTATAACGTTGCAAGGCGATTGCCAAGCCTTTGCGGTTAAGGGAGCGATGGCGAGTGGTCAGGGTGCGGAAGATTCGGTCGAAAAGAAAGAAGCCGATGCCAAAATTGGTATCCATGTGGCCCGCGCCGTTGACGCTGTGATGATGAATGTCGTGAAGGCGCCTGGCGCGCCGGAACCAGCGATTGATAAGCGGCATACGAGCCATCCAGAAATCGCTAAGGTGCATGGCATCGTGGAGAATGCTGAAGGTGAAGAACGGCCAGACAGCGAGGTTGCCTAGCACAATCACCTGGTATATGGGCCGTACGTGAAACAGGAACATAACGCCCCAACAGAAAGCCAGAACGACAGCCGACGGAGCGAGCCATTCAAGACCGACGTTGCCGAGTGAAAAACGCCCGCTCGTTGCATCTTTGTAGTGCTCAGCACGCATCGGTTGCATTGGTCCGTAAAGAAGGAGGTGATGAACCATGTGACTGCGGCTCAGAAACGGCAGCTTGTCACTATGGAGCAGCCTATGCAGCCAATAGCCGACCAGCTCCGCAACTAAGCACGAACAGATGACCGATTCTAGCACTCCCGCCGCAGATAGAGCCGCACAGAACCAAAACATTTTCGCGTCCCCTTCCAGGAGGTGGCCGAGTCAGCAGGCCACGTCCAGCAACCCTTTTGCAGCCGCCGTTCTGACTTCAGAGCTTGGCTTCGGCGATTTTGTCGGCGAAAGGCTGTGCTAGCTGGCCCACAGAATCGGCGTAGCCATCTCCCCAAAAAGCGGCACGGTTGGTGTCGGTGTGATCGAAGACTTTCTTGCCGCTTGCGTCCGTGAGCCAATAATGAATTTTGGCCGTTTCGCGGCCGGAACCCATACCGACGACCCAGCGCTTAGCGCGGTTGCCGGGATGCCATTCGGGCACCTCGCCGTCCAGCGTGTAGGTTTTGACTTGGCCAGCCGGGGCTTCCACCGCGACGTCAAACCGCTTTCCATCTTCGCGTTGCAGCTCCGCCACGGTTTGAGCGGCCATTTGCTTCATGTCGTAAGGCCAGGGCTGTCCCGGGGTCGCCGTGAAGGTATGAACCACAATTGCCGGTTTGTCCTGCGCGGAAACGAACGACGGTGCGGCCAGAATTGTCAGCATGACGGTCAGGAAGTTTTTTCGCATTGGCTGAGCTCCTTGAGAAGTTTTCGAGAAATTCATCCGGTGAGCGCACGGTAAACGGCAGCGAGGAGTGATTCAAGCGACAAGGAACGATGCGAGGCTAGAGGCGCTTAATGTCGTTGTTTGTCGCACCGCCAGGAGTGCGATCAGGCAGCTAGCAGCCCAAAGTGTGTCCCGCGGTGGACAACGTTACGTTTCAAGTTGCGAATAAGAGGCGAAAGGCATGCATGCTATGGCAGATGAAGGCGCTTCATTAGGTCCTGAAACCGAGGCTCGGAGCGCAGCGGATCGGCCATGGGATCGACGTTCAGATACACCAGGCGATCGTTGCGTTCTTTGTAGGCTTTGTCTAGCCAGTCCATGGCGGTGCTTTTTTCGCCCAGGCCGGTATAGACAGCTGCAAAGTAAAGCGAGGAAACGTAACGCGATTGCGCGAGAAGGTGAAGGTCTGCGAGAGTCTGGCGTGCACCGGCGCGATCGCCAGCCAGCGCAAGCGTGTGACCGTACAGGGCCATTATGGCGGGATGGTCGCTGGACAGTTTGCGCCCCTCGGAAAACTGCTGCAGCGCCTCCGCATACATTTTCTTTTCTCGATAGGCGGAGCCCAGCCAAATATAGGTCAGCCAATAGGTCGGATACTGCTCGATCGTGTGACTTGCCTGGTCGATGGCTAAATCGTACTGACGCGAGTTGTAGTAGATCTCCGCGCGAACCGTGTTGAACAGCGGCGAAACCGGGTCGAGATCGAGCGTGCGTGAGTTCTCTTGCAGCGCTACCCGTAGGTGGTTGCGCATCATGTTGTAGTGGCCGTACCACAGATGCGCCGTCGGGTCGTTAGGGTTGAGGGCGAAGGCGCGTTGGAACTCACGCTCGGCCGCTGCGAAATCCCAGTCGTAACTGAAAGAGACGATGGCCAGAACAGAGTGCGCGTCTCCTAACTGGGGATCGAGCTGCAGGGCGCGCTCAGCCGCCTCGCGGGCCTTGGGTTTGGCGGCGACAGGAGGCATGTCGTCGTAAGGCACTTGGCCGAGCAGCGCGTAGGCTCTGGCGAGACCTGCATATGCGAGCGCGTAATTAGGATCTTTGTCGATGGCTTGCTGATAGGCCTCGATGCCCTTGTGGAGGTCGCCGCGATTGGTCCAGTATAGGCGGCCGCGAAGATAAGCATCGTAAGCTTCAGGGTTGACGGCGCGAGCCGGCTTCGTTTTCCAATCAAAAACGCCGACAGCGCCGACGGGAAGCGCGACGCGAATCTGGCTGGCGACGTCGGCAGCAACTTCGTCCTGAACGTGCAGAATGTCGCGGAGATCCCCGGTGTACGAGTTGGCCCAGATGTGAGTCTGGTCGCTCACCTGAATAAGCTGGACATTGATGCGGACCTCGTTCCCGCCGCGGCGCACGCTGCCTTCCAGAGCGTACTGCACGTCGAGCGTACGGCCAAGCTCGGCGATCGGCTTGCGGGCGGAGAGCATCGATGTCTCTGCTGAAGAGTCTGCTGCTGCAATCACGCCGAGGCGCTCGGGGTCCAGCCGGCCGAGTTGCGTGATCATCTCGTCGGTCAGCCCGGCGCTGAAATAATCCTGCTGGGGATCACCACTCAGGTTCGCGAATGGGAGCACGACCAGGCGAATCTTCCCGGCACTCCCAGGGCGCACCGGGGGACGACCGCGGCGCAGTAAGTAGACCGCCGGCGTTACAGCGGCGAGAACAAGCAAGGTTAGAAGGGTTATGGTGATGTGCAAACGGGTGATGCGTGGACGCGGAGGCGGCAATTCGCTGCCCTCCGCTTGGCCCTGGGATTTCTGCTTATCCGCCTCAGTGGAGTCGGTAGAAACGGTGAGGTGGGCTGCAACTTCACCATTCCCGGCTTTCTCGGAATCTTCTTCGCCATCCTCGGTGTGCGGTTGGCGCTCGCGGTACCACTTGTCCAACTCCGAGCGATAGGCGTAAACCGAGCCGAGCTTCCCAATCAGCAGGCGACGTACCGGTAATCCTTGGTACCTTTCCCACCGCTGCACGGTCCTAATCTCGCGGCGTAGGTACGCGGCAATCTCTCCCCACGATTCGAGCCGGGGCTCGTCGGCCGGAGGATCCGGAATTTGCCGTTCGCCGAGGGGAGCATCCGCCATTTAGAACTCAAGGATTGCCAAAGTGGCTGGAGTATACACCTGAAACCCGCTGGCCCAAAAGAGTACCAATGCAGGCAGAATCACTAAACTGAGTTTCAGATTTTTGGGATGTACGCCCGGGGCTAGCGCACTTCCCAGGTGTCGCCGGCGTGCAAGAGTTTGTTCAGGTCGCCTAGGCCGCGCTTGGCGATGACATCCTTAATTTGCTGATTCATGACGTCTTCGTAGCGGGGCAGATCGTCCCAGGCGCGAAAGACGCCGATGGGCGTCGGGAAGCCGGGGCGATGCTCCATGTGGGAGAGCAAGAAGGCGTACGACGGGCGTGGATGATGCGCGTCGTGAATGACGAGATCCGATTCGGTGATGCCGTTGCCGAGCGGCACGACTTCGATGTCGCCATCGGGCTTGCGGCGGATGCCTTTGTCATGGTTCTTGCCGAAGACTAGGGGCTTGCCGTGCTCGAGTTGTAACACTTGCTCGCTGCGTGCGTCACGCTCGGTGAGAGAGAACCATGCGCCGTCATTGAAGATGTTGCAGTTCTGCAGGATTTCCACGAACGCGGAGCCTTTGTGCGCGGCGGCGTGCTTCAGCGTGTCCTTCAAGTGCGATTGGAAAACATCCACCGAGCGTGCGACAAAAGTGGCTTCCGCGCCGATGGCCAGCGACACGGGATTGAACGGACGGTCCACCGAGCCAAACGGCGTCGACTTCGTCTTTTTGTTGAATTCCGATGTCGGTGAATATTGGCCCTTGGTGAGCCCGTAAATGCGGTTGTTGAAGAGCAAAACTTTAATTCCAACGTTGCGCCGCAACATATGAATCGTGTGATTGCCGCCGATAGAGAGCGCGTCGCCGTCTCCTGTGGCCACCCACACTTCGAGATCGGGGCGAATCGCTTTAATCCCGGTTGCGACCGCGGGAGCGCGGCCATGAATCGTATGGAAACCGAACGTATTCATGTAGTACGGGAAGCGGCTGGAGCAGCCGATGCCGGAAACCACCACAAAATTTTCGCGCTTGATGCCGAGCTCGGGAAACACAGACTGCACCGCGGAGAGAATGGCGTAGTCGCCGCAGCCTGGGCACCAGCGGACTTCCTGGTCCGTCTGAAAATCTTTTTTGGTTAGTGGCGGCGGCAGCGTGGCGGTCGACATTTCTTATGGCTCCAGACCCAACTTCGCATTCTTCCGATCGCGTCCCGACTGATTCCTAGACATCCAGCATTTCTTCAATTTTTTGCTCGAGCTCAGTTTGTTTAAACGGGCGGCCCTGAATTTTGTTCAGGCCCACCGCGTCCACCAGATACTTGGCGCGCAGTACCCACAGCAACTGGCCCATGTTCAGCTCCGGCACGAGCACTTGCTTATAGCGCTTGATGACCTCGCCCAAGTTTGCAGGCAGCGGATTCAAATGCCGCAGATGCACGTGCCCAATCCTGCGGCCTTCGGCGCGCTGCGCTTTCACCGCGGCGGTGATCGCGCCATGCGTGGAACCCCACGCAATAATCAGCAGATCGCCTTCCGCATCGCCGACCGGCTCGATATCCGGAATATCTTGCGCGACGGCCGCGACTTTTGCTGCGCGGATGCGCACCATTTTTTCGTGGTTCAGCGGCTCATAATTGATATTGCCGCTGACGTCCTGCTTCTCGAGCCCGCCGATGCGGTGTTCCAGCCCCGGCGTTCCCGGAACGGCCCACGGCCGCGCCAGGGTTTGCGGATCACGCTTGTAGGGAAGATAACCAGTCGGAGAGTTCGGCTCGGTAGCAAAATGCATCGGAATCTCCGGAATATCATCGGCATCCGGGATGCGCCAGGGCTCGGCGCCGTTCGCCAAATATCCGTCGGATAGCAAGATCACCGGCACCATGTACTTGATAGCGATGCGGCTGGCTTCCATCGCGGCCCAGAAGCAATCGCTGGGCGTCGCGGCGGCAACAATCGGAATCGGCGCTTCGGAATTGCGCCCGAACAGAGCCTGCAGCAAATCGGCTTGCTCGGTCTTGGTAGGAAGCCCGGTGGAAGGTCCGCCGCGCTGAATGTCGCAGATGACCAACGGGATTTCCACAGCCACGGCAAGGCCCATGGCTTCGGTCTTCAGCGCCATGCCGGGACCAGAGGTGGTGGTAATGGCCAAAGCTCCGGCGTACGCCGCGCCGATGGCCGATGTAATCGCGGCGATTTCGTCTTCCGCCTGGAATGTCATCACCCCGAAATCTTTATACTGCGAGAGCTCATGCAGTATGTCTGACGCAGGCGTAATCGGATAGCTGCCCTGAAATAGCCGCAAGCCTGATTTTTGTGACGCGGTGATAAAGCCAAGCGCAAGCGCCTGGTTGCCGCTCAGGTTGCGATACATTCCCGGAGCAAGCTGCGCCGGCGGGATCTCATAGCTGATCTGAAACGCTTCTGTAGCTTCGCAATACGAGTATCCGGCCTTCATGGCCAGTTTGTTGGCTTCCACCAGCAGCGGCTTGTTCTTGAACTTGTCTTCAATCCAGCGCACCGTCGAATCCATCGAGCGGTTGTACAGCCAGTAGCACATCCCCAGCGCGAAGAAGTTCTTGCAGCGGTCCACAGACTTGGCGTCCAGGCCAAGGTGCTCCAGGGCCACGCGTGTGAGGCGCTCCAGTTCGACGGGGAAGAGCCGGAACTTGTCCAGCGAATGGTCTTCGAGGGGATTGGAAGTCATCTGCGCCTTGCGCAGATCGGTTTCCTTAAAGCTGTCGGAATTGACGATGAGGATGCCGTTGGCTTTTAAGTCGGCTACGTTGACCTTCAGCGCCGCGGGATTCATGGCAATCAGGACATCCACAGCGTCCCCCGGCGTGTACACGTCATTGGAGGAAAAATGAAGCTGATAGCCGCTTACGCCCGGCAACGTTCCGGCAGGAGCGCGAATCTCTGCGGGGAAGTCCGGAAATGTAGCGATATCATTGCCATACAGCGCCACCGTATTGGTGAACTGGCTGCCGGTGATCTGCATGCCGTCGCCGGAGTCTCCGGCGAAGCGGATGACGGCCTGATCGATCTTCTCGCGCCGGTGTTTGGTCAGCGGCGATTCAATGAGTGTGGACATAAGCTGCCTGACCCCGTTCGGAGAGCCCCTCTACGATTTTCCCCGCAAGGAGCGCGGCTCAGCTAATAGGATGACGCGGTAGCAAGAACAGGATGGTTGGTGCTTCCGCCCGCCGCGAGCCGGCATGGCTAGGATACCATACCGGCTCGCCCGCGGCGGGGAGAGAGTCCGCCGCGCGGGCAATGTGCTCTAGTGGAAAAGACGTACCAGGAGCTTGCCGGGTTGCATGCAATCTGTAAGAACCTACTTGGAAGGAACTTGGGCAGCAGAGGCTTGCAGGAATCGGGAACGGTAGTAGAGAAGCAGGGTCAAAATGAAAATTGGGAACGCTAAACTTGCGTAGGAAAACGTCCGCAACCGCTCGATGGGATACTCCGGATAGGGAATAGTTGGGAACGTCATGGAAGACATCGCTTCTCGCATAAGGTCAGCGTACTTCGGGCTAGGCAGGGTCACGACGCCGCTTAAGAGCCAGAGCAGTTGAAGTCCTAGCGTCAGCCAGTAACTCCACGGCTTCCGGCACAGAAGACCAATTCCCGCCGCCGATGACAAAAGACAAGTCGTTATCCACGCGGCGGTTCCCGCTGCACCACGAAGCGCATGTGCGAACAATATAACGGGCATATGCACAAAAAATATGAGAAGCACGCTAAGCGACGAGAACAGCAGAAACACGGCAAGAACGGTGATCGGAAGAGGCAACGTGGGTTTCGACGCAGAAGTCGGCTCACCTGGAAAGCCCGATGGGTCGAGCGGGCTGCCTATTCCAGTTCCAAGCGCGACAAACTGAGTGGCGATTGTCTTGCGGTTGAAAAGTATTAACCACCACACGGCAATGGCTAGCGGCAATCCGTAAACGAGCGCGGTACTTACGCGCACGAAGGTCGCTATGTTCGTCGACGTGGGCGCATTTGGTGCTGCGGGAAAAGGAATGAATATAAGGAAAACGAGAATGAAAGCGCATATCGCCGCAGTTATACCCGACCAAACGAGCACGGAGATGCGCGCCCAGTTTCTGAGCCGAAGCACGCCTGCGCCACTGAAGATCCCAAGGATGGCCAGGCCAAAGAAGAAAGCCATGGTTCCCTCGGCCATGGAGCGCGCAAAGCTGGGCAGCTGGGGTCCAGTTTGCGAATTGGGAAGCGTCAGGACGGCCAAAAATCCGAAAGCAGCGCCGAGGAGCACAAGAACGCTGCCGACA
>Ga0137391_10004003_pt1 | contig 11241 bp, 8 predicted proteins | sample 15con2h24BmetaG_FD_101399 | JGI IMG/M metagenome (GOLD analysis project Ga0137391, IMG submission 101399) | Vadose zone soil microbial communities from Angelo Coast Range Reserve, California, USA - 15con2h2.4B metaG | ecosystem: Environmental > Terrestrial > Soil > Vadose zone > Saprolite...
AGTCTCTCTACGTTGAGCCCCCGGTCGAGGGCGCCAACGAAGCAGCTGGGCCCTTATCGGCGGCCTGGGGGGGGCTAGACGAGCCAGTGGAGTAGGGCCGTCGCGAGCGACAGGAAGATCGTGACGCCCAGAACGTCCTGGAAGGCGGTCTCGAAGGGACCGGCGGTCAGGGCTGGGTCGAATCCGAGATGCTTGGACAGCATCGGGATCGCGGTGCCCGCGCAGCCAGAGAGATTGACCGAGACGAACATGGACGTGGCGACCACGAGCCCGAAGGTGAGGGAATGCCACAAGAGTCCGATCAGGCCTACCGCCAGGCCGCAGACAGCCCCGAGGATGGCTGATGTCTGAATCTGCCGCCAGAGAGGTTCCCACCAGCGGTTGAGCTGGACCTGTCCCGTCGCCAGGCCGCGCACCACCATGGTCACCGATTGGAGACCCGTATTGCCGGAGATGGCCTGGATCACCGGCATGAACGAGGCAAGCAGGATGACCTTGCCTAGGGTCTGATCGAAGTAGTGGATGACGACGCCGGCCATCATCTCGATCAGCAGCGTCAGCATCACCCAGGGCAGGCGCAGCATGGCGACCTGCCGCGGAGAGCGGCGCTCGAGCTCGGCGGCATCCGAGCCCGCCATGCGGAAGATGTCCTCCGACGCCTCCTCCTGGACCACGTCCATGACGTCGTCCACGGTGATGGTGCCCACCAGCCGGTTCTGGTCGTCCACGACCGGAACCGTCACGAGGTCGTACTTGGCGACGACCCGCGCGACCTCCTCCCGGTCCATCGTCGCGTTGACGCTGACGACGTCCTCTTCGAGGATGCCCAGGAGCAGGCTCCGCGGATCCGCGAGGAGAAGGCGCCGGAGGGGCACCCGCCCGATGAGGTGCTGGTGGTCGTCCACCGCGTACACGCCGAACGGGCGCTCCTCGGTGACGGTCTTCCTGATGTGCTGGATGGCTTCCTCGACCGTCGAGGTCTCCCGGATGGCGACGACGTCCTGGGACATGAGGCGTCCCGCGGAGTCTTCCGGATACTCGAGGATCTCCTGGATCTCTTCCGATTTCTCCTCCTCCATGAGATCCAGGATCTTCTCGGCATGCTCGCTCGAGAGCTCGTCCACGACGTCGGCCGCATGCTCGGCCGGCATCCGGTCGAGGATCAACGAGACCTCGACGTCGTCCAGGGAGCGGACGAGCTCGAGCAGGGTGGCGTCGTCGAGCTCGGACAGGACGTCGCCCGCCTGATCGGGCCGGAGCGAACGGAAGATCGTCGCGCGGTCGGCGAGGGGAAGCTCCTGGAGCACGTGCGCGATGTCGGCCGCGTGGGCTTCGACGAGCGCCTGGGCGGCGCGCGGGTCGTCGCGATTCTGCAGCAGCTCTTCGGCTGCGCGTAGCAGGCGCTCGTTCGTGTCCATGTGTCATGATCTCCAAGTTCGATTCTACAGGCCCGCGCGCATTGCGGGGACGAAATACCCATGAGGACTCGCGATTGGGACGGTCAGGGGGGCCGTGGTAGCCTGACAGTACCCGTATGGCGTACCACTTCCGCGCGTACTCCGGCTTGCTCTTCGCGGCGCTCGCGGTCGCCGCCTCCTTCGCGGGGCCCGCGCAGGCGCTCGACGAGGCCGATCGCCTCCTGCTGGTCGGCGAGAAGGCCTACGAGGACGGCCTCTACCCGTTGTCCCGCCGCGTGCTCGAGCGCTTCCTCGAGCGCTTCCCGGGCGACAGGCGGGCGGGCGATGCCATGCTGCTCGTGGGCAGAGCCCGGCTCTCCCAGGGATCGCTCGACGCCGCGCTCGATGCGTTCAGGAAGGCGGAAGGGTTCACGCCCGTTCCCGGCAAGCCCGAGGAGGCGCGCTTCTGGGAGGCGGAGACGCTCTACCGGATGAAGCGCTTCACCGACGCGCGCGCGGCCTATGCCCGCGTCGTCTCGGCCGAGCCTGCCTCGCCGCTCCTCCCCGACGCCCTCTACTCCTTGGGCTTCGCCGACCTCGAGCTCAAGCGGCGCGACGCGGCGGCGGCCGACTTCAGGCGTCTCATCAAGGAATTTCCCGATCACGCGACGGCGCCCTCGGCCACCATCCAGCTCGCCCGCGCCCTCATCGAGACGAAGCACGCGGACGAAGCCGTGGCCGTGCTGGAGCCCTTCGCGAAGAAATATCCCGAGCACAAGCTCCTGCCCGAGGCACGCTACTACCTCGCGCGCGCGCGGCTGGCCGACGGCGACAGGGCAGAGGGCGTGGCGGAGCTCCGCACGTTCGGCCGCACCTACCCGGGGCACGAGCTGGCGGCCTCCGCCCGCCGCGTGGCGCTCGAGACCCAGATCAAAGCCGGCAAGAAGAAGGAGCTCGCGGAGGAATACACGGCGCTGATGGCTCTCAAGCCGCAGACGCCCGATAGCCTCTACGATGCGGGCGCCATCGCCGTCGGCCTCGACCGGGCCAAGGATGCCGAAGCGGCCTGGGCGCGCCTCAGGAAAGAGTTTCCGGATCACCCCCTGACCGCCCGCGTCTCGCTGAACCAGGCGCAGGCGGCATTCGGCAGGAACAACTTCAAGGACGCGTCCGCGCTCGGGCACGCCGCCGCCAAGAGTCCCGAGGACACCGTGCGGGGCGAGGCGCTCCTCGTCGTCGGTGAAAGCGAGATGAAGCTCCGCCGCCCCGCGCAGGCGCTCCCGGCTTTCCAGGCGGCGGCCGACACGCCCGGCCTCGAGCCCGCGCTGCGCTTTCGCGCGCTGGCCGGCAGCGGCCTGGCCCACGAGGACCAGAAGCAGTGGACCCAGGCCGCGAAGTACTACGAAGAGGTGGCCGCGGGGAGCCCGGACAAGACGCTGGCCAACTGGGCCAAGACGCGACGGGCGGCCATTGCCGTCAACCTCAAGCCCAAGGCAACACCGGAGAAAAAGCGATGACGTCGCGGGCGCTCCTCTCGATCGCGCTCCTGCTCGCGCTTCTTTCTGGTACAGGCGTCCGCGCCGCCGAGCCGCCGTTCAAGCTGCCGCCGCCCGACCTGGCCCAGGTGGTTCCCCTGGTCTCTCCGGCACTCGACAAGCCCGAGCTCTCGGGCTCGCCCGCGCTCTTGCCGTCCTCGCCCCAGCCGGTGCCTCCGCTGCCACGGGCGCGGGTGGAGACCGACCTCTTTGCCCTGCCGCTGGCGGCGGCGCCTCCGCCACGCTTCCTCGCGTGCAACCCGCTCGGCACCGTCCTCGGCGTTGTCTCCGAGCTGGTCGAGTGCGGCCGCGCGCGCTTCCAGCGCGGCGAGTACGAGGACGCGCGCGAAGCGCTCGACGGCGCGGTCAAGCGTGCGACCGACGCCTCCCTGCTTCGAGAGGCGCGCTACTGGCTGGGTGAGACCCTGATCCGGCTCGGCCGGCCGGAGCCGGTCGCCCAGGCGATGCTTGTGGTGATCCAGGCCGACCCCCGCTCCGACGTGGGCTTTCCGGCGGCCCTCAAGTACGGCTGGCTCTCGCTGATGGCAGGCGAGCCGGCGCGGGCGCTCGCGACATTCGACGAGCTCAGCAAGAGTGGCCCTCCCGCCGACCTCGCGCTCTGGGCGCAACACGGGCGCGCCGTGGCGCTCTACGGTCTCGGACGAGATGCGGAGGCGCGCGAGGTGTGGACCCGCCTCCTTCGCCTGACGCTGCCCGCGCCTGTCGCGGGTGAAGTGCCCTTCTGGCTCGGCGATACGCTCGGGCGGCTCGGCGAGTACAAGGACGCCGTCGCGCGGCTCAAGGTCTTCACCGACGGTGGCCCGCGCCTCCTCATCGACACGGCGCTCCTGCGCCTGGCATGGTGGAGCCGGGCGGCGGGCCAGCCGCTCGCGGCGGTACAGGCCTACCGCGGAGTGATGTCGGCCTATCCGAAGATGCCCGAGATCCTCTGGGCGCGCGCCGGGCTAGCCTTGGCCCTCCTCGATCTCGACGACTACGCGGCCGCCCTCGACGAGGCGCGCAGGCTCGACACCGCCGACAAGACGGGCGCGCTCGGCCTTCCCGTGCTCCTCGCAGTCGATCGCTGGGCCACCGAGAAGCGCCGGGCGGACGACGCGCGGGCACTCGAGCAGGACTTACTCGGCCGGACCCTCGAGCCGGCCACCCGCGCTTACGTCCTGCTCCTGGGCGCGGAGGTCGAACGCGACGCGGGACAGATGTCGGAGGCCCGTAGCCGCTTCGAGCTCGTCGTGGCGCAGCCGGGGACGCCCGCACTCGGCTGGTACGCGAGGCTGCGGCTGGCGCAGCAGGATCTCGAAAGCCGGGAGATCGCGCTGGCCCGGACGCGCGTCGATGCGCTTCTCAAGGAGCCGCTGACACCCGAGTTCCGTGCCGCGGCGCTGGCGCTGGGCGGCGAAGCCGCCTATGCGGGCCGCGCCTGGGACGAGGCCGCGGCGGACTACAGCCGGTTCCTCGGTGAATTCCCGACCTCACCGCAGGCGCCGTTGGCGATGCAGGCACTCGGCTGGGCAGAATTCCGACGCGGGCGACTCGAGGTGGCGCGCGATACCTGGACGCGCTTCGCCACGACCAACCGCGAGGATCCGCGGGCGCCCGCCGCGCTCTTCCTGGCCGCGGAGCTCGCGGCGCGCTCCGGCGACATCGTGGGCGCCCGCGCCCTCCTCGACGGACTCGTCGAGCGCTACCCGGACAGCGAGTACGCCGACATCGCGCGGCTGAACCGCTCCATCCTCTCAATCCGCGCCGGCCGCGCGGCGAGTGCCCTCGGCGATCTGGCCGAGTTGGCCCGGCGCGCGCCACTCTCCCCCTACGCCGGGCGGATGAGGCTCGCGCGCGGAGTGGTCCTCGTGGGGGATGGCAAAGCGGCCGAGGCCGCGCGCGAGTTCAAGGCCGCTCAGGCCCAGGGCGAGGGCGCAGGAGCCACGCTGGGGCTCGGGCGCGTCGCATTCGACGGCGGGCAGTGGGCGGACGCCGAGCGCGAATTCCTCGAGGCGCGGGACACGGGGGCCGGCGCCGTCGCGGCCGCCGCCGAGTACGGTCTTGCCGCCGTGCTGTGGAACCAGGGGAAGATGGACGATTTCAAGCGCTTCGCCCCGGCGCTGCTCGCGCGACCGGTCGACCCTGCCACCACGCCCAACGTGCTCGCGGCTGGGGCGGCGCTGGCGGCCGGAGAAGGAAGATGGACCGATGCGCGCGCGCTGGCGATGCGCGCGGTCAGTGAATTCCCGACGAGCGAGGCCGCGCCGGCGGCCCTGTCGCTCGTGGGCACGGCGGCGGCGCGCGCCGGGGAATGGCAGCTGACGAACGAGACCTTCCAGCTCCTGAGCCGGCGCTACCCCGGCTACAAGACGGGACGTGACACGCGGCTGGACTATGCCGAGGCGCTCTACCGGACGGGCGCGCTGGCCGAGGCGCGGGCGAAGCTGCAGGAGTTCATCGACGCATCCCCGACCGATCCCGAGCTGCCGCGAGCGTTGCTCCTGCTCGGCCGCGCCTCCGAAGCGGGCGGGGATAGCGCCGCGGCCCTCGACCTCTACAAGCGCGTGGACCGCGAGTACCCGGCCTTCCAGGGCGCCGCTCTTCTCGGCAATGCCCGGGTGCTCCTGGTCGCGGGGAACTGGGACGAAGCGAGGCCGCTCCTCGAGCGCGCGATGGCCACGGGGGATACGGCGGTGGTCTCCGAGGCGGCCTACCGAATGGGTGAGGGGTTACGCGCGGGGGGGCGTCATCAGCAGGCGGTCGAGTCGTACATGACGGCCGCCTATGTCGCGCCCGACACGGCGTTGGGCCGCCGCGCGCTTCTGGGCGCCGGCCAGTCCTTCACCGCCCTCAAGCAGTCCGACTCGGCGGTGATCGTCTACAAGAAGATCCTTGCCGGGAAGACCGTCGAGCCCGAGCTGGCGGACGCCGCGAAGAAGGGCCTGCGCGCCCTCGGCGCCAACTAAGCGGCGCTCGGCTCGCGCCCGCACATGAGCAATCCTGAGCACCCACAGCCCCGAGACGGCTTCTCGTCTCCCCGCTTCGGCCAGCCGGCGACTTTCATGCGGCTGCCCTATGTGACGTCCCCGGCGGGACTCGACGTCGCTCTCTATGGGATTCCCTTCGATGGCGGCTGCTCCTATCGCTCGGGCGCGCGCTTTGGACCCCGTCACGTCCGCGATCAGTCCTCCCTCATCCGGCCGTGGAACTCGGCCCTCCGCGTCCATCCCTTCGACCGCCTGCGCGTGGCGGACTGTGGCGATGTCGATGCGGTTCCCATCTCGATCGAGGCCACTTTCGCCGCCATCGAGCAGACGCTCCAGCCCGCCGTGGAAGCGGGAGCGATTCCCCTGTGCGTGGGCGGCGATCACACGGTGACGCTGGCCATTCTCCGCGTCCTCGCGCGGCGGCACGGACGGCTGGGTCTGGTCCACTTCGACGCACACCCGGACACGTGGGACCGCTACTTCGGGCTGCCCTATTACCATGGGAGCACCTTCCGGCGCGCCACGGAGGAGGGTCTCATCGACGGTGCCCGCTCGATCCAGGTGGGCATCCGCGGCCCCCTCTACGGGCCCGAGGACTTCGACTTCCACGCGACGCACGGCTTCGAGGTGATCCGGATCGAGGACGTGAAGGAGCGCGGGGTGGCGTGGGTGGTCGAACGCCTCGGACGGCTGGCCGGCGGGCCGGTCTATTGCTCGTTCGACATCGACGCGGTCGATCCCGCGTACGCCCCGGCCACCGGCACGCCCGAGGCCGGCGGGCTCACCTCCTACGAGGCGCTCGGGCTGGTGCGCGGGCTACGCAGCCTGAATCTCGTCGGCGCGGACCTCGTGGAGGTCTCGCCGCCCTACGACGGTCCCGGCGCCATCACGGGCGTGCTGGCCGCGAATCTCGTCTTCGAGCTGCTCTCGGTTGCCGCGCTCACCCGCTGAACACAGGAGGCGTGATGGACGTGGTGTCGGTTCCCAAGCACAAGGGCGAGTTCTTCCGGGTTCTCCAGGAGACAGCGCGGAGCCAGACCGCGGTCATGACGATCGCGCCCGGGGCCGACGCGGGCCCCGAGGCGGAACACGAGGGCGATCAAATCCTGTACGTGCTCGAGGGCGAGGCTTACGTGCGGATCGGCGATCAAGAGCACGACGCGGCGCCGGGGGCGCTCGTCATGATCCCCGCGCGCACCCGGCATCACGTGCGGAGCACGGGCACGCAGGCGCTCTTCGTCCTCACCGTCTACGCGCCACCAGTGTATTGAGCACGAGCGCGCCTCGCGAGTACAATGACCCCTCATGAAAGCCTATGGCGGACGCATCCTCTTCGTCGACCTCACGCGCGGCACGAGCCGCGGCGAAGCGCTCGGCGAGGACATGGCGCGCGCGCTGCTCGGCGGCAACGGGCTCGCCGCGCGGCTCCTCCTCGACCACGTGCCCGCGGGCGCCGACCCCTATGAGCCGGCCAATGCCGTCATCTTCGCCGTCGGCCCTGTCACCGACACCACGGTGCCGGGCAATAGCCGAGCCTGCGTGGCCACGAAGTCGCCGCTGACCGGCCTCTTCTTCGACTCGACCTTCGGTGGGCGCTGGCCCTGCACCATGAAGCGCACCGGCTTCGACGCCATCGTCATCACCGGCCGGTCGCCCCACCCCGTCTATCTCAAGGTGGGGGAGACGGGGGTCGAGGTGAAGCCGGCGACGCCGCTGTGGGGCAAGACGACGCGCGACACGGTGCACGCCATCCAGGCCATCGAGGGCGCCGACACCGACGTCGTGGCCATCGGTCCCGCCGGGGAGCGACTGGTGCGGTTCGCCTGCATGGCGACGTACTGGAAGAACCGCGAGGGCGTGGCGGGCAGGGGCGGGATCGGGGCCGTGCTCGGCGCCAAGCGCGTCAAGGCCGTGGTCGTGGCGGGCGCCCGGAAGACCGAGGTGGCCGACTCGGCCCTGCTCAAGGCGCTCCTCGAGGAAAAGCGCGAGCCGCTCAAGACGGGTACCAAGGCGCTCTCGACCTACGGCACGTCGTTTCTCGTCAAGCCGATCAACACGCTGGGCGCGCTCGGCGCCTACAACCTGCGCCAGGAGACCTTCGCCGAGTCCGCGGCCATCTCGGGAGAGGAGATGCACGCCCTCTACCACGACCGCGACACCACGTGCCTCAAGTGCCCGGTCGCCTGCGGCAAGCAGTACGAGATCCGCGATGGCGAGCTCGCCGGCCTCAAGGCCAAGATGCCGGAGTACGAGACGATCTTCGCCTTCGGGTCGATGCTGGGCAACTCACACGCGGGCTCCCTGGCGCGCGCCAACGACCTCTGCGACCTCCTGGGCATGGACACGATTTCGATGGGCGTGACGCTGTCCTTCGTGGCGGAGGCGCTCGAGCGCGGCTGGCTCTCGCGGGAGGAGCTCGGCGTGCCATTCGGCTGGGGCGACTGGCGCGGCATGCTGCGCCTGATCGAGATGACGGCCGCGCGCGAGGGCTTCGGCGACCGCCTCGCCGAGGGCGGCTGGCGCCTCGCGGAGTCGGTCCACCCCGAGGCGACGAAGGCCGTCTACGCGGTCAAGCGGCTGGAGCTCCCCGCGCACTCGGCGCGCGCGCTCAAGGGCATGTCGATCGGCTACGCGACGGCGACGCGCGGCGGCAGCCACCACGACACGCGCCCGACGCCCCAGTACGCTCAGGGCTACGACCGCACGGGCACCGGCGGCAAGCCCGAGTTCGCCGTGCGGAGCCAGCACTTCACCGCGGTGGACGATTCCCTCGTCCTCTGCCGCTTCACCTCCGAGCGCGGCTTCGGCCTCTTCGTCGAGGAGCCCTACGCCCGCATGGTCTCGGCCGTGACCGGTTGGGACGTGACGGTGGCGGAGCTCGAGCGCGTGGGCGAGCGCGTGATCAATCTCGAGCGCCTCTTCAACGTGCGGGAGGGCGTGCGCCGCAAGGACGACGCGCTGCCCTGGCGCGTGATGCACGAGCCGATTCCCGATGGCCCCTCGGCCGGCATGCACTGTCCGCCCGCGGAGCTCTCGACGATGCTCGACCGCTACTATGACCTGCGCGGCTGGGACACGGACGGCGTGCCCACAGAGGCGCGCCTCTCCGCGCTCGGTCTGTAAGTGCGCGTTGTCTCCTGGAACATCCGCGCGGGCGGAGGGCGCCGGGTGCCGGCCATCGCCGATCAGATCGCGCGCTGGGAGCCGGACGTCGTGGCGCTCTCCGAGTTTCGCGCCACGCCGCCCAGCGCCGACCTGGCGCTCGCGCTGAGCCGGCACGGTTTGGCGCATCAGCTGAGCACCGCCTCCGCCGCGTTCCCCGGCGTCAATGCTCTGCTCATCGCCTCGCGCTGGCCACTCGCACGGATGCGACTGCACGCCGCGCCGGCCGTTGAGTCCGGCCGCTGGCTTCTCGCCCGTGTCGCGTCGCCCTGCGCCATCACGCTGGGCGCGATGCACGTGCCCAATCGCGTGACGGGCCGCAAGTTCCCGTTCCTTGACGCGGTGCTTGGGGTGGCCCACGGCTGGCGCCGAGGGCCGGCGCTCCTGGTCGGGGACACGAACTCGGGATTGATCGATCTCGACGAGCAGGTGCCGGCCTTCAACGTCGAGGAGGACGGCTGGATCCGGGGTCTCGAGGCTGCCGGCTGGGCCGATGCCTTTCGCCGTCTCCGGGGCGCCCGGCGCGCGTACACGTGGTACTCACCGAACGGGGGCAACGGCTTTCGGATCGACCAGGCCTTCGTGAACCGCGCCCTTCGGCCGCGGCTCCAGTCGGCGTCACACGCATGGGGCGCAGCGTCCGGCGGGCGTCCGGGACGCGCGCCCCGGCACGTGCTCAGCGACCACGCGGCGTTGCTGCTCGACCTCGATGCGGCCACACCTGCGTGAACCTCGGCTAGCGAATTCCTCGAGTCAGGACCTCCCGCAACCGACCGCAGTACCACCGACGGAGCGACGACAGGCGGCTGAACCGGGCGGGCACCCCGCTCGAATCATAGGTAGCCCGGGCTCTGACCAGGACCCGGTCCACAGTTCTGAGACGCTTGGTCCTGAGCTCCGGCATTCGCGCCAAGGTCTCGAGAAGCTTTGGGGCTACGACGGTGGGGTCCCACCGTGCCCGGGCGTGCTCGAGGCCGTTCCGGCTCAACCGGGCATGGAGAACATGGTCGGTGCAGAGCCGAACGACGGCGCGGGCGAACGCTTCGGGGGATTCAGCGATGAGCGCAGTGCTACCGTGAACGAGCTCCATGCCCTCCGCGCCCACCGGGGTCGTCACCACCGGCAGACCAGCTGCCATCGCCTCCACGATCTTGCCCTTCAGCCCCGCGCCGAACCGGAGAGGGGCGATGGAGACGCAGTGCGAGGCCAGGTACGGCTCGACGGCGGGGACCCATTCGGTCACCGAGATCTCAGCCGACGAAAGCGCCAGCACCTCCCTCGGGGGCGCATCGCCGACGATCGTCAACGCCACATCCCGAAGCGATCGCCGAACCAGGGGTAGCACCTGACGGTAGAAGAAGAGCACCGCGTCGGCGTTGGGTGCGTGTCGGAAGCCGCCGACGAACAGGATCGAGCAGGGCATCCACTGCAGGAAGGCAGGCACGTCACACGCAACCGGGCACGCGGTCGGCACCACCGCGGTGATGGTGTCCGGGGCGGCCCGCAGGAGCGCCCGCCGCTCGTCTTCCGTCACGGTCACAACCATGTCGGCGCGCCCGTAGGTGCCGAGCTCGCGCCGGCGTGTTCGCCGGGCTCCAGCCTTTGCTCTCACCGGATGATCGGCATAGACGGCCGCGCGAGACTCTCGAACGTAGTGGAGGTCCGCACAGGACACGACCATCGGCAGGTCTGGGCGCAGGAGTCGGAGATATGGGAGCAGGCGCTCGGCCGTGTGAAAGAGCTCGAATAGCACGCCATGATCGATGTGCCGGACCGCCAGCGTCAGGGCCGTTTCCTGGGGGACGTGGATCTTCACTCCAAGCTCGCGCAAGGCCTGAGCGTAGCGGTTCGAGTCGGCGCTGATGCGCCTCTGAAGCATGTAGAAGGCGATGTCATACTCGGTGGCGAGGATCCGAAGCCACGAATAGAGTCGCCGCGATCCTGCGTTGCGGTCAAACTCCGGGAGTCCCAGGGCAACGACGAGAAGCCTCTTTTTGCGCATGGTCGACTGGTAGGGGAATAATATATTGAGTCGCGTAAGTCCCGACCAGAAGTAGACGGGCGATAGCGGTCCACTCAGAGATTGACGGGGATCGGCGAGTCCACGACAATCGAGCCACGGGCGGATAGCTCAGCTGGAAGAGCACGGCCCTTACAAGG
>Ga0137391_10004007_pt1 | contig 11236 bp, 12 predicted proteins | sample 15con2h24BmetaG_FD_101399 | JGI IMG/M metagenome (GOLD analysis project Ga0137391, IMG submission 101399) | Vadose zone soil microbial communities from Angelo Coast Range Reserve, California, USA - 15con2h2.4B metaG | ecosystem: Environmental > Terrestrial > Soil > Vadose zone > Saprolite...
GGGCTGAGGGCTGAGAGCTGACAGCTTACTTCGGTTCCAGCACCAGCACATGCTGCTGCGCCGCCGCGACTGCCGGTTGCGTAAACGGCAGCTTGAAGGTATAGCCCTCGTACCATGCCTTCCACTGATCCAGGTAATAGGGGCTAAGAAAGCTTCCTGCCTCTCCCGTCACAAGATTCAGCGTCGATTGATCGAGATCGGACAGGTCGACCGTCAACCGCTCCGAAGGCCCGTGGCTGCGCGACACCGCCTTCACCGTATAGCCGCTGCCCGATTGCGGTTGAACCCCAGGGCCGGACCAGCGCTGCAGCAAGGGAATTTTCCCCAGAATTGGGTGCTGAACCTCTACCGGATGAAATCCGCCCCAATGCCACGAGGCCAGATCCTGAGGCACCTCCGGCCCACTGACGGCGGCTTCGACGGCAGCGGTCAGCAACTCATCGTAGCTGCCATATGATTCCGGCAGCCAGCGCTTGAGCTGACCCTGAAGTACATTCTCCAGCCACACCGACTGCATGCCCCAGCCATAGGTCTTCCAATTGAGGGATGCAGCAATCTGGCGGGGATCGGCGGGTGCCGAACCCAGCTTGGCCTCGAGCAGTAAACGGGTCAACTCGACGCGCGCTCGATAGCCGATGGTAGGCGCGGCTGAGTCCGCCGTCATTCGGCCATCCCATCCGCGCATGAGTTCAGCCGCCTGTTTTGTCCGCAGGGAAGAATTTTTTGCGTGGTCAACGGCATATACAAAGCGTTCGGCGAAGAAGCGCTCGGCGTCGGAATAGATATCCGTCTGTAGCCCCAGCATGTCGGACGCGGAAAATTTCTTGCCCGACTCCAACACACGGTAGATTCGGGCGGTGCGCCAGGGAGCCTCCCATCCGGTGCTGATCGAAAACGGATAGCCGTCCGGCGAGATGCGGCCGTTGGCGGTCGCAATGATGCCCGAAGACGGGTTGTAAGTGCTGGGCAGCTTGTCGAAGGGGATGTACCCGGTCCACTCGTGTATGTCGTCGCTGCCATTTTCGGGAAGGCTGCCGTCTCCCGACGCGCGGATGGGTATCTTTCCCGTGGCCTGATAACCGATGTTGCCATCCACGTCGGCGAACACCACGTTCTGTCCGGGAGCGTCGAAGGCCGAAAACGCGCGCCGGAACTGTTCCCAGTTCTGTGCCGAATCCACTTCAAAAAAAGGATCGTGCGTACCCTCGTACAGGGTCCAGCGCAGCGCCAGTTGGCGGCTCTCGCCGGGGACCAGATCAGTAATGATCGGCCCATGACGAGTCAGCGCTACGTCCAGGACCACGTCGGGCTTGCCCTTCACGTGAATCACTTCGTGACGGTGCTCCGGCGACTTCCATCCTGCGGGCGTCAGGTATTGGCCGTCCGGGTTGAAAGTCTCGATGTAAACGTCTTCCACGGTCGGGCCGACATTTGTTAATCCCCATGCGATGCGTTGGTTGTGTCCTACAATCACATAGGGCAGGCCCGGCAGCGTGACACCGGCGGCGTCAAAGTTGCCGCAGCCGGAGGTGCTGCAGCGAAGATGAGCTTCGTACCACAGGTTGGGCATCTGGTGCCCGAGATGCATATCGTTGGAGAGCAGCGGCTTGCCCGAAACCGTGTGCGCTCCGGAAACCACCCAGTTGTTCGAGCCGACCACCATGCGGGTGTCTGCGTCGAGTGCTTCCGAGTCTTGTTCCAAAGCGCGAGCGAAACCGTCATTCGCTAAACCGGCACCAACTAGATCATGAAACGCCGGCGTTGCGGTCTGCTGGGCCACAGAACTGCTCACGGGGGAGCGTTTGTGCCGCTCTTCGTCTTCATTGCCTGTGTCCTGCTCCAGGCTGAAACGGGCTACCGTCGGTGGCCGATCATGCCACGATGAGTTTACGTACAAATCCGCCGTCAGCTCCGGCCCCAGCTTGGCCAAAATCTTCTCGCGATCCAGCGCGTCACGATACGGATAGTGATTCAGATCTTTAACCATCTGGGCTGCGATGAGCGTAGAATCCACCGGCGCCCACGGACGCGGAGAATAGCGCAGTATGCGAAACTCGATGGGCAGCCGGTCGCGGTGAGATGCGACGTAAGCATTTACGCCGCGCGCGTAGGCCTCGAAATGAGCCCGATTCTGTGCCGACGAAACCTCAAGCGCCTTCTGTGCGGCAACTCTGAGCTCCAGAATTCTTTGCTCACGATCATGCTTAAGAAAATCGGCTCCGAGAATTTCAGAAATTTCGCCAGCGGCGAATCGCCGCATGACGTCCATCTGCCACAGGCGGTCCTGCGCGGTTACGTAGCCCTGCGCAAAGAAGAGATCCTCAAAGCTCGCCGCATCAATGGTGGGCACGCCGTGTCCGTCCCGGCTCACGGTCACCCGGGCAGAGAGGCCGGAAATCTTCGCCGTACCATCCAGTTGAGGAAGGACAGAGCGCGCCATCGAGTAGAGCCACGCTAACCCCCCCAGCGCGGCAAACAAGGTGACAATCAGCAAGGAAGCCAATACCCGCCCGATACGGCGCCCGCGGCGAGGAGCGGAAACTGGAGTCGTGGTGATCGCCATGGGCAGATTTCGATTCTATGGTGTGGCGGCGAGGGAAGACAAATCACCGCATTTTCATCAAGCGCGCATCCTCAATATCGACAGTCAATATCGCCGGGTTGCGTTGGGTGGGTCTTTTTTGATACTGTCCGCCGGATTCGGCCATTCCCCACCAGGCCGCATTTTCCCTTTAGTCGTTTGGGCCACAGGCGATTCACATCAGCCACTTTCTCGCAGGAGACCGAATCGATGCCTTCCAACTTGGCGCCGGTAGCGACAATAGCTCTCGCAGCCTTCCCCTTCGCAAGCTTCTTGCTGTGGCAACGCGGCGACGACGCCAGTCCCCTTGCCGCCTGCGGTTGTCTGGGATTTTTTGGCGTGGTCATGGTAGCGATACTCGCCCTGAACATTGCATTGCTGATCTGGGTGGCGCGTGACGCCAAGAGCCGTGGCATGGATAATTCTATCCTGTGGATGGTTCTGGTGATGCTTACAGGCATAATCGGCCTGATCATCTACCTGTTGGTCCGGCCGCAAGGCAACTTGGTGCCCTGCACGCATTGCGGAAACAAGCGGCTACAAGTGAGTGCAAAATGCCCCCACTGCGGAAACGCCTGAAGCATCCAGGAACTTATCTCGCACTGCTCGGTCTGCTAGTAGCGGTAACCTGCGCGGATAGCTTTCGGTCCCCGGATCATCAGTTGTCTGCCCGAGCCTACATTGCCCTGGTGCGTGGCTACCAGCATGTGGGACGGCCCGTGGTGGCGGGCTTCGAGCAATGCCGCTATCGTCCCACCTGCTCCCGCTACTCGATCGAGGCCGTGCAAAAATATGGGCTGCGGAAAGGCTTTGCCCTCACTGCCGCCCGGCTATGGCGCTGCCGCGGCGCCGTGCCGCCGGAGACCAGCGACCCGCTGCCCTAGGTGATCGCCCGTCAACTCAAACCTCCGGATCATATTGAAATTGAAGGCTCTGCCCGACGAAGTCTGAGCCGCGCCTTCTTCCCTTATCCTGGGTCACGCCAGGTCCAAAACCCGCCCCGCCCCGGGCAGATACCTGTTTGGAATCTGCCGTGCGATTCTGTTTGCCTTGGAACCCTGATTCTGGTAACTTTCGCCGTTCGGGTTTGACCGGATGGCCCACGGTCCTGTCTTCATTTGGGGCAAACCAGAGGTATGGGGGAGATCAATGGCTTTTTGTAGCGGATGTGGAACGCAGATAGCGGACGGCACGACCATGTGTCCAGCCTGCAGCAGTCGCACCGCAGCACCGCCGGCTGCCGCTGTCCAGGGCACGACTGGGGGAATGACCGACAATGTTGTGGGCATGCTGTGTTACATCACGATCGTTCCGGCGATCATTTTCCTGGTGATGGAGCCGTATAACAAGAGCCGGTTTGTGCGTTTTCACGCGTTTCAGATGATTTTCTTTTGCGTGGCCATGATTGCCATCTGGATCGGCCTCACCATCATTGGTTTTGTTCCAGGGTTGATATTTGTCACGTTCCCGCTGCACATGATCATTTGGCTGGGATCGTTCATCATCTGGATCATCCTTCTGATCAAGGCCAATCAGGGGCTGATGTTCAAGCTGCCCGTGATTGGTGATCTGGCCGAGAAGCAGGCGAACGCCGTCTAGTCTAGGCGCCCGGCGGCATTACTTTTTGCCCGGCCCTTCGCGAATTACCGGCCTCCACCGCGTCATACGCGGGGAGGCGGGTTTACCTTCCTCCCTTGACAGGATTTCTCCAGGATGTCATTCCTGTTACCTCTTGGTTCGCAACTGCGCTTCGGCGATCCAGGCGCGGGAAGCCGATCTATAGAACATAGAACAAGGATTGTCTAAGGAAAGCGATTGAGAGTTCGGGTCTTCTATCACGACAAATGCTTTGACGGGGCTTGCTCGGCGGCCCTGTTTTCGCGTTTTTACCGGGAGCGCATCCGCAACGATGTCACCTTCGTCTTCTCCGGCCTACTGCACCGCGCGGGCGCTTTGTTTGACGAGAAGCAGTTTGATGGCGAGGAAAACGCCATCGTGGACTTCAAGTATTCCAGCTCGCCCAAAATCACCTGGTGGTTCGATCATCACCAAAGCGCGTTCCTCTCGCCGGCGGACGCGGCTCACTTCGAGCAGGACCAGGGGAATCGCAAGTTTTACGATCCTGATTTCAAGTCCTGCACCGGCTTCATCGCCACCATCGCCGAGCAGCGTTTCGGTTTCGATCCCGCTCCCGTGGCCGATCTGGTGCACTGGACCGACATCGTCGACGGCGCCATGTATCCCGACGCGAAGACCGCGGTGGAAATGAAAGCGCCCGCCATGAAGCTGACCATGGTGATTGAGTCCGCTCAGGACTACAGCTTTGTGCCGCGGCTCATTCCGTTGCTGGTCACCAAGCCTCTGGGAGAGATTCTGGAAGAGCCCTTCGTCGCGCCCCTGTTGCCGCCTTTGCTCGAACGTCACCAGCGCTCGATCGCGGTGTTGCGTGAGCGCACCGAATCCAAGGATGGCACCCTGTTCTTCGATATCACCGATCACGATCTTGAGGGTTATAACAAGTTCGTGCCCTACTACCTGCATCCGGAATCGATTTATAGCGTGGGCTTGAGCAAAAGCAGCTTTCGCGTGAAAGTATCCGTAGGATCAAATCCCTGGGCGCCCTCGGAGCCCACGGTCAATCTGGCCAAGGTTTGCGAGCGCTACGGCGGCGGAGGCCACGCCCGCGTTGGAGCCATCTCTTTCGGCGTCACGGAAGAGGAAGCCGCCCGAAACACCGCGCGAGAAATCGCCGACGAACTTCGCGCCATCGTACGCCGCGAAGCAACGTAGCGCAGGCGTCTCGCCGGCCGTCGTGAGGGCATCGTGCCCCTACAGCGTGGCGGGCGGGACGGCGGCGCTGCTAGAGGCATCTGGCGAACACATTGAGCATTCCTCCAAACTCCGATCCTCTCATCCTGCGAGCGGAGCATCTGGGCCGAACCGTCCATGACAAAATCCTGATTCAGGACGCAAACTTCGAACTGAAAAGAGGGGAAGTATTGACCATCGTCGGGCCCAGCGGCTCGGGCAAGAGCTCTTTGTTGCGACTGCTCAACCGTCTCGACGAGCCCACCTCCGGAACAGTATTTGTCCAAGGGACAGATTTTCGCAACCTCGAGCCGCGAGAGCTGCGCCGCAAACTTGGTATGGTCACGCAGCGGCCGTATCTGTTTCCAGGCACGGTGGCGGAGAATCTACAATTCGGGCCCGCCCAGAGGGGCGAGACACTAGCGGGAGAAGCTATCGAAGAGTTGCTCAGCCAGGTCGGGCTGAAAGACTACGGCGGGCGCAACGTGGCTAACCTCTCCGGAGGAGAAGCCCAGCGCGTTTCAGTGGCGCGGACCCTGGCCAATTCGCCGCTTGTCCTTCTGCTCGACGAACCCACATCCGCTTTGGACGAAGCTGCCAAACTCGAGGTCGAATCTTCCATTCAGAAAGTTGTCCATGATCACGGACTCACTTGCGTGATGGTTACGCACGATCTGGCCCAGGCGTCCCGGCTGGCGGAAAAGGCGCTGCTGCTCGAGGCTGGACGTATTGTGCGTGCTGGTTTAATAGGCGAGGTGCTGCATGCTTAGACTGTTCTTCCACACCCAACTACAATTGGGCCTTGCCCAGGCCACCGTATCCGCGTTGGCGGCTTTGACAGTTGTCTTGCTGGCTCACCGGAGGCAAATTCATCTGGAAGCTGAAACCTTGATTGCGATGGCGCGGGGACTAGTACAGATCATCGCGGTGGGCTCAATTTTGGTTGTCTTGCTGCGTGCTCCCCGTTGGACAAGCGCGTTCCTGCTGGCCGGGATGATCATGGCTGCAGGTGCAACCTCTGCGCGGCGCGCCAAAGGCATACCCGATGCGTTTCGCGTCTCCGCCTGGTCCATCGCCTTTGGAGCCGGTTCCTTGATTGCCCTGATGACCTTCTTGGGCGTAATTGATACTGCGATCACGTCGCTGGTTCCGGTGGGGAGCATGTTGATTGCGAACGCCATGAACACCAATGGCCTGGCGTTGAACCGTTTCCGCTCCGACGTCCTGGCTCACGTGGGGGAAATCGAAACCGCGCTGGCGCTGGGGGCCGAAGCTCGAAACAGCGTCTCACCCTACGTGCAGGCTTCTTTTGAAGCCAGCTTGATTCCGGCGATAGATTCCCTTCGCTCTCTCGGCATCGTATGGATTCCCGGCCTGATGGCGGGCATGTTGCTCTCCGGCGCTCGACCGGTGTATGCCGCCATCTACCAGTTTGTGGTATTGGCTATGATTTTTGCTGCTTCGGGATTGACTTCGCTGGCCAGCACCATGCTCATTCGCGGCCGAGTGTTTTCGCCGGCGGAGCAGCTTCTGTTGCAACCCGGAAGATCGTAGCGGTCTTCGCATGGAAAACTTAGCCACATCGATCGTGGAGCAACTCAAAGCAGCAGCGCTGCGTCGCCGCTTGGCTGCGATTCGCGCCGTGGCATCGCTGGAAATGGCCAAGGGTCTGGTCGTACTTCTGTTGGGCTTTGGGGCGGTTTCGCTGGTGCATAAGGATGCCTGGGATGTCGCCGAAGCCTTGCTCAGGTTTCTGCACGTAGATCCCGACCATCACCACTACGCGCAAGTCTTCCTGAACCTGGCCGACAATGTCACCGACGCGAGATTGTGGGCGGTAGCGGCCGGGGCCACGGCCTACTCCATCGTCCGCTTCGTCGAGGCCTACGGGTTATGGCGAGAACTCGCCTGGGCAGAGTGGTTCGCACTCATTTCGGGAGCGCTGTACGTGCCGTTCGAGGCCTACGAACTGGTACGGCGGCCGACCCCGATTCATCTGGCTGTTTTGCTCGTCAATCTGGGAATCGTGTTCTACATGCTCTATCTGAGACTGTCAGCCCGAAGTGAGGTGGAGATAAGCGCTTAGCCAGGTGCGGAAAGGCTCTTGCTTCGAGCAACACCGGGAAGGGCACGAGTTTACTCGTGCCGCGATTCGCTGCAAACGGGTCCGGCGTTAGCCGCTGCGATTTGCTGTTTAAACCCGCGGGCACAGTTAGTGACGAATGTTCGAGAGGTGACATGAAGGATCTTCCCGGAAAGCGGCGCGTTTTGTCTGTGGTTGTTGAAATTGCCCTCATTGCAGCGATCCTGAGCCCACCCCTGCAGGCACAACAAATTTCACTCCAGGCTTTGGTCACACCTTCCACGACAATTGAGAAAGACGGCCATCCCGTCACTTTTGCCCTTCACGGCTTCATCGAATTCAAATCGCTGTCCGAGTTGTTCGCCTACATTGGGTCCCAGACTCAGCGCCGGCAGACCACGGGCAGCCTCGACGACGGGGCTCGGAGGGAACTGGCACGCGAATCGTTGCGCCGTGGCGTTGAGAGCCGGGTTGTCTCGATGACCGACGAACGTCCCCTGGAAACGCTGATAACCCACACCAGCGAGGAACTCCGCGAAGCCCTGGCGCAGCTGAAAGAGCCCGTGCCCCGCGGCTACGCCGAGGCGTTTCTGGCCGTGCAGGAGAAATGGAAACACTCGCTGAACTGCTGGAGCGCTTCACCGTCAATTCCGGCGCGGGTGCTGTCCAACTGGTACCCGATTGAAGAAGGAATCCAACTCTACGGCGCAACTTATGATTCCACTGAACATTTTTGGCAAGCGGTAAAGTATCACCCCGACGTGACAATCGCCGAACTGACGGATTTGCTCGGCGTTCTGGACCACCAAGACTGGCACCCCTGGCTCGCGCGCCTGGATGACGACCCCAAGCTGTATTTTCCCAATGCTTACGCGGTGGAATTCTTGCGCCACAACCTGGCCCCGGAACGGCTGCAATGGTTTCGCAACCAACTGGCCGCACACAGCCTGCGCCCGAGCGATCGCGCCCGCGTGACTCAGCAGCGCGGTGACACTCCCTTCCACTTCACTGCGTTTGAAGAAAAGATTCTGTGGGGCGACCTCGCCGATCTGTTCCACCTGGTCTACACTCTCTCTCCGCCAGACGATCCCATCCGAAAGACATTAGCCGAACATCACTTTGATGGCGTTTACTTGGGTGAGCGCCGAATGGGTTTCGTCAGCCAAGACTTCCGCTCTCTGATGCTGGAGGTCTGGAAAGTGAAATACCTGCAGATGCCGCGCTTCCGCGAAGTGATCAGATCAATCCCAATCGAGATTCGCCTTTCCCACTTCCTGAACGACGGCGACTCTCCCGATATTCCCATCCCAATCTACGTGGATTACTTGAACCAGATACGCGATCTTGCCCGCAAATAGCTCGCGATGCCCGCGCGAGACATGCAATGTGGGCGCGAGCGTCCCGCTCGTGCAGCGGTCAGCATCGTGCTCGTGATGAAGGGAGATGGCTAAAAGGCTCCGCGATTCCCAGTGAAGGGACGACGCGGAGCCTCTTTAGAGGGGAAGGCAATGCATTGTGCCAGTACATTTAGGCCTGGCCGGCAGAAAACGTCCGCGGTCGGTTTTCCGACAAGAAGCCATTGCCGCAGAAAATCCGCTCTTATCCGCTGAGAGCAGCCATGCGCTCATCAAACGCGGTCTGATCGTTTATCTATCACAATGTCAGCCGAGAATATTTGCATTGCATCGCTATCTCTGGCAGTTCGACTTTTCTTTGGCATAATCGGCAACTGAACGATGGTGAACGCACAATCCTCGCCGTGAAAGCGGCCGAGGGGAAGCGGCTGATGTACAAAGACCCCCTTGCCGAACGAGATGAACAGAAAGAAAGGCTACTCCCGGCCCCAAGGCAGAACGACTGAAGCTGAAGGGCAACTGGAGAGACCTGGTGAAGAAGTCCCTGTCCAAGAGGAAGGCAGCGGAGGGCTGGCCAAGATGAGGAAACTGTTGCTGTGAAGTCGCAATCACAATTCACTACGCGCCAAGGGCTAGCCATGCTGGGAATCATAACAACCATCGCGATTGTCATCGTCTTGCTAAACATCCGGTTTTTGCTTCCCTGCGTCCGAACTGTCCGCAAGGTTTTGGGGATGTTTTGAGATTGGGCGATTGGAGCAGCCCACGACCTCTTAAATCTCGTCAAGGTTGCGTAAAGCTCACTTCCGTCAGCGGTTTACGCTCCGAACCGGTTGTGGGTGTAAAGGCGACTTTTCGACAGTGACTCGAAAGGCCTCGATGGCCAGCCCGGTGGATTTGAAACTGCACCACTATCACCCCGTCACGGCACCCCATAAACTGATGCTCCAAGGCGTATAATCCACGCCGCCATGAACAGAGCGCGTCAGGTCGTCTTGTTGCGCGTTCTAGGGGTCTTTTACATCGGACTAATACTAGGTGGCTTCGGTCTTCACTTCTGGACAGTTAAGATCGTTCACCATGTCGAAGGTCGCGGCTGGATTGTGGCGCTTATGTTTCCGGTGGGAGCCGAAATCTATTGGGCGATCAAGGAGTGGCGTGTGGTCGGATTCGCTAACCTCTACACCCTCGCTGTCATCGGCTACGGCATGCTCTGCCTACTCATGGCATGGGTGCTCACCATTCTAGAAAAAGAGTAAATCATTTCTGGTTTCATTTATGGTGTCACTTATCTATCCATCTGAGCTACGGGGCGTCACTTTCCGACATGACTCACAGCACTCCAGAGTCGGCAGAATTGTCCCGCCCTTCGCTAAACTGAAGTGGCATAATGGGTTACATCGCAACGGCCCGTAGCTCAGATGGATAGAGCAGCGGTTTCCTAAAAGACCCCGCCTCATGCCTGCCTGTTTGGAAGCAATACTTTAACTTCGGAACTGAGCTGCGGTTTTTTGGGAAATGCCCCTGTTTGGCACTGTCTGTGCAATGGAATGTGCAATGAAAACAGGAGTGTGGTACTGCGCCAGATCAATGGCGAGAGGGCCGGAGGAAAAGGAAATAGAACAGAATCGCAGTCAAGGCACAAGCCGTGCGCGCGTACTGTCCCCGCTGTGTCTTCGCGGTCCAAAGATAGAGCGATACCCACGCTGCGAACGCGGTAAGGATCTGCAACCAAGCCGGCCAGTCTGTAAAGTTCGTGAGATTCATGGCAGGTCGCCAGGGCTCGATTGATTGTGGCAGCAAGAGGAATGCGGAACTAGAGCTTTCCGGACGTGGATATGACGACAGTCACATTGCGGGTTCCCGATTCGATGGCCGAGCACCTTACCTCGGCGCAGATGCGCTCCTGGCTGCTTGACTTCCTGCGGCGGCGGCCGCACTCCCTGCATCCCAATCCTGAACATTGGTCTTTGAGGAGGAAATTTAGGATAGTACGTTTCTCTTTCCTGCCGCCTCTTCCTTTGTACCGTCTACGTTTCTTTCTGCCGTGGCGGCTTTCCCAACTGGAATCCGCAATGCCCGACTGGTTTCCGTACCGCGCCCAGGCGATTCTCCGCCATTCCGACTACGGTGTAACGGCAAATTACTACGTAAAGACCGTGGAACAGGATGTCGTCGAAGCGATGGGACATGTGGAAAACGCGTGCAATGAACGTGCAATGGAGGCCCTCGCAGCGTTGAACGTCGCCGTTGTAAACTGAACTGGTAAATCGGGTTAGAGAACGAGGCCCCGTAGCTCAGATGGATAGAGCAGCGGTTTCCTAAACCGAAGGTCGCGTGTTCGACTCACGCCGGGGCCACCATTTTTTTCAATCACTTTGAAGCTCTCGTCGTTCCGTCGTTCTCCCC
>Ga0137391_10004018_pt1 | contig 11223 bp, 8 predicted proteins | sample 15con2h24BmetaG_FD_101399 | JGI IMG/M metagenome (GOLD analysis project Ga0137391, IMG submission 101399) | Vadose zone soil microbial communities from Angelo Coast Range Reserve, California, USA - 15con2h2.4B metaG | ecosystem: Environmental > Terrestrial > Soil > Vadose zone > Saprolite...
ACGAGCTCAGAACAAAACCCTGGCCCCATGGCGAGCAGGAGGCCATATTCCTCCGGCTTCGCCGTGCTCGCCTCGAGCAGCTCGCCGAGAACGAACAGCACGGAAGCGGAGGACAGGTTCCCCGTTTCGGACAACGAGCGCCACGAGCGTTCGAGTGATTGGGCGGGCATCTCGAGCGCCGATTCGATTGCCTGAAGGACTTTCGGACCGCCGGTGTGTGCGATCCAATGCGCGATTCGCGTGCGATCCAAGCCATGGGCGCCGAGGAATGAGTCCACGTCTCGCCGGATGTGCTGCATTACCAGCTGTGGGACCTTGCCTGAGAGGACGATCTTGAATCCTCCGTCGACGACGTCCCAGCCCATCACTCGCTCGGTGTCCGGGTAGAACACCGAACGGGTCGCCACTACCCGCGGGCCGCGCGGTGAGTCGCGCCTGCCCGCACCTGCCAACACGACAGCCGCCGCTCCGTCGCCAAACAGCCCAGAGGCGACCATGTTTGCAACCGAAAGATCCTCGCGCTGCAGTGTCAGGGAGCAGAGCTCAACCGAGAGGAGAACGGAGACCTGATCGCGAAATGAGCGCAGATAGTCGGATGCGCGCGCTATTCCCGCCGCTCCGGCGACGCATCCCAAACCGAAGATCGGCGTGCGTTTGACGTCGGGCCGGAGCCCGAGGCGATTGACCAGGGTCGCGTCCAAGCTGGGAGTGGAGATGCCCGTGACTGTCACGAAGAAAAGCGCGTCTACATCACGGGGCGAAAGCCCGGCGGCTCGCAGCGCGGATCGAATCGCCGACTCACCCAGCTCAGCGGCGACCCACCGCCACGCCTCGTTTCGTTTTGCAAACGAGCCGAGCGCAGCGTACTCGGCGATCGGAAGCGACAAGTACCTGCCGGTTACCCGTACTGCGCGGTGCAGCTCTTCGAGGCGGTCGAGATTGTAGTGCTGCTCCACCCACTCCTCGCGTAAGGCCGCGATCAACGTGTCCTGGTCCGCGTAATGCGACGGCAGCGCCCGCCCCACGGACAGGACCTCAGGAGCATTCTGAAAGTCACGCGTTGCAAGCATCGACAATGGTCAATAACCACCGGACGTCGTGGTGATGGGGATCGTCACGACGATGGTCCCCTGGAAGCTCGAGTCGGTAGGATTCAAAACGTCCCTGAATCCGCAGGTCCCGTTCCGATTCGCAACCGTCGCCATAAATTCATCTCCAGGCGCGAGCACTGGGCTGTTCAGCTCAGGGCAGTCCGTCTGCTGAGGATTCGGGTTAGAAGCGAGTTGGTGAGGAACGCTGTCGTCGTTGAGGATGTTGACCAAGCTACCTCCGGAAACCGAGCTCGCTTTCGGGCTTACGCCGTCGCTGCTCAGCGTTATGGTGGTCGAAGCCGTCCCTGAAGGCGGGCTGTAACCGCAAGCAGCGAGCGACAGTAAGATGACAGCACCTGACAGAGATTGTCTCAAACGAATCATTGAAGTGTCCTTTCCGGTGAGAGCGATGAGAAATGCATATTTGTTGTTTAATTACCCCGGACCCGAGGTTTTGGATGGGGTGGCTACTGCGCTCCGTGGGGGCGGACCTTCCAGCCTCCGTCGGCATTTGCTCTAAAGCTCCCGAGGCGCAGAAGTTGTTCTTCGCCGAATTCTGATCTGTTTCGGGCTTCGGCTGTTGGGCCTCGCCCTGGACGCCGCATTGCTGGTCGATCACCAGCTGCTGTGCCGGCGCTGGGCTGGGAAGCGAATTTTGCCAAGTGGCTTGTCGGCGAGCGCAAGCACGCAAAAGCGCTCTCGAACCCCGGATCCCGATTCACCTCCCTGTCGGGACTGGCCAATTTTCAGGACCGGCCGGCCAGCTTTCTGGCCACTTCCATCGACAATACTCACCGGCCGATTTCTGTTGACTATTCGTGGAAAGAGGAACGTAACGGCGGTTGCCAAAAGAGGGGTTCTTTTGGACTAACTCGTCATCCATACCTGCAGGAGGGCAGAACGAATGACCACGCCTCACAAAATCAAGAGATACGGCTGGATTCCCGACCTTCCCGATGCACGCGATCACCTCTATGCGGCGCCTCTTGAGGTGCTTAGCAGTCTGCCGCCCAAGGTCGATCTGCGGCTACAGGGCCCGGACATGGTCTATGACCAGGGCCAACTCGGCAGTTGCACCGGCAATGCGATTGCGGGCGCGGTGCAGTTCGAGAGGATCAAACAGAAACTTGCCTCCGCGCAGCAAATGGTCCCGTCGCGCCTTTTCATCTATTACAACGAGCGAGTGATCGAAGGAACGGTGCCGCAGGACTCCGGGGCGATGATCCGGGATGGGATCAAGTCGGTCGCGAGCGACGGCGTCTGTTTTGAGACTGGCCCGGACTCCTGGCCGTATGACATCGCCCAGTTTGCCACGAAGCCGCCGGCCAATTGCTACACCGCGGCCGCCAAGAATAAGATCGTCCAATACAGCCGGTTGGTTCCAACCCTGTCTCAATTGAAGGGCTGTCTGGCACACGGTTTCCCGTTCGTTTTCGGTTTCACCGTCTACGAAAGTTTCGAGAGCCAGCAGGTCGCCAGCACCGGTCTGGTTCCGATGCCGGCTGCGACCGAGCAAGCGCTTGGAGGGCATGCAGTGATGGCCAACGGCTACGATGACTCCCAACAACGGTTTATCGTCCGCAACTCGTGGGGTTCGAGCTGGGGACAGAAGGGCCATTTTCTGATGCCCTATGCGTACCTGACCGATCGCCATCTGGCGGACGACTTCTGGACCATCCGAATGATCCAGTAGTCCGCTTCAGCAGACTGAAGAGCCGAGGCTACGGGCGCGGGTTGCCGCGCCCGTCCTCGACCTTGACGTGCAGCTTGAAGTTCTTTGGTGCCTCGCCTTGCCCCTCCCAGCGGCGGCGATGGCCCAGCTCGATGTCCCCTTCATCGGTCGCGACGGCCTTGAATTTCCAGACGTGGGTGCCGCCTTGACCCGGCGGCCCGGACGACGCCGTGAAGGCGTCGTCTATCTTTGCAACGGCGGGGCTGCCATCAGCCGTCAGCTGCCAGCGAAAGCCGGTGGTGGGGTTCTCCGGGAGGCGAACTTCGATTGTCTCGCCGATCTTCAGCTCAACCGTCCGACCATTCGCGCTCTCGTCGAAAGACATCGCTTCGCCCCTTGACGGTGATGTTTGTCCCGAAAAGGTAGTGTTCGAAGCGCCTCGTTTCCAGTGCTTTGTAGGATGTCGGGAGATAACGGCTCACTACAGCGATATGGGACGGCCATCGCGAACTCGATTCTCCGGGGACACGGCGGCATGATGAGGCGACTTGTCGGCGGAAAGCGCAACCACCGTTCCTGGACCGATGATGTCGGCAGGCAATGCCCGGCTGGCGCGCGCGCTCTTACTGCTTTTTCCGGCGGTGGTGGGCGTGAGTGTCGTGCTGGAGATCCAGCGAAGCCCATTTGGAGCGGTCCCCGTCCTCGACGAGGAGATGTACGTCCAATGGGCCAAAGCGATCGCCGGTGGCGCCTGGATCGGGAAGGACGCGTTCTTTTTCGATCCCCTGCAAGCGTATTTCCTGGCCGTGGTGTTTCGCCTCACCGGCGATTCGCTGCTCGCCGCGAGGCTGGTGCAGGTGGCGCTGGCCGTCCTCACCGTCGAGGTCGCCTTCCGTCTCGGGCGCCGCCTGTTCGGGTGGCGCGAGGGATTTCTCGCCGCGGGCGTGCTCGCGCTCTATGGACCGTTCTACTTTCACTTCGCCTTCCTGCTCAAAGAGTGCCTGGTCATTCTGCTCAGTACTTGTTGCTGCTATTTCGCGATCAGCGCGCTCGACTCGCCGCGGCGGCGAAGCTGGATTGCCCCAGGCCTGAGCCTTGGCCTCTTGACCCTCCTTCGGGGAAACTTTCTTTTGCTCCTGCCGGCCGCGATGGCCTGGCCATTCTGGGCGCTTCGGCACCGCGGCCGTCGCGAGCAACTGGCCCGCGCGGGGATGATCGCTCTGGGCATTGCACTGCCTCTCTCCCTGTCGACGGCGCACAACCTGGCGGCTTCCGGCGAGCTCGTCCTCACCACGAGCCACGGCGGGCCGAATTTCTACATCGGCAACAATCCCGCCGCGACGGGGGACTACCGAGCCCCGCCTTTCGTGAGGGCTGGTCCGAAGTGGGAAGAGATCGATTTCCAGATCGAAGCTCAGCGCCGGACGGGACGCGCGATGACCCGGGGAGAAGTGTCGAGCTACTGGCTCGGCGAGGGATTGAAGTTCTGGCGCGAGCAACCGCTTGCCGCCGTGAGGCTGTTCTTTCTCAAAGCATGGCTGATGTTTCATTCATACGAAATACCAGACAACTACAGCTTTTCCTGCGTCAGGACCTTCTTCTCCCCGACCTTGTGGATTCCATTCTTGAGCTTCGGTCTGCTCCTCGGACCGGCGCTGGTGGCCGCGTTTCTTTCGGTTCGAGCCGATCCGCGCGCCGCCTTTCCCGCGATCTTCGGCGGAATGTATGCATTGACGGTGGTGGTGTTTTTCGTCTTCGACCGTTATCGCGTGCCCCTGATTCCCCTCCTGGCGCTCTTTAGCGCGCGATTCGCGACTCTGAGCCTGGATTGGCTGCGGCACCGCCGCGCGCATCCTCTTCTGGCGAGCGCGGCGATGATCGCGGCGATATCGATCGCGACGTTCATCCCCACGCCGGTGTCGCGCTTGATCGATCGACACCAGGCTCGCTGTCTGCACCTTGCGGGAATGACCCTGGTCGACGAGCGTCAATTTGCACTGGCGATCCCCTTGCTCGCTAAATCTGCCGCGCTGGCTCCGCTGGAGAACGAGAGCTTTTACAACCTGGGCGTCGCCTATCAGGCCGCGGAGCAGCTTCCCGCGGCACGCCACGCCTACGAGCGCGCCTTGATGATCGAGCGCGGACACGCGCAGGCCAACTACAATCTGGCGCTGATTTTGCTGCGCGAAAAAGATTCCGCCCGCGCGCTGCCTCTCCTCCGCCGGGCTCGCCAGGGTGGTTTACACACCGCCGGCGTGATGGGCGCTTTTGGCCAGGTCTTCGCATCGCAAACAGACTTGCCGAGCGCGATCAGCGCTTACGAAGAAGCGCTCGCCCTCGACCCGACCGATGCGCGAATTCGCCGGGGCCTGGTGGAATGCCTCGCCTTGAGCGGTCAGTGCGCGAGGGCGTGGGATGTCAGCCGGCAGGATCGAGCCCTGGAGCCGGCGCCCGCGCTCGCGGCGCGATGCCCCGGGGTCCGACCTTGAGTCTTGTCCTGGCCCAGCTTCGCTATTTCGTCAGCGCCTGGATCAATTTCGCCACATTCGGAACGCCCAGACCGGTCACCATGTCGTAGCCCGGTCCAGCCTCGTAGGCGCCATTGCTGCCCTGGGTGATGTCGCGGAAGCAGGCGGTTCCGCTCAGCGGGTAGATCAAGGGATTGAGGAAGGGGAGAGGGCTTTTCTTCGCCTTCACCCGAGCCTCGTTGATCAAGGCGCAAAAGCCAGCCCAAACCGGCGCGCCCCAGCTCGTTCCCCCGATCTGGAGAATCCGATTGTGAAGCACGAGAAAGGCGCCCTGGTCGGGATCTGCGGCGAGGCTGACGTCGGGCACCAGCCGATGATTGCCCGGTTGGATGCTCGCGCCGCGCTGCCAGGCGGGTCTGGCAAAACAGACGCTCTCTCCGCCGCCGCTGCTTGCCCAGGCGGTCTCACCGGCAACCGCGCTGTGCGCTGCGAGCTTTAAGCTCGTCCCACCCACCGCCACCACGCAGGGGTCGGATGATTCGTACTCCACCTGAACTTCGCCGGTCGAGTTGTGCCCGGTGCTGTCCGGGTTGGACCCGGCGTCCCCGCTGGAGACGAACGCATTGACTCCCAGCGCGGCGAGCTTGAGGAATTTCTGGTGCTCCACCGCGATCTCGCTCGCCGGTCCGCCGAAGTATTTCTCGCCCAGGCCGAGGCTGATCGAGAGCTGACGCATTGTCTTGTCCGCCGCCGCGTCCGCGAGGACGCGATCGAGCGCCTTGTCCAAATCGATGAAGCTCAGCGAACCGCTCGCATACACTTTGACCTTCGCGTCGGGAGCGATCCCGCTCGCCCACTGGACGTCGAGCGTCTCTTCACCTTCCGGCGCGGGGAGGTTCGCCCCTTTCACGTTCACCCGCTCGATGCGCGAAGGGGTCACCGCGAGCCCATTCCGGTTCCAAAACACGGTCAGGTCGGGATCCGAGGGAAAAGTATCGATCAGGATCGCGATCGTCTGGCCATTGCCGGTCACGCCCACCCTGTCAGCGTTGTAGGCCTTGACGATCTCCGAGACCAGATAGGGCGGCGCATTCTCGACGTGGGGCGACGGAGCGACGCCCTCCGTCTGGCCAAGGCCGGCGCGGTTGCCGCCCTGAGGGGTTCGCATTCTGAAGTGCTTGTGAGCCTGCCGGAAGGGCTGCAGCCCGATGATCGCCTGTACCGGTCCGCCGATGTCGGCGGGGAGGCTGGGGGCGTCTTGCGCCGCGGTATAGGTGAGGCCCGCCTTGGTCACCCGAACCATGCTCACTTGAAGGCTGTTCTCGATCCGCTCCGCGGTGGCCTGCGCGTAGACGCTCGTCCGATCCTTGGAAACTTCGACGTCGGTGAAGCCCTGGGCGTGGAGCCACTTGAGCAAGGCGTTGATGTCCATTTCCTTCGGCGAGAAGCTCTTCTGCAACTCTTCGGCGGAGACGGTCTCTCCACGGGCGACTTTCTCCTCCAGTGCAGCTTTCGCTTTCTCTGGAATCGCCAGCGAGAAAAGGACCGTCATCCGCTCCGTCAGATTCTCCGGTTTCGCCGCTTGGATGAGCAGGCCCTGCCGCGTCAAGCCTGGCTGAGGGGGGAGGGGAGTGACGCTGTCTTGAAACACTTTGCGCTCGCGCATCTCGGGGCGCGGCTAAAGCAATCGCCGGGCCAAGGTCGATGGCGGCAATTCATGAGAACGATGACGTCTGGGGGTGTATCAACTGCAACCCTGCAACAGTTGCGCTGCAGTGCGTTTTTGTAGCACTCCCGCAGTACAGTGCGATCATTTTCGGGGTCCGCCGAGCTTTATCCCGTACCTCTTGATCCACCGTTGCACCTGGGGGCGAGCTTTTCCCAGAGCACGCGCGACGGCGCTGATGTTGCCGCCGTGCTCCTGGAGCAAGGCGATAAGCTGCGCTTTCTTGCGAAGCTCGCCGTCCTCCTTCGCTCGCAGGACGCTGTCAGGACCTGGTTTCGGCGCTCCCGTTTTTGGGGCCTCCACGCCTCCCTGCGCGCGGATGGGGAGGTGCTCGACCTCGATTCGATGTCCGCCGGACAAGACGATCGACGCCGCAAGCCACTTCTCGAGCTCGCGAACATTGAGTGGCCAGTGGTAGAGGAGCAGCGCCCGCGCGGCATCGCAGCTGAAGGAGATTTCGCCGGCCCGGTCGGCCAGCTGTCGCTTGAGGATTGCGGCGATGAGGATCCCCAGATCTTCCCGGCGCTCGCGGACCGGGGGTAGCCAGACCGCAAATCCGGAGATGCGGGCGAGCAAGTCGGCTCGAAACAACCCCTGCGCCACCTGGGCGTCGAGGTCGCGATTGGTCGCCGCGAGGAAGCGGACGTCCACCCGGATGGGCTGGGTCGCGCCAATCGGTAGGATTTCGCCGTCCTGCAAGACCCGCAAGAGCGCCGACTGCGCCGAGGCCGGCAACTCGCCGATCTCATCGAGGAACAGCGTGCCTTGATCGGCGCTGCGCACCAGTCCCGGCCGATCCTTGTCGGCGCCTGAAAACGCGCCCTTACGCGAGCCAAACAGCTCCGATTCGATCAGCGTCTCCGGCAGCCCTCCGCAATTGACGGGCAGAAAGGGACCCGACCGGCCCGAGAGACGGTGCATCGCGGTGGCAACGACCTCTTTGCCGGTGCCGGTTTCTCCCTGAAGCACCACCGACACTTTCGACGCCGCGATCGCTTCGAGCTTCCTCAGCTCGGCGGCAAGCGAGGGAACCAGGGTCGCGAGGCCGGGCGCCGCCGCCCGGATCTCGCCGCTCTTCAAGACATCCGGCCCGTCCGTCGAAATCGCCAGCGCGTCCCGAAACAAGAAGAAGGTGTGGCCGAGCTCGATCAGGTCGCCGTCGGAAAGCTCGGCCAATCTCTCGATCCGCCCGTTGACCAGGGTGCCGTTCTTCGACTTGATGTCCTCGATGAACCAGGAAGGGGCGACGTAACGCAGCACGGCGTGCGATGTCGACACCCACGAATCTGGCAGTCCAATGACCAACCGCCGACCGGTCGGACCGTCGCGTTTGGCCACGAACTGACCTGTTCGACCCACCTGCACGGTGTCCACTCCATCGAGGGACATCCGCACCGAGGGCGAAAGCGGCTGGTCAGATTCGAAGATCAGAAACAGGTGGGGCAGGATCCGACCTGGTACAGGAGCTCCACCGGCACGCCTGGACAGTGTCGACCCGGGTAATGCCATCAAAGAGCTCCCGCCCCCAGACAAAATCAGGATTCTTCAGTTCTTCATGCTTACTGGCAGTATCCCGCGCCGATTCAACGCTACTGGACGATAATCTCTGGACACCCGGGGATGGTATAGATTTTGCCATCGTTAGCCAATACCGAAACGACGTAATGATAAATTCCCCTCGCGACGTTGCTAGCCATCGCCGCGTTCAAGCTGTTCGTTTGACTGCGCAACTGGAAAGTGTTGAATGGCGATTGATCCTTGAAGGAGATCGTCACGCTGGTGCCATTGGTCGCTTGCCATGCGAGAGTATCGCCTGGGCTTGAATAGCCCATCGATGGATCAACCGTCATACTGCCCGTTTCCGTATTGACGCTGATTGAAATCGAGAGTGTTGCCATTGTTTCCTCCTATTGCTTGCCGGTTTTCACGCTGCTCGCACTCTCGATCGGTTTCCCTTCGAGAGCGAACGTGCAACGCGGGTCCTGCAGCAACTGGGCCAATGGCGGCCACCTCCGAATCTCGTCAATTGAATATCCACGTTCAACCGCGGCTTTGGCCGCGGCCAATGCCTCCTCGCGCATCCCACTTTGCTCGTAGACCAATGCCGCGCGCGAAAGCACGAAATTGTCACCCGGGCTCAGGCGCAGAGCGTCAGCGATTTCTCTCAACGCCCTTTTTGGATCTGTAACAATCCGGTAATTGGCAATGCGGGCCCAGTTCTTTCCGTCCCTGGGGTTGACGTTCAATTCCTTCTCGATCAGCGCGATCGCGTGCGCGTATGCATCCTTCACCTGATCGGGAGAGTGGGGAAGGAAGCGGTAGGTGTCCGCCAGGGCTGCCCACGGGCGTCCTTCCGAGGGGTTCATCTCGGTTGCCTTCTTGTACATCTCGACTGCATAGGCATACCGCTCTTGAGCATACGCGGCCGTACCCAGATTGTAGTAAGTTGCCCACGCTGGTTTGATCGCGATCGATCGTTGATAGTATTCAATGGCTTGAGATTGGTTTCCCATCCTCGCGTAAATCATACCGAGGTTGGCGAATCCGGCGTAGTTGTCGGGCGTGAGCTGGACCACCTTCTCATAGAGCGGCAATGCTTCTTTGAACCTCCCATGAGCCTGATAAAAACTGGCGAGGTCCCGGTATCCGGCCCAGTTGGTGGGGCGCATCTGGATCGCGTTCCGATAAGTTGCCTCAGCTTCTTTGAGCTTGTTTGATTTGTCATAGGCATCCGCCAGCGCACGATACGCCTCTGGGGTCGGAAGGATCTGGTTTGACTTCTTGAAGCGATCGATGGCTCGTTCGTACTCACCGCTGCTCGCGTGAATCAGGCCCATCGCATAGTGGACCGGTGCCAAAGCATCATTCAATTGAATGGCGCGTTGGCCGCTGAACCGAGCCAGGTTAATCAGCGCTGGCTCTTTGGAGTCGTTGTATTTGCGCAGGTAAGCTTCCGCCATTCCGGCATGCGCCAACGCGTAAGTCGGGTCGAGAATCAGGGCCTGCTGAAACACCTCGAGGGCGTTGTCCATGGCCTCGACGCGATCAAAGCGCTGCAGATAGCCTCGCCCTTGAAGATAGAATTCGTAAGCACCGGGATCCACCGGCAGTCCCGTCGCGATGGTGCGACGAGCTTCCGGTCGTAGCTGCACGTTCAACATCTCGGCAACTTTCTCCAGCAGTGGACCTTCCAGGTCCGACAACTTCTCAATCGGCGCCGCGATATCGCTCGCCGCCAGAATCGTTTGTTTTTCTGTCTCAATCAGCTGCACGGTGACGATCACCCGGTCCTGGTTGCGCTGTACGGCTCCCTCCAACACCAGGGTTGCTCCCAACGTGTTTCGGGCCTCCGCGCTGGTAATGTTTTTTCGAGGATCTTTCTTGGCCTTGAAGACTTCACTGGGCGCCACCACGGAAAGGGACCCTTGAAGCTGCTCGAGCTGGCTGATCTTGTTGGTGAGCAGCTCCGTCAAACCGTCGCAAAGTACTTCGTTGGACTCATCTCCAGTGACATTCCGTAAGCGCACCACAGCCAGTGTCTGTCCGGCGCGAATCGGGTGACGGTCAAAAAGGCGTTTTGGCAGGGAGAAGTAAAGCGACGCCGCGATGAGGGCTGCGAGCATCAGAATCGACGCAGCGGCAACCCGGAACGTCCGATGGGTAAGGGCCCGTGGTACTTTGACGCTGGTTCCGGCGCGCCCTTCGGTGAGTATTGGGTTCCGATCCGCCGGCGCGCGCAGGTCGGTCAGCAGCTCATCCATCGTCTGATAGCGCTTCTCAACCCGTTTCTGCAGCGCCTTTTCGACGACCATTTCCAGACCACGGGGGACGTCGCTGCGAAATGACCTCAGCTCCGGCGCCTGAGAGCTCGCCACCCGGGTGATCAGCGCGGCCTCGTTGGGCGCTTCGAATGGAGGTCGACCGGCAATGAGCTCAAACAATGAGACCCCGAACGAGAACACATCCGATCGCTGATCGACCTCGATTCCCATCGCTTGCTCGGGCGACATGTATGCGATCGTTCCCACCAGGCTGCCCGGAGTTGTCGCACCCGCTGTTCCCCTCAACTTCGCGACTCCGAAGTCGGTGATTTTGACGTCATCCTCTTCGGTGAGCATCAAATTGCTCGTTTTCACATCCCGATGGACGATGCCTTTCGAATGGGCATGCGCGAGGCCCTCCGCCGTTTGCTGCGCATATTTGAGGATCTCGTCAATCGAGAGGACACCCCCGGAACCATGGACTTGCTGAAGCTTGCGTTTGAGG
>Ga0137391_10004019_pt1 | contig 11222 bp, 8 predicted proteins | sample 15con2h24BmetaG_FD_101399 | JGI IMG/M metagenome (GOLD analysis project Ga0137391, IMG submission 101399) | Vadose zone soil microbial communities from Angelo Coast Range Reserve, California, USA - 15con2h2.4B metaG | ecosystem: Environmental > Terrestrial > Soil > Vadose zone > Saprolite...
GATGGTCCGCCCGCTCGTGGTATTCGTGGATGCGAACCCCCGCGAAATCGATGCTCAAATAGGTGAGCGGAGAATCCGCCCATCCGCCGGAATTGTAGTAGGCAACGCCTTCGCGCTCGATGGACTCGGCCTTATGAGTGTGACCGCAGAAAACGCGGTCCGCCTGTCGCAGCCGGGCATATAGGATGGCGCCCGAAGCCACCTTCGAGGAAAGCCGCAACCAGCGGGCTCCCAGGCGATCCAGAAAGCGGGAAAATGCTTTGCCTTTGAAATCGAGCTTCTGCAGTTGTAGATGCAAGAACGTTCCCACGGAACTCAGCAGCAGATTGTTGACCACAAAGCGGTCAAACTGATGACCGTGAATGGCGAGGTGACGGCGACCCTCGAATTCCCACTCGTATTCTTCGTAGACTTTCACTCCCACCAGATGGGACATGACCTGACTGAGACCACGGTCATGGTTGCCTTCCACCCACACCACTTCAATGCCGCGCTTGGGGTTGGAGAGTTTGCGGATGTAGCCGAGAAACTTCCAATGGGGCTTGGTGAGGCGGCCAAAATTGAGGTCGGAAAAAATGTCGCCCAACAGGATCAGGCGCCGGAAGCGGTTCTCCCGCAGCATCCGCGTGGCTTGCTCCGCGCGGCTGATCTCTGATCCCAGGTGCAGGTCAGAGAGGATGAGGGTGTCATAAACGGCGGAACTCATCACCCTGGTTGTAACAAATGAATGTTACGAGGTGATTAAAATTGCACAGAAAATGGGGCGGCGGATATCCAGGGTAACCCGCTGCGGTCCAGTTATTGATTGGGTGAAACTTATTTCTGGACGGGGGGCACGTATTCTTTGGGCGGGGCCACGCCTTCGCCGAAAAAGTATTGCTCCATCTGCTTGACGATGACTTCCTGATCCTCGCGGCGGGCGGGGTTGAGACGATATTCATTGAGCAACATCTTGCAGAACTCCGTCCACCCGTGCCATGCCTCCTGAGAGACATTGTCATAGACTTTCTGGCCCAGTTCGCTGTCGAAGGGCGGCTCCTCCAGACCGGGGAGTTCTTTTTTAAGCTTGACGCAGAAGACCTTGTGTTCTGCCATTTCGTTCCTCGCAATCAGGGACAGAAAATTATCTCACAAGGTGGGGAGACGCGGCGCACGGGGGCCATCCGGGAAAGTCCTCAACCGAAGGGCCCTCTAGGATTTCAAACCGCGAATGGACTATGTGCAATTGGCATTGCTGCCCGCTGGTTGCTTCACGTTGACGGTCACGCGGCCGACAACCACCGAGTTTGATTTAGGAGTACGGGTGTCGCTGGTGGCGGTGATTTCCAGGTTGGTGCCGCAGCCCAGCCCAGAGGTCGCCACTCCATGCTGGTCCACGGAAATGATCTGTGGCGCGCTGGACGCCCAGGTGACAAGCTCGGTAATGTCCTTGGTGTTGGGTGGATGCGAGTAATGCCCCAAAGCAGTGTAATGAATTTCCAGACCCGCGCCAGTGATGGTCACGTTGTCAGGTTCAATACTGATAAAGTCCAGCGCCTGGTCATGGCCGCAGCCGGATAAGGCCAAAAGCCATGTTAGGGAAATAATTAGGGCCAGTCTTGATGTTGCGAACTGCATTTTGTAAGTTCTCCTGGACGGTCGGGGAGAAGGCGTAATCTATAGCAACAGAGTCGGAAACGCAAGCGAGTTTTCTTCCCAAAGTGCCCCATGTGCAACGATTTGCACGCCCCGAGGGGCGCTGGAAGGCACCCTGGTCCCATGTCGTGGAGTGGCTGGACCTATTGAATCTGGTGGGCCCTCCAGGATTTGAACCTGGGACCAATGGATTATGAGTCCACTGCTCTAACCGCTGAGCTAAGGGCCCCCAACAGTGAATCTAGCACAACAGCAATTCAGCGCCCGTGCTCGTGCGGGGCGGACAGCGGTGTCCGCCCCACACCGTCTTGAATTGGCCCGACACGGCCGACACGGCCATTGAATTGAATGTTCCGAAAACCCGGACTATAATCCCGCTGCTTCAAACAAGAACTTAAGGAGGCAACATGGCCGGAACACGGAAAGTGATCGACTGTCGTCAATTTCCTGCAGAGAAGCCCTGCTCGATCGCCATTTCGGGGACGGAAGACGAAGTGATAAATTTGGCGGTCCTTCATGCCAGCACCGTCCACGGACACGCCGACTCGGCTGAACTTCGGGAGCAGATTCGTTCCATGCTCCAGGATGAATCCGTAGCCACAAGCGAAGCCGCCTAACAGCACAACGATGAAGCGACGGATGTCCCCGGGACACCCGTCGCTTCATTACTTCGCACTCATTTCTTCGCACTCACCACTTCGCACTCACGGCTGCTTTGGCTTCGATCTTTTCGAACACCGCTTCGGCCCTCCGCAGAGCTTCCTGAACATTGGCGCAAATGTTTTCGCGTCCCACCACCTCTTCGAATTCTGCCTGGTGAATCAACTGTGCGGGCTGCTCGCGTGCGCCGCACAGAATCAGCGTGCGCTTAGTGGCGTGCAGTTGCTTGGCGATTTCCTCCAGTGCGAATAGTCCGGTGGCATCGATGGCGGTCATGTTGCGCAGGCGAATGATGACGATGGGGGGGAGCTCGTGCATTTTTTCCGTGACCGCCGCAATCTTGTCAGTGGCGCCGAACAGGAACGGCCCATGAATGCGGAAGATGGTCGCGTAGTACGGGATTTCCTTGTCCTGCAGGATGTGCAGCCGCCCGTCTTCAACATAATCGCCGGTCACTTGCGACACCGTGGTGGTCTCGGCCACGCGGGCGATGAAAAGCAACGCGGCCAGGATCATTCCCGCTTCGACGGCTACAGTGAGATCGGCGAAGACCGTCAGCCCAAACGTGACCAGCCATACGCTGATGTCGGTCTTGGTCAGGCGCAGCAGTTGCGGGATTTCGCGCCACTCGCCCATGTTGTAGGACACAACCATCAGAATTCCCGCCAGTGCAGCCATGGGGATGTAGCTGGCCAGCGGCGCGGCAAACAGCAGCACGCACAACAAGGTGAGGGCATGAATCATTCCCGCCACCGGCGACTGCGCGCCGGAACGGATATTCGTTGCGGTGCGAGCGATGGCGCCGGTCGCGGGCAAGCCGCCGAACATGGGAGAAAAAATATTGGCGATTCCCTGCCCGATGAGTTCGACGTTGGGATTGTGCCGGTCGTTGCTCATGCGGTCCGACACCACCGCCGACATCAGCGACTCGATGGCTCCCAGCATTGCAACCGTGAACGCCGGTCCGAGCAGGCCATGCACCAAGCGGGCGTGCCACTGCGGCAAGGCAAAATGAGGCAGCCCACTGGGTATCCCGCCAAAACGCGTACCGATGGTTTCTACCGGCAGCCGGAGGAGGTACGCGGCCACCGTGGCGCCCAGCATGGCGACAATCGCTCCCGGAACGCGGTTAGAAATCGCACGGCACAACAGAATCACAGCCACCGTGCTGGCCGCGAGCAGCGTGGCTTGCAGAGACCAGGTAGGAGATGCAGCGACGAGCGCTTTCAACCTGAGCCAGAACTCACTGGGAACTTTGGCCAGGTGCAGGCCAAAAAAATCTTTGACCTGAGTACTGGCGATCAGGACTGCAATGCCATTCGTAAAGCCGATCACCACTGGCCGGGGGATGAACTTCACGGCAGTGCCCATGCCGGTTGCGCCCAAGATGATTAGTATCGCGCCCGCCATGACCGTACACATGAACAGGCCATCGATGCCATGGACGGCGACAATGCCCGCAACCACCACCACGAACGCGCCGGTAGGGCCGCCGATCTGAGTTTTCGATCCCCCCAGCGCGGAGATCAGGAAGCCGGTCACGATCGCGCAATAGATGCCCGCCTGCGGCGTCAGGCCGGATGCGATGGCGAAAGCCATCGCGAGTGGGAGCGCCACCAGGCCGACGGTGATTCCGGCGATGACGTCGCGCAGAAATTTGTTGAGGCTATATTCCCGCAGGCACAGGATGGATTTAGGCAGCCAACGATCGTCCAGTCGTAGGGAAATGACGGGCCACATATATAGCCCATTATGACAGCGACAGCTTCCTGGCGGAGTAATCAGTGAGGAACGAAGCTGCCGAAGTTTCGGTTTGGGTTGAACAGCGTGGCTTTTAGACTTCCGGGGTCATCGCTCGCGCGGCCAGTTCTTGCGTGGCTTTGAGACGGGCCACTGTCCGTTCCTTCCCTAACGCAAGCATCACCGCGAACAGGCTCGGCGCAACACCTTGTCCGGTTAACACTACGCGCGCGCCGTTGATCAGCGCGCCTGCCTTCATCTCCTTTTCTGCGGCGAAGTCGCGCAGCAACCTTTCGGTTTCCACTTCGGTGAAGCTGTCTTCGGAAGCGGCGTAGCGCTCGCCCAGTTCCACTAGCAGTTGGCGCACTCGTTCATCCTGCAGGAATTTTTCGACAGCAGCAGGATCGGGTTGAAACGTGTCGGTGAAGAAGGCGCGGAAGGATGTGGCAAAATCCTTGAGGCTGCGGGCGCGCGGCTTGAGCAAGTTGATGGTAGCGAGCAGCCAGTCCCGATCCGTGTGTGCGGGCTCGAGACCGGCCTTATTCCATTCTTCCTGAATGAGCGGCAGCAATTTTTCTGCCGGGTAGGCGCGGATGTATTCGGTGTTGAACCAGTCCAGCTTGGCGCGATCGAAAACGGCATTGGAGTGTGAAATTCCGTCCAGATCAAAAAGTTGGATCAGTTGTTGGTCGCCGAGAATTTCCGTGGCAGCCGCCTCCGATGCAGCCGGGGGGGGAGTCCATCCTAGCAGCGCCAGAAAATTACGGAATGCCTCGGGCACGATTCCTTCGTCGCGGTAGGCGATGACGCTGGTGGCGCCGTGGCGTTTGCTGAGGCGCGTTTTGTCCGGGCCGAGGATTAGGGGCACATGGGCGAACACCGGCAATCGGGCACCCAGCGCCTGGTAAAGCAGAACTTGTTTGGGGGTGTTGGAAATGTGATCCGCGCCGCGGATGACGTGGGTAATCCGCATATCCACGTCGTCGGTGACCACGCTCAAGTGGTAAGTTGGACCGCCGTCGGAACGCAGCAGAACGAAGTCTTCGAGTTCACTGTTGGCGAATTGCACGCGGCCGAAGACGGCGTCGTCGAAAAACGTGCTGCCGGATTCGGGTACGGCAAAGCGGACGGCGGCGGCCTCTCCTGCAGCCCTGCGCCGAGCGCCTTCCTCGCGAGAAATTTTGCGGCATATACCTTCGTAGCGCGGCGGACGGCCTGCGGCAGCTGCGGCCGCACGGTGCTGCTCTAATTCTTCCTTGCTGCAAAAGCAATAATAGGCGTGCCCGGATGCCACGAGTTTCGCCGCGTTCTCGCGGTACATTTCCATGCGCTCGGTTTGATGGTAGGGGCCTTCGTCCCAGTCGAGACCGAGCCAGCGCATGCCCTGCAGGATGCCCTCAACCATTTCCGCGGTGGAGCGCTCGAGGTCGGTGTCTTCAATGCGCAGGACGAGGGTTCCGTCATAGTGCCGGGCGAAAAGCCAGTTGAACAGCGCGGTGCGAGCTCCGCCTACGTGCAGGTATCCGGTGGGCGAGGGTGCGAAGCGGACGCGTGGGAGCGAACTGGAGGAGGAGGACATTACCAAAGGACGTGTTCCGATGGTACGGGCTGAGGAAATGTAGCGTCAAGCTGCCGGCAGACGGAAAGTCGATGCAAGTAGCTCATCTATAACGGGAAACGCCGATCCAATATGGTCTGCAAGCGCTCTACAGAAGACTATTGTCTTGCCCCAACCGGTGTGAAACCATTGATTAGTTATAAATTGCTTATCACTCTGGCTGAGGTAGCTGTTTGCGCGCGCCATGAACAGCGTCACGATCAATATGGTAGTTGTGCCCGGCGTGGTGGCCCTGCTGCTCTTCCTGGTTTTCACTCACCTCTATGAGCAGACCAGGCAGGATTATTTTCGCGCCTGGCAACTGGGCTGGGGGGCCTACAGCCTCCACTATGTTCTGGATGCCTGGAGTGTGTTCCGCAACCCCTCCGCGGTGATATCGCTGTTGGCTTCGCTGCTTCTGGCGGCGATGGCCCTTTGCATCTTCATTTCGACTCGGCTCATGCGCGAAAGATTCCGCCTGCGCTGGTACGACGTGGTGGTAGGCGCGGCAGGAGCAGGGCTAAGCTTCTGGAATCTGAAGCAGCATATGGTGGGCGGAGTGTTTCATTCCGAACTACTCTCCCCGCCGCACTTTCGCCTCGAAGTAGGCGTGGCCCTGGTGCTGCTGTATTGTTCCTTTTACTTTTACAGCTACGCCCATCGGAAAAACTCGCTCGCTTTCACCCTGCTGGCATTGTCGCTGGCGCTGTGGTCGGTGCTGATGCTGTTCGGGCAATTCAGCAATTCCTACGTACAGCTATTCGATCTGTTGGGCCCGATCCCGCAACTGTCGCTGGGGATCGCGATGGTGATGGTACTGGCGGAAACCGAGCGCAACGCGGTGCAGGAGAACGCTCTCGCCTTCTCCACCCTGGGTGTGGATCCGACACGGCTGCTCTCGGCCGATGATCTGGTGCCCAGCATGCAAAACATTCTCGACCGCTTGGTCGCACCTTTGCCGGCGGGCGGAGCGGTCATCTGCATCTCGGAGCGCTGGCGCGCCGTTCTGCCTTCGGTGCAGCGTGGTTTTTCTCCGGAGTTCATCGGCAAACTGGAAAAGAGCGGAGCGGGAGAATACGTTTGCGAACTGGCTTACCGGCGAGGGGGATTTGTAACCTTTCGCAGTGTGCCGGAAATGCCCGAACCGCTGCCCGTTTTTCCGGGCGGCCGGTTCACGCAATTTCGGCAGGTGCTGACCGAAGAACGTATCTACAACGTGACCGCGGTGAGCCTGCAGACCCGCGAGCACAATTTCGGCGTGATTCTGTTCCCCCACACCGCGCGCCGGATGTTCGGTTCGTCGAACCTGCGCCTGCTCATTGGCCTGGCGCTGCAGATTGGCCTGACCCTGGAAAATTACGTGATCATGCACGACGCCCAGCGGCGCACCAAAGAGTTCGCGCTTCTGACCGAGATCGGACAGGCCATTAGTTCGCGACTGAACCAGGACGAGATTCTCCGCACCGTCCATCAGGAGCTGGGCCAGATCTTTGATACCAGCGACTTTTACATCGCATTCCAGGAAGGCGACGAGATCCGTTTCGAGCTGGAAGTGGAGAAGGGCGAGATTTTACCCAAACGTTCGCGCAAAGTGGCCAACGGCCTGACCGAGTACATCATCCGCAGCGGCCAGCCGGTGGTGATCCGGGCCGAGTTAGAGAAGACCCGCGAGCGGCTGGGCGTCACATTTGTCCCGCTGCGACCGGCCAAGTGCTTCTGCGGCGCGCCGATCCTGCTGGGGGGCAAACCCGCCGGAGTTATGGCGGCCAAAAACACGGAGCGCGAGTACGTCTTCGAACAGCGCGACCTGGAAGTGATGCAGACCGCAGCCGGACAGGTTTCGGTCGCGGTGGAGAATGCCCGGCTGTTCGCGGAGGAGCAGCGACGCTCCCGCCAGTTTGCATTCCTGAACAATATTTCCAAGACCGCGATTTCGAGCGAGGATTCCGAGCAGATGCTGGCGGATATCGTTGGCCACATCCAGAAGAATTTTAGCTTCGACCATATCGGTATCGGAATTCTGGACTATGTGACCAAGGAAATCGAAATCAAGGCCGAGGCCGGCATCACCGCACAGGCCCTGGGCAAGAGCATCCCGTTGGGAGTGGGTATTCTCGGCCGGGTGGCCCGGACCGGAGAGGCCGCGCTGGTACAGACCACAGGCGACGGCCACCTGCAGGGTGTGCTGCCGGGGGCGCGCTCCGTTCTTTGCATCCCCATCGCCTATGGCGAAAGCTTGCTGGGCGTGCTCAACGTGGAGAGCCAGAAAGAGGACGCCTTCACGCCACAAGACCGGCTGATCATGAATACCCTCGCCGACTTGCTGGCCACTGCCTTGCACAATGCGTTTGTGTTCCAGAAACTGCAGCAGCAATCCATCACCGATGGGCTTACCGGCATCAAGACTCGGCGATTTTTCTTCGAAGCGTTGAGTTCGGAGTTGAAGCGAGCATCCCGCTCCGGCCGTCCTATCTCAGTGGTGCTGATGGACCTGGACAAATTCAAGGCAGTGAACGACACCAAGGGACACCTGGAGGGTGATCTGGTACTAGCGCGGGTGGCGCGATTGCTGGAACAGAAGTGCAGGCAGTCCAACGTGGTGGCCCGCTACGGCGGCGACGAATTCATCATCCTCATGCCGGAGACGGGAGTGGAGCAGGCACAAATCCTGGCGGAACGACTACGCCTGTGGATGGCCCAAGACCCGGCGCTCAGTGAGCACCATATTACCGGCAGCTTCGGGGTGGGAAGTTTCCCGGTACACGGTTTCACCATGGAAGACATTATTCGCGTCGCCGACGCGGGCATGTACGTCTCCAAGCACGCGGGCGGCGACCGGGTCTCCACGGCTGAAGAGCTCTCGGAAGGAGAAACTGCCGCGGTGCGCCGGCGGCTGATCTCTGGTTACATCGAGGGTTTCCTGCAACGTGAACATACCGGTCCGGAGCATCTGGAAGAGCTGATCTCGACCTTGAAGAAGATGGTGGGTGAGGGCGACCGCAACGCCACGGTGCTGCGGGAGGCCATCGAAACTCTGACCGGCGCCGCGGAATCGCGCGAGCTGAACAGTTCCGGTCACGGTGAGATGGTGGCTCGTTACAGTGAGATCATCGCGCGCTCGCTGGGCCTGCCTGCAGAAGAAGTGGCCGATCTGTCGTTCGCCGCCCGGGTGCACGACGTTGGCAAGATTTTTGTTCCCGAGCGAATCCTGAACAAACCTGGCCCTCTGACCGAGGAGGAGTTTTATTTGCTGAAGTGGCACGCGCAGGTAGGGGGAGAAGTCCTGGCGACCTTACCCGACGCCAAGAAACTGCAGGAGTCGGTCCACCACCACCATGAGTCATTCGACGGCGGAGGCTATCCTGACCGTCTACGGGGTGAGCAGATTCCGCTCTGGGCGCGTATCCTGGCCATCACCGACGCCTATGTGAACATGACCACCGAGCGTTCGTTTGCCACCTCCAAAACCAGCGAGGAGGCTCTGGCGGAGCTGGAAAAAATGAGCGGCACCCGCTACGACGGGATGCTGGTGCGCATACTGCTCCGGGCTCTCAAGGGGGAGAGGGCGTCGAGCTGGGGAAGCTGATCCCGGGGGAAGCGCACGGGCTGCAGAAAACTGACGCGAGGACGAAACCGCTCACCGCAGCGGCTTCCCCAGTCGATCCAGAGTGGGGTCTTTCCGAAGGCTTGGCCAGCGATGCCCTTCCTGTGCTGAGCCGCTACTTGCCATTTCCTACTTGAAACTGGAAACTATCTCTGCATGTCTATCCCTCTATCTCTCTCTGGCAAGGTCGCCCTCATTACTGGCGGTTCGCGCGGCATCGGTGCGTCCACGGTTCGTATGTTTGTCGCTGCGGGGGCGCACGTGCTGTTCAACTACGAAAAGGCCAAGGCCCCGTCCGAACAACTGGTCAAAGAACTCGGACCGGAAAACTGTGCCGCTGTGGCCTGCAATCTCTCGGGCACCGAGACGGCGCACGAACTAGTCGCGGCCGCGGTAAAGCAGTTCGGGCGACTGGACATCCTGGTGGCAAATCACGGAGTTTGGCCGCCCCAGGACGCGCCTATCGAAAAGATGTCGGACGCGCAATGGCGCAGTACCATGGCCATCAATCTCGACAGTGTCTTCGCGCTGGTCAAGCACTCGGTGGCGCAAATGAAGAAGCAGGGGAAATCGGGCACCTCCGCCGGGCACATCGTGCTGGTCAGTTCCACTGCTGCCCAACGGGGAGAAGCATTTCACTGCGACTACGCTGCCACCAAGGGAGCCCTCATCAGCATGGTCAAGGGGTTGTCCACGGAGTTGGCGGGGGAGGCGATTTACGTCAACTCGGTGGCGCCGGGCTGGGTGGATACAGATATGTCGGCGGCCGCCTTGAACGATGCCGCGACCAGCAAGCGCATCTTTGCCGCGATCCCTCTGGGCCGCGTGGCCACACCGGAGGAAATTGCCGGGCCCATACTTTTTCTATGCTCGGAGTACTCCGGGTTCATCACCGGCGAGGTGTTCAACGTAAACGGGGGGGCAGTGCTGGTGGGCTAGCCGGGCCGCGCGGGAAGCGGGGACTTGCCGTCAAAGGAGAACTGTGTAAGGGAGGGCTATGCCCCGTCCGGGCCAGGGGTTTCGACTTCGGTCCGATCACCTTTACACAATCACGAGCTTCCCTGCATCTAACGTGATTAACATCGACCATGAAGCTTTTTCTATCGATCTCTGCCCTGGCAACCCTGATCCTGGCCACCTTGGCCCTGGCGCAGACTGAGCTTGCACCACCCTCACAGTCCGTTCCTGTGGATCAGGAAAATGCGCGCAAAGCCAGAGCGGTGCTCGACCAGACCATCCAGGCTTTGGGCGGATCTGCCTATCTCAACATTCAGGACATGAGCCAGGAAGGCCGGAACTACAGCTTCTATCACGGGCGGCCCAACAGCTTGGGCATCGTGTTCTGGCGCTTTTACAAATTTCCTGACAAAGACCGGATTGAGCTCACAAAAAAGCGCGATGTGATCTACGTTTACAATGGCGACAAGGGATACGAGATCACTTACAAGGGCACGCGTGCAGAGGATCCCAAGGACTTGACCGATTACTTGCGGCGGCGCAAGTACGCGCTCGACTGGGTGTTGCGCAAGTGGCTGTCGGAACCGGGAGTCGCCTTGTTTTACGAGGGCCAAACTGTAGCCGAGGGAAAAACCGTCGACCAAGTCACGGTCATGAACGCTCGCAACGAGGGCGTGACCTTGTACCTTGATGTCGCCGATCACTTACCGGTGAAGAAGACTTTTACCTGGCGCGATCCGACCGACAAGCAACGCAACGTGGAAGATGAAGTCTACGACAATTACCGGGTGGTTCAAGGCATACCGACTCCGTATACGGTAACCCGGTTCTACAACGGCGATATGTCTGGACAGCGCTTCATGACCTCGGTGAATTATAACCAGGGTGTCAGCGAATCGCAGTTCGCCGCCGAGGTGGGGGCTGCGCAAAAGAAGCCCTGAGCCCGGCGCAGGGCAACATCCCGACGCAGTTTGAAAACGACAACAAACTGTACTCACCGGGGCAGTAACATCTTGGGTTCGGCGGTGC
>Ga0137391_10004020_pt1 | contig 11218 bp, 9 predicted proteins | sample 15con2h24BmetaG_FD_101399 | JGI IMG/M metagenome (GOLD analysis project Ga0137391, IMG submission 101399) | Vadose zone soil microbial communities from Angelo Coast Range Reserve, California, USA - 15con2h2.4B metaG | ecosystem: Environmental > Terrestrial > Soil > Vadose zone > Saprolite...
CAGGTCACGTGCTTCCAGGTCGGGTGATGGTCGAGCGCATTGCCCGGCTTGTCGAAGGTCGCATCCTCCGGCAGCGTCACCGGCAGCGCGTCGTCCGGCACCGGCACCACATCGCATTTGGGGCAATGGATGATCGGGATCGGGCAACCCCAATAGCGCTGGCGCGAGATGCCCCAGTCGCGCAGGCGGAAGTTCACCTGCCGCTGCGCCACGGCCCCCACCCCTCCCTCGACCGCTAGCGGGGGAGGGTTAGGGAGGGGGCGGATTTCGCTCTCCAGCCGCTTGGCGACCTCCTCCTTGGCCTGCTCGATCGTCATGCCGTCGAGGAAGCGCGAATTGATCATGCGGCCGTCGCCGTCATAGGCGGTGTCGGTGATGACGAAGGACTTCGGGTCCTGCCCCTCCGGGCAGACCACGGGCGTATTGCCGAGGCCGTATTTGTTGACGAAGTCGAGGTCGCGCTGATCGTGCGCCGGACAGCCGAAGATGGCGCCGGTGCCGTATTCCATCAGCACGAAGTTGGCGACATATACCGGCAGCTTCCAGTTCGGATCGAACGGGTGGACCGCCCGGATGCCGGTGTCGAAGCCCTGCTTCTCGGCGGTGTCGATCACTTCCTGCGCGGTGCCGATGCGCTTGATCTCGGCGATGAACTCCGCGAGTTTCCGATTCTTGGCGGCTGCCGCGATCGCCAGCGGATGATCGGCCGCGATCGCCATGAACTTCGCGCCGAACAGCGTGTCGTGGCGCGTCGTGAAAATCTTCAGCTCGGTCTCGCCCGCGGGCGTGGTCGTAGGATCCAGCGCGAAGCGGACCAAGAGGCCCTCGGAGCGGCCGATCCAGTTGCGCTGCATCAGCCGCACCTTGTCCGGCCAGCGGTCCAGCGTGTCGAGCGCGTCCAGCAGCTCCTGCGAATATTTGGTGATCTTGAACACCCACTGGTTCATCTCGCGCTGCTCGACGACGGCGCCGGAGCGCCAGCCGCGGCCGTCGATCACCTGCTCGTTGGCGAGCACGGTCATGTCGACCGGGTCCCAGTTCACCTTGCGCTTTTCCCGCTCGACGAGCCCTGCGCGCAGAAAATCCAGAAACATCTTCTGCTGGTGCTTGTAATAGGCGGGATCGCAGGTCGCGAATTCCCGGCTCCAGTCGAGCGACAGGCCGATCGAGCGCAGCTGCTTCTTCATCGCGGCGATGTTGTCGTAGGTCCAGGCCGCAGGCGCGACCTTGCGCTCGATCGCGGCGTTTTCCGCCGGCAGGCCGAAGGCGTCCCAGCCCATTGGGTGCAGCACGTTGAACCCCTTGGCGCGCATGAAGCGCGCCAGCACGTCGCCGAGCGTGTAGTTGCGGACATGGCCGATATGGATGCGCCCGGACGGGTACGGGAACATCTCGAGGACATAATATTTCGGCCGCGGATCGTCGTTTTTGGAGGCGAAGATCGCCTTGTCGTCCCACTGGCGTTGCCAGCGCGGCTCGGTTTCGCGGGCGTTGTAGCGTTCGGAGGTCATGGAATCGCTTGGCTTTGTGGATTCGTGCCGTCTCAAAGACGGCGCGGACTAGGCCACAAAAGCGGCTGCGGGGTCAACGGGTTGAGACCGCCCAAAATGGCAGCCGGCGGGGATCGTCGGAGCGCGATGCCGACCCCGTTATCCAAGTGCGAGGAGCGCTTCGCCCGGTGCATCGTAACGCCCCCCGGGCTCTGGCGGCGGTCGCGTAGACCGATCGGAAGGTGCTGCGGACCGAACTCTGCCTGCTCTCGAATCCGACGTGTGCCAATCTCGCCGTTCGCGTTTCCGCGCGCGTCGGCCCGCCTGATCGGATCGACGCTGGCAACGCGGCGACAGGGCATCCCGCAGCCACTAGCGGCGTACCATATTGCGAAGCCGAAGAGTGCGATTCGCTGTCCCGCGTGCACGCACGGCGTGCGTTGCCGGTATCATCAGACGAAATTCCTCGCGCCAGGGGCTCCGCAGAAATACGGTGCGCGCGTGACAATTCGTATCAACATTTCACCGAGCTTGATGAGAAGGCGTTGGTTTCCGGCTCCATTCGGTGCCGCCGTACCCGTGGAGGCGGCGAGTGCGGGTAATTTGAAACAAGCGATTTGCCTTTTGGCCCGGGGGTGGCCGCGCATGGGGCGCCGGATTGAGGCGCGGTTAAGACTTCGATGGGACATTGTCAGGGAAAGAGACCCCAGGCCCACCAGATTCAGGATCATTCCCAGTCGTGTCCGGTGCCACGTTCGACGAGCTCGATTTTGAGTACGCGACGACTGTCGCGGAAAAGGCCATGGGCGCTATGGCGAAGCAGCGCGTGCCGCCGACGCCGAACAATTATCACCTGTGGTTCAAGTATTCGCTCGGCGCGTCATCCGACCTCAAGCGCACGATCGATATTCTGATCAGCAACAAGCGGAAATTCGACAAGGCGACCAACCAGGATCTGTTCTCGTCCTACATCGGATCGCAAGCCACCGAGGCCGCCGTCGTCCACCAGGTCTCGCAGCAGCTGCACGGCGTGATGGACTCCGCCAAGCACTATCTGACCGCGGCCATCGCCGACAACCGCACACAGATGCAGGCGATGGACGAGGTCGCCGACCAAAGCAACGCCGGCGTCGATCCGAAAGTGCTGATCGAGAACCTGGTGAGCGAGCTAGCGAAAGCCACCGCGCGCGCCGCCAAGCTCGAGGCGAACTTCGCGGAGAAATCGCGCGAGCTCGACACCATCCGCGATTCATTGAACAAGTCGGAAGAGCGCGCGCGGACCGACACGCTCACCGGCCTGCCCAATCGCCGCGCGCTCGAAGAGTTCTTCCGTCAAGCCCAGATCGCGGCGATGGAAAAAGACGAGCCGCTCAGCGTGCTCCTGATCGACATCGACCATTTCAAGAAGTTCAACGACAATTTCGGTCACGGCGTCGGCGACCAGGTTCTTCGATTGGTGGCCAAGGCCCTGCGCGACCTCGTGCGCGGCGAGGATCTGCCGGCGCGATATGGCGGCGAAGAACTGATCGCCGTGCTTCCGCGCACGGATCTGGCGACCTGCGCAGCGATCGCCGAGCGCATTCGCAAATCGATCGCGGACTGCCAGTTCACCCGTCGCTCCACCGGGGAAATTCTCCCCCAGATCACGGTGTCGATCGGCGTCGGGCAGTTCCTGTACGGCGAGGCGATGGCGGATCTGATCGATCGCTGCGACCGCGCGCTCTATCTCGCCAAGAAGGCTGGCCGCAATCGGGTCGTCAGCGAACTCGAACTGGAACGCAAGGCCAGCTAGTTCCCTGTCTAAGCAAGATCTCCACGCAAGCGCTTCGCGTTTGTCGCGAGGGAAAACCGCTTGCTACCCTGCATCAAGCGCGGGGCAGGTGCTTCCTGACCGTGCTCTCAGCTCGCCATCGCGATGCCGTCCTTGTCCGCCTTGCTGTCCGACTTGTCCATGGTCTGCAGAAATCCGTGCTCGACCACCGTGTTGCGGCCGCGATGCTTGGCGGAATAGAGCGCCGCATCCGCGGCCTCGATCAGATCACCCGGGCGCTGGCTGTCGTTCGGCTTGGTGCAGGCGACACCGACGCTGACCGTGACATGTTGATGATTTGAGGTCGCGTGCGGCAACGTCAGCTCGCTGACCGCCACGCGCACCATCTCGCCGATCTCGCGCGCCCGAGCCGCATCCACGTTTGGCAGCAACAGGCAGAATTCCTCGCCGCCATAGCGTCCGGCAAAGCCCATGGTTTCGGCGGCGATCCCGGCGAGCGTCTCGCCGAGCCTGGACAGGCAGGTGTCACCGACGGGATGACCGTAAGTGTCGTTGTAGAGCTTGAAGTGATCGACGTCGACCATCAGGAGCGACAATTCGCAGCTGTATTGCTGGGCCTTCATCCATTCGAAATCGAGCCGGCTCTGGAAGCCGCGCCGGTTGGCAAGACCCGACAGCATGTCGATCGAGGCGATGACGGTGAGGCGGTCATTGGTGGCGACCAGCTCGCGCTCGCGCTGGCTGAGCTCGGCCGCCATCGCGTTGAAGGCGCGCGCCAACGGTACGAATTCCGCCGGCAGGCGGTTGCGCACCGGGCGCGCCGACCAGTCGCCCTGACCGAAACGCTTGGCCATGTTCGCCAGCATGTTGATCGGCTGAATGATCAGCTTTTCGGCGGCGATCAGCGCGCCGAGCAGGACGAACAGGCTGACGAAGAGGAGCTGCAGATAAGCAGTGCGGATGTCGCGGTTGATCGCCGAGGTGACTTTGTCCTCGTCGATGCTGGCGATCAGGCGCGAGCCAGTGTCGGCGATCCGCGCAAAAGTGATGGCGCGTCTCGAACCGTCGGCGGCGACAAAGGACAGTGATCCTTCATCCTTTTCCGAACTCAGGGCGGTCTCCGCGACCGCCGACAACAGGGGCACGCTGTCCAGCGGGCGGCCGATCATGCTGGCTTGGTCCGCTGGCGCCGCCAGCACGGTTCCGGCGCTGTCGACAAGCACGGCGGAAATCCCGGGCCGGCCGCCGAGGCCGCTCATCATTTTCGACATCCAGTCGAGATCGACGCTCGCCAGAACGAAAGCGCGGGAATCGATGCTGATCGCCGAGACCGGATAGGCCGCGATCACCGCCGGCCTGTTGGTGGATTGGGCAAACAGGAAATCGCTGAAGACGATGTCGCGGGTGGCCGCCGCCTTCTTCAGATAGGGGCGCTCGCTCAAATTGACGCCGACCAGCGTGTTGTTTGTCGAGCACTGGACTGTGCCATCGCCGTCGGCGATCAGAAGGTTATGAATCCACGGCAGGTTCTTCGGCAGGCTCGCGCGCAAGAGGTCGCAACTCCGGCTCACGCCGCCCGCCGAAGCGCGGATATAGGCCGCCGATTTCAGCATCGTCTCCACCGAGGAGATCACTTCGCGCTGCGTGTCGGCGCTGTGCCTGGCGAGGCTTAAAAACTCCGCTGTGGCCTGCGCGATCTGCTTGGCGCGGGCGTCTTCCAGCGAACGGGCGCGCTCGAGCATCAACGGGGCAACCAGAATCACCGCCAGCAGCGCGAGCCGGGCGCGGATTCCAAGAAGTTGCTTGAGTTTGGCTCTCTTGCGGTTGAAACTATAGCTCGACATCTTGGTTCCCCTGCCCCCCTGCGAAGGGTAGAGGGAATGGTTCAAGAAGCCTTTCCCGAACTCGGTAAAATTCGAGCTACCTCCGTAAAAATACGACTGGCAGTCGATATGACGTCCGATACTCACGCAATAGCAGCTACGCATTTACCGAACGCTCTTGCCGCGGTGGAACGGGAGATTGCGCGCGCCTGCGAGGACGCGAGACGGGAGCGCGCCTCGGTGACGCTGATCGCGGTTTCCAAGACCTTTAGCGCCGACGCGATCACGCCCGTCATCGAGGCAGGCCAACGCGTTTTCGGCGAGAATCGCGTGCAGGAGGCCAAGGCCAAGTGGCCAGGGTTAATTTCGGCTTACTCCGGTCTCGTGCTGCATCTGATCGGGCCCCTGCAATCCAACAAGGCGAAAGAGGCGGTGGCGCTGTTCGACGCCATTCACTCGGTCGACCGTCCGAGCGTTTGCCAGGCGTTAGCCAAGGAAATCGAATCGCAGAACAGACGGCCGCAATTGTTCATCCAGCTCAATACCGGCGAGGAGCCGCAGAAGGCTGGCGTCATCCCGTCCGAGGCGGATGCCTTCATCGCGAGCTGCCGCGACACCTACGGTCTGGCCATTTCGGGCCTGATGTGCATCCCGCCGGTCGACCAGGCGCCGGCGCCGCACTTCGCGCTGACCGCCAAAATCGCCGCACGCAACGGATTGAAGAATTTGTCCATGGGCATGAGCGCCGACTTCGCGACCGCGATCCAGTTCGGCGCCACCCACATCCGCGTCGGCTCCGCGATCTTTGGGCACCGGTAGTTCATTGGCCTGCAGCATGATCTGGAAAAGTGCGTAGCGGTTTTCCCTCGCGACAAACGCGGAACGCGTTTGCGCGGAGATCATGCTCGATCAAAAAACCTAGAGCGCGATGGCGATTCAACCTAGTCCCTCTCTATATCTACGATCCGAAAGGATCGTGCCCAAATCGCACTATTCGAACCCGACCGATACTTTTCCGAGCACGCCAAAATCCGCGGCGACCCGATCGCCCGACCGGATCGGCAGCGGCGGATGGGAGGTGCCGGTCGTCACCACCTCCCCTGCCCTCAGCGTGATGTCGAGCTGCCGCAACTCATTGGCAAGCCAAGCCAGCGCAAGGCGCGGATCGCCAAGCACATTCCTGCCGTGGCCGACATATTGCGCGCCACGAAGCGCGATGACCGGCCTCTGCTCGACAAGATCGAGTGTGTGCCAGTTCACGATGGTCGGAGCCCCCAGAACGAACAGATGCGCGCAGGCATTGTCGGCGATGATCTGCGCCTCCCCGGCGTTGACGACATCGGCGAACCGCGAATCCGGAATTTCGATCGCGGGATGCAGCGTGTCGACCGCGGCGAGCACGTCGTCGACGGTGTAGGCCGATGGTCGCGGCGGCAGGTCGGCGCGCATGCGAAACGCAAATTCAGGCTCGGCGACGCGCATCTCGTTGCCGGCCATCGACGCCGTGCCGCCGTCGGGAATGATCGTCTCGCTCAGGATGCGGCCGGCCATCGGGCCCGCGACGTTGATATGCTTCTGCCCGGCCTCGCTGGTCGCGGCGATCTTCCAGCCGAACAGCCTTGCGGCCGGGCTGCGCTCGATCTCCGCCTGGATGGCGTAGCCTTCGCTGCGGTCGCGCGGACGCAGCGTGGGATCAAGGCCGCCGAGCTTGGTGCCGGCGCGCCAATGGCCCAGCAGCGTGCGCGAGGCGATAGCGATCTGGTCCGTATCGAGCATTCCTGGCTGAACTCCGCTGCCCTGTCGTCACCCGATGACAATCCTGGTCTTCGGACCCAACCGTTGCAACAGCCGCAACATCGCCGATCGCGTCATGGAGACACAGCCGGCTGTCGGCCCGAAATTCTCTCGCGCCAGGTGCAGGAACACGGCGCTGCCGCGGCCGGCCACGCGCGGTGCCGTGTTGTGATCGATCTCGACGATGAAATCGTAGAGATGGTCGGCGCGCCTTAGCCGGTCCCCGCTTTGGCCGGGCTTCAGCCGGATCGGCTGGTTATAGTGCCGGTCTTTGGGGTCTTCGCACCAGGCGTCATCGTGGCCGATAGCGCGGACCGGCAGGAATGTTCGCGGCCGGCCATGGCGGTCAGCGCGCCACCACAGCTGCCGCGGCCTAAAAGTTCCTTTCGGCGTTCCGCCGTCACCCTCGCGCTTGTTGGAGAGGATGCCGCCGCGGCCAAGTGCCACGGGAATCGTCGTTCCGCCGGCTTCGAGCCACCCCCGGCGGGAATTTCCTGCCGCGGGGCGAATCCTCACGATAGAGAGTGGCGGATTGCGCGATCCGCTTCGGTAAGATATTGAAATGATGCTATTTTTCATGCAGCTCCCAGCCGGTTCACCACCTTTCGGACGGCTCGGTTTCATTACAGGACATTCATCAAAATGCCTGCGATTTCTGAAGTAGAGTGAATTGCGGCTTGTGAATCTTTAATGGTTCCCTACCTCAAGACAAAACAACATCAGACAACCCCAAACTTTACCAACGTTCGGCTGATGACCGTCGCGTCGCCTGCAGCCGTTAAAAGGATTGTACCTATGGCCAATGCCCGCAAGATCCTGATCGTAGATGACGACACCGATCTGCGCGATACGCTGGTGGAGCAATTGTCGCTGCACGACGAGTTCGAAGCCTCTGCCGTCGACACCGGCGCAAAGGGAGCCACCGCGGCCAAAGCCAATTCGCCAGATCTCGTGCTGATGGATGTCGGACTTCCGGATACCGACGGCCGTGAGGTCGTGCGTTCCTTGCGCAAAGGCGGCTTCAAGGCGCCGATCATCATGCTGACCGGGCACGATACGGATTCAGACACCATCCTCGGGCTGGAATCCGGTGCCAACGACTACGTCGCCAAGCCGTTTCGTTTCGCGGTGCTGCTGGCGCGAATCCGGGCGCAATTGCGACAGCACGAAGCCAGCGAGGACGCGGTGTTCTCGGTGGGTGCCTACAGTTTCCGGCCTAGGTCGAAAATGCTGACCGGCGCCAACGCCAAGAAGGTCCGGCTGACCGAGAAGGAAACCGCGATCCTTCGGTTCCTGTACCGTGCGGGCCAGCTTCCGGTTTCGCGCGAGACGCTGCTGCAGGAAGTGTGGGGTTATAATTCGGGCGTCACCACCCACACGCTGGAGACGCACATCTACCGGCTGCGCCAGAAGATCGAGAAGGACGCCGCCAATCCCGAGATTCTGGTAACGGAAGCCGGTGGCTACAAGCTGGTGCCGTGATAGGTTCGGGACGGTGAATCGCCCTCGATAACACGTCCCGGGCTTTGGCTCTGCATGTCGATCGAAGATGATGTGGTCCTTCTGGAGCGCGTCCCGACGCTGCGCTTGTTGGGGGGCGCCGCCTTGCGCATGGTGGCGATCGGCTCCGAGTTCCGCGACATCCCGCGCGGCGATCTTCTGTTCAAGCAGGGCGACGACGCCGATTCGGGGTTCGTCGTTCAACGCGGTGCTTTCCGGATCGACGATGGCGCCGGCGCAGAGACCACGGTCGGCCCGGGCACGTTGATCGGCGAGCTTGCGTTGGTGGTTCCAATGAAGCGGCCGGCGAACGCGACGGCGCTGGAATATTCCTCGGTCATCCGCATCGCGCGGAGCCTGTTTCAGCGCGTGCTGGAAAGCGATCCCGCCGCGGCGGTCCGGCTGCGCGACGAGTTCGCCGTCCGCTCGAGCCAGATCGCCAGCGACATCCTGATCGCGGGTGCGAAGCTCAGCGGCTAGAGCATGATCCGGAAAAGTGGATACCGGTTTTCCCTCGCGACAAGCGCGGAACGCGTTTGCGCGGAGATCATGCTCAAAAAATAGCTGGCCGCGTAGCGCGCGCCGCAGGCCGCAACCATTTCACATCTCCAGTGTCACCGTCACCGGCACATGGTCGGAGGGCCGCTCCCAGCCACGCGCGTCGCGAAGGATCCGGAAATCGTTGACCGCATCCTTCAGCGCAGGCGACACCCAGATGTGATCGAGCCGGCGGCCGCGGTCTCCGACCGTCCAGTCGGCGGCGCGGTAACTCCACCAGGTGTAGACTTTCTCTGAAAAGGGGATGCGCATCCGCGCGACGTCGAGCCACTCGCCATGCGCCTGGGCAGCCAGAAGCTTCTCGCATTCGATCGGAGTGTGAGAGACCACCTTCAGAAGCTGCCTGTGCGACCACACGTCGTTCTCATGCGGCGCCACATTGAGATCGCCGACCAGGATGTGCCGCTCGTCGCCGCGGGCATGCAGCGCGTCGCAGCTCTTCATCTCGTCGAGAAACTGAAGCTTATGCTCGAATTTCGGATTGAGCGCGGGATCGGGGATATCGCCGCCGGCCGGAACGTAGAGATTATGCACCACCAGCGGCTTCGAAAGCTGCGCCTTCTCCCCGAACACGACGGAGACATGGCGCGAATCGATCTTTTCGCAAAACGTGCGGACATCGGTGGTGTCGAACGGCAGTCGCGAGACCACGGCGACGCCGTGATAGCCCTTTTGTCCATTCAGCGCGACGTGCTCGTAGCCCAGGCGGCGGAAGCGCTTCAGCGGAAACGCATCATCGATGCACTTGGTCTCCTGCAGGCAGAGAACGTCCGGCCGCGCCGATTTGATGAATTTTGCGACGAGATCGATGCGCAGGCGCACCGAGTTGATATTCCACGTTGTCAGGGAGAACCGCATCAGGACCGGGGAGCGTGCTTTTAAGACACGGGCATGATCCGAAAAAGATCCTGCCCAAACGACGCTTAGCCGATCCGGCATTTTCATACGAGGCTCACCGCGAGCGGGCCGCACCCCGAAACGCCGCTATCCACCGCAAATGCACGGCTCGAAAGCGGAATTGTCAGCCCGGCGGGGTCCCGTAGTTGGTGAAGTCGATCTTGAACAGGCTTGGATCGACCTTCTTGGAGGCATCCAGATTATAGATCGCAACCGTCGTGTCGTAGCCCTGCGGGTCGGTCACCGTCCACTGCTTGAGCTGACCATCCTTGGCGCCGATCATCAGCATCAGCCGGCTGGTGCCGATCAGCGCCTGCCTTTCCTCGATGGTGATGCTGATGAACATGTCGTCCGATGCGACGCTGACGACATTGGTGTCCTTCAGCAGATCGATGCGGTCCGACAGCAGGTAGCGCAACGGCGTCTGCGACAGCGGATAGATGTCCTGGGTCGCGAGATTGCGGTCGCGCACCACGAGCGACGATCCGTCGGCGATGATGGCGATCGGCGTCGGCGGATCATATTCGAAGCGGACCTTGCCGGGCTTCTGGATATAGAAATCGCCTTTGGTCTTGGTGCCGTCGGGCCCGACCTGAACGAAATTGCCGACCAGCGTCTGCAGCGACGAAAGATAGGAACTCACCTTCGCGGCCTGCGCCTTCTGGTTGGCGTCGAAGGTGGCGAAAATATTGCTCGGAACGTTGCGGCGCGGATCGGGAATCACGGGATTCGGCGGTGTCGCCGCCGTCGCGCCGGTCGTCATCGGCGGCTTCAACGCATCGCTCATTTGCGTGTTGTCACGGCCTTTCGGCGCGGGCTTCGGAAAAGGCACGTTTTGAGCGAATGACGGCGTCGCCACCGCAAGCGTCAATGTCGTGATCACAAGCGCCAACGCGGCGTGCCTGCCGCGGATCGGGCATGGCGCGGCGGTTCGGGATTTCGAATTTGTTTTCAACGCACAGTCCTATCTATCTTCCGGCCATTTTATCGTGGTTTTGGCGCAATGCGGTATCGTTTTTCCGTGAAATATCATTGCGTCGCCATGTTCGGTCGGCCCACCGGCTTGGCTCAAAAACCGCTTTCTTCTTCCTCGACCAGGATCTCGCGTTTTCCGGCATGATTGGCCTGTCCGACGATACCCTCGAGTTCCATGCGTTCCATCAGCGACGCCGCGCGGTTGTAGCCGATCTGCAGCCGGCGCTGAATGTAGCTGGTGGACGCCTTGCGGTCGCGCTTGACGATCGCCACCGCCTGCGCGAACAGGTCGCCGCCGCCGTCGCCGCCCATTCCCGTGGCGTCGAACACCGCGCCGTCCTCGTCAGTCGGTTCTTCCGCGGTGACCGCTTCGAGATATTCGGGCTGCCCTTGCGTCTTGAGATGGCGCA
>Ga0137391_10004027_pt1 | contig 11211 bp, 7 predicted proteins | sample 15con2h24BmetaG_FD_101399 | JGI IMG/M metagenome (GOLD analysis project Ga0137391, IMG submission 101399) | Vadose zone soil microbial communities from Angelo Coast Range Reserve, California, USA - 15con2h2.4B metaG | ecosystem: Environmental > Terrestrial > Soil > Vadose zone > Saprolite...
CCGAGTCACAAGAAGCTCAGGACGTCGCCAGTCGATAAAGATTGAGATTCCTCCTATTCCGAAATGCGGGTAACCATCATCCCAGCAACGGACCTGATGAAGAGATAGGCGGCGTCGGGAGAAACCAACTTCTCACGGTCCCAGATCAGGCAGCGGACGGAAGATCGGAGCGCAATCGAACGAAGCTCTTCAGGGGCTGCTCTGCTTGCCGAGCCCTTATCGGCGATCACCCTCTTGAAGGCGGCTCGACCGGTAATGACATAGATGGGAGTATTTCTCTAACAGCCAGTCATCCATGAATTCGCCACACGGCGTCGATGTAGAAATCTCCGAATACCATTTTACCTGGGTCTACACGCAAAAGGGCGCACCGCTGTTGCCGATCGACGCAGTTGCCATTGGACTCGATCGAGATATCTACACGGTACAACCCAGGCTGTATTTCAAGCACCGGACAGCAGAACTCCACCTCACCGGAACCCGGTTCGATACGTAGGCGAGGGTCCGTTAAAGCTGTTGTGAGCTGGGCGCAAAGATAACCACTCGGCCAGTAAATCAGAATACTGAACACTACGTTCTCAAGGACTTCGCTCGCGCGAAATCCCAGCCGAGCAAACATCGGGTATCCAGTCCGCACGGGCTCATCCTGATCCGCTGCGGCGAATGAGATGTGTGAGCACGAGACAGATTTCTGGCCAGCATCCCTCCCAAGGTGATAGCCATCCTCGCCGTCCAGTGCCATCCGCTGGTAACGATCAATGACATCTGTGGGGGCGCCAATCATGATGACGCGCCCCTGATGTAACAACATCGCGCGGTCGCACAACCTCTGAATGGCGCCGACATCGTGAGAGATCAACACGATTGTGCGTCTGGCGGCCCGCAGCTGGCTGATGAGGTCCAGACATCTGGCCTGGAAAACGATGTCTCCAACGGCCAGCACCTCGTCCAGCAACAGAATGTCAGGGTCGAGGTGAGCGGCAATTGAGAAGCCCAGTCTCACATACATGCCTGAGGAATAGCGCTTTACGGGAACATCGATGAATTCTTGGACACCTGCGAATTCGACAATGCTTTCTACCTTGCGAGCAATTTCTGAACGGGGCATTCCGAGCATCGATCCATTCAGAAAGATGTTTTCACGACCCGTCAGCTCGGGATGAAAACCGGAGCTGACCTCGACAAGGGCCGAGAGGTGGCCCCGAATTCTGATTTCGCCCGAAGTGGGACCGCTGATTTTGGACAAGAGCTTCAGGATCGTAGTCTTGCCGGCACCGTTATGTCCGACAATACCGACAGATTCTCCTTCAGCCACCTCGAAGCTGACATCACGCAGAGCCCACACTTCCTTCGGCTTCCTATACAGGAAGGTAAACTCCGGCCAGCGTGGCGATCGGCTGCGGTTCTGGATGAAGTAGCGCTTCGAAACGTGGTCCAGCTGAATGTCAAACATCGCTACGGTCTCCCGCTCATATCATGTCGGCCATCGTAGCCTCTGTCGCTTTAAAGTAACCGTAAGCCAGGAAAAGGCAGCACAGCGAGATCGCGCCCGAGGTGATGAGCGCCCCAACGTCCGGGCCTGATCCGTGGAGCACAACGCGCCGGAAGTTTTCAATGAGGCTCGCGATGGGATTCAGCAGATATAGCGGCTGAAATCGTGAGGGGACAGCGCTGCGAGAGTAGACCACGGGAGCGGCGAAAACTCCTATCTGCAGCAGGAGCGGCAACCCAACCCCCACGTCACGGAAGCGCACTTGAATGGACGACAGGAACATCGCAACAGCCGCTGTGAAGGTGCTCAGTACGGCGACGATAGGCAGAGCATAAAGTGCATTCCAACTGAGCGACACACGGTAGTACATCATGAGCCCAATCAAAATGACGCAAGCTATTGCAAGATCCACGAGTGCGGCGAATACGTAGGAGAGCGGGATGATCTCGCGCGGGAAGTACATCTTGGTTAACAACGAAGGGTAGTGGATCAATCCGTTGATGGCGTTGCTGACCGCGCTCGCGAAGAAAATCCAAGGCAGCAATCCCGAAAACACAAACACTGGATAAGGCATTCCTTCACTCGTGACTCTCGCTACTCGAGAGAAGATGAGGGTGTAGATGATCATCAGCGATAAGGGCTGCAACGCAGCCCAGATCCAGCCTAATGCCGACTGTTTGTAGCGAATGGCCAACCGAAAGAACGTCAGTGTGTACAGTAAGTCTCGATAGCCAACCAGCGTCGTCATTCCGGAGACGATGGTCCTCAGGGAAAAGGACGGAGGACGAATCACGCTAACAGAGCGTGGAACTGCGAGTCGCGAGCTAAGGAGCGGGTGTTTACGGTCGACAAGCGCGGGAGCTATATCGCCTGCGGATTGGCGTTCTTCCACAGTGCTTGAACGATCTCGAACTTTCAGACTCTCGCTTGTGTCAGTACCGGTTGGGGGTGGCGGCTCCATAGCATTGTGAGTACAAAAGTACTCCCGATTTAGCGCCGTAGTCCAGCCATAGATGAGTGGGATGTACCTATCCCCGTCATGCGACGATCGTGATGGCCTCTCCACCGAGGCGAGTGTCTTCAGAACTACGACCCGTGAGGCGGTATAGAGTGTCTCGTAGCTTTTCCGCGATGGTTCGCACCGCCGGTTCGCGCAGCATCTCTTCATGAGGGGCATCTATCAGGCAAATCTCCACTCCGCCCGTGGATCGCGCGCCCCAGCCCATTTCGGGATCTTTCACATAAAAATATGGTTGCTTCGGTCTCTTGAATAGCAGGATCCTAGCCTGAAACTGCCTGGGACGAAAATCTTTCCCCGGCCAAAATGCTTTGATCCACGGGTTGGGCGGCTCGGTTTCACGGCGAACGAGCCGGCGCAGATGGTTGGCAACCCACGCTCGGTAGAACGAGATCTGCGCCGGAAGCGGCATTTGGGAGAGGTATCGCAGGCGATGGTAGAAGTAGTCGAAGCGCGCGAGCCAACGTATCTGGCGGTTTTGCAAAACCCAGGTATCGATGAGGGCCAGTAATCCGACATCGCGTCCGTCGGCTTCAAGTTCAAGCACCATCTGCTCCGCGATATGCACTCCGCCGCACGCTCCTATCAGGAAATAAGGGCCTTCCGGTTGAATCGCGCGCATTGCGCCGATGTATTGGCGCGCCATCGTCCGCAACTCCTCAATGGTGTAGGGAAGCAGAGAGCTCATGGGAGTGTAGGCCTGCAGCTTATAGAAAGGTTGCTCCGCCCCGATGTGCCGCGCTAGCAGGGCATAGCCGAGGGTATCGACGCCCGGTGCGGCGACTGCAAAAATTGAAGGCTCTCGACTGCCCGCCTGGATTTCCATCAGCAACGGATCGGGAGCCCACTCCGCACCTTGCCGAATGGCTTCCGCGAACGAATCGAAGGTCGAACTGCGAAACAAAACGGCAACCGGAATCTTGCGGCCAACCGCCTTCTGCACTTCTGCCATGAGGTGAGCGGCGAGCAGCGAATGACCACCCAAATCGAAGAAGTCGTCGTGTATTCCGACTTTCGAAACCCCCAGCACTCTCTTCCAGATCCGCAGAAGTATCTGTTCCAAGGCGTTCCGAGGTTCGGATTCATCTCGCCCGCGAGAACCTCCGCCTCGTGCTTCGGAAAGTGCCGTGCGATGTGTGTTTCTCTGAGTTCCCGCCGATATGCGTGAGCTCGTATCGCCCTTTGCTTGCAGATCAACGAGCTCCGAGAGTCGCAGCTCGGGCTGGGTTGCAATCGCACCCAGCAGGGCCAGATAGTCACGGAGCATCCGGGCCACTCGCACGAAATCGAAAAGCGTAGTGTTGTACCCAACCCTCAGCCACCAATGATCGTCTGCGTCCTCGATGAAATCCATCGACAGATCGAAAGCTGATGTCCCAGTCGTGATCACGTAGGAACTGGCTACCAAATCGCCGAACTGCGGGAGTCTCCCAGCCTTGATTGCCGAGAACATGACTTGAAACACTGGGTTGTAGCTCAACGTCCGCGGTGGATTCAATTCTTCCACCAGCTTCTCAAAGGGAACGTCGACGTGCACAAAGGCACCGAGAGTGACTTCGCGTACCTCGAGTAGCAGATCACTGAACTGAGGGTCACCAGAGAGGTTGGTCCGCAATACAATCGTGTTCACGAAGAATCCGATAAGGTCTTCGAGTTCGACACGGTTCCGGCCTGCCACGGGAACGCCCACCAGGATGTCCTGAGCAGCGGAATAAGAATGTAGAAGGACTTTAAAGGCGGCCACCATCACCATGAATAGTGTTGCTTGCCTTGTCCGGCCAAGTACTGTCAGGTCACGAATGAGTTTTGTAGGAACTGCTATCGCCTGGCTCGCGCCATCATATGTCTGCTCGGGAGGTCGAACGCGATCGGCTGGCAATTCCAGATAACCAGCCATACCTGCAAGTCTCTGTTTCCAGTATTGGATTTGGTTCGCGAGGAAGTCTCCCGCAACCCACTTCTGCTGCCACGTTGCATAGTCGGCATACTGAATAGGCAGGCTGGCAAGCGATGAGGACTGTCCGCTGCCATGATGGTCGTAGAGCGTCGCCAGTTCTCGAGTGAAGATCCCTAACGACCACCCGTCACACACGATGTGGTGCATGGCGCAGACGAGAATGTGTTCCTCGGCGCTAAGGCAAATCAATTTGAGCCGTAGCAGGGGACCGGCCACCAGGTCGAATGGAATCTTCGCCTCAGCGGTTGCTATCTGGTGCGCCCCCGATTCGCGATTGCCGCCCGGCATCGCGGTCAAGTCCACGACAGGAATTTCGATGACGGAATCTTCTGCTACGACCTGGACCGGGTTAGCTCCTTCCAACCTGAAGGTGGTGCGCAGAATCTCGTGTCGGCGCACAATTTCCTGAACACTCGACCTGAGTGCATCCAGGTTCAGCTTCCCTCGCAGCCGCAATCCGAAAGGGACGTTGTACGCCGGATTTCCCGGCTCGAGCTGATCGAGAAACCATAAACGCTGTTGCGCCAGAGACAAAGGAAACAGCTGACTTGACCTCCGGCTGAGGAGCTCGGCTAGGAGTTCCTTCTGCTCCTTCGGCGAGAGATCGACTATTTGGTTTGGGGCGTCTGGCATTGTTCTCTTGTAGACAGCATGTTCAATGAGCGCTAGTAGGACGCCTTAGCTCAGTCACTGCGCGAGATTTCCGGGATCGAACTCAGCACCGCATCCCATGCCAGTTCGGACGCGTATACGGACAGATCTGCCAGGCTTGGCTCATCCGCGTGACAGTCAGCGGTCGTCACTGCAAATAGCATATCTCCATCACGCGAAGTGTGCAACGGTTGAACGGCCCGAGCCATCGAGGAGTGCGTCTCTATGGCCAGCCGATCAAGCTGAATTTGGTCGAGCACGCGATTCGTGGCTACTAAAGTTAAGGTCGTGCTTTCTGTCAAGCATCTACTCCGTGGCCCAGTTTTCTCAGATCGTTTACCGCTGGTGAGGGCCATTGCAACGCAGCACCTTCAGCCGGTATGGGGATCTCGATTTCCCAGAATAACCTGGCCCGCACGATCAACGATAACTCCCCGAGCATTCACCACGGTAAAGACAGCGAGTCGTGTCTCTCCCAGCTCGCAGAAGGCCGCGCCCTGCCCCGACCTCTCCATGAAACTCTCTCCGAAATAGCTTCCACAATGCACAAAAGCCCCTGCACCGCGCTTCCCGAGGGGAAACCCGCCCTCACGTGCAGCGTCCAGGGCCACGAGCCCGAGCTTTCGGTCCGGGTGTACTGCGTTATGACGTCCCTTGAAGTCAAAAACCACAGCCGCAGGAACGACTGCGACCTCATCCCACTTCTGCGAGGCAGCACCGGAATGCAGCAAACCAGAGGCTACTCCCGATGCAGCTTCCAGCCCATACGTCGAACCGCCACAGAACGCGATCGCGTCGATGTATCTGCCGAAGCCCGCCTTCAGAGCTTCGGTGAGGGAGCTGCCCGGAGCGCCGCCCCTGGTGTCCACGACTCCGTAGACGCGCTCCGGGAAATGGAATACCGTTACGCCCGTCGGACCTTCAGCATATTCCGCAACTCCGATCCGGAGACCAGGGAAAGCAAACTCAAAACACGGACTAGAATCGCTTGCAGACGCCCAACGCTTTCTTCTGCGAGGAGAACTCGGCGGCACGGCACCTCCAGCCTGGCGGGTTACTGCCAATTATAGGAGATTGGCAGCAATCTTGAATGGGCATTATACTGGGGTGCAAGCCGGTGGGAATCCATTTCCTGACAATGATTGGAAGAATTCTGTCGCGACTTGTTTGCAGATTCGATAACGCGCTTTGTGCGGCCTATAGTCCATGACAGAGCAGCTCTTGGCGACGTCTTTTCAGCAGCAGCGTCTTTGGTTCCTGGATCAGCTTGAACCGGGTGCAGTTGCATACAATCTGCCGAGAGCAATGCGTCTGAGTGGCTCGCTGGACCCAGCAACATTAGCCAAGGCCTTTCAATCCGTCATTTCGCGTCACGAGTCGATACGGACTATCTTCACCTTTTTGGATGGTGAACCAAAACAAGTTGTATTGCCCCATCTTCCGTTTGAGTTGCCCGCGGTAGATCTCCGACACTTGCCGAACGCTGATCGAGAGCAGGCCGCTCTTCGAATCGCCGGCGAAGATGCCTGCAGGCCTTTCGATCTCAGCCGGGGCCCCCTTCTGCGCGCCAAACTGCTCAGGCTCGGTCACGAGGATCACATCCTTATACTCGTCATGCACCACATCATTACGGATGGGTGGTCCATGAGTGTGCTGTTTAAAGAGGTTGGAGAACTCTATGCCCTTTTCGCGGCCGGCCGGAAACCAGAGCTCCCCGAGTTGTCGCTTCAGTACTCTGATTTCTCGATCTGGCAACGCCAATCAGTCACGGGCGACTTTCTCGCAGATCAGCTCGATTACTGGAAGAAGAAGTTACAAGGTGCAGCGACAGTTTTACAACTGCCAACCGATCGCCCGCGCCCAGCAGTGCACAGTGGCCGGGGAAACTGTGTCCGTTTCGAACTCAGTTCCCAGACAAATGAAAACCTGAAGGCTTTGGCTAAGGGTGAGGGCTCCACTTTGTTCATGGCGCTGCTCGCACTTTTTCAGCTGCTGTTGTGGCGCTATACCTCGCAAAGTAGCATCCTGGTCGGCACTCCGACAGCCGGCAGGAGTGAAGTAGAACTCGAGAATGTGATCGGGTTCTTCGCGAACACGCTGATCTTGCGAGCCGACCCCGCCGCGGAAGGCAGCTTCCGGCAGCTTCTCAGGCAAGCACGTGCAAGCACACTGGAAGCCCTCGCGCATGAGGTTGTGCCATTCGAAAAGTTAGTGGAGGCACTGGGTCCGGATCGCGCGATCAACCGCAATCCGCTGTTCCAAGTGATGTTCGTCTTCCAGAATTTCCCGAGGCAAAAACTGGAATTACCTGGCCTGGTGCTGCAGGAAATCGAATTAGAAGGCGGCCTGGCAAAGTTCGATCTGACACTCGAGATCATTGACCTTGACAGTTTGCACTGTACGTTCGAGTACGATTCCGATCTTTACAACGCTTCGACGATTCAGAGGATGGCCGGTCACTTCGCCATGCTCGTCAAAGGGGCCATTGCCGCGCCAGACGACAAGATCGCGAAACTCCCGTTACTCACGACGACGGAAATGCAACAGCTTGCTGAGTGGAATGAAACCGGCAGTGACTATTCCCGCGAACTATCCATACACGCTGCTTTCGAAGAGCAAGCGGCGCGCATACCCGAGAAGACCGCGCTCATCTGCGAAGAGAAGCGGCTAAGCTACCGCGAGTTGAACCAACTTGCAAATCGCCTTGCTCGGAGTTTCATACGCAGGGGGGTGAAACCCGCGACGCTAGTGGGTGTTTCGCAGAATCGGTCGCTTGAGATGGTGATCGCACTGCTGGGGATTCTGAAGACTGGAGCGGCCTATGTTCCACTTGACCCTTCCCACCCGGAGCAGCGATTGCGCTTCCTGGTCGAAGATTCACAAGTCAACTTTGTTGTAACTTCTCGTGAATTTGCCGGCCTGTTTCGGAAGCGTGAAGTCGACATAATCGAGCTCGATCTAGAATCTCTTTCCGCAGAAGAAGAGGACACTACGAACCCATCGCCGACACTCGCGGCGGAAAACCGCGCGTACTTGATCTATACCTCCGGATCTTCAGGTGTCCCCAAGGGAGTGCAAGGCACGCACCAGGCCAGCATGAATCGCTTTGCGTGGATGTGGACGACCTATCCCTTTGTGGAGGGTGAGACCTGTTGCCAGAAGACGGCTCTGGGATTTGTCGATTCCGTCTGGGAGATTTTTGGTCCGCTGGTAGGTGGAATTAGTTCGGTGATCCTTCCTTACGACGCGGTCGTCAATCCTGAGCTACTAGTTCAGCTTCTCGGGAAGTATGAGGTCACGCGAATCGTTCTGGTCCCCTCGTTACTTCGTGTGGTGCTGGACGGAGTTGAAGATCTCCAGCAAAAATTGCCCAAACTCAGACTCTGGTCATGCAGCGGGGAAGTGCTTCCAGCCGACCTGGTGAAGCGCTTCGCAGAGACATTGCCTGACGCAACTTTGCTCAACATCTATGGTTCTTCTGAAGTAGGGGCGGATGTGACCTGGCATGAGATCACCTCACGAAATGGAGAGGCGCCAGTTCCCATTGGAAGACCGATCAGCAATGTTCAGATACACATTCTCGACCCTAACATGAACCACGTGCCGGTGGGCGTGCCGGGCGAGCTCTATGTTGGGGGAGATTGTCTGGCGCTCGGATACTGGAGGAGGCCTGATCTCAACGCCGAGCGATTCATCACACATCAATTTGAACCGGGCAATCCAATTCGCCTTTTCAAGACGGGCGATCTTGGACGGTATTTGCCGAACGGCGAGATCCAATACATTGGGCGGATCGATAATCAGCTAAAGATTAATGGAATTCTCGTCGAGCTAGGTGAAATTGAAGTGGTACTGGCAACTCATCCCACGGTCCGGGATGCGGTGGTGGTTCTGTTCGATCGGCTTCGACAGAAAAGGCTCGGGGCCCATATTACGGTCCGTCCCGGAATGCATCCGGATGCGGACGAGCTTCGTCGCTTCCTCAAGTTTAGGCTGCCCGATTACATGATCCCTTCAGACTACTTCGTCGATGAGGTTTTTCCCTTACTCCCGAACGGTAAGATCGATCGAAAGACTTTGGCATCACAAACCGCAGCACGTCCGATTGGTGAGCGCTGCTATATTGCTCCTCAGACACCGACGCAGGAAAGCCTCGCCCTGATTTGGCGTAACGTGCTGGGAGCCGAACAGGTCGGCATTACCGACAATTTCTTCGAAATGGGCGGTCATTCCTTAATGGCCATGCAAGTGGTCGCACGGATCAGGCGGGTATTCGACGTGGAGGTTCCGATTCGCAGCCTGTTCGAAGACCCGACTATCAAAGGATTGGCGAATGAGGTGGAAGAAGCAAGGGCGAAAGGCATCAGGGCCTCCACTCCTATCGCCCCTAGGACCAAAACAGCGCGCTTGGGCAAGGGGGCTATTTTGGCGCAACTCGACAAACTGTCGGAGGAGGAGCTACAGGAACTCCTGAAGCAGGTTCTCAAAGAGAAGCCTGGCACTGCCTCGAGCTAGCTTCGACAGCGCTGCCTCAACTGCTTCAGCCTCCGTAATGATTGAGAAAGAGCTTTGCCAGTCCGTAGAGTCTAGATGAACGTAGATAGCGAGCCTACCTGGGAATTCAACACCCGCGTACCGAGCGGTTTGTCTAAGGCTGAGGTGCACGTCTGGATCGCGACTGTTCCGGCCCCAACGGCCGTGGCGAACCTAGCACGGATCTTGTCGCCTGATGAAGTCGCTCGCGCTGAGCGCTACCACAAGCCTGATAGCGCGGCCACCTTCATTGTGGCACGCGCCATACTGCGATCGCTTCTCGCGGAGTATTTGGCCACGATTCCGTCCTCAATCCGGTTCGCTTACTCAGCCACGGGTCGACCGTCTGTAGAGTATCCGCGAACCGACATCGACGTCAGCATTGCGCATTCCGCTAACGCGATCCTGATCGGAGCCACTCGGTGTCGCTGCCTCGGAGTAGATATCGAATACATCTCTCCGACGTTCGATTTCTCAGAGGTCGTGGCGAGTGCGCTTGGTCAGGAAGAACGGAAGATTTTGGAATCCGTCAGGGATTCGCAAAGACGCAGTCTATTCTTCACCTTATGGACGGCGCGCGAAGCCTTGGTCAAGGCGTGTGGCGCTGGGGTGACGGCTCCGCTTTCCGAGCTTGGGCTGTCGCTAAAGTATTCACCTGAAGGGGCAGTGCAAGTGATGCACAAGATTGCAAAGCCACACCAGTGCGTTGTCTTGACGCCACTACTTAACTACGCGGCTGCGGTTGCATATACTGGTCGGGCTTGCGTGACTAGACTTTTTTCATACCCAGGAGTGAGATAGCTTGCTGGCAACTGAGGCAAGGTACCGGACCCATCTGGTCGTGCCTGCGAACAAAGGGATTAGTAGAATCCTTTATCAATGGCAATCGCCTCTCTCGACTTTCAAGTCTGCTGCGTAGGCCTTCACGAGTATCGGATCAAGATTGGATTGTCGGATGAGGTTCGCTTGCAATCTACACCCAGTTTTCGCTGGCATCGCCCGCAGAAAAATATGTGCAATCTGGATGCTGAAACACTAACGCACTCACGCTCGCTTCCGGATCCATCATGAATCCTTCTGTGAGCTGCACTCCAATTTCCTCCGGCTTTAACAGTTTCCAGAGCTCCGCCTGATCTTCCAAATTTGGGCACGCCGGATACCCAAAGCTGTACCGCTTGCCGCGATAACGAGACGTAAACCTCTGCGCCATGGTCATCTCCGGCGGATCGGGGAATCCCCAGTCCTCGCGAATGCGCCGGTGCAGCCATTCCGCGCAGCCCTCCGCGGTCTCAATCGCCAGCGCCTGCAAGCCATGCGACTTGAAATAGTAGCCCTCGTTCTTCGCCTTCTCCGCGCGGTCGCGTATCCCTTCGCCGGCCGTCACTACAAACAGCGCCACGTGGTCGCGCCGCCCGCTTTGCATCGGCAAGACGTAGTCGCTCAAGCACAAATAGTCGCCCTGCCTCTGCCGCGGAAACTGAAACGTGTGCAATGGTTCGTCGGCGCCGGTTGCGAAAAGTTGCAGGGAATCGCCCGCTACTTCAGCCTCGAAAAATTGCC
>Ga0137391_10004038_pt1 | contig 11201 bp, 8 predicted proteins | sample 15con2h24BmetaG_FD_101399 | JGI IMG/M metagenome (GOLD analysis project Ga0137391, IMG submission 101399) | Vadose zone soil microbial communities from Angelo Coast Range Reserve, California, USA - 15con2h2.4B metaG | ecosystem: Environmental > Terrestrial > Soil > Vadose zone > Saprolite...
GGATATAGACACCAAAAGCGCGCGTGGCGTCGTTGACCCGCTAGTCGATCTTCGTGACCGCGCCGGTGAAGGTGAGCCCGGGAAACGCGTCAGTGCCCACGGCGCCCTTCATCCCCAGGTATACCGTCCCGATCTTGTCCTCCGACACTTGCGCCACCATCATCACCGGGTCGAGCACGCCCAGGGTGATCAGGTCCTGGTCGAGTTTGGTGAACTCGCTCGGGTTGATGGTTCGGTCCAGAACCACCGCCGGCACCGGACTCAGGATTCGGGTATTCGCGAGGTCGATTTCGGCGCGGATCAAGTCGCCCTTCGCGGCGCTCTCATCGATGCGCGCTTTCTCCATGTCAGCTGCCGCCGCGAACTGCTTGCGCTGCAGCGATTCCATCCGCGCCAACTGCCTGCGCGCGTGATCGTAATTGACCCGAGCGGTCGCGAGCGCGGCTTCGAACAGGCGCGCATCCAGGTCGACCAACAGTTCGCCCGGCCTCACCACCGCACCGAGGTCAACCGGCACCTTGAGAACGCGGCTTACCACCTTGGCCGTCATGATCACCGGCATGCTGGGCTCGATTCTCCCGCTGGCGCCGATGGTCTCCCGCAGCACCTGGACGCTAGCCGGGAAGGTTTGGACCGGAATTGGCAGTCCAGCGATGCGAGCGTCCCTTTGAACGGTGTGGGTCAGGTAATAAAGCGTGACGGCGCCCACAATCGCGACCATCAATCCGAGCACTATGCCGATGATTAAATCGCTGTGCTTTCCTCTGCCCCCCTCAGCCATCACGCCCCCTCGAGATTACGACCCGAGCAGTGCCCTTGCCCGGAGCCTAGCAGGATACGGAAAAAGGGCCTTCCGCACCCTGCGAGAGGTCGGCTTTGCGCCGGACTCATTTACGGACTAAAGGACGTCCGCGCCTGCCGCTTTGTCCTCGACCATTGGAAAACAGGCCGAACGTCAACCATCGCACTGTAAACTGCCTCGATATCTTGACACAGGTCGTGCCAGTCGAACTGCGCAAGCACCATTCGGCGGGCCTCGGTACCGAGCCGTTTTGCGAGCTCGGGGTTGTGAAGCAGCGTCACGATTTCGCTGGCGAACTGCCGCCAGTCGTGGTCGGGCGCAACCAGCGCCTCGCGCATGTGTCTCACGCCCTTGGCAGCGCCCGCGAAGCACACGATGGGCCGGCTTGCCGCCATGTAGTTGAGCAGCTTGATTGGATGGCCCGGGACATCGGGACGCGGAATCACAGCGACGAGCGCCGCCGACAGGTAGTCGGGCAACTCGGCGAGGGTCTGGCCTTCGACCCAGATGATGCTATCGCCTACGCCAAGGGAAACAGCGAGCGCACGGTTGCGCGCCAAGTCAGGATCATTCTCCAATGGGCTCACAACCATCAGCACAGTGCCCGGTTCGGCCTTCAGCACGAGATCAAAAGAGCGTAACAAGTAGTCGATTCTTTGGAACCGGCTGTTGATCCCCGTATACATCACCACTGGGCGGTCCCCAAGCTCGTAGCGCTCGCGGACCCATCGTGGGTCGCCCTCGTTGAACCTCGCGGCCCGCACTCCACATGGGATAAAGGCGATCCGTTGCTCAGGAACGCCGCGCTTTATCAACGCGGCCTTGAGTGCGGGAGTAACCGCGATGAATTGATTGGGGAACTTCGGCACCAACCAATCGAGCAACCGCGCGACGCCGCGCGCGAGGAAAGCCGGCTTGATGAAGTCGTAGGACGGCAACTCGTCCGACATCAGGCTGACAGCGTGGTATACGAGCGGCCGCCGAGTGATGAACTTGGCTAGTATGCCGATCAGCGCCCCTTCGTAGTTGTGGGCATGGATAATCGAGATGCGCTCGCGGCGAATTACACGGCAAAGCTTCACCAGCAGGAGCAAGTCGAGCAGCGGCTTCTCATACGACGGCCCGGAGTGCAGCCTGGACGACCTGTGCCAGTATCGCGGCCGCCAGACCCTGGCTCCGCCAACGGACAGGTCCTCCCCCAACGGATAGGTTACGATATGCACCTGGTGTCCTAATGCGGCCAGCGCCGCAGACATTTCGCGAATCGCACCAGGCGTCCCCCAATTGGCTGGGAAGGGGCATGCGGCGACCATTGCCACGGAATGCGGCTTCATCGGTCTTGCCCCCCGATGTTCTCCTACGGATTGGCGACCCGCGCAATCTCAGACTTCCAGAAGTTGGTTGTCGAAGTGCCGGCGGTGAACTCATTAACAATCCAGTAGAACGAAGTCGGCGTAAGGCCCAGAGAATCCACCGCAACCGCGGAGTAGGCGCCCCAGCGCTGGTGACCGAAAAGTGAGTCAAAGTTCTGCGTCATGCAGGTGGAGCTGATAACCAACGGTGTCGTGTTCGGGGTCATCAAGCCCAGAGGGTCAGTTGCCTTTCGGCCTGCCGTGATCATCATGGCGTCATGAGGAGTGGCGGCATGCGGATCAGTGGCCGTCCAGTTAAGCGCCGCTTCGTCGCCGGCGGCTGAGCCGATCGACGGGTTGAAGTCGAACGAGCTGCTGCTCTCGGCGCTATTGCCGAACTGCCTGACGGTGTTCGTGCTGGTGTTGAACTCGTACCATCGGACCCCTGGGGATGTACTATTGCGAGCGATCGTGTGCGCATTCCAGAGGAGCACACCGTTTTGCAAGCTGCGGCTCTGAAAGCGGCCGTCCAGCGTATCGAGCAAGTTATGGCTGTTGGTGGCTGAGCACGTCTGCGGCGCGAGCGGCGGTGGCGTGGAATAAGATGTTACCGGGATATTCACCGGGCCAGAGAAAGCAGTTGACGTCCTGCCTGCGCGTTGCATCGTGAACTTGAGGATATTGGTCTGGCCGGCGCCGACCGGAGCTGCGATAAAGTAGTCAGCGAAATCCTGATCGGCGGCCAGCACGATTGGCGGTGCAAGGGTACCGACCGAAGCACCAGGAAAACTGAAGCTGAAGCCCGAGCCAACGCCGAAGCCGTTGTAGATGCGCGCCTTGGCAATCGCAAAGGCGGACGGCGAGATGAAGGTGTTGCCTTGGAACCAGTTGCCCGTAATCAGCACTGCATCCTGATCCAATCCGAGTTGTGGATAGTCAAAAAACAGGCCGGAAGAACTGGTGTTTATTGCTACTGGATAGACGAAGTAGCTACCTGCCGCATTAGAGGTCTTCGATACGGCCAGGAAAAATTCGGGTAGCCCACTGTTGCTCAGGTTGCTGAAGTCATCGATCAGGATAACCCATCGGCCCCATGCAAAATCATAGAGCACCCGCCCATCGCCCAAAGAATCGGCGTTCCCGACGAAGGAATTCTCTGAAAACGACGCCAAGTGTGTGGGCACGCCGCTGCTCACCTTCTTCCAGACGTCGATCGACGAGTCGGTGGTCTGTACGATTTGAGTTGACCCAGCCGCCACGTCAGTGTCGGGAGGCCATGTGCCAACGGAGTTCTCGTGCTGGAACGCCGCAGCAAAATTGACTCCCCTGACCGAAACGTTCGGCCCTACTGTTGTCCCAGCTCCAGGCTCGGCCGTGGCCGGACTATTCGCCATCGAGGCCTTTATTTGGTTGTATTCGTCGAGCGGGATGGTGGGCGAGTTGACCACAACCCAGGGCGCCTCTGGCTGCGTCGGGGTGAGATCGGCGTCGCGCGCCCGATCGTCTGGAGTCCGCAGCACGGGACTTCCCACTATCCCGCTGTTGGTGGCGGCGATCAGGGGACCATATTTGCTGTCGAGGGTCCCGCCGGCGGCATTGCTCGCGCTAAAGGCGAGTCCCGCGATGAGCGCTGCCGCGAGTGCTCCACCCAACGACATCGCAATCGCGTCCCGGCGTGTCACATTTGTCCACAGGCGTTTGCGAAATGGCACACTTGACATCTGTCCTTCCTCTCTTAAATTGCTCCTGTCTCGCACCACAACAAATCAGGTCGTGATGAACTCGCCTTTAAGCAATTCAGCAGCCATCCCGCGCTTTCCGAGTGAGGCCGACACAATGCGACTATCGTTCGGTGCCGTGGGGTCATTCAATTAGGACCGCGCCGGGGCCGCCGGCCAACCCTACAACGGGTATACGGATGGTTGCTCTTGACCGAATTCCGCTCTCAGACGCCGAGTAATTATCGGCGTCGGAGTTAACATGATAGCACTACCAGTCAGCGCTCTCGGGCGGGCGAATTCTTCGCTGTTTCCCGAGCGCCGGACAACAGGGAAGTCGTAAGCAGTCAGAATTTGGAGAAGTTGATCCTGCGCCCGTTTCTTACTGCTACGCTGCTCGCTGGTTCGTGCTACAAGGGGCAAGCTAGCGCCGGTCCCACCCCAGAGATGAAAGGAGTTTACGGCTGCCCGCTTAACCGGGGGCTAATTGTGACTAACCCGCAGTATATAGTCATACTCCGAGAAGACTCCGAGTCCACATTCGCCCCACGGGAGGGAAGCATGAATAGGCGGAACACGAAGAGCGCGAGTGGCATCATCACCACCACCATCATCATCATTACGACGACGCGGAGGCTCATGGTTCGACACAAGCCCCGAGCAGTATCATCGTAATGCTGACGACGAGGATGGGGAGGGCGGAGAAGGTCATGTACGCGGCCAACCAGAACCTAAAGTAGCTGGCGTCTAGGCCGGTTCGGGCTGCATCAGGAGTTTAAGCTTTGGAACTATCCAGCGCATGCCCCGGCGGGATTTCTCAACTCGGGTCGCACGTTCAAATTGCGAGTTGAGATAGCTCCATGACTCAAGGGCGCCATCATCGCCGCGAGCTTGTCGGCAATGAGTCCGGCGGCGAAGCAGTTGCCGCGTTGGTTCCAATGCCCGGTTCCCATCGCAGTATTTGGAAAACCATGGAAGTAAACCCGGTGGGCCTGTGCGTGGGTTTTCATCGGGGGTACGAGGTCGAGCACTGCGAATCCTTTTTGGGCTCCAAGCGCGGCAAGCCGATGACTGGGATAAAGCAGATCAGTTCCGCCAACGGCTCTCAGGTATCCGGTTTGGAAGGCCGGGTTGGGTGCCATCTGAACCCCGGTGCCAATAATCAACAGCAGGAAAAGAGCGTGGTGCGCATGCACGTTTTGCGCTGCCATCTCAATTTCGGCCTCGCTCACGTTCCACGCATCGCGCCAGTCCTGGTTTATCGGCGGGCGGTAGATCAGATCGTTGATACCAGGTTCGCGCAACCGATTCGCCGCAACCCGGGCAGACCGAAGCAAGGCCGGCGGCTGGTACGCGCGCTGACGGCGTTTTCGCTGGATGCTGCGTAGGGCGCTCCTGGCCTCGCCCAGCACGTTCAGCAATTGCGAACGGTACGATTCGAAACGCAGGAAGCACCGGAAATGAAATAGCCGCGAGTCCTCAAAGGGGCCACCCAGCACAACTCCAGCACCACGCGGCACGAAGAAGGGGCGGCATTTGTCGCCTTCAAGGACCGCAGAGTTGTTGCGGATGTCGTTGCCTGGAAAGAAGGCCAACACCACGATATCGGGGGAAAATTGCCAGACGTCTTCGGCGAGCGTAAAGAATTCCTGCGCCGTACCGTAACCGTCCACCCCGAAATTCATCACCCGTACCCGTTTGAGCGCTTGATAGCGTCCAACCGCCAGGGCCGGCAGCCGGTCAGTAAGAACCCCCTGAATTAATGCGCAAACCGTGTCCTGCTCGGCGACCTGTTGAGCTTCAATAAACGAATCGCCCAGTACCGCAATCCTGAGAGTGCCGCCTGGCTTAGCGCGCGTCCAGGCCGGTCCTCGATAACCCCATCGATTCAGCCTGACGAATGCGCGTCCTTCATCGGTTTGCCATCCTGAAGCGCCCGCCCGTAATTTCCATCCGCGGCTTGACGAGTAGGTATAAAACTCGGGCTTGCCGAGTCCGAGCAAGCGGACCGCAAGTTCTCCAATGATCAGCCCCGAAGCGACACCCAAAACGATCAGCAAGGCTGAAGCGGCAATTCGGTGCTGCGCAAAGACGGCGGTGCTCGAACGGCCCAAAATCTCACCCTCGCAGGCAGCTCTGCCCTCCATTCGACGTGACTGCACTGGAGGAACTAGCGGAGAAGCGGCCGTTGAGCCGTCCTCTGTCGTACACCGTGTGCAGTCCCACGAGAGCGGAGAGAACCCTGGCAGTCTAGTCACTGATAGTTTGGCAAGACGCCTGTGTGCAACTGGAAAGGATTACGCCCGAATGGGCTTTGGCCGACCGAGCCAAGGCCACCCAAGGTTACTTGAAACTGGAACTGAGTTTCGCTGGGATTGACGGTTTTGGTAATGCCCATGTCAAACGCCCAGCAATCGCATGGCGATTTGAAGCGCAGGCCATATTCGGCGGAAAGCAGGTGATGGGCAGTGAAGTCATACGACGGCGCGAAAAAGACGCCCATCCGATTGAGCAGCTCGTAGTAAGCGCGCACCGTCAGAAACTGGCTGATAGCAGCGTTGACACCCGGTTTCGAATCGGGACCGGGGCCGATGTAGTTATAACTGAGCTGCAGGAATGAGCCCGTAGTTGCCTTACCCATGTACATCCGCGGGGCGTTGTTGAGCCACCATGGCTGAAAGTTGAGGTAAGCGCTGGCGTAATGGATCGTTGAGGCTTGTGGCGAATAGCCGAGTTGCCCTCCCATCGACCAAATTTTGGTAGGAAACGCGGTCCCGGTCAGATCGAGGTCCGAGAAACGGGAGCTGCCCTTGGCGACTGCGTGCGCGGTGTCGTAGGCCTGCATTAGTGTAAATCGCAGCAACTCTTCGATCTCGGAGCCGTTCGCATAGCTGGTCGGGTGGAATGGATTGAGTGAGCCGCGATCCTGATCCTCAGCCGTCGCCACCTGCTCGCCTTCCTCCTGGACGGGCTGCCGCCGCGGCGGCAGTTTCAACAGGATCCTCGACGTCGCCCCATACACGAAGAGGCTGCGGCCCTCCACGCGATCGGTTTCATCGAACAGCGGCAGCGCACCCTGGTCGATATTAGGGACATAGGAGTAAGTTACGAAGGGCCCGATTGTATGCTTTACCTTCTCGACCGTTTCCCAGTTAAGGTTGTAAACTTTCTCGATTTCGGTGGCGATGCCGGCGTTGCCGTAGATCAGTTCGCGCGTGTGAAAACCGCCGAAACCCGGCGGGCCGAGCGCTAACGCGTTGTTAAACAAACGTCCGTCACTGCCTACCGGGATAACCTGAACCTGGTGCCCGGAGACGTCGTACATGGTCTCACGCAAGCCGAGCGTGCCGAAGCCGTAGAGATAGTCACCAAGCCGCCAAGGCAGCGTGAGACGCGGATTCAGATCTAGGCGCAACCCTGATTGCCCAGTGCGGCGATAGAAGTTGTCGCCGGTGACATCGTAGTCACTATAGAAAAGACCGCCCAGCAGGTCCTTGCGTCCACTCACCAGGATTTCTGGCAATGTCTGCAACGCAAAATTTTGCGGTTGAATAAGGTCCTGGTTGAAGGTTCCCCCGACCTGCACGAAACCGCCGCGATAGCTGTCGAGCAGCCCGAAGTCCGACATCGCGTTACGCATCATGTAGAGGTCGCTTGGGAAAAAGACACGCGGGGCTGCGGTGCGCGACAGCGTCCAGACGTTTAGTTCACGCAGCAGCAGCGGATCGCTCACCGTGACAGTATCGCCGTAGACCGCCAAATCGTCGGTGATATGCTGCCGCGCCATCGCGATGACGTCGTAGCGGTTCTCCGGAATTTGCGGATCGGCGATTTGCTTGTCGATAATGTCGTCTTCACGATTTGCCGCACTGCGGAGGCCTTCATTGTAGAAAGCGCCGTCGAGCGCGAAGTAGTCATCCGGGCCGGTAATCAAACGATATTCGCCCAGCCCGCCGACGCGTTGTGAGGTTTCCAGGTCCAGCGCCACGGTCGCGTCGGAACTGCGGTTGATGGCCCAGTAGTAGGGCTCGAGCAATTGAAAGCCGCGCAACCCTGATTCGCCAAGCCGTGGTGACAGAAATCCTGAATGACGGCTCGTGTCAGCGGGAAAAACCGCGTAGGGCGAGTACAGCACCGGGTAACCAAGGATGTTGAAGTGCGCGCCATGCGCCGTCCCCGACCCGCCCATATGCACGTCCATCTGCTCGGCCGAGATGCTCCAGTCGGGGGTGCCCGGTTCGCAGGCGCAGGTGGTGAACAAGCCTTTCATTATCGAGTAGCGCTGACCCAACAGTTTGCGGACCCGTTCACCTTGCAAGCGGTAGGTTTTGTTGTGGTCGGTGATTGTGGCGTCGGTCAACTCGCCGGTTTCGTCTGGCAGGTTTATCCTTCCCTCGCGTGCTCGGATGTCGCCCAGCGGATCCACCAGGTGAACATGTCCCTTGGCGTGAAGCGCACGCTTGCCCCGCGCCAGGTCGATTTCATCGGCTGTCAACAGACTCGACTGCTGTTTGACGGCCGCATCGCCGGTCACGACGAAACTATTAGTCTTGTAGTCGTAAACGAAATCCCGGCCGGTGACATTGAGCGGTCCCTGGTGCTGACCCTCGGCCACTGAAGAAATCGGCACACGCTGCGCATACAGCGGGAGCGCAGCAACGAGGACGCCGGGCAGCACGACAGGACATAGGCGCAAAGCCCGTCCTACCAGTGATTTATGCTCTGGCTTCAGGAAAGAGTCCCCGTCGCCCAGCCTGTTGCAAAAACCACGGATAGATCTCCCCCACCAGGTATACCGAACCGGTTACCAAAACTACATCATCTGGGGCTGACTGTGCCATAACCTGGCTAATCGCGTCGAGCGGTTCGTGGACAATCCGCGACGGCACCCAGCGCGCGAAGAGCGGCAGCAGTTTTTCCGGCGCAAGGGGGCGTTTGGGCTTGGCCTGCGTCACGATCACGGACTGCATCCGCGGCGCCAGCCTTTCCGCCATGCGCCGCCATTGTTTGTCTTCCAGGCAGCCAAACACCAGCCGCGGTCTGACTGTGGGCCCAAGTTCGAGGTCAATAGTCTGGAGCAGAGCTTCGACCGAGAGTTCATTGTGGGCGCAATCGAGAATTACCAACGGCCGCTGCCAGACCCGATCAAACCGCCCCGGCCATGAAACTTCGGCCAAACCATGGCGGATGGCATTTTCGGTGACCGACCATCCCTGCCCCCGCAGCAGTTCAAGCGCAGCGAGCGCTATAGCGCCGTTTTCGTGTTGAAATGGGCCGGCCAGCGCGGTCTCGACATTATCGAGATCGAGAGCGAGGCCATGGTAGTCGAAGCGATGGGCCGGCGCATGCGAGTGATAGGAAAACTCGCGGCCGACCATAAACGCCGCACTCTGGCGCTGCGCCGCAATCGAAGTCAGGGTGAGACGTGCCTCCGGGTCGCGGGTGCCGATTACCACCGGCACCCCTGGTTTGATGATGCCGCCCTTTTCCGCCGCGATGGCCGGGATGGTGTAGCCCAGCCGTTCCATGTGGTCGAAGCCGATCGGGGTTATCACGCTGAGCAGCGGCCGCACGACGTTAGTCGAATCGAGCCGTCCGCCCAAACCGGTTTCAATCACCGCGATGTCAACTGCGGCCTCGGCAAAATAGAGAAACATCAAGGCGACGGTGAATTCAAAAAAGGTGAGAGCCAGGCCGGTCCGCTCATAGAGGTCGCGCAGCCGCTCGATGTAATCCAGCATCATCGCCGCGGCCATCTCAGCGCCGTCAATCCGCGTGCGTTCGGTCAGATTCACCAGGTGCGGTTTGGTATACAAGCCGCATCGATGGCCGGCCGCGCGCAAACAGGCGTCGAGCATCGCGGCGACGGAGCCCTTGCCTTTAGTGCCGGCAATATGCACCGCGCGCAGCTTAAGATGCGGATTGCCCAGTAGTGCGAGTGCCTGGTCCATCCGCTCCAGCTTGTAAATCTCGCCGCGCCCCTCCAGCGAGTAAAGCCAATCGAGAGTATCGCTCTGCGCTTCCATGTCAGCGGAACAAATTTTAGTCGTGTCGCCTTCCGTACGAAAGAAGCGGTGCTGTGGAAAAATAACAGGCAGAAGCGCGCATACAGAATGACGCCGTCGGCGTCGCCCGCCGCCGCTGCCGAATCGCGCATCAGCAGTCCATCGAACCGCCGCGCGACGTGATGCCCACAACCTCAGCCGGCTTGACCACGTCCGTCTGTTTGGAAATCGCGTTACTGATTAGTTTCCCGCCAGGTCCTTGGTCGCGCCTCCCGCCAGACCTGCCGCTCGATGTGCGAGGGGGCCGTATTTGCCCAGAGCCGGCCCTGGCCGCTGGCCCTAACGGCGGCGAGCGATTCCTCGGCGGGTTGGCCCAATCGGCGTTAGGCTCCACATGGAGTCACCGCTTGAGTGTGACGAATGTCCTTCAAACAGAGCGCAAGGGGTTGACGGCCGTTCACATCATGTTATTCTTCCGACCCGCGCTCACCTGTACCTGTTTTTATCCCGCGGTAACTCCTATAGAGCGTTTACAATAACGAGCTTCCGCGCAGCTTCCGAACTGGGCGGCGACAGAGATTGATGCCGAAGCACCGAGCTTCGGGGGAGTTGCTTATGGGTAGGAGACCCACGCACGCGCGGATGAGAACCTCCAATCCCTCCCCCTGACCAGGGGGAGGTCAGGTGGGGGTTGTCTGACCGCATTTTTAGGGAGGGCATCATGAGCATACGCTCAGTCGCGAGTCGTCTGGTCTGCGGCCCTTATCGCAGATCGATCGCAGCCGCCGTGCTGGTTTGCGCGCTCAGCGCTATCGCAGGGGAAGCTGCGAGCGCCTGCACCAACACCACCGTGCCCAGCGGCAACATCACCTACGCCTATGACGTGAATGGACGGCTGACTGGAGTCGTCAACCTGTTCCGCAGGGCCGCAACCTACGCCTACGATGCGGTCGGCAATGTGACCTCGATCGCAAATCCGACGGCGGCGTGACGCTGCTCGGCGTCTCGCTCAACAGCACGATCTGCGCGACCATTTACGGCACCGGTTTCAGCTCAACCCCTTCGCAGAATACCGTCACCTTCAACGGCTCCTCGACGACGGTCGATTTCTCCAAGCCGACCACGATCGTCGTGTCCATCTCAGCGTTGTCTTGTCCGACGCCGTGCAGTGTGCCGGTCAGCGTAACCTCGCCGAGCGGCTCGGACAGCAACCACTTCACGCTCGACTAGTGGGCTGTAACATTGAAATCGGTATCGGTGGAAATCCCTCCCCCTGACCAGGGGGAGGTTAGGTGGGGGTCGTCCGGCTTCGTTTCGATACGAC
>Ga0137391_10004039_pt1 | contig 11200 bp, 12 predicted proteins | sample 15con2h24BmetaG_FD_101399 | JGI IMG/M metagenome (GOLD analysis project Ga0137391, IMG submission 101399) | Vadose zone soil microbial communities from Angelo Coast Range Reserve, California, USA - 15con2h2.4B metaG | ecosystem: Environmental > Terrestrial > Soil > Vadose zone > Saprolite...
ACCCTGTCCACCAGCTTGGCTGGTCCGTCTGGCGACGCCGCCACCAGGCCCGATCCCAGACCAGCCACTACCGGCGACAAGCCGCTCAAGCATGAAGATCACGATCTACGGCTGGAGTACTAGGCGATCCCACTATTGACGCCATAGATTCTGGTGAGCTGCCGCTGGAGCTGCCCGATCCCGAAGCTACGGCGCTATGCCTGCCGCTTCGAGACGGGGCGCTTGATGTCGGTGAACTAGCCGGCTGGGTGGGCCGGTGGGACGATAGCGCATTGCTCTTCCTCCGGCACGTCAGGCGGGTATCGGTGCTCGGACCGGACGGCGCTGCGGTCCGCAGCCTGGCCCTGTCTTGGTCTGAGGACGCCGGAACCACATGCACAGTCGATGGCCACGAGCTGGCTGTCCAGCGCCGTCGTGCGCGGGCACCGGACGGGCGCGCCTGGCTGGTGCACTCCGTCGAGGCGCCCACACCGAAGGACGTCGCCCGGGTGCGCAAGGCATCTGGCAAGACCGTCCCCCTCGGGCTCGCACTGCCATTGCAACCCGAGGATCGCGGTGTCATCTACGCCGGGTTACCCGTGGTGGAGACACGTGTGCCGATCCGGATCAATGCCCAGTTCGACCCCGTCACGAGCCGGAGTGGACTTGCTCCTACCCGCTGGAACAGCGCCATGCTGCCCTTGCTTGCCGACCTCTGGGTTGAGGTAGTCGAGGACCTCTTCGCCGAGACACCCGTCGTCGCATGGGGCATCGTGCCGCTCCCGGCAGGCAATGGCGATGAGAAGGGGCGGTCGCCGGTCGTCGGCCGCCTGGAGGCGCTACTGCTGGAGCGAGCCCGGACCGAGCTGTGCAAGCGAGCGGCCATCGTGGTTGACGGCACGCGCCTGGTGCTCACCGAGCTGGCAGTCGAGGACGCCCGCCTAGAGGACGTGCTGGAACCGGCTGAAGTGGCTAGCCTGGCCGACCTCACAACGACTCTGCCCGCCTCAGCACGAGACCCCGACGGCCACTGGCGGTTGGTGCTCGACGACTGGAGAACAGCCGGTGCGCCCTTGCCGCCATCGGTCACCGTCGAGACGGCGCTGGCTCTCCTGAACCGTCCCGGCCGCTCACCGAAAGCGACCATCTCGCTCACAGCCGTGGGCCTTGACGTGGGCCTGGCCGGGAAGCTGGCGGCCCTACCGTGCGTGGTGACTGCGGCCGGAGAGCACATCATTCCGCCAGCGGCGGAGTCCCTCCAGGCGCTGCTCGTGACAACATCGCCGCTGGCGGAGCAGCTCGGCGTGGGTGTCCGGCTCGCCGGTGAGCACCTGGATCCCAGTGATGACCCGCAGTCGGTGCTGGCCTGGCTCCGGCACATCGGGGCGGTCATCGACAGCCCTGGAAACGAGGAGGTGGTTCGCCGGCTCGCCGCTGCCGGACAGGCCGGCAACCAGCTCACTGAGGCCCTCACCGACCGAGCAACTTCGCGCCCTGCGCGACGCCGTCGAGCAGATGGCTCCCGGAGAACGATCCGAGGTGGGCCATAACGTCGGACTGGCAATCACCATCGATGCATTCAGCTACGACTCCCGCGGCCAGATGATCCGCACCCACGCGCGTCCTGCCGATGTCTACCTGTCACGGGCGATCGACAAGGAGCCGGACAGCTTCGCCGCCGCCGCGGACAAGACCCCGGGACTGCTTTGGACCCACCGCCGCTACGCCGAGAAGCTGCGATCGTCGCTGGGACGCACCGCCGGTCTCGGCCCGCAGAAGTTCCTCCGCCTTCTGGGCGCTGAGACCACGCCACGTGTGGTGCCCCACCCGGACCTGTACGAGCGCTACCCCAGCGACCGCCGCAGGGGGCTCGGCATCCGCGCAGGAGGCAGCCCTCCCCAGCGTGACCACGCGTTGCGGGCAATGGCGGCGACATTCACGCTCAACGACCTCGACAGCCCCGACCTTCGAGCGGTTGTGCTCAACATCGCGAAGGAACGAAAGGCGACACAGCGCCGGGAGCGGGCCGCCGCCCTGCTCGGCGCACTCGACCGCGGCTGGGACCGCCTGGAGGATCAAGCCGACGTGGTCGCAGCCCAGGACTATTACGTCTGGCAGAGCAGGGGTTCGGTCAGAGCCTTCTGGCTGTGGGCTGCGGGCGCCTTTGCCTGGCTCGATGACACCGACGGCGTCCCGCAGGCTCCGCTCGGCCTCCGGCTGCGCACGCCGGGCACGATCGCCGTGCACGGACCCGACGCACCCGGCTACCTGCGCCCTGAGTTCGACGCCCCCAACCGGCGAGAGGTGCTTGCTGCCCTTGGCGTCACCGGAGAGCCGAGCACCCGTGACCTCATCGGACAGCTACGCAGCCTCCGTGACACCGCGCCCGCTCCCGAGTCGGTCCCAACCGACGCGGCCATCATCTACCAGGCCCTTGCAGACCGCCTGGCAAGCCGCACCCCGGTTCCCGGCGATCTCAGCGAGCGTGACCTTCGCACGGTATTTTCCGACGGCACGGGCTTGGTCCACACAGATCTCGGGTGGCGGACGCCAACCCGGGTCCTCCGAGGACCGGCTGTCTTCCGCAGGCACCACGCTTTCGTACCCCAGGTGCGCGGCACCGAGCGGCTCTGGACTGTCCTGCAGGTACGACAGCCATCCCTGGAGGACTGCCTCCGCGTTATCAACCAGATGGCCCGGACCCGTCGTCCCCCGCAGGGCGAAGACGTCGTCGTCCTCCTAGAGACCCTGCGTCTCCTCGGTGACCGCACTGCGGCGACGGCCAATCTTCCGCGCCCTGTCAGCCGCCGCCTTTCCACCTCGGCCCTCTGGACGACCCAGGGATGGACGACCAAGCGGCCGGTGTACGCGATCGACGATCCAGCTCTCTTTGACGGCCTTCGCGCTGATATCCCCGTTTGGGATCTGGGAGGCGACCTGTCACAGTTCGCCGGGTTGCTCACCCCGCTGCGGATCACTCAACTCCCATCCGACGCCACGACGGTCGTGGACTCCGGTGCTGCAACGCACGATGCCGATGCCTCGGAGCTGCTGGCGTCCGCTGTATCGTTGCTCCAGGACGACCTGGCCAGGAACGATCCCCACGCAGCCGGAGCGCTGACCATCGGATGGGACCGGCTGCGTGAGTTTGAGGTCCGCATCGACCCTGACCTTCGCGTCCAGGTTGAAGGGCTAATGGGAAGCCAGGCCGCCGAGATCGAGGTCGCGACTAAGGCTGACGTGACCTGCGACGTCCTGTTTCTCAGAGACAGTGGCCGCCTGCGCCACGTGGACGGCGGCCGGGCTATCGCCAGCCTCTTCACTACCTCTGACCGGCGCCAGCTCGCCCAGGCATGGCTGGCCGCCTGCATTGCCGCAGACGAGGGACGGACAGCACAGCGCCTTGAGCTGGCCGAGCAACAGGCTGCCGAGGAACAAGCCCGGAACGAAAGTGAGATGGCCAAGCGCGCAGCAGCGCTGGGCCAGGAGATTGTCGGCCGACATGTCGGCCGCACACACCGCCGACCAGCAAAACCCGCGGGATCATCACCCGGCAGGGGCGCCCCGGGACCCAGTCCCCAGCCCTCGCCTCCTCCCCCCAAGCCCCGAGTGCTCGTCGACCCCTCAACGCTGACTGTGGCCAACGCCAACGGCCGCCCTGGAAGCGGCTCGGGATCGGGACGACCATCGCGACGGACGGGACGGGGTTCGTCGACCCTGCCGCCCCCCAACCGGAACGCTGCACCACCCCGCAGCAGGACCGCAGCCCCAAGCTTCACACCGCTCGATAAGGAATCCGTGGGCATGGAATTGGCACGCCTCGTCCTCGGCGGCGACGCCGCTGAGATCGTTGACCTCCGGGCACAGCACGGGGTAGGCGCCGATGCAGTCGACACCCTCAACCGGTTCTTCGAGCTAAAGGTTCACCTGGGAGACGAACCCGATGCCATCCACCTCGAAGAGTCGCAGATCAGGCGGGCGCTCAGCACTCCAGATTTCTTCCTCGTCGTAGTCTCCAATGTCGAGGGAGCCAACGCCCGGCCCAAGGTCCGGATCATCGTCGACCCGGTGCACCAACTCACCATGACCCAGGCCAGCTCCGTGACCTTCATGGGAGTCCGCTCCGCTGAGCACAGTCTCGTCTACGAGCTAAAGCAAGTCGCCAATGAAGAGTGACCTCCCATGCGACCGCACAGATCAGGATCGAGAGGGCGAACCTTCCCGGGACCCCGTCGCACGCGACGCCGCACAAATCGGGATGTTCGGGGTGCCCATCTTCCCGCTCCTCCTCGCCACCGGAACCCGCAAATATTCGGCGATCTCCCGCCGCCCCGAAGTCTCAGTGGGGTCTGTCAACTTAACGGCTCTGTCGCACTTTCGGTGGTGACGTTCGGTGATCTCATCCGAGGAGGATGCGGTGGCGGAGGAGGTCGAAGCCGGCGCGTCCGTACATCTGCCGTTTGATCATTTTCGTCTTGTTGCTGACGCCTTCAGTGCGGCCGTTGTGGTGCGGGAGGGTGAGGGCGGCGGTGGCGGCCTTGATGTCGAGGTCAAGTCCGCGGGTGAAAGAGTGCAGGTGGGGCAGGCCGGCGGCACGTGCGCCGGTGATCCACTGCTGCAGCCTGCCCTCGTTTCCGGGATCGGGGTCCAGCATGGCGGCGAAGGAGCGGATCAGGCTGGCCAGGGCGTTCATCTCCGGACAGGCCGACGAGATCCGCGTCGCCGTCTCGCGCTGCCTGTCAGTCAGGTTCTCCGGCTTGGTGAGCAGGAGCTGGGCTACCTTGCGAGGCGCCAGGTGCGGCCGCTCGGCATCGGCGCGGCCCTGGTTGATGTAGCGGACGAGCAGGCTGGAACTGCCCTGGTAACCGAGTTCCCGGATCTCCCGCAGCAGCTGCTGCACGGGTACTCCGGGCTCGTCGGCGCGCCGCCTGCGCAGGTGGTCACGGTAAGGATCCACCAGGGTGGGCCGGTACTGCGGCGCGCGCTGCAGCCGTTCGGGCTTGTTCGCGCGGTCGTACCGCTTGACCGTGTTGAGCGACAGGCCCAGGCGGCGGGAGCAGTCCAGCAGGCCGACGCCTTTGCTGCGCAGGTCATGGACCTGCTGCCAGCGCTCGAGCGTCGTCTCGGCGCGCTTTCCCTCCTGGAGCGGGGCTCCTTCCGCCCAGCAAGCGGAGTGCGCGGCGACTTCCCTCGCGGCGGCCTCGGCCAGGCCGTGCCACAGGTGCCAGCGGTCGCTGACCTGCAGGCATCCGGGCAGCGCGGAGCGGACAGCCTCCCCGTAGGCCCCGGATCCGTCACGGCACACGATTTCCGCTCCCGGGTGGTCGCGCAGCCAGTCCTCGACGACGTCGGCGGTGCGGCCCTGCAGGACGTCGACCCGGCGGCCGGTCCCGGCGTCGATGAGCACGGTCGCGTAGACCAGGCCGCGGCGCAGCGCGAAGTCGTCGATGCCCAGCACGCGCGGCACCGCCAGGGCGGGCAGGGGGATCCTGAGGAGGACCCGCAGCGCGGTGTGCCGGGAAACGCCGGTGCCCAGCGCCGGCAGAAGCCGCGCCCCTGCCCTGCCCGCTAATTCGCGGGCGACCGCGCTGACCTGCGCGGTCAGCCGCGTGATGCGCCGCTGATAGCGGCCCAGGACGCCCCGGGCCTGCTCGCGGAACGTCTGCACCTTGCACTCCGGGACCGGGCAGCGCATCCGGCGGACCCGCACCCGGACTAGGACCCGGCGGCCGTCGGCCGGGACGTCCGCCGCCGTCCGCTCACGGTACTCGTGCACGCGGGCGGTCTCGGCGCCGCACCCCGGGCAGGCCACCGCCCCGCCTCGGGTCCTCGCCCGCACGACGATCACGTCGCCCGCGTCCTCGACATCCTCGATGACCAGCGCAGACAACCCGGAAAACACGGTCCCCACAAGCTCTGTCACGTCAATCATGACCGATCGTGACACATCAGCACATCCAGCTACCACCGAAAGTGCGACAGAGCCGTTAAGTTGACAGACCCCAGCGTCGCATCCCGGTACGCTGTCAGCGCTCCCTTCCGGTTGGCGGCAACCGCCCGGTCGACCTGCTCGTCGGCGTAGTCCAGGAACCGCTGCATCTCCTCCCGCGTGAACGGGCGCGCTTCCGGATCACCCTCGTAGTCGTTGAGATGAGGGATTGCGGTGTCTGCCACCGTGAAGTCACCCTGAACCCTTGCGGCGCTCATCCAGGCGTCCAGTGCGCGGCCCGCGTAGACGTAGGTGTCAACGCTGGCTGGCTGGAAGGGTCGGCCGTCACGGTTGGTGATGGTCCGCAGGTAGTCGGCGAACTCGCTCAGCGTCAGCGTGCGCGGGGCGGGAGGTGAGGCCGCCGCGGGAGCGGCGACGATGTCCCTGGCGGCGCTGGGCCTGGGCGTGGCGGCTGCGGGCCGCGAGCGGGCTCTTCATCGGGCGGTCGGCCGTGGCGACGGTCCTGGTCATGGTGGGCTCCTCCGTCTCCGGCACTAGGTCACTTCCGTGACAGGGAAACTAGCGGTCTAGCGCCGTGATGCTTGCCGGGTCACCGGCCCGGCGGGTGCCGGGTCGGCGCGACGGGACGGCCGCAAGCCGGTATGCTGTCTGCGTTCCGCGTGCTTGCACGCGGTTCACGACCGAGGGGCTATAGCTCAGTTGGTAGAGCGCTTGCATGGCATGCAAGAAGTCAGGGGTTCGAGTCCCCTTAGCTCCACTGGGAGGTCTTCACGTTTGGCGTGGGACCATGTCCACGTTTGGGTCTGACATTCTGCGGGACTCCCGAGGCTGGCTGCTGCGTACCGGGCTGCGGGTGGTTTCATGCCCGGTAAGGCTGGCCCGGGCAGCAGATCCTGCTCTCCGTGCCTGGTGCTCGCGTGGTGCCGGGCTGCGTACGCGGCTGCGGTGTGCCTGCCCCCGTCAGGGCGGTGCTGTGGTCGCGGCGAGGGTGGCGAGGGTCTTGCGGCGCCGGCGGCGGGTTTTCGGGGGGAGCCCGGCTGCGGCGCGGCGGGCGCTGTCGTCCTGGCGGGCGTTCCAGGCGGCGGTGATGCGCTGGTTGCGGACGATGAGAAGGCAGGCGGTGAACAGCAGGATCGGCGTGAGTCCCGTCAGGCGGCACCAGCCGCGGCTGATGTCGTTGCTGGCGGGGTCCTTGACGGTGCCGAAGGCGCGTTCGGCGCCGGTGCGGCGGTTGCAGGAGCGCCGGTGTGCCCTGGAGGGGCAGTCGTGTTCCTGCGCGGTCCTGGCCGTCACCTCGGGCGGGATGGTGATGGTCTGCTGGTCGCAGCAGGCAGGCGGATGCTGCGGGGGTGCCAGGATCTCAGGCCGCGACCGGTCCGGGGTCATCGGCTCTGGCCGGAGGGGGCAGCGTATCTTGCCCATGGCGGCGGGGCACATGACCCGGTGGTAGCCGTCTTTGTCATCAGCGGTGGTCCTGCCGGGCTTGTAGCGGGCGAGCCCGGCGGTCTGAGTATCGTGCGCGGTGACCTGCTCGCTGGTGGCGTTGCGGGCCAGGGGGCTGAGTCCGGGCAGGGGGCGGGGAGTGGCGGGGCAGTACAGGCTGCCGTTGGAGATGATGGCGCCGTGGTGGGTGCCGTGGGGTCCGCGGTCGTCGGGGTGCAGGTCCTGGATGAGGGCGGCGCCGGCCGCGCGCAGCGGCAGGGCCCAGTGCCGCGGGGTGCGGCGGGCGTAGCCGGAGCCGGCGAGGATGTCGCCGGGCGGGATGCCTTGTCCGGGCAGCCGGGTCAGGACGGGGACGAGCCCGGGGACGAGCCCGGGGACGGGGTCGTGGCGGCAGGAGGTGAGGGTGATGCGGCGGGCCAGTTCCGGGGACGGGAGGGCCGCCTTCGTCGGGCATCATGGTGGCAGCTTGCAGGTAGTAGCCGTAGAACAGCTCGGCTTCGGGGCCGGGCAGGTTGTTGCGGCGGTGCCCCCGGGACGCTTCGGGGCCGGCGCGGTCGCCGCCCCTGGCCGGGGGCGGGCGGGAGAAGGTTCCCAGGCCGGTCCAGTCCGCTGCCAGCGCCGTGCTGGCGTCCTTGTATTCCGGCGGGATGGATGCCCCGGTCAGGTCGTCGCAGATCGCGGCGAGGATCGCGGAGGGCAGGCCGTCGGGGGCGTCCCTGGCCAGGGCTGTGGTGACCAGGCCGGAGGTCCGCCCGGTCTGCCGGCAGGTCAGCTGGTGCGGGCCGGTCTTCCAGTCCGTGACCACGCCGGGCCGTGCCTGGTCATCTTCGGGGAGGGCAGTGAGCGCGTGGTGCACCCTGGTCAGGTGGGCCGGCCTGTGATCGGCTAGCACGAGCAGCATGCCCAGCAGCAGGGTGCGCACGAGCAGCTGCCGGCCGCGGACCCCGATGGGCAGCAGCGCCTCGATCCGCGCGGCGGCGCCGGAGCGGTCGATGGCCTCTTCCAGCACCCGCAGCGGGATCATGACCGCCGGGACGCCCCGGGCAGCGCCACGGCCCCGGCCTCGCTGTCCGGTTCCAGCCCGGCGATCAGGTCGCCGGGCCGCTGGGAGCAGCTGATCCCGGCGGCGTGCAGGAACGTGGCCAGGCCGGGGAGTTCCGCGCGGTCACGCAGCCAGGTCGCGCGCAGCCGGCTGGTGTCCAGCGAGGGCAGCCCGGCGCCGCCGGCCAGCGAGGAGATCAGCCGGGTGGTCACGTTCCTGCGCCCGGGATCGGTGCCGCCGGTGACCAGCCCGGTCCCGGCGAAGCCCGCGGCGGCCAGCAGCGGGGCGTGGTAGCGGGCCAGGACCGGCACGACGCGGGGACGGGACCCGCGGACCTCTACCATGACGCCGCCGGAGCGGCAGGTCACGTCGCTGCCGCGCACGCCGCGCAGGCCCGGGCGGATCAGCCCGGCCCCGGCGCCCGGGCACACCAGCCCGGCGGCGCGCATCCTGCGGGCCAGCGCGGGCTGCGCCCCGGCGAGGGCGAGGTAGCCGGCGATCTCCGCCGGGCTGTACGGCGCCCTGGACCGTTCCCGCGGCAGCGCCGCGTCCGGCGGGTGCAGCTGCGGGACCACCCGGCGCGCGATGAACCGCTGGTTCGTGCGCAGCGTGCGGCGCGCCGGCGCGGACACCCCGGGAGCTGCCAGCGCGAACCGCTCGATCACCGACGGGTGGAACACGACTTCCGGCACCAGCTCCAGGCCCATCGAGGCCGCGAGCGCGGCCAGCCTGGCCGCCGCCCGCAACAGCCCGTTCGCCCGCTTGCGCGTTCCCGGCGCGGCCCGCTCCACCGCCAGCCGGGCCAGGCCCGCGGCCTGCGGCGGCACCGACGACGGCCGCCAGCGCCCGATATAGGCGGCAGCCTCCGCATTCTCCATGCAGGACTTATACTGTATGGAATGCGCAGGATGCGGGACCCCGGCTGCGAAAATGGCCGCGTGTCGCCCACCCCGGCCCAGCAAGCCCGCGCCCGCCACATCGCCGCCGAGCTAGCCCGGACAGGCTTCGCGCTCCCCGGCACCCTCACCGAGCGGATGACCCGCTGCGGCCACCCGACCTGCCGCTGCCACGCCGACCCGCCCCGGCTCCACGGCCCCTACCACCAGTGGACCCGCAAAATCGGCGGCAAGACCGTCACCCGCATCCTCACCGACGACCAGCTCGCCGACTACCATGCCTGGTTCGGCAACCAGCGCCGCATCCGGTCACTGATCGCCGAACTCGAAACCCTCAGCCAGGAAATCGCCGACAACGACCCCCGCTGGGACCGCTAAAACCCGGCCCCGGCAATGTGGGCATGCCACGCTTAACCTGTGGGCTCCCCTCAGCTAGGCCCCATCCGCCCAGCTCAGCCCCAAACGTGAAGACCTCACTGGTTTTCCGGACCTGTGTTCGATTAAAAGTGACTAACCAGGTGACTAAGCTTCGGCGGCTAGGTCGCCACCGAAGACTGTGTCCATGACGGTCGCCCCGCCACGGATCGTCGGGACGATCACATGCCGGTAGACGGTCTCGGTTACGTGGGTGCTCTTGTGGCCGACCGTGTCGCTGATGTCCTGGATGGGGACGCCGCGATGACTCATGATCGAGACGGCCGTGTGCCGTCCTTCGTGCGGGTGCCAGTGGCCGAGACCTGCTCGCCTGGTGGTCTTGCTGAACCGCCAGCTGAGCACTTCCTTGGTGTACTCGCTGCCGTCCTCGTGGCAGAACACGAGGCCATTGTCCTGCCAGAGGTCGCCTGCGGGCTAGGCGCTCTTCGGCCTGCCGCTTCTTGTGCGCTCTGAGAGCGGCTACGGCATGCCTGGGCAGCATGAGCGAACGCCTTGACTTCTTTGTCTTGGTGTCGCCGTCTCGCCTGGCGGACTTCATATGTGGATGATGCCGTTGGCCAGGTCGAGGTGATCCCATCGGAGCTTGCGCAGTTCGCCAGGTCGCATGCCAAGGGTGATCGCCAGGACGAACAGGGCCTCGAGCCGGACATGGCTGCTGTCATCGTCGTCGTCGAGCCCGAGTTGTGCGCGGCACGCCCGGCAGGTCGTAGCCGCGAGATCAGCGCCGATCTCGGTTACGGTCACGCCGGGATGGGTGTCAACACCGTTTGAAAATTGACCCCCTGCCAACGGGTGAAAGTTGACCCCTGGGCTGGGCTGGTGGTTACTTTGCGTGGTTTCCGGTTGGGTTAGTAGTCGTAGGGCCACCGGCTGTCGGCGATGGGTGAGTCGGGGCTGTAGCGGTGCTCGGCCTGGTCGGGGCTGGTGGCGAGGGCGGTGGCGATGTCGTGCCAGGTGGCGCCGTTCTCGCGGGCGTCGTGGGCGAGCTGGGGATCATCCGTTCGGCCTGGTCGGTGAGGCTGGCGAGCAGGGTCATGGCGGCGATGGGGTCGCCGGGCCATTTCCCGCGCCGTTCGGCGAGCTGGTAAAGGGCGTCGTCGATGAGGTCGCAGGTGTCGTCGCCGCTGCGGGGCGGCTGTTGAGCGGCGCTGGGGATTCCGATGTCGGGGGCTTTTGGCGGCATTAGGGATGCCGATGTGGCGGGTGCTGGCTTGTGTATGGGTGAGTGTTCATCGGCGGCGGCACCGTGCCGATGGGTAGGCGGGTGGCGGGTGCTGGCTGCCGCGGGCGGGTGGTCCCGGGGGCGTACCCGGAAGCGGCGGCTTCACGGATTTTTCGCCAGCAAAATGGAAAGCTCGTGCCGGACGCGGCCAACAACCGCGCGCTGGAACATTGCGGCCTCGTCAGCGGCGCGGTCTGGAGCGATCTCGCTGCCGACGGTTTTCCCGAACTGAT
>Ga0137391_10004040_pt1 | contig 11197 bp, 14 predicted proteins | sample 15con2h24BmetaG_FD_101399 | JGI IMG/M metagenome (GOLD analysis project Ga0137391, IMG submission 101399) | Vadose zone soil microbial communities from Angelo Coast Range Reserve, California, USA - 15con2h2.4B metaG | ecosystem: Environmental > Terrestrial > Soil > Vadose zone > Saprolite...
CCCTGCCTCTTCGCGGCGCGTAACACGCTCGGTCGAGCCTGGCCAACACGCGCGCAGCCGCTACCGAAGCTTGAAGACCATTAACTCACCGACGCGCTGGCCGGAATCGAGGTTTTCGCGGAGCTTCACCCACTGGCCGACTTCAGGCGAATACCACATTTCGTAGCGGATGGTCCCGGTCTTCTTGTTCCGGCAGACGATCTTGAAGGTCTTGAACGTGCCCGCTGGGACGGTGACTGTCTCTTCGCCTTCCACTGTCACGGTGTCCACGCGCTCGCTCTTCTGGCGATCTTTCGGCCGCTCTTCGGACAGGGTTTGCTCCCACGACTGCCCCACAGACATGGGCCATTTGTACAACACGCGGGATGGGGTGTACTTGCTCACGATCACGCCATCAACGGTCTCTCGACTGGATGCACGATCGGACTTTCTGTAGAAGATCTCGCGGGCGCCCGACTTGAGCACATAGTGGGGGACCCCGTCGATGGCTTCCTCGCGGGCCACGGACCAGACTGAGGTGCCGCCGCCCGCTGGACCCCCGTACCGGTAGGTCCACTCGGTTCCATGTTTCCAGACAGGGGCCTCCGGCATGCCGTTGAGCGATGGCGCCGCGGCTGGGGGCGCGCTCGTCGGGATAGATGACGCGGTGCTTCTTGCCGGTTGGGCCGCCGTGGTCTGGGTGCCAGTTGGCGCGGTGCCTCTTGCCGGTTGGGCCACCGTGGTCTGGGTGCCAGTTGGCGCGGTGCCCCTTGCCGGTTGGGCCACCGGGGTCTGGGTGCTGCTGCAACCAGGAAGGATCAAGAGAATGGCCATGCCGGAGAGCAAGAAGCGAAGAGACATAGGGTGCCCCCGTAAGCGGGAGAATCGTGCACCCCTTAGATTCACACGTTGCCGGCCGGTCCCCAAACTTTCCGGACAACTGTGAGTGCCGCTGCATGCAGTGGGTAAAGTCAGTGGGGTTGCGGAGGTATGGAACGCCCTGCCGCTCTTCGCAATGAACTGAGGCACCGGACGCGTCGCAAGACAAGCTCGCACGTGAATAGGCTCCGACGGTGGCGCGATCTTGCTCAAGGGGATCGATACCCAGCTCAGGCTGACCAAGTGCTTGGCGGCGTGCCTCGACGATCCGCGGCAGCTCAGTACAGCGAGGGTTGCTTCGCCACGTGGGATACCGAGCTGCAGGCACTCATCGCCACCGCGACCGGCAGCGCCCGGCCTGTCGACAAGCGGAACATCACGCCCGATATGCTGGCCGTGATCGTTGGCATCCGGCCGGACGGCCGCGGGGCGCTGGTTCGCCACGTCGAGGGTCGGGGACAACCCGCCGCCCAGCGCGCCAGCTTGATCGCGTGGCGCAGAGGCGACGTGCCCGCGCCGCCGGTGACACTGTTCGCGCGTGACCGGTCCTCGTGGCATCTTTTGAGACCTTTTCAGTTGCCTTCCGTCGGCGACCAGTTGTGGCCACCGACAACCGACCGCGCTGGACGAACTGTACGGCGCGGACTTGCGCTCATTTGGGTACCTTGGCCGGAGGTCGAAGAACGCCTTCGCGTATATCACGCTCCAGAGCAGGTGCGCGTCGAATCAGCATGGCGTCTCCTTCGTCGATAGGCGCGCCGCGCACGCCGGAGCCCCGTGTCTCACACCGCCGCGAACTTGTAACCGTGGCCGTGGAGGGTGAGGATCCAGACGGGCCGGTCGGCGTCGGCTTCGAACTTCCGCCGGAGCCGGAGGATGTGGGTGTCAACGGTGCGAGTGGTGGGGAATCGCTCGTATCCCCACACCTCGTCCAGCAGTCGCTCGCGCGTGATCACTTCGCCCCGATGGGCGACCAAAAAGACGAGCAGATCGAACTCCTTCCGCGTCAGGCGGACTTCCCGGCCCGCCTTGAACACCTGCCGAATACGCGGTCGAACCCGGACGTCGCCGAATGCGAACTCCTCGAACCGCTCCCGCGCTCCCGGCCGGCGCAGCACCGCCCGGACTCGCGCGAGAAGCTCGCGCAGCGAGAAGGGTTTGGTCACGTAGTCGTCCGCCCCCAGCTCGAGCCCGCGGACCCGGTCGACTTCCTCCCCCCGCGCGGTGAGCATGATGACGGGGACGTCGATGCCCTTCTCCCGCAGCGCGCGGCAGACGTCCCACCCGCTCGTCCGCGGCATCATGATGTCGAGCAGGATGAGGTCGGGCGCGCCGCTCAGGGCGAGCGCGAGCGCGTCCTCACCGTTGGTGGCCGACGCGGTTTGATAGCCCTCGAAGTGGAGATTGTCCTCCAGACCGCGCACGATCGCGGGTTCGTCATCGACGATCAGGATCTTAGGCATTGCGTTCCGGTACCACCGGCAGGCGCAGCGTAAAGCGACTGCCTTCACCCGGCGTGCTCTCCACGGTGACGTCGCCGCCGTGTGCCTCGGCGATGTGGCGGACCAGCGCGAGCCCGACACCGCTGCCCCGGCGCCCCTGCGTATCACTCCGCCCTACGCGGTAAAACTTCTCGAAGATCTTCGCGTGCTCGGCCGGCGCGACCCCCACGCCGCGGTCGGTCACCGCGATGGCGAGGCACCCCTCCACGACCCGGGCATCCACGGTCAGCGCCCGCTCGTCGCCCGAGTATTTGATCGCGTTGTCGATCAGATTCGCGAGGGCCTGCCCGACGGCCTCGGCGTCCATCACGACCTCCGGGAGGTCTGGGGTCACGCTCACCTCGACCTTGAACCCTTGCTGAGCCAGCGGGTACGTAAACGCCTCGAGGGTGCCGCGGATCAGCGGCTCGACCGACGTCGGCGTCATCTCGTACGTCTGGCGCCCGCTCTCGATCCGTGAGAAGTCCAGCACGTTGTCGATCAGCCGCGACAGCCGCTCGCTCTCACGAGTGATGACCCGGTAGTACTCCTGTCGTCGACCTTCGTCGGTCACGCGGCCCATTTCGAGGGTTTCCCCGAACATCCGGATGACGGAGAGCGGGGTCTTCAGATCGTGAGACACGTTGGCGACGAAGTCCGATTTGAGCCGGGCCATCTCGGTCTCCCGGCGCATCAGCCGCCAGGTCGTGACGATCCCCGCGACGATGACGACCAGGAGCACCCCGAAGGCGCCGGTGAGGAGCATGACCTGGCGGCGGACCGCCAGGCGGGGCGCTGCGCCCGAAGCCTGGTAGACCGCCAGCCGCCAGTCCGGGAGCGTCTCGCGAAAGCTCACCGAGAGCACCTGCTGGGCATCGCCGATCGGCGCGCGACTGTAGACCGTGCGTCCCTCGTGGTCGAGGACGGCGATGATGGTCGACGACTCGAGCGCACCGAGCGTGCCCTCGAGGATCTCGCGGCGCAGGGCGTCGCTGTCGCGGATGAAGGCCGCCAGCACCGGCTCACCGCCGCGCTTCATGATCATCGCGAGGCAGATCTGGTGACCCGCGACCACCTCGCGCTTGCCGCCGCGCTCGAACTTGCCCTTCGCCGCCTCGGCGATGAGCGGTCCGAAGACGGCCGCGTCGCCGTCATGCCACGTCCGCGGGTAGAGCAACTCGCCGCGCCGGCTGACCAGATAGAGCCGGCGGACCAGTGGCGAGTGGACGAGCAGCTCGTCGACCGCGCGCGCCGGCGGCACCCGCGTCGCGAGGATGGCCTGCAGCCGGTCCAGGAAGGCGTCTTCTGCGTGGCGGAGCATCATCTCGACCTTCTCTGCCGCCATCGCCGCCATGTCGCGCGCCTGCTCGCGGTACAGCAGCTCGGACGAGGCCTCCCACTGGCGGATCGAGACGTAGCCGAGCGCCGCCACGATGGTGGCGGGAGCCACGATCGCCAGGAGCGCGAGCGTCGAGAACCGTGCGGACGGCGACCACACCTCGGCGCTTACTCCCGCTCCGCGAGAAGCCGCCGGATCATGGCCTCGGTCTCGTCGTAGTCGCCCTCGCCGATGTGCCGGTAGCGGACGATCCCCTTTCGATCCATCAGGAGGGTCGTCGGCCAGGCCCGCACGCCCCATCGCTTCCAGATCGTGAAGTCGTTGTCCTGCACGACCGGGTAACGGACCCCGAGCTTCTTCGTGGCCTCCACAACCTTCTCGTACGGCTTCTCCCAGGAGAACTCCGGGCTGTGCACGCCGACGATCGTGAAGCCGTCCTTCTCGTACCGCTCGTACCAGCCCCGCAACTGCGGGATCACGTTGCGGCAGTTGATTCAGCCGAAGGTCCAGAATTCCACCAGCACCACCCGGCCGCGCAGGCTCGGCGTGGTCAAGGGCTCGCTGTTGATCCAGCGTTCCCCCGCCACCTCCGGCGCCGCCGCGCCGAGGCGCAGCGCCTGGCCGGCGGCCGGGCCGGCCACGAGTCCTGCCGCCGCCAGGAGGACGACGACGACCAGGAATGACGCGCGCCGACGCACGGCTACGGCTTCTTCTCCATCGCCTTGTCGTCCTTCATCATCTCATTGTCCTTCATCATGCTCTTGATCTGCTTTAAGCGCAGTGTGGACTCTCCGGACGTGCGAGTCGTCACAACGGTGTCAAATCTTCGGGGCAGTGCTCAGGGCCCGGCCGACCGAGACCGAGCGAGTCGGAATCGTGCGGGTTAGACGACGTCGTCGGTGCGGTCAATCTCGGTCAGCACGAAGCGCGCGATCCAGTTCTGCTCCTGATCGCGCGCCCGCCGCACACCCTCGCGATCGTCCGCGGGAAGTCGATCGCCGCCCGCGCCATCAGCGCGCGCGGTGTCCTCGATGAGCGTGATCGGAATCGGGGTTGGCATATCGGGGCTCGCGTTCTCGCTCATTACATCGGCGATGGCTTCGCGCGCAGGGCCCTGACACGGTCCGGGGCGAGCCCCCAGGCGCAGTACGCGGCCGCCAGGCCGCCGGCCCCGAGCGCGACGAACGCCCACCCCCAGATCGTCGGCGTCGGGCCGGGCACGTTGGTCAGGTCCAGGACCCGGCCGAACACGATCGGCGCGACGGCGCCGGCGCCGAAGCCGAGGAACGATCGGAGCGCGAGCGCGGCGCCGAGGTAGGGGGCGCTCACGGCCTCGGTGAGCGCCGTGGAGAGCACGGGTGAATCGCCGAGGGCGGTGAAGCCGTAGAGCGCCCCGACGATGAAGACAAGGGCGAGCGGCCCGCCGACCAGCCAGCCGAACGCGAGCGAGCACGCGGCGCTCGCGGCCGCGAGGCTGAACAGGACGAGGCGACGTCCGAGGTTGTCGGAGAGTCGGCCCATCGAGGAAGACGCGATGAGTCCCATGACGTGGAAGGAGGCCGAGACGTAGGAGGCCAGCTCCACGGCGCGGATCGATCCGGCGCCCGAGACGGCGAAGGCGGCCGCGACGAACGCGGGCGTCCAGGCCCACATTCCGAGCAGCTCCCAGGAATGGAACGTGTAGCCGAGAATCAGCCGCATCGCCGGACGGTTCTTCACGACGGCCGTGCCGAAGCGGACGCCGGCGCGGGGCGGGTGAACGACGTTCGGGGTTCTGCGCAGCGCGAACCATTGGACGACGACGCCGACGACCGGACCGCACGCGCTCGCGAAAAACGAGGTCGCGTATCCACCCCACGCGAGCGACCAGCCCGAGAGCAGCAGCGACAGCGCGTAGCCTGCCGACGAGCTGGCGATCAGCCAGCCGACCGCGGCCCCGCGGCGCTCCGGCGGGTAGCGGTCGGCGATGAGCATGATCGCCGTCGTGTAGGTGCCCCCCTGGGTGAGCGCCATGAGCGTGTAGAGCAGGAGCCCCGTCGTGTACGAGCGCGCCCAGAAGGCGAACGCGAGCGCCGAGACCGCGCTGAGCCACGCCGACCCGAGAAACACCCGGCGCGCGCCGACGCGATCGGCCAGCGACGAGAACGCGACCAGCGAGACGGCGTAGCCGGCTTGAAAGCCCGTCGAGATCGACCCGGCAGCGGTCGCCGACATTCCCCACTCGGTCCGGAGCACCGGCAGCGCCGCCGCGTAGGTCATGAACACGGAGGTCATGCAGGTCCGCGCGGCGCAGACGGCGAAGAGCCAGCCGTCGACTTTCACGGACGCCGGAATGCGTGGGAGATGAACTCCGGGAATCGCGCCTCGAGCTCCGCCACGATTGCGTCGGCGACCTCTGCCGCGCGTCCGGGCCGCTCCTGCGCGGCGCCGCGGGCCCACAGGTCGAGGTACGCGTCCTGATCCTGAAGGCCGAGCTGCATCGCAACGGAGTCGATGAGCTGCTGGAACCGGTCACTCAGCGGGCGGGTGACGGTCTCCGTCTCGTCACGCGCCTCGACCATCGCCGGAACGTCCTTCCAGGCGATGATCTGGTAGGTGGCCATTTATATGAGCTTGAGAACGGCTCTAGCCGAGGGTGGCCTGAGACAGACGCGCGTGGCTCCGACGCGCCCGGTTCATCCGACAAGCCTGTGCCTTCGGACGCACCCGGGTTCGCGCGTGGCTCCGACACGTCCATTCTATCCGAGAGGCCTGTTTCATCCGACGCACCCGGGTCGCGGATGGCTCCGACAGACCCGTGTCATCCGACCCGCCCGTTCGGAGCGCGGCAGGTCATTCCCCGCCCATGAACTGGGCGAGGAGCGTGATCTGGTCTCCCGGCCGGAGCGGAGAGTCGAGGGTGTGCTCGACGCCGAGCACTGCATCGTTGACGAGCACCTCGATGTGCTCGCCCAGCTCGTTGCCGTGCCAGAGGGCCCGCTGGAGCTCCGGGAACCGCGCCGAGAGGCCCTCAAGCACACTCCTGACCGTCGCGCCAGGGGTCAGAGGCTCGTCCATGACGCGCCGGCCCGAGCCGTCGCCGCCGACGAACTTCGTGACCCAGGAGGCGACCTCCACCGGGATCGTCGCGGCCGTGGTCCCCGCCCGGTGCATCAGCAGCAGGCGGTCAGCAGGCGGACCAGCTCCGAGGCCGTGTCGGGGCGGGCCGAGTAGTAGACGAAACGTTCCTCCTTGCGACTCTGGACCAGCCCGGCCCGGCGGAGAAGGTCGAGATGGTGCGAGAGCGTCGGCCCCGGGATCTCCAGCTCGGCCTGGATCTCGCCCGCGGGTACGTCGCGCCCCTGCCGGACCAGGAAGAAGAAGATCTGCAAACGCGTCAGGTGGGCGAGCGCCTTGAACGCCTCGACGTGTTCCTCGCGAGCTTGCAGTCGAGCGAGGGGTAGCGTCTTCACATTTCCAAATCTATCAAACTACGATGACCGTTGCTACTGGGAGCAGGTGAACGCGGCTATCCCGAGGAACGCGGGGCGCGCGGCGTCGACTCGTTGAGGAACTCATCCCGCTTGTGCTTGAGCCGCCGAATCAGCTCTTCGTACGAGTTCGCTCGGACGATTCGGTCGAACTGCGAGCGGTAGTTGGCGATGAGGCTCACGTTCTCGATGAGGACGTCGTAGATCAGCCATCGCTCGCCCCGGCGGACCATCCGCGACTCGACCGGCACCTCGGTGCCCGTCCGCGTCATGATGCGGGCCCGGACCGTGGCCAGCTCGCCGTCCATCGACTCGCCGACGTACCGGATCCGCTCCCCGCCGTACTCGTTTATCCGCGCGATGTAGGTCCGCTCGAGGAGATCGGCGAAGAGCTGCGTGAACTCCTCGCGCTCCGCGGGCGTGCGGGCCTGCCAGTGGCGGGCGAGCACGCGCTTGGCCGTCTCCGTGACGTCGAACGCTTCGTGCGCGATCTTCCGAACCGCGGCGCGGCGATCCTGCCGCGCGAGGGCCGGATCGTCGAGGACCTTGATCACCTGGTCGGTGTACTCGCGAAGCTGGTCCGTGGGGCCGGCCCACGCCGGCGAGCCGGCGAGGAGCAGCATCGCGGCGGCGGCGGTCGTCAGTGTCCCCTTCATGGGTGGGAGTATACGCCGCCCCTCGCGCCGGGCCGAAATCTGCCGAGTGCTGGTTCCTGGCGTCGTCCGGCTCATCGCGTGAGGGCGGGTACGGGGATGCGAACGCGCACCTCCCGACCGACGAGCCACGCCCCCGAGAGCGTCAGGATCGCCGCGACGAGATACACGGCGTGGACGCCGAAGGCGTGGATCAGCAGCCCCCCGACGAGCGGGCCCGCGACACCGCGGACTCCGGCCAGGGTTGCGCCGATCGCGACGTACTGGGCCGTGCGCTGCGGCCCCGCGACGTCGATGACCGCCATCATCCACACGAGCTCGAGCCCGACCGCCAGGAGCGAGTCGGTGACCGAGCTCGCCACCAGCACCCACGGGCTCCAGGCGATGTAGTAAATCAGGGGCGTGGCGGCGCCGACGAGGTACATCACGCGCAAGGCCTCGAGACTCGAGCGCCGGTCGACGAGCCACCCCCAGTAAGCGCTGCCGGCGAGCGTCCCCATCGCGGCGACCGCCGCGAACACGCCCACCTGCGACGCGCTCACGTGCAGCACGTCGACGAGCAAGAGGGGATGCGCCGGCGTCTGAATCCAGCAGCCGGAGCCGAAGAGGAACGACGCCACCAGGAGACGCTGGAAGGCGTGATCGTCACGCACCGCGAGCCACGCACCGCGGAGCCCGGTCGGCGGCTCCCCGCCGAGGGGCACGGGCTCCGGGACAGCGAGCCGTCGCTGACGCAAGCTCGCGGCCATTCCCAGCAGCGCGGCGGCGACGAAGATCCAGCGGTAGCCCACGCGCTCGAAGAGCTGACCGGCGGCGAGGGCCAGCCCGATGCCCAGGACCGCGCCGGCCATCCGGACCAAGCCCAGGGCGCGACCGCGTTGGGCTCGCGGATAGACGCGCTCGACGACGGCCGCCTGCGCCGGCGCGGCGGCGGCGCCGAAGAAGTCCCGGGCGATCACGAGGCCGACGAACGACCACGCCGAGCTGACGAACGGGACCAGCAGGAACACGCCCCGGGCGACGAAGCCGGGCCACACGAGGTACGGGAGCGGAGGGCGTCCGTGGAACGCCCGCGCCCACAGGAGCGAGAGCAGCAAGCACGCGCCGCCCGCCGAGGACATCACGGCGAGCTGCAGCGGCGTGGCGCCGAGCTCGGCTCGTAAGATAAGGCCGATGAAGGGGCCGGTCAGGCCCGCGAAGACGGTGAACAGGAGCGTCGCCGAGATGTCGATCCGGAGCGCGCGCCGGATCTCGGGGCTGAATCGCGACCCGATCATAGTCATCCTTTTGTGCTCGCCCGGAATGACGGGGCCACGGCCCCCGCGACGTGCTGCGGCTCGTACTTATGATTATGTCGCACCTCGCCCGGACGACGGCGATTCCAGGCGACGCTCCCTAAACCTGCGTCGCCACGGCGATCTCGGGTCGGTTACAATCGCCGCCATGGCACCGCTCTCGGTCGCAGATTCGCATCCCCGAAAGCGCGTCAGGGTCCTCGACACGGAGATCGCCTACGTTGACTCGGGCGCGGGCGAGCCGACCGTCTTCCTGCACGGCAATCCCACGTCGTCCTACCTCTGGCGCAACGTCATCCCGCACGTCGACGGGCTCGGCCGCTGTCTTGCTCCCGATCTGGTCGGTATGGGCGACTCGGGGAGGTCGCCGGGCGGCGCCTACCGCTTCGTCGACCATGCGCGCTACCTCGACGCATGGTTCGACGCTCTGGGGCTCCTCCGGAACGTGGTGCTCGTCGTTCACGACTGGGGCTCGGCCCTCGGCTTCCACTGGGCGCGCCGCCACCCCGAGCGCGTGAGGGGTGTGGCCTACATGGAGGCGATCGTCCGACCGGTCACGTGGCAGGAGTGGCCGGAGGTGGCGCGCAAGGTCTTCCAGGCGATGCGTGGAGCAGCGGGCGAAGAGATGGTCCTTCAGAAGAACGTGTTCGTCGAGCGGATCCTCCCGGCGAGCGTCGTGCGCGGCCTCACGCCGGAAGAGATGGAGCGCTACCGGGCGCCGTACCGTGAGCCCGGCGAGTCACGGCGGCCGACTCTCACCTGGCCGCGCGAGATTCCGGTGGACGGCGAGCCCTCCGACGTGGTCCAGATTGTCAGGGCCTACGGCGACTGGCTGGCGAACAGCCCGATGCCAAAGCTCTTCGTCAACGCAGATCCCGGATCGATTCTCGTTGGCGCGCAGCGGGAGTTCTGCCGCGCCTGGCCGAACCAACAGGAGGTCACCGTCAGGGGTACGCACTTCGTGCAGGAGGACTCGCCCGACGAGATCGGCCGCGCGATCGCGGCGTTTGTCCGACGCCTGGGGTAAGCCCCCGCGCGCTCGGCTGCCCGAGCGCGCGGGGACAGTGCTTAGTCCTAGTCCTCCTGAGCGACCATCAGCTTCACGGTCACCCGGCGCTTGTCCTTGTTGGGTGTTCCCTTCTCAGCGATCGGGCCCAGGCCCACCAGGTGGATCCGCGGCAGCTCGATTCCCTTTTCGACCAGGAACCGGCGAACCGACTCGACCCGACGCTGGCTCAGCCCCACGTTGTAGCCGTAGGTCCCCACCGGGTCGGCGTAGCCCTGGAGGTCGACCGTGAGCTTCTGGTTCTCACGCATTTCCTTGACCAGCGTCGCTAGCGTGGTCTGGCCGGCGTCGTTGAGGTCCCACTTGTCGAAGCCGAACAGGATCTGATAGGTCTCGGCCTCTTTTCGAACGTTGCGGTTCGACCAGAGCCGCGTCAGCCGGCTGTTCGTCTCGTCCGCCTTGGTGTAGGCGCCGTCCGCCCGCTCACGCGCGCCGCGAGCCACCTCGCTCGTCTGGGTCAGCGCGCCCTCAGCGGTCTGCAGCCGCCCGTCCACCCCAGCGACCTTCTGGTCGACCCGCTGGTTCTCCTCGGTCAGCCTCCTGTCGACCCCGGCGACCCTCTGGTCGATCTCCACTTCTTTCTTACCGACATGCTCGGTCACCCACCCCCTGGTGGCGACGCATCCGCTGGCCAGAAGCATCACCGCCGGCAGGACAACCCCCAGCTTCACCGCCTGTCGCATAGCCACCTCCTCGTTTAATGCCCGGACCTCGAGCGGGCCGGGCTCGGCTTGCATGGCTTGCAACCGGGTCGCCAGGCGCGAAGTCCGGCGTTTTTACGGGGAAAATAGCGGGGACGGCGCGTCGGGGGTGTCCCCTTCACGACACGAGGAGTCAGCGGGCTGACGGCATCGTCAGTTTAGCCGCGCGCGCAGCGAGTGCAGGGCTCGCCGGAGCTCGGCGTCCCCAGGTGCCAGCCGTACCGCCTCCTCGAACTCGCGCAGCGCGTCCCACCACCGCCCCTGTCTCACATGGATCCGGCCGAGGTTCATGTACGGAAACTGGCGCGGCTCGTATCGTTTGGCCTGCTTGGCG
>Ga0137391_10004044_pt1 | contig 11188 bp, 11 predicted proteins | sample 15con2h24BmetaG_FD_101399 | JGI IMG/M metagenome (GOLD analysis project Ga0137391, IMG submission 101399) | Vadose zone soil microbial communities from Angelo Coast Range Reserve, California, USA - 15con2h2.4B metaG | ecosystem: Environmental > Terrestrial > Soil > Vadose zone > Saprolite...
CAGGAGAAGAGTAAGACGGAGGCGGGAAAGGGGTAGGTCGAGAATTGCGAGAACAAGCAACCGCAAAAGCAAGAGCTGGCTGGGAGAGGTTTACCGTCCCACCCATCGCGGTAAGGCTGCGATGGATGGGGCACCCGATCGTTTGTGGCTAGTTGTGAGAGGGCAACTGCAACGGCAACAGCAGAAGCAGATCCCTGCGGGATGACAATCAAAAAAGAACAGGCAACGAGAAAGACGAAATGCGGGATTCTTCCCCGTTCGACTTCGCTCAGGGTCAGCATGACAGGTGATGGGGGGAGGTTGGGAGAACAAGCAACCGCAAAAGCAAGAGCTGGCTGGGAGATGTCTTACATCCCACCCATCGCGGTAAGGCTGCGATGGATGGGGCACCCGATCGTTTGTGGCTGGTTGTGAGAGGGCAACTGCAACGACAACAGCAGAAGCAGATCCCTGCGGGATGACAATCAAAAAGAACAGACAACGAGAAAGACGAAATGCGGGATTCTTCCCCGTTCGACTTCGCTCAGTGGCCGTTGACTTCGGTGGGGAAGATGCGGATGTCGTCGACGCCGCGGTAGCGCTCGGCGTAGTCCATGCCGTAGCCGATGACGAACTGGTTGGGGATCTTGAAGGCTACGTAGTCGGCTTCGATGGGGACGAGGCGGCGCTCGGGTTTGTCGAGGCAGGTGGCGATCTTGAGGGAGGCGGGTTTGTGCTGGAGCATGAGGCCGCGGAGATAGCTGAGGGTGAGGCCGGTGTCGAGGATGTCTTCGACGATGATGACGTGCTTGCCCTCGATGGGGTTGTCGATGTCCTTGATGAGTTTGACGGCGCCGGAGGAGACGCGGGCGCGGCCGTAGCTGGAGACGGCGACGAAGTCGAAGGTGTTGTCGACGCCGATGGCGCGGGCGAGGTCGGCGAGGAAGATTGCGGCGCCTTTGAGGACGCCGATGAGGACGATGGACTTGCCGGCGTAGTCGGCGGTGATTTTTTCGCCGATCTCATGGGTGCGGTCGGCGATCTGTTGTTTGGTGAAAAGGATTTCCATTGCTGCGGCGGGAGGGAAGACGGGCGTCCTTGTCGGCATATGGGATAGCGTAGCGCGAGTGGGGGGCGGAGGGAAAGGTCGCTATACTTAATGGAGCGAGGATTATGTTTCCCTATATCGATATTGGCCCGGTGCATCTAGGTACGTTTGGGTTGTTGTTGTGGCTGGCGGCGGTGGCGGCGACGGTGGTGCTGCATAAGAATTTTGTGCGTTACGGCGTCGATGCGGATGCGTTGAGTGTGGTGGCGTTTGTGGTGATCGCTGGCGTGATCGGCGCTAAGACGTGGCATGAGTTGCAGGACGTTCACAATCTGAAGTTGGCAGTGCGGATGATGGGCGCGCCGGGGTGGAAGCATCCGTTCGATGTTGTGATGGAGTTTCTGCACTGGTTTCAGGCGGGGTTCGCGTGGTTTGGCGGGATGCTGGCCGGGATTGCGATGCTGATGTGGCAGGGGCGGCAGGCGAAGCCGGAGGGGTTGACGGGGTGGAGGGCTGCGGTGCGGATGCTGGATCTTGCGGCTCCGGCGGCGGCGATTGGATATGGCGTGGGGCGGATTGGATGCCTGACTTCGGGAGATGGAGACTACGGGATTAATACGACGCTGGCGTGGGGAGTGCATATGGCGAAGAATGCGCTGGTGCCGCCGACTCCTCCGGACGCGCTGGTGCAGCCTACGCCGGTGTATGAGTTTTTATTTGCGCTGGCGTTGGCGTGGCTGTTGTGGCGACTGGGGAGCAAGGCGCGGCCGATTGGCTGGCTGACCGGGGTGTATCTGGTGTTGAGCGGGTTGGGACGGTTTCTGGTCGAATTTGTGCGGATCAATCCGCGGCTCTACTGGGGGATGAGCAATGCGCAGGTGGCGGCGCTGGGGTCGATGGTGGTGGGGTTGGTGGTGATGGTGGTGACGCGAAAGGGGAGCGTTGTGGAGGCTCCGGTGGTGGAGGCGAGTTCGTAGATTGCTACGAGCTCACCTTTGGATGTGGTAGAGCATTTTCGGCGCTGGTCTAGATTGTTGCGCTCCGAAACGAAATGCGGGGGTTCTTCGCTGCGCTCAGAATGACAACTTTTGTTCCGCTACTATCACCAAATATTAAGATTTTGCCGACATCTCTTGGCTGAGGGTTTGCTGTGGGGCGGCGAAGAAGGTGGTGGAGATGAGGCCGCCTATGATCGCGCCGAGGATGGGCGCGATCCAGAAGAGCCAGAGTTGGCTCAGTGCCCAGCCGCCGACGAAGATTGCGGGGCCGGTGCTGCGAGCGGGGTTGACCGAGGTGTTGGTGACCGGGATGCTGATGAGGTGGATCAGGGTGAGGCAGAGGCCGATGGCGATAGGGGCGAAGCCTTTGGGGGCGCGTTCGTCGGTGGCGCCGAGGATGACGAGAAGGAAGAAGGCGGTGAGGAGCACCTCGATGAGGAAGCAGGCGAGGAGCGAGTAGTGCTCGGGGGAGTGGTCGGCGTAGCCGTTGGAGGCGAAACCGCCGGCGAGGGAGAAGGTGGAGTTGCCGCTGGCGATCAGGTAGAGAACTCCGGAGGCGCAGATAGCGCCGAGGACCTGGGCGACGATGTAGGCGGGCAGCTCGGAGATGGGGAAGCGTTTGGCGGTGACGAGGCCGATCGAGACGGCGGGGTTCAAATGGCAGCCGGAGACGTGGCCGATGGCGAAGGCCATGGTGAGGACCGTGAGTCCGAAGGCGAAGGCCACGCCGACGTAGCCGATGCCGAGGTGGACGCCGGCGGCGAGGACGGCGCTGCCGCAACCGCCGAAGACAAGCCAGAAGGTGCCGAAGAACTCGGCGGCTGCACGTTTGGAGAGATGCATCGTGTCACCTGCACTTTCTTGTGGTGTGATTTTTGTCTGCGAGAAGAGAACTGCTGATCGGGGCCGTGATATCCATGGAGCTTACTGCGACCGGCGAATGGAACATCCTGCACTCGACGCGCGAACGCTTTTGACGTAGCGGAATCGTAGCACGGTGAGGAGCGCTCTCGGGTGAAATCTGATCTTCGATCGAGAGGGTGACTAGTGTCCTGTCTCTAAAAGTCAGAACATAATCACGATGCATAGCATGATCGCTAAGCCAAACAAACAGCAGATCCCTCCACTCCGCTGCGCTCCGGTCGGGATGACAGGTTATGTCAATAACTTCAGAGACAGGACACTAGAAGCTTTTTATAGTTGCCTAAGATAGGCTTTTGCGGCGGCGAGTTCGGGGAAGAGGCGTTCTTCGGCCTGGAACTCGCGGGAGTGCACGCAGCGGCGGCCGGATTTGACGCGGACCGGATGTTTGAGGTGGAGCATCTCGTGGTAGAGGAGGTATTCGATCGCGCAGCGCGGTGTGTCGGGGCGGTCGAAGACGCGGGAGACGACGATGGTGTTGTGGGCGGCGTCGTAGTGGCCTAGCATGCGGCGGGCATGGTGGGCGCTCCAGGTGAGTGTGGGGCGGCCGAGCAGGCCGTGGAAGAAACGGGTGTTGAGGGATTCGAAGACTTCGTCGAGATGATAGTGGTGGCCGGCGGAGGTGGAGAGGCGTTTGCGGCCGCGGGTCTGACGGATGTGCTCGGCTTGTCTGGAGACGGCTTCGGAGGAGACGTGGCGGCGGTAGCGGTCGGCGTGGGTGCGGGCTATGGGCTTTTTGTAGAGCTTGGCGAGGAGGATGTGGGCGATGGCGTGATGGACGGTCTCGGGAGCGGGCTCGAGGAGGTCGGAGAGGCGGACGTTGAGACGGCCTTCGCGAAGGCGGATGGTGGTGTTGAGAGAGGTGAAGCGGCGGAAGCGGATGTCGAGCGCGGGGATGGGGGCTCGGGGGCGGAGTTCGCGGTACTCGTGTTCGAAGATGGCGACGAGGGATGTGGGTGCGGGAGATTTTTTCGCGCGGGGCTTTTTGGGTTTGGGCGGATGGAGGGTTGTTTCGGGGGGCTCGTTGAAGAGAGTGGGAGGTGGTGCGGGGGACGGCGAAAAGAGCTGCAGGAACTGACGCAGAGGTGAGGGGCCGGGATGCTTCGGTGTGGTCAGGGTCTTGGTCCTTGTTACGGCGTTGATGTCTTTATTAAACCAGACTCTTTTCTTTCGTTTTCATCAATTCTTATTTCTAAGGGCGGGGTTCAATCGCTGGTTCACTGTTTGGGGAATAGCTGGTTCGTGCGGTGACTTTGAGGTCTGGATAGGCTTTGAGGCGCAGTTCGATGGAGTGGAGGCCTGGGTTCTTCGGTCGAAATGACAATGTCTTTGATGAAGTTGAAGGACAACATGTAGCCAACAACAGCAAGGCAAGAGCAAGTGCATCGGCGTTGTGGCTGGTCAAAACACCTGCCACCCATCGCAAAGGCGCGATGGATGGGGCACCCGTCGATTTGCGTGGTGGATGAGGACGGGCAACGACAAGAGAGCAAATGCGGGGGACCTTCCTTCCCCTTCGACAAGCTCAGGTCAGAATGAGAAACCTTGCGTCCTGGAGGTCAGCGGGGGACTTCGCGCGCGGGTATGTTCTCGGGTTCCTTGGCGGGAGGATGAGCGGCGTAGCTGGCTTGCTCATCTTCGACGAGGTGAGTGGCTTCTTCGCGGATGTCGCGGATGGCCTCGAGGGCTAGCTTGCGGGAGAGGTCGTATGCGGCGTCTTCGGGCGGCTGTTTAATGTTGGAGGCCCAGCGCTCGGTGGCGTCGATGAGCTTGGGCAGGACCTTGCGGAGGTCGCGGTGATGGGGGCCGTAGTCGTCCAGATTGTCGTTGAGCTCGTCGGCGATGTCGGTGAATTGCTCGAGGAGGACGTGGGTGTCCTGTTCGCGGCCCGGTTTGCGTGGATGGGCGAAGAGATCCTGGATCTTCTTGTTGCGGGCGTCGAGCAGCTTGATGAAGACGAGGATGCGATCGCTGGGATAGTAGGCGGAGTCGCGGAGCTGCTCGATCTCGCCTTCAGACATAGCACTGTCGCCGCGTTGTTGAGCGTGAACGGGCAGAGTGAGAGCGAGGAGAACGAAAGCGAGCGGGAGCCGACGGAGCATTGATTCCTAGTGTTTGAGGACTTCGGCGAGGAGTTCGGAGTGAACCTGATCGAGCTGTTTGAGCGTGACCTTGAGGGTGGCTTGATCTTCGCTGGAGGCTCTGTGGAGATACTCGCCGAGGCGATAGGTGGTGTGGTGGAGGAGCATCTCGGCGTTCTTGAGTCGTTTGCTGTTGCTGGCGAGATCCATGTGAATCAGCTGCGCGTAGTGGTTGACTTTCTTAAGGGTGTCACTGGCCTTGTCGACGTCGCCGTCGAGCATCTGTCTTCCGGCAATTTCGGTCATGGTGTGGACGAGCTCGGTGTAGAGGAAGCACTGGTCGCGGGGGCCGGCCTGCTGGGCTCGGAGTTCGAGCTGGGCCAGGGCCTGGGCGTCAGGGAGATTGTTGTCCACGGAGGAGGGGTGCGCGAGCGCACAGGGGGCGAAAGTGAAGGACAGAGGAAGAAGGACTGCAGCGAAACGAAGAGTAAATTTCATAACGCACCTCGGAGGGAGCGCTTACTGCTTTATGTGTTCGAGGGTGATGAGGCGGTGGCGGGCCTCCCACTCCTCGTCCGGAAACTGGCCGTTTGCCACGGAGAGGAACTGTTTGTACAGGTCGGTCGCCTGTTTCGTGTGGTGCAATTTATCGTGTGCTGTTGCCTCCAGGAACAACGAGCTCGGTGAATTGGCCAATACTGTAGCACGTAACGCTAATGCTTGCAAGGTGACTAAGGGGTCATTGTTGGCGGAGGCGGCGAAGGCGAGGTGGCTGGCGGCGTTGCCGAGGTCGTCTTTGGAGGGAAAAGCGGCGGGGTCGGCGATGGCGCGCTTGAGGAGGGCTTCGGCTTCGGCGTAGTTCTTGAGGTGAATGAGGGTATCGGCGTCGTCGTCGAGGAGGGTGGGGTCTGGGGAATCCTTGGGGGAGCCGGCGACGAGGGCGGCATATAAGGCGGCGGCCTGGTCGTATTGCTGGTTGCGGGCGTAGAGGCGGGCGAGGAGGCGGGTGAGGGCGGTGTCGTCGGGGTGGGCGGTGTGGAGCTTTTGAACGATGGGGAGGGCCTGATCGGTTTTGCCCTGCTTGTCGTAGAGGCTGGCTAGTTGGGCGTTGAGGGTGGGGTTGTCGGGGTCTTTGGCGAGGGCGGCGGTGAGGAGGGTTTCGGCCTGGTCGGGTTTTTGCTGGTGCAGGAGGAGATGCGTGAGGGCGGCGGTGGCGTCGTGGTTTTGCGGGTCGGCGGCGAGGAGGCGGCGGTAGGCGGCCTCGGCGGCGGTGGTGTCGCCGGAGGCTTCGGCTAGTTCTCCGGAGAGGAGGATGTCGTCGGGGGTTTCGGGGGAGAGCTTGAGGGCCTGGAGGAGCTCGTCGCTGGCGGCGGCGGGGTTGGCGGTCTGGTCGATGCGGGCGAGGGCGCGGAAGGCGCGGGCCTTAAGGGCGGGGCTGTCGGTGGTGAGGGTGGTGGCCTGGAGGAGTTCTGCGTGGGCCTGGGTGAGCTTGCCGCTGCGGGCGAGGAGGAGGCCGAGAGCGAGGTGAGGGTCGAAGTATTTGGGGTCGGCGGTGATGGCGCGGCGGTAGGTGGCTTCGGCGGTGGCGGTTTGGGCTGGGGTTTCGGCGAGCGCGTCCTGGGTGGAGGCGAGGTCGTAGAGGAGATGGGGGTCGTTGGGGGATTTTTCGGTGAGGGTGGTGAGGAGTTTCAGGGCGGTGGGGTAGTCGTGTTTGTCGAGGGCTTCGTTGGCCTGGGTTGGGAGGGGGTCTTGTTTTTGGGTTTGGAGCTGGGTGGCGTCGGTGGTGCCGGGGGGAAGCTGGGCCTGACTCGGATTAGCCGCTAAGAGGAGGGCCGCTACGAAGAGAATGCAGTGACCTGATCTGAACGTGGCGGTCTTTGGAGGACGGCATACCCCAGGGGCTAAAGCCCCCTTTTTCCTTGGCAGCAGAGAGACCCAAGGCTGAAGCCTTGGGGTACCTAGAAGCGAAGGCTGAAGGCTTGGGGTGCCTGGAAGCGAGGGGTGAAGGCTTGGCCGGTCTTGAAGTTGGTGTGTGGTCTTCGGCATCTTGGTACTCCCCCTCCTATTTTAAAGTGTGCAAAGTATTCAAACAAATATGTTTAAGTCCGGACTTCAGGTGAAGCATTAAGTGAGGAAGCCCGGCCTGGAATGGCCGGGCTTCAATCACTTTTCCTGATTAAAGGATAACAGGCGCGTCAATGGTTGGACTGTGGAAAGGCGAGGAGGTTAGAGGGATCATTTTCCTTCGATCTCCTGCAGAAGCTGGTCGCCGCGCGTGATGGTGACGAGGTAGACCAGCTTGCCCTCCTTGTCGAAGGTGAACAACTCCGCCTGGGGGTAACCGCACCGTTGTCGAAATGCTGAAGTTGGATAATCGGAGACCATGGAATTCGATCTCATACCGCTTGGTGCTTCGCTTCTCTTTGGAGGCGCAATATCGATCGCTGCGCTTAGTGGAGGATCAAGGTTGCTCGACTATCCGTCGCCGCGTGTTGTCCGTGCCATGGTTCGCCCGCCTGTTGTAGAGGATGCGCATCTGGATGCTGCGGAACGGCAGCGTGTGGTCGATGGGGTGATTAGGAATTTGATAGAGCACTATGTTGATAAGGATGTTGCGCAGAAGATGGCGGATGCGCTATTGGCGCATGAGAAGAATGGCGATGACAACGCAATCGTGGAGGGTGGGGCATTTGCTGGTCTGCTGATTAAGCAGATGAGGGATGTTAGCCATGACATGCATCTGGAGGTGGTGTACAGCAGGGATAGGCTGCCGGACCATCCGGGGACGCCGACTGCGGAGAGCGTGGCGAGTTATCGGAGGGCGTTGGAGCGGGAGAACTGCACGTTTGAGACGGTCAAGATACTGCCGCACAATATCGGCTATCTGAAGCTCAATTCGTTTCCCGACGTTTCGATCTGCCGATCGACGGCTGTGTCTGCGATGGCTTCTTTGAATGGCGCAGACGCGGTGATCTTTGATCTGCGGGAGAACAGGGGTGGTTCTCCGGAGATGGTGATGTTGATCGCGGCTTATCTCTTCGATCATCCGGAGTACATGTACTCCCCGAGGGAGAGTCCGACGGAGCGGTCGTGGACGCGGTCTCCTGTTTCAGGGAACAGGTTGGCGGACAAGCCGGTGTATGTGCTGACTTCAGGGACGACATGGTCCGGTGCGGAACAGTTCAGCTATGACTTGAAGATGCTGAAGCGAGCTACGCTTGTGGGTGAGAAGACGCGGGGTGGTGCGCACGCTGGAGTGTTCTATCGGATTGATGATCACTTTGGGATTGGTGTTCCAGAGGTGAGGGCGGTTAATCCGTTTTCAAAGACTGACTGGGAGGGTGTCGGGGTTGAGCCGGATGTGAAGGTCAAGGCAGCGAATGCTTTGAGCACGGCGGAGAGATTGGCTGAGGGTCGGGTGGGAAAGAGGTAACGCAGTGGCTTTCTGTGTTGTGCGGCTTTGCAGGCTGCGGAAAGCGGCCTAATGTCTGGTTTCTTAAAATTGGCCACGCGTAGCAGAGTGCAGATCCCCACAAACAGCAGATCCCTCCATTCCGCTGCGCTCCAGTCGGGATGACAAATCATATAAATAACTTCAGAGACACGACACAAGGAAAAGAATGCCGGGCTAAAGCCCCGCGCTTCCTCGCAAAATGCAAAACACTTGCTTTTTCCGCAGTGTCTTTTAGTGGGTTATTTTTAGTGGGTCATCGCGTAGACGACGTAGTTGACGCCTATGCGGATGCCGAGGTCGGAGAAGCGGAGGGGGTAGCTGGGCCTGTTGAGCCACTCCCAGGAGTCGCCGATGTCGGAGTTCTGGGAGATCGCGACCATGATGTGGCCCTTGTCGTCGTAGATGCCTCGCCAGCGGGCGACGCGGCCGTCCTTTTTGTAGCCGGTGCTGAGGTGTTCGGCGCCGGGGATCTGGTAGCGATCCGAGAGATCGAAGACGGTGTGGAAGATGGGGTCGTCGTTGGGGATGTCGACGATGGGACGGTCGGGGAAGACCATCTTCATGGTCTTTTCGAAGTAGGCCTGCTCTTCGGATCCGTGGAAGTCGTCGGCCATAAAGAAGCCGCCGCGGAGGAGATAGTCGCGTAGTTTTTTTGCCTGAGGTTCGGTGAGGCCCCACTCGCCTACCTGAACGGCGTAGAGCCAGGGCCAGTTGTAGACTTCGTCGCCGTCGTCGAGGTTGACGGGCTGCTCGACGGAGCGGGCGTCGACGCGAGTGAGACGGCCGACGGCTGCGGAGAGTGCGCGGTCGGCGGCGGGGTAGTCCTGGGTCCAGAGGGAGAGGCCCTTCCGCCAGTCGCCCTGGAAGCGAGGATAGTATCCGTCGAGGGGGCCGGGAGGATACATGAGCCGCGCGAAGGTCCACTCGGCGGACCTTTGCCAGTCGGGTGGGAGCGGCATGGTCTCGTATCCTTCGACGGAAGGGTATACGCGGAAAGGGCGCTGCGCGTACAGCACGCCGAACATGATTCCTGCGAAGGCAAGCGCGCAGCCTGATCGCCATAAGGATTTCATGGCACTCCTCTCTACGGTCTCCTCTACGTTCTCCTCGAATGTAATTCGCGGCGCCTTGCGCATCAGTCTGTGCTATGCGGTGACCTGAAGCTCCGGCTCAGCTTTAGACGTCGGCAGATGCAGGACGGGAGCCAGCCAATGGCCGGTGTGGCTTGCGGGGTTGGCGGCGATCTCTTCGGGCGTGCCCGTTGCGACGATCTGTCCGCCGCCGTTGCCACCTTCGGGACCCATGTCGATGACCCAATCGGCGGATTTGATGACGTCGAGATTGTGTTCGATGACGAGGAGGGAGCCTCCGCCTTCGATGAGCTTACGGAAGGCGGCGAGGAGTTTGGCTACGTCGTCGAAGTGGAGGCCGGTGGTGGGCTCGTCGAGGATGTAGAGGGTTCGGCTGCGGGCTTTCGCGGCTGTGTCGTTGGTGGAGCGTGTGGTGATGGAGCGGGCGGTGGCGAGGTGCGAGGCGAGTTTGACGCGCTGGGCTTCGCCGCCGGAGAGTGTGGTGGCGGATTGGCCTAGACGGACGTAGCCGAGGCCGACCTCGTCGAGGACGTAGAGCTTGTCGACGATTTTGGGGTGGCCGGCGAAGTAGACCAGGGCTTCTTTGACGGTCATGTTGAGGACGTCGTAGATGCTCTTGCCTTTGTACTTGATGTCGAGGATGGCGGATTTGTAACGTGTTCCATTACATTCTTCGCATGGGAGCTCGATGTCGGCGAGGAACTGCATCTCGACGGTGACGGTGCCGTCGCCTTCGCAGACGTCGCAGCGGCCGCCGGGGACGTTGAAGGAGAAGTGGCCGGGGCCGAAGCCGCGGCGCTTGGCGTCGGGTTGCGCGGCGAAGAGGGCGCGGATGTCGTCGAAGGCTTTGATGTAGGTGACGGGGTTGGAGCGCGGGGTGCGGCCGATGGGGGACTGGTCGACGAGGATGACGTCGTTGAGGTGGTGGGTGCCGGTGAGTTCGCGGAAGAGATGGGCGGGGTCGCTGCCTTCGGTTTGGCCGAGAGCCTGCATCAAGGCTCGGTAGAGGACTTGGTGGACTAGCGTGGATTTGCCGGAGCCGCTGACTCCGGTGACGCAGCAGAGGAGGCCGAGGGGGATGTCGATGTCGACGCCGCGGAGGTTGTGGATGCGGGCGCCGGTGAGCTTGAGGTGTTCGCGGCCGGGTTCGCGGCGGTACTTGGGGATGGGGATGGTGAGGCGGCCGGAGAGGTATTTGCCAGTGATGGAGTTGGGGTTGGCTGTGACTTCTTTGACGGTTCCGGAGGCGAGGAGTTGGCCGCCTAGTTCGCCGGCTCCGGGGCCGAGGTCGAGGAGATGGTCGGCGGCGCGGATGACGTCGGGGTCGTGCTCGACTACGAGGATGGTGTTGCCGAGGTCGCGGAGGTCCTTCATGATGCGGATGAGCTTGGCGGTGTCGCGGGTGTGGAGGCCGATGCTGGGTTCGTCGAGGACGTAGAGGGCTCCGACGAGACGTGAACCTAGCGATGTCGCGAGTTGAATGCGCTGGGATTCGCCGCCGGAGAGGGTAGAGCTGAGGCGGTCGAGGGTGAGGTAGTCGAGGCCTACCTGGTGGAGGAAGTGGATGCGCTGGCGGACCTCTTCGAGGATCTTTCCGGCGATCTCTAATTGTGCCG
>Ga0137391_10004053_pt1 | contig 11178 bp, 10 predicted proteins | sample 15con2h24BmetaG_FD_101399 | JGI IMG/M metagenome (GOLD analysis project Ga0137391, IMG submission 101399) | Vadose zone soil microbial communities from Angelo Coast Range Reserve, California, USA - 15con2h2.4B metaG | ecosystem: Environmental > Terrestrial > Soil > Vadose zone > Saprolite...
AAAGCATTCCAACGGAGAACGTAAATGGCGGTTGTCGCCGGCGTTGATTTTGGGACCTTAAGCGTTCGCGTTTCCATCGTTGACAGCGAGCGCGGCCTGCTGGCTTCCGCCATCGCGGAATATCCCCTCCACCGCAAACGCGAAGATCCCGAATACGCCACCCAGTCGCACGAAGATCACATGCGCGCCCTGGTGGCTGCTACTCGCGAAGTCGTTCGAAAGTCAGGCATCCCCGCCGATCAGATTCTCGCCCTCGCGCTTGACACCACCGGCTCCTCCGTCGTTCCCGTTGGCAAGAATCTCCAGCCGCTGGACGACTATTATTTGTGGTGCGATCACCGCGCCAAAGCCGAAGCCGCGGAAATCACCGCAGCCGCGCAGCGCGAGAAGCTCGCAGCCATCGACTGGTGCGGCGGCGTCTATTCTTCGGAGTGGGGTTTTTCGAAACTACTCCATTGGCTTCGTCACAACCCTTCGAAGCGCTCTGAGTTCGTTTCTGCGTTCGAACACTGCGACATGGTCGCCGCAACTCTCTGTGGCATCACCGACGCAAAACGGGTGAAGCGCAGCGTCTGTGCCATGGGCCACAAGTGGCTGTGGAACGCCTCGCTCGGCGGTCTGCCACCTGAGGATTTCCTCGTCAAGGTGGATCCACTTCTGGCAGGAGTGCGCGAAAAAATCGACGGTGAATTCGCGACCTCGGAGCAGCTCGCCGGCCGGCTCTCGCCCCATTGGGCGCAACAACTTGGACTGAAGGCCGGCATCCCCATTCCTGTCGGCGCGTTCGACGCCCATTGGGATGCCATCGGCGCCGGTTGCCGCAGCGAAGACATCGTCAACGTCGTTGGAACTTCGACATGCATCATCGGGATCACTCCATCCGTACGTTTGGTTCCCGGCGTATGTGGCGTAGTCCAGGGCAGCGTGCACCCCCAGCGAACAGGCATTGAAGCCGGCCTCTCCGCCGTCGGCGATATTTTTCAAGCCATCGCCACCCGCGCCGCAACCGATGTGCCTACTCTATGCCTCGGACTCGAGAACTATCGCCCCGGGCAAACCGGCCTGCTCCGCATCACCTGGGACAATGGCGATCGCACCGTACTCGTAAACCCAAACTTGCGCGGCATTACTTTCGGCTGGAATCTGCAAACCACCGCGCAGGACGAATTGTTCGCCGCCATCGAAGGCACGGCCTTGCATACGCGAGTGATCCTGGATCGTATGGAAGAGCACGGCGTCATCGTCCGCCGCGTGATCAACGCCGGAGGCATTCCCCAAAAAAACGACGTCCTGAATCAAATCTATGCAAATGTGCTGGGGAGGCCCGTGCTTGTTCCCGCGGGTAACGTTGTCAGCCTCGGTTCGGCGATTTTTGCGTTTCTCGCCGCTGGCGTTTTCAAGACCATTGAGGAAGCGCAAGACAAGATCTGTCCTCAATACAAAGTGTTTCAACCCCAGATTCCCGCGAAAGGCGTATACGACAAGCTCTACGCGTTCTACAGCAAAATCTATTTTGCCTTCGGTCGCCCGCAAACCGTGGAATTCGGGAATCTGCTCCCTGGCTTGATTCAATTGTCGGAATCGGCGCATGCTGATACAACGCGCTAAACTATATGTTGCTGGATCAGCAAGTCCTCTCTCCTTCTCCATGCTGCTGATTTGGCGTTCCTCGGACCACGGAGGCAATGGATGACTACGTTGCGTTTCCTGGTCTCGCTGATAACCAAGGACAACGATTATCAGATGGAACAAGCCGCAGCCGCGAAGGCCGCCGCTGCGGAACTCGGCGTCGAGGCGCAGATTGTTTATGCCGACAACGACGCAATCACGCAAAGTACCCAGGTGCTCAAGGCCATCCAGACGGAACCTTCCCTTCGCCCAAGCGGCATTATTATTGAACCTCTCGGCGCCACTACTTTCCCTCAAGTAGCCGGGGCCGCCGCCAGCGCCGGCATCGGCTGGGCTGTCCTCACCCGGGAAGCTGAATACACTGCCGAGCTTCGCAAGACCACTCGCTCTCCGGTTTTTTCCGTAGGCGCCGATCAGGTGGAAGTTGGCCGGATCCAGGCCCGGCAGGTCGCCGCTCTCCTTCCCCGGGGCGGCACCGTGCTCCTCATTCAAGGACCTTCTGTAAGTTCGGTCTCCCGCGATCGTTACACTGGACTCCAGGAATTGCTCGCGCCTAACGTGCATGTCACCAGCTTGCGAGGCCGTTGGACCGAAGAAAGCGCGTATCAGAGCGTGTGCTCGTGGCTCCGTTTGATGGCCGCCCAAAGGTTGCGGATTGATCTGATTGTCGCGCAGAACGATGCCATGGGCATAGGCGCGCGGAAAGCCATCCAGGAAACCATCGCCGATCGGGACCGCGATCAGTGGCTCGGCATTCCCATCACCGGTTGTGATGGTGTGCCAAGAACGGGCCAAACGTGGGTTCGCACCGGGCAATTGACAGCAACCGTCATTACGCCGCCCAGCGCCGGACAAGCCCTGATCCTAATGACCCAAGCGCTGCGCTCCGGGACCTCCGTTCCCGCGCATTCGTTCACCACTCCAGCGCCATTCCCGGCAATTGAAGAACTCGCTCCACGGCGTCCGGCGAATGAATAATTCTTCGAGCGAAACAGCGCGTCAACAAGTAAAATTGCGGGCGCTAGAGCATGCCGCAATCGAAATGATGTAGAGACGAGGGATCCGAATGAAACGATGGATGACTTTAACAATTCTCACGGGAGCGTTGCTTATGACCATTCTTTCCCCGGCTGGCGCAAAATCTCAGCCCGGTTCCAGCACGAAGAAGTCCTTCGGGAAAACTCCGGACGGCCAGCCCGTCGATCTTTATGTGCTCACGAATAAAAGCGGGGCGGAAGTTTCCATCACTAACTATGGCGGAGCGGTCGTCTCTCTCAAGGTGCCGGACCGCAACGGCAAACTGGCGGATGTCGTCCTCGGTTACGATAGCGTCGACGGCTACGTCAATGACAAGAGCTATTTTGGCGCGCTCGTTGGCCGCTACGGAAACCGCATCGGGCATGCGCAATTCGTGCTCGACGGCAAGACGTATACGCTCGCGAAAAACAACGGTGAAAACAGCCTGCACGGCGGCATCAAGGGCTTCAACAAAGCATTGTGGAAGGCCAAAATTCTTTCCAAGAAAGGCGGCCAGTCACTTGAGCTCTCCTACCTCAGCAAGGATGGCGAGGAAGGGTTCCCCGGAAATTTGAAAGTCATCGTCACCTACACATGGGATGCAAACGCGTTGATGATCGAATACTCCGCGACCACCGACAAGAAAACCGTCGTCAATCTCACCAACCACTCTTACTTCAATCTTGCCGGGCAGGGCTCCGGCGACATTCTTGGCCACCTGCTCACGATTCAGGCCGACCAGTTCACTCCCGTCGACTCCGGCTTGATTCCCACTGGAGAACTTCGTGACGTGATGGACACGCCGTTCGACTTTCGCAAACCGACGGCCATCGGCGCGCGCATCGATCAGGACGACGAGCAGTTGAAACTTGGCAGCGGCTACGACCACAACTTTGTCTTGCGGATGCCGATGGATCATGGAGAATATCTCGCCGCCCGCGTCCTCGAGCCCGCCACTGGCCGGGTCCTCGAAGTTTGGACTACCGAGCCCGGCGTGCAGTTTTACACCGGGAATTTTCTCGATGGGAAAACGGCGGGCAAGGGCGGCGCTACCTATCCGAAGCGCTCCGCGTTTTGCCTGGAAACCCAGCATTTTCCCGATTCCCCGAATCAACCGAAATTCCCGCCGGTCTTCTTGAATCCCGGCGAGGTCTACCACACCACCACCATGTATAAGCTTTCCGTCGAAAAGTGAAGGCAGGCGCCCGGCTACGGATGCCTCAACCGCGGGAGGGGGATGCGCTAGTTCGGTCAGCAGGGCTCGGGGGACGGGAGGGAGTGCAAATCCTGTTCAACAATGCTACCAGGTGGGGACAGTCCTGATCTGTTATGGCGGTGAACTTCAAGCCCAGGCCGCCGCCGGGAATCACGTGCCGCACGACCGCTTCGGCCCTGACTTGTCCTTCCGGAATAAGAAAATCAAGCCTGGCCTTCGCGCCCAGGGGCCGGGGAATTGGCGTAGAGAGGAACAATCCCCCCACGCTCAGATCGCAGACGCGAGAAACGTCTTCGATTCCCAGACAGCGCCAGCAGACCCACACTGCCTCGGCGGTTTCCACCCGAGAAATCAATCTCCTCGAATAAAGTGGTGCTGCACGTGAGGCTGACACACGTCACCTTGCGCCTGCGGAATAGAGCGCGTGGGGGAGCAACCACGCCACTCAAGGCTGTCGCGGACCATAATAGGGCGGCTGAGAACAAGCAATCCGGCGAATACCTTAAAGCGCGCCGCAGGATTTACCTGAGTGTGGGCCGGGCTCCTCTTCGAGCGGACTTCTTAATTTTCTATCGGATGAAGCTGGCGGCGGAGACGTTTCTAGTTAACAATTGATTGTCATGAGCGGATTTGCCGGATTGCGAGTGCTGGCGCTGGAAAGCCGGCGCGGTCCAGAGCTTGCGAAATTGATTTCCAGTTACGGGGGCGAACCCGTCGTTGCGCCCGCGATGCGCGAAGTGCCGCTGGAATCGAACAAAGAAGCGCTGGCCTTTGCGGCGGCTCTGCTCGCGGGCGAATTCGACATGGTTATTTTTTTGACGGGCGTAGGCGCGAGGGCGCTGCTGAGCGTTGTTGAGACGGCGTACAAGCGCGAAGATTACATTGCCGCCCTGCAAGGCGTGAACGTGGTTGCGCGCGGGCCGAAGCCCATCGCGGTTCTGCGTGAGCTTGGAGTGACTCCGGCCGTCACGGTTCCTGAACCAAACACGTGGCGCGAACTTCTGCTGGCACTCGATGAAGCGGGCGCTTCCCGAGAGGAGTTGCGCTTGCGCGGAGCGCGCGTTGCCGTCCAGGAATATGGGGTATCCAATCCTGAATTGCTGAGCGGGCTGCGAGAACGTGGAGCAGCGGTCAGACCTGTGCCCGTTTACCAATGGGCGATGCCGGACGATCGTGCTCCTCTACAGGCGGCTGTCAAGGCACTGGCCAACGAGGAGATTGATACGGTGCTCTTCACCACCAGCGTGCAGGTAGCGCACCTCTTCCAGATGGCGGCGGAGATGAAACTGGAAGATCCGATGCGGCTTGGCCTCAGCCGGACGATTGTGGCTTCGATCGGGCCGACGACATCCGAAGAACTGCAAAGACGGGGGATTCGGGCTGACCTCGAGCCGGCCCATCCGAAGATGGGCTTCCTGGTGAAGGAAGCTGCCGAGCAATCCGCGGAACTGCTTCGCCGAAAGCGGGAGGGATTTGGGTCCGCCGGTTGAGACAAACTAATTTTACGAAGATTCGCGCGAACCGGTCAGCGAGACTTTGCGCCTGCTATCGCTCCCATAGCCGACTCCGCGCCTGGAACCACTTCGAAATCGACACCGGCCTGAGCGAGTACTTCTGCCGTCTCTTCTACAGCGTGGACAGATTGAAACTGGTCGTTCGCTCCGAGCCACACGACCTGATGTCCGTCCCGAGCCGCGGAGATAAGCAGGGAATGAATTTTTTCTTGGAGCGCGGCCGCCTGTAACCCGAATTTATGAACGTTGCGAACCTGCGTCGAAGCGGGGATCAAGTCGAGAATTTGAGAAGAGACCAAGTCGTCGTGGAGAACGACCTCGGCTGCGCGAAGTATTCGGACGGCTTTGACGGTCAGCAGGTCTGGATCACCCGGACCCGCCCCCATGAGATAGACCTTGCCCTTCATGACCAGTGCCTGCATTGGATGCATCCCGCCGCTGGCCCGAGCCAGCGGCTCTTCTTGCAGCAGCAGCCCGAAAGAAATTGGCAGCCGCTAATACTGCACTAAGACACTAGCACTCTCGCGAAGCGCGGAAGGTGCGAAAGAATAAATTCATTGAATCAGCATTTCTGATAGTTGGCGGTGGGAATGCCTGGATTGCCAAAGGAGAATGGTCAGCCAGAGGGTTTCGATGGGCGACGATTCCGGAGGAATGCTTCGAAGGCTTCCTCGCTGGCGTTCTCGTGGAGCAGGCGTTTGCGTTCTTCAGGATCCAGGCTGGCGGAGCGCAGCTTGTCGCGAGCTTCGCCCAATTGCGCGAGCCATTCTTCGTATTCCGGGCCGAACTGACCTTCGAGTTGCTTTCTGAGGCGCTGGGCGAGAGCCGGGCTCTGTCCCGCGGTCGAGATGGCGATCTGCAGGTGGCCACGCTGCACGATAGAGGGATAGTAGAAATCACATAAATGTGGGACATCGACGATGTTGCAGAGGACGCCCCGCTGGGTTGCTTCTTCAAAGATGCGCTCGTGAAGTTCAGTGGAGGATGTAGCCGCGATGATCAAAAACATGTCTTCCAGATCGCCCGGTTGGAAAGGGCGCTGAAGCCACTTGATACGGTTCGATTGCGCCCAGGCGCGCACTTGTGGGGTCGCTTGGGGCGCCACCACGCGTACGCGCCCGCCGGCCTCCAGGAGGCTGGCGATTTTAGATTCGGCGATCGTTCCCGCTCCGACCACGAGGCACCGCCGGGCCGAGAGCTTGAGGAACACGGGGAAGAGCTTTGTAGGTTTCATGTTTTCAGGCGGCGCGCTCCTTGCTGAAGCTTGGACAGCAAGTCTAATGTAAATCTGACCTGCAATCGCACTCCGGGTCAAGCCGAGAGCGCGGGGAATTTGGAATCACGAGAGACGATCGGGAGTAAGGAGAGCGGTCATTTCAAGGACGCGGTGATAGTAATCGCGCTGGGTGAGTTGCGAGGCCGCGGCATCGTCGATGATGAAAGTCACGTCGGGATGGAGTTGAAGGGCGGAAGCGGAAACCGCGGAGGTGATGGGGCCTTCGATGGCCTTCGCAACGGCGGCAGACTTGGCCTCGCCCGTGGCGAGCAAAAGAATTTTTCGCGCTTCCAGGATCGTGCCGATACCCATGGTGATGGCGCAGCGCGGGCTCTCCTCATCATGCGCAAAGAATTTTGAATTGTCGTCCATCGTTTCCCGGCTCAAAACCTTCAGGCGCGTGCGAGAGCCGATGCTGGAAGTCGGTTCATTGAAGCCGATGTGGCCGTTGCGGCCGATGCCCAGAAGCTGAAGGTCAATGCCTCCGGTTTTTCGGACGGCCTCTTCATAGGAGGCGCAGTACTGATCGTAGTTGCCGCGGATGGTTCCGTCCGGAATGTGGATGTTGCGAGGATCCACGTTGATGTGAGCGAAGAGATTTTCGCGCATGAAATAGTGAAAGCTCTGCGGATGCGCGGCGGAAAGGCCGAGATACTCATCAAGATTAAAGGTTACGACACGCGAGAAATCCAGGGAGCCTTGTTTGTGCAGGCGCACGAGCTGTTCGTACACGCCGACCATGGTGCTGCCGGTAGCCAATCCAAGCGTCAATGAAGGCTTCTTGCGCACCGCACTAGCGATGAGTTGGGCGGCCTGACGGCTGATATCTTCGTCGTCGCGTTTCAGGATAACCAGCATGCGGCGTCCTCTCTGAATTGCGTTTTACCTATTACCTGAAACAAATATGAGCCAGCGAAAGAAATTCGTCAGCCTTACCGGAACCGGCGAATGACGAGATTGTGCCGGTCCGAACGATAGAAACCCAGCACATACATGATCGGCCGGCCTTTGGTGGAATAGATAACCTGGCGAATGCGCAGCAGGGGATCGCGGCGGGGAATGGAGAGAATCTCGGCGATTCTCGGGTCGGCCGCAGTCGCGTCAACCTCCTCATCGGCGTAGCCGAGTTCAACCTTGTAATCGCGTTCGAGAATTCCGAAAAGAGATTCCCGGCCGATGGGAGCGTCCAGAAGCCCCGAGAATTCAGCGGCGTTGAGGTAGCAGGTCTCCAACGCAAAAGGTTCACCCGCGGCATGACGCAAGCGCTCGAGTTTGATGATGTGGCTGGTGGGGGGAAGGGAGAGCCGGGCAGCGGCCTCGTTTTCATTGTCGAGCACTTTGGCAAAGAGCACCTTGGAGCCTGCGACGAGGCTGCGGCAGGACATCTGCTCGGTATAGCTCATCAATTTATTGAAGTGAATTTTTGGGGCGGCGACAAAGGTCCCGATGCCGCGGCGGCGCTCGACGATTCCTTCGCGTTCAAGCGAGGCAAGGGCATGGCGCGCGGTCATGAGGCTGACCTGATGAATTTTGGCGAGGTCGCGCTCCGAGGCAACGGCATCCCCGGGATGCAATTGTCCGCCATCGATGCGCTTGCGGATGGCGCTCTGAATTCTCTGGTAGGCGGGCAGGCCGTTGCGGTTCTTCGCTGGCATTCTCTCTCCCGAATGGGTCCGCGACTTCTTTGCGGGGGCCTTGGTGGAAGCCGGATTCATAACAAGAACCATATTCTATTCTGAATCTACGTCAAGACCTGAAAGAGCCGAGAGTTCGTCCCCGGGCTCCCAGTGTTATAGAGCGGAATCCTTGTGGTGCTATAGTGCCCCATTTCAAATATCTTTATAAGACATGGATTAGCGCTTGACAGTGGAAAAGTGGTGCTATATAGCTATGTGGAATTCGGCCCTATAGCTGGCCAGAGGCGCTGGATGCACGCCGCGTGTCTTCCGGGGCGGGTTACTTGGATGCAAGATCGAGCTTCTTCCGAGGCAAACTCGCTGCCTGAAGGAGGATCAAGAAATGAAAAAGCCCGGCAGAGGACTAAACACGGGGATCAACAACAAATGGCTGGAAGCAATGCGGGCCATGAGTTACCAGACCATTGCCGGCGAACTGGCCGGCGAAATGATGGGTTTCATGCGGTCAAGCGAACCCCGCAAGTGTAGTCCTCCATTCAATATGGTCATCATCGACAACCGGGGCACCGTGGTATTCGAATGTAATGTGAGCAAGGACGGAAAGATTCGGTCTTTCGGATTGGCGCGAAGAGTGCGGCACTCTCATTTCCCGGCGACTGCATTGCTTACGAGCCGTTCGCAAGTCACGCGCACATTCCTCATCGAGTACGCCGCGTCCAGTAACGGCAGCAATTGATCGTCGTTGAGTTCAAGATTAGTCGCGCTGATAAGAGCACGCTCGCCCCTGAGCTTCGCGTTTCGTTTGTCGGGTAAAGGACTTCCAGGGTGGCGTAAGCCGTTGAGAAACTTGATTTTCTTGGGGAAAGGTAGGTAATTACGTCGGCCACGCACCGAGGGCGTGAAACCGATGGTTTGTCCAACTTGTAGCCACACCTCAGGACTTCAGAAACGCAGCAAGTTCATTGTTGAAATGATCTTGATCTTCGATGTTGGAGAGGTGCGCGGCGTTAAGCTCAACATATTGCGCGCCGGGAATCTGTTGAGCGAGAAAGCGTCCGTCGGCAGGTGGCGTGGCCGGATCATGCGCTCCGGAAATCACCAGAGTTGGAATGCGAATCCCGCCTAGTTGTTCGCGGAAATCGAAATCGCGAACGGCGGCGCAACACGCCGCATAGCCCTCCGGATTTGCGTTCTCGATCATTTTCTGCGTGTTCGAAATTGTTTCGGGCGCCTTCTCGCGGAAAGCTGGCGAAAACCATCGCTCGACAACCGCCGAAGCAACCGATTTCATGCCGCTCTTCCGAACCGCCTCGATACGGGCATTCCAAGCTTCTGCGGTTCCGATTCTTGCGCCCGTGTTGCAGAGCACGAGCTTATTCAAGCGTTCAGGCGCGTTGACTCCCAGCCACATGCCAATCATTCCGCCCATGGAGAGGCCGCAGAAATGAACGCGGTCCAAATCCATTGCATCAAGCAATGCAATGACGTCTTTCGCGAGTAGCTCGATGGAGTACGGGCCTGGGGCGGCGGAGGACTGGCCGTGACCTCTCGTATCATAACGCAGGACGCGGAACTTCTTTCGAAGTTCAGGAATTTGCGTGTCCCACATGGAATAGTTGGCGCCAAGCGAGTTCGAGAACACCAGCACGGGTGATCCGCCCTGACCTTCCAACGCGTAGTGAATGCGGGCTTCTCCAGATTTAAGGATGGGCATCGAGATTATTCCTTTTCCCAGGAATTTTGCCCCGGCAGGCGATGTTAGACGCGTTCCAGAATCAGGGCAATTCCTTGGCCGACGCCGATGCACATGGTGCAGAGCGCATATTTGCCGTTTGTACGCGAGAGCTGGTAGAGCGCGGTGGTAACAAGCCGCGCGCCGCTGGCACCCAGGGGGTGCCCGAGAGCAATTGCACCACCGTTCGGATTCACGTGCGGGGCGTCGTCCGGGATTCCCAATTCGCGCAGCACGGCTAGCGCCTGCGACGCGAATGCTTCATTCAATTCCAGGACATCCACTTGCCCAAGCGATAATCCCGATTTCGCCAGAACTTTGCGTGTTGCGGGAACGGGACCCATGCCCATGATTCGCGGAGCGACGCCAGCGGCCGCGGCGGCGACGACGCGGGCTCTGGGCGTCAATTTGTGGCGTTTCAATGCTGCCTCCGAGGCCAGCAGTAGTGCGCAGGCTCCGTCGTTTACTCCCGAAGCATTTCCGGCCGTGATCGTGCCATTTGGTTTCACGACGGGTTTTAATTTCGAGAGTGCTTCGAGCGTCGTGTCCGGCCGAGGATGTTCATCCTGCGAGAAAAGCAGAGGGTCGCCCTTCTTTTGCGGGACGGGCACAGGCACAATTTCGTGCTTCAACTTGCCGCTGCGGATAGCTTCGGCGGCACGTTGCTGGCTCCTGAGCGCGAACAGATCTTGATCCCCGCGCGCGATGCGAAATTCTTCGGCGACGTTTTCACCGGTTTCCGGCATTGAATCAACGCCGTACTTTGTCTTCATGCAAGGGTTTATGAATCGCCAGCCGAGAGTGGTGTCTTCCATTTTCATCGAGCGCGAATAGGCGCTGTCGGCTTTGGAAATGACGAAGGGCGCTCGGGACATGCTCTCGACGCCGCCGGCAATCACGAGATCTGCTTCGCCGGACTTGATGGCCCGCGCGGCGGACGAAACGGTGTCCATGCTTGATCCGCAAAGCCGGTTAACCGTTGTGCCCGGCACTTCTTTCGGCAAACCCGCCAGCAAGAGCGCCATCCGCGCGACGTTGCGATTGTCTTCGCCCGCCTGATTGGCGCAGCCGTAGACGACATCGTCCACGGCGCTCCAATCGACGCCTGCGTTGCGCTCCACCAGGGCCTTAAGCGGAATCGCCGCGAGATCATCGGT
>Ga0137391_10004056_pt1 | contig 11177 bp, 8 predicted proteins | sample 15con2h24BmetaG_FD_101399 | JGI IMG/M metagenome (GOLD analysis project Ga0137391, IMG submission 101399) | Vadose zone soil microbial communities from Angelo Coast Range Reserve, California, USA - 15con2h2.4B metaG | ecosystem: Environmental > Terrestrial > Soil > Vadose zone > Saprolite...
TCGGCTGCAAGAGCACCAATACCCACCTGTATCTGATGCCGAAGGTGCTGGAGGCTGCCGGTGAGACACGGCCTATCGGGTGGGTGCTGAGTGAACTGGCGCAACGGCTGGAGGTCACCGACTTCTATCCATGGAAGAATGAGGAGGGGCCGCTCGACGCGATCCTTGATCATCCCGCCACCGGCCACGCGACGGTGGCGGCGCTCCTGGCTGAAGGCGGCATCCGAGCGCTGAACATCTCGCATGTAGCTCACCCTGATCTGCGCTTCCCGACGCCGTCCGGCAAAATCGAGCTGTACTCGAGCACGCGAAGAGCCTGGGACTGCCGCCGCTACCGGTGCACGAAGATCTGACGGCGGCGCGGCAACCGCTCAGGTTCCGCCAAGGACGCACGCTGACGCAGTTCCACGGCTTCTATGATCACGGCCGCGCGCTGCCGACGCTCGCTGCTGCGGATCCCGAGCCCGCGCTGTGGATCTCGCCGGACGACGCGCTCGAGCGCGGCGTGAAGGACGGCGACGCGATCCGCGTCTACAATCAGCGCGGCGAGATGCATGCCCGTGCACGAGCAACGGACGATGTTCCGCCGGGCACTGTCTGGATACGCGATGGATGGCGCGGACTCAACACGCTCACGGACGGCACCGCGGTGATTCCGGACGAAGCGGTCGACATCTTCGGATTCTCCGGCGGTCAGGCGAGCTTCGACGCCGCCGTTGAGGTCGCGCCCGCCTAGCGCGATTTGCGAGCCACCTGTCGCCAGCCTCGCGCCGCCCCGCCGCAATCCGACGCACTGAATATCGCTCAAATCGGGATTCGCACGTGTCCCGGGATCAACCACCGCGCGGGCTGGATGGGCTTACCACCGCTTTGAATCCCAAGGTCTCGCAGCGCGCCGTGCTTTGATCCTTGGTAAGGATCGGCGGCCACGGCCATGAGGGGACGCCGTCACGCTAGTCTCGTGATTCTCAAATTCGCTTACAAAATCGGCTGACTACTGGCCATCTCCATCGCGCCAATATGAACCACGAGAGGCAGCACGCCGATAGTGGGAGATGCTCGCGCGCCTCTGTAGTAGGGCAAGCGTCCCTGCTTGCCACGAAGCGTGAGCGTCCTCGCTCGCGCCCCAGCTTTGACCAGCCAGTGCGATGATCCTAGTTGCCCGGCGAAACACGCGATAGTGCACATGTACCTGAGGGTCAGGCCGCACTAATTGCCTGACTTTCAACCCACAAACCTCAATTCACGGCTCTGTTCACCCTTTCCTTCAACAAGGAAAGGGGCTAGGGGAGGTCTTCAGATCCTCAAATCCGCTGGGCGGTTTTCTTCCCATGTCACCGTGAGTGTGTATTTGGGAATTTTCCAGCCGTCGCCGGAGCGAACCAGGTGATAGGTGTAATAGCCGCCCATGTCCCAGACCGGCTGACCCTGCTTGAAATGCCGTGCCTGCATGTAGCTAACGCATATCGCATCATTTCCGTTTACCTCGACATGATAGTCAGTGAGGAAATGCTGGGTGACGTCGAAGCGGCTGCTGACGCCGGTGACCTGCTCGGTGAATTGGTCGGCGTTGACCGTACGCAGATGGGGGTTGTCGACCAGTGGTCCGAGATAGACCTGGATTTGATCGGTGAAGATCGAGCGGAAGAGTTTCCAGTCGCGTGTGTCAATCGAGACCGGATAGCGATGAATGATCTCAGCAATCTGGATGCGGTCGAATAACAATTGTAATTTTTCACTGTCGGTCATTTGGGGGCACTCCGGCAAAATTTGAATTCCTGATGATCATGAACCAATTGTGGCAAATGCGTCCAATCCAAAGGCCGCCAGCCCGCTAACAGCTTGCGCCGCACGGGTTGGCCGCCGGCCTTGCCAAATTAGAGCGCCGCCTGATTTAGTCGTAACTAACAAGGGAGGACAAACGCAATGCACGACCTTGTAGTACGGCATGGAAAGATCGTGGACGGTTCGGGTGCACCAGCATTTTCAGGCGATGTAGCAGTCGATGGCGACAAGATCGTCAGCGTCGGCGGCAAGGCAGGCCCGGGACGCCGTGAAATCGATGCAAACGGTTTGCTGGTAACTCCAGGATGGGTCGATATCCATACGCATTACGATGGCCAAGTGGCGTGGGATCCTTATCTCTCACCCTCTAGCTGGCATGGCGTGACGACGCTGGTGATGGGAAATTGCGGTGTCGGCTTCGCGCCGGTGAGGCGCGGCAAGGAAGACTTTCTGATCAATATGATGGACGGCGTCGAGGATATTCCGACCGAGACGCTGAATGCGGCTCTCAATTTCGAATGGGAGTCCTTCGCTGAATATCTCGACGTACTGTCGCGCATGAAGCGAGTGCTCGACGTCGGCACCCATGTGCCGCATTGCGCAGTGCGTGCCTACGTGATGGGTGAGCGCGGCGCCGCGAACGAGCCGGCGACGCCGGATGATATCGCGCAGATGGCAGCCATCGTGCGTGACGGTGTGAGAGCCGGCGCACTCGGCGTGAGCACCTCGCGCACGCTGTTGCATCGCACGCGCGACAAGGCCTACGTGCCAGGGACGTTCGCGGGCGTCGACGAAGTGCTCGGCCTCGGACGCGCGCTGGGCCAGGCGGGTTCGGGCGTATTCGAGATGGTGACCGACGTGACTGGTCCGGACGCTGACCTCGAATGGATGGCGCGGCTATCGGCTGAGACCGGGCGGCCAATTTGTTTGGCTGCTGCAATCAGCTCCCGCTCGGGCATGAGGATGCCGCAGATCCTGGACTTCATTCGCCGCAACAACGCCAACGGTAGTCATCTCGTGGCGCAGGTCGCGGCACGCCCACCAGCGTTGCTGATGAGCTTGCAGAGTTCGGTGCATCCGTTCAGCACCCATCGCAGCTACCGCCAATTGATGACGGGGTTGAGTCTGAGCGAACGCGTTGCCAAAATGCGCGACCTCGGCGTGCGTGCCCAGATCCTGAACGATCAGCCCGCCGTCAGAGAGGAACAGACGCTCGCGATGGTGAGTCATTTCGAGCAGCATTTCCCGCTCGGCGACCCGCCCGACTATGAGCCGACGGTGGAGATGAGCATCCTCGCGCGCGCAAGGCGCGAAGGTAAGACGCCTCAGGAGCTGGCCTACGATACCCTGCTTGAGCGCGATGGGCGTGGCATTATCTACATGCCACTGGCGTTTAAGGAGTACTCCTTCGACAGCCTCCGGCCGTTGTTGATGGATTCGGCGACGATATTGTCGCTGAGCGACGGCGGTGCGCATTGCGGCGTGATTTGTGACGCCGGGATACCGACGTATCTGCTGACTCATTGGGTGCGCGACCGTCAACGCGGCCCCCGTATCCCGCTCGAATTGGCGATCAAGCGGCAGACCAAAGATACCGCCGAGCTTTACGGAATGCGCGATCGGGGAATGCTGGCGGCCGGCATGAAGGCCGATATCAACTTGATCGACTTCGACCAGTTGCGGCTGCATCCGCCGGAGATGGTCTTCGATTTGCCGGCCAACGGCCGCAGGTTCGTTCAGCGTGTCGATGGCTATAAATATACGCTCGTCAGCGGCGACGTGACCTACGAAAATGGCGCGCCCACAGGAGCAATGCCAGGGAAAGTCGTCCGCGGCTTACACGCCGACGGGGAGTGACCGAATCGCGAAATGACGCCCAGACGAATAAGTACGGTCTTGCGTCTGGAGCTAGTTTCCAAGATCAAGGCGGACTGTGAATCCGCTTCAGACATCACGCCGGCGCAGCGAAGGATACCATCCCAGGGCGTTGCCCCTGGGATGATTTGAAATCGGCATAATCAGGGTGAACCGTGGGGGCGACTGGCGCGCCTGATTTGAGATGTATCGGGAGAAGCGGGTCGCTCGTCCCTTCGGTTAGTCCGGTTCGAAAGGTCGCGGAAAGGTGGATAGGGGACTTCAGCCGCGAAACACCGCTTCTATGTTGTTGCCGTCCGGATCGAGCACGAAGGCGGCGTAGTAGCCCGCTGGGTAACCTTCGGCGGTGTCGCGAAGCCCGGGCGGGCCGTTGTCGGTCCCGCCCGCCTTCAGGGCGGCCGCGTGGAAGGCCTCGACCTCGGCGCGGCTCCTGGCCGCGAAGGCCGTATGCTGCTTAGTGCCATGTGGGTGAAAGCGGTCAATCCAGAAAACCGGGTAATCGACACCGTAGCCGACGCCATCAGTCCCGCCGTTCCCGGGGAGTTGCATGACCCGGCGGAGGCCGAGCGCGCCCAGAGCCGCATCGTAAAAGGCGGCGGAACGGCCGACGTTCGCGACTCCAATGCCAGTGTGGTCGATCATTTGCGCGTCCTCAGTCTCTTAACGGGCTTGCCATTAATCGTCAGCGGTTGCCTCACGATCGAAGGTCTTGATGGCGTCGACGTTGGCGGTGCGGTAACGGAGGTGTTTGTTGGGGCAAAATCGCGGCCACTGTTCTTTCCTCCATTGCTTCTGCAGTTGCTTCACGACATCCGGTTGGCGGAATGAGTTAGTGAAATGGCGCTATCAGCGCCGAATGGGAATGGCGGTGCGACTATCCGCCATCAGACCATTCCCCCGGCAGGCTACGACAGCAAGAGTGCCAAATCCTCGGGCTGCAGGTTGCGGATGAGACTGTTATCGGCTGTGATGATCGCGGCGGCAAGCTCACGCTTGGCTTTTTGCAATTCGAGCACTTTCTCTTCGACGGTTTCGCGAGTGATTAGCCGATAGGCGAATACCGGTTGCGTTTGTCCGATACGATGCGCGCGATCCACCGCTTGCGCTTCCACTGCCGGGTTCCACCATGGATCGAGTATAAAGATGTATTCGGCTGCGGTGAGGTTCAAGCCGAGGCCGCCAGCCTTCAGGCTTATCAGGAATGCACGGCAGTCTTTTTCGGTTTGAAAACGTTCCACCCGCTCCTGACGATCGCGAGTCGCTCCGTCGAGATACTCGTAGTTGATTGCGTTTCGATCCAGGCGATCCCGCACGATTTTCAAAAAACTGGTGAACTGCGAGAACACCAGCGCCTTGTGTCCCTCATCGAGGACCTCGCGAAGTTGTTCCAGCAATAGCTCGAGCTTTGCACTGGGCTCGCCGATCCGCTCCGCACTCAGCAAGCCGGGATGGCAAGCCGCCTGCCGCAGGCGCAGCAACGCTTCCAATACCTGAATTTTTGATTTCGCCAAGCCCTCCGTTGCGATTCGCTTGAGCAATGACCTGCGGTAGTGTTGGCGCAACTCTTCATAACGTTTACGCTCGGCGTGCTCCATCTCGCAGTACAGCGTCTGCTCGCTCTTGGGCGGGAGCTCGCGAGCCACCTGCTCCTTGGTTCGGCGCAGAATAAATGGCCGCAGCGCCTGGCCCAGGAAGCGGCGGGTCTTTTCATCAGGATTGAGCATTGCCTCGCCGGCCAGTCTGAACACACTGGCGGCACCGAGCATGCCGGGGTTGAGAAACTCAAATAAGCTCCACAGCTCACCCAGGTGGTTCTCGACCGGAGTGCCGCTCAAGGCCAGGCGGTGCCGGCCTCGCAGCAGGCGCACGGCCTTCGACGATTGGGTATTGGCGCGCTTGATCGCTTGAGCCTCGTCGAGCACAACATAATCAAAGTCTAAATCTTTGAGCCGCAAAATATCGCGGCGCAACGTGCCGTAGGTAGTGAGAACCATATCGTAGGCGGCGAAATCGTTGCCGTTGCGCTCCGCGCCGCTATGATCGAGCACGCGCAGTTGCGGAGTGAAGCGCGCCGCCTCCTGCTGCCAGTTGAACACCAGCGACCTGGGAACTACGACGAGCGACGGAGCAATCCTCTCACCTGCGGCGCGCAGCTCGCGCCGCGTCTCGAGCAGAGCCAGCACCTGCGCCGTCTTGCCCACGCCCATATCATCAGCCAGACAGCCGCCGAAGGAGAAACGCCGCAAGAACTGGATCCAGCCCAGACCCTCGCGCTGATAATCGCGCAGACTCCCAACAAAACCCGCCGGCTGTTCGCCAGGTTCTACACCGTCAAACCGCCGCAGTTCCTGGCGCAACGCCGCAAACGTGTCGTCACAGCAGGCGTCGGGTTGCATCGCCAGCAGCGCATCGAGCAGCGTTGCCTGGCTCCTGCCGAAGCGGATGTGGCCTCTCTCCGGCGCTCCCATGGCCGCGACCGGGCCGATTCGGCGTAGCCATTCCTCCGGCAGCATTCCGTAAGTGCCGTCAGTCAGGCGGACCATTTGCTCACCGCGACGCACAGCTTCGAGCAGTTCCGGCAGATTGGCCTTCGTTTCGCCGTAGTCAACACTGCCGTGCAACTCGAACCAGTCGACGCCGCTGGAAACCTCGACCTGAAATGAACCTGGACGCCGAAAAATCTTTTTTTCTGCCTCCACATACCAGCCCGCTTCCACTAGCGCGCGCACAATGCGGGACAGCTTGCTGGGCGCTATGTCTCGGACTGGTTCCGGGTAGCTCTGGCGAAGCCTGGTGCCGAGTTGATCGAGGAAATCGGCGGCGGCCCTTTCCGCATCAGGATCGCGGCGCAGAAATCTGCGGGTGGCGGCGTCGAAAAAGCCTCGCGCCCGATCGCTGTAGGGAATCACCCAGCCGTCATAGGCAAATGACAATTCCGCACGCAAGCGGCCATCTCGATATCGGTCTTGGGGCTTGAAGATCTTGAGCTGAGGCTGCGCCGCCGGCGCCAACTCCTGCCAGCTCATTTCCTTTGGTACCACCAGCGGCGGCAGGTTCGGCGAACGGAGGAGTGCGGCCAGGAACTCGTCCTGTTCCTGGTCGGGAACTGTGATCGAGCCTTTTTTGCGAAGCGCCCAAAGCCATTGCCATCCCGCCTCGCCGGCGAGCGCCGCCACACGGTCCGTAGTAAACACCAGACCTTGCGTGACCAGAACCGGGACCGAGAGGTCCATGTATTCCTCTTCGCGGCGGAAAACGCCGGCCAGTGCGTATCCCCGATCGTCGAGCTGGCGGACCTCAAGTTGAAAATTCCAAGCGCCGCTCGCATCCCAGGTGAGTGGAGTCAGGGCGTCCGAGCGGTTATGCAGCCAGCATCGACCGGTACGGGTCATCAAAGGCATGAGAAAGCCGGCCAGAGCGGGCGTCAACACAAAAGACTCGGGAAGCGGGTCGTAGCCAGAGTAGCCGTACGCGTATCGTTCACCTCCGGCTAGCGCTGATAATATTTCTCGGTCCTCCGCAAGCGGCATTCGCGCGACGTCGCGCCGGTTCGTCATGAGCGGCCGAGGGGCTCCCCAACTGCCGTTCATCTTCCGGTCACGAGACTGGAGCGACAGGGATAATCCCTGCCGGGACAGACTATTTGCAATGTCGACGATGTACAGTACCTCGCGCGTAACCGGCCAGCGAGCTTCTGAACGGACAGCCTCGCGCGGACTGGCAAGAAGCTCGCTCAGTTGGCGGTGCCAGGAGGATCGATTCTGCGCCGGCAAGTCTCGAGCTGCGGCGGGCGGGTTTGCAGCGATATTCGGTGGGGTCGCGAGTTTGCCCTCGAATTCGTCTTGGAATTCGTCATCGAAAGCATCGTCATCGAAATATAAGGCTAAGTTCGCAGCCGACGCGGGCGCGCACAGGTAGCCATGCTCGTCGGCTGCAACGATGGCGGCCCAGAGGTGCTTGCAGGGGTTGTCGGTGTCCGCAAAATAAGGGCATTCACACCAGATCGAGAGCAATCCATCGCTGAAATTCAGCTGCACTTCATAAGTTTGCGAACCCTGGACGCGGGCTCGCAGTTCGGATTCCGAACCTCGCTGGATATAGACGCGACGCTGTCGATGGTATTGCTCGCCGTTTTTCCGGACATTCGCAGAAAAATTTTCGGTCAATCGGGCTGAAAGGCTCATGACGCTGTCTAGCTCAACCCTTATATGTGATACGCGCAATGGCAACGGAACCACATATTCACAGCGGATTGGTCTCTACTGTGGACAGACACGAAGCCAAACAAAACGCTTTGCGGCTTTGGCCGGCACTCTTTTAAAACCCTTTGTGGAAGAAGCTGCCCGTCCTGCGGCCGTTCATCCCAATTCTTTCGCCGATCAAAGTCGAAAGGACGCCGGTCGCGGGTTCGCTCTTGCGATCGATGCGACAGGGACAGCCGGGATCACGACGAATCACGAATACAACGGCCGGGCGCGTTCCCTGGAAGTTCCCGATAATGTTGGATCGAAACTCAGTTCGGCTGATGCTGAGCGCTCAGCAAGCAGCACGCGTCTTCCGGGTCGGGTTATGTAACCCGCTTTGCATTTCGCGGTCTTTCAAAAACCGCTAGCAGGTTCAGAGTGTTGGCGGCACGCAGCACAAGGAGTATTGGAGTCCCGCAGAAGACCTGGCGAGTTCAACGAAGAACATCGTTGGACGTATGCGCTGACCAAAGAGGAAGTTGCGGCCAAAGCCCGCTACGAAGCCTATGGTGGCGGTTCAACAATGACTTGGGCCGGCTGAGAACGCTGAAGCTGGTTCAAGGGGCGCGGCGAGATCAAGGCCAGCGACAATCTATTCGATGCGGGGTAAAGGAATAAACGCGAGCCTCGGCAGCCCATCCGTCGTTCCGACAGCACTGGAGTACGAGTTCGGGCCAGCGCCCGGCGGCATCGACGACGATCCGAGTGACCCTGCGCCCGCGAATCAACGTTGACGGGAAGGATCATGATCCTGCGCTGGACAGCGCGGCCAGAGTACTCGAAGCTGAACGTCACTTCCGCAAAGTCGCTGTTTATCGAGCGATACCCGCGTCGATCGCAGCTCACTCATAATGCCACAATCAACGGCCGGCGCCTGCGGGATCGCGACGGGGTGGGGCGCGGAGTTGATAATCGCAAGCAGGCCGCCTAAATAACTATCGAACCGCCACTCAAATTCCACAACGGAAGGGACGTCACCCATCCTGCAAGTACGGAGGCGATACATGGCTAATTCCAGCAACGAAATAGACGCCGACCGCTTGGTCGCGGATCCCCGCGCAATGGACGAACTGAATCAGGCCGTCATTCGTGAATTCCGGGCGAATCAGGGCAAAGTCAGCGGCCCGATGGAGGGAATGCCCATCCTGCTGCTGACGATGACCGGCGCCAAAACCGGGCGTACCTTGATTCGTCCGCTGTGCTATTCCCGCGACGGCGAGCGCCTCGTAATCATCGCCTCTTACGGAGGTGCGCCCCGTAATCCTCCCTGGTACCACAATCTCCTCGCGAATCCGGTGGTCTCGGTTGAGGTCGGCGCCGAGAAGTTTAAGGCGAGAGCGACTCAAACCTCAGGCGCGGAGCGGCAGCGTCTGTTCGACGCGCAGGCCCGCGTGATGCCGTTTTTTAATGATTATCAGCAAAAAACCAAGCGCCAGATCCCGGTACTGACGCTGACGCGGGTTGATTAACCGACCCGTGATCAACTGGACTGTCGCGACGTGGGGGAAACCAACCGGGAATATGGTCGCCGCGAACATTCGGAATCGTCGAACAACTCGCCGATGTAAGAGAGAAGCATATGAGCAAGTCGAATGACTGGACCCCGGGCCCCGTCGATTTGATCGCAAGCTCCTACACCTTGTCGGGCGCGCCGGTATTCGAGCCTCCACGATTTTCTTTCGCCGAACGAGTAGCCGCCGCAGCCAAGGCCGGTTTCGCAGGAATCGGAGTGGCTATTGAGGACTACGCTGCGTGCCATGAGCGTGGGATGTCCGACACAGAAATGCGAAGAATCCTCGACGATCATGGCATCCGCGCTGCCGAGTTGGAGTTCTTGCAAAACTGGTGGTACGACGGCGAGCGAGGCCGCCGCGCACGGGCTAACGAGGATCTCTTTTATGCGGCGGCCGACGCCCTAGGCTCGCGCCACTTCAATGTTGGCTGTGCCGGTCCGCGTGGCACGTTGCCGGCGTTAGAGATTGTAGCGGAGCATTTTGCGGCGCTGTGCGATCGCGCTGCTGGTCACGGGCTGCTGGTGGCGTTCGAATTCCTGCCATGGTCGGACGTTCCCGATGCCGCGGCGGCCTGGCGGCTCATCGGGCTCGCGGATCGCAAAAACGGCGGCATCCTGATCGATACCTGGCATTATTTCCGCGGCGCCGCCGACCCCGCGCAGGTTCGCTCGGTCCCCGCTGATCGATTCTTCGTGATTCAGTTCGACGATGCCGATGCAGTCCAGGTCGGTGGTTACATGGAAGACACGACGCAAAGGCGGCGCTTGCCAGGCCAGGGGGCATTCGACCTTATTGGATTTATCCGGATGCTCGACGAAATGGGAGTGAATGCTCCCGTGTCAGTCGAGATACTCTCCGAGGAACAGCGCTCGCGTACGCTCGACCAAGCCGCGCGGCTAGCTCACGATACGACCCGAGCCGTATTCGACCGGGCGCGCGAGCGACGCCCAAATACCTGATGGCGGGATCGAGCGATTCGCGGACTCGAGTTTGTACATTTGGTGATGCGATATATAAACCGCGCGCCGGCGCTGAAGGCGCCGGAGGATATCAGCCCAGGGCAACGCCCTGGGTTTAGCGTCGCTTTGCTTTGCGCGCCCTGAGGGGGCGCGAGGAAGGCACCTGCCGCAAATCGCTGTGAGACTGAGCAGCTTTGCTCCGCCCTTACAGGGCGGATATCATCGTGTCGTACGAACTCCCAGGGCGTTGCCCTGGGCTGATATGCTTCGCGCCGTTGGCGCGTGAAGACCACTAGCACCAGTCGCAATTCTGATGTAGCAACTCGAAGCACGCGCTTCAGCCTTGCACGGCTAAAGCCGTGCAAGCGATTGTGGACCTTCTGGCCGCGAAGGTCCTGGTTGAGGGAGCGTATCAGCGACTGACTGGAGAGTGTGATGATCAAATTCGGCTACGTGATGGGGTTCCGTAACCCACGTGAACTATCGAAGCTTGCGGACGCCGACTTCTACGCAGCGATGTTCGAGCAGGTCGAATATCTGGACCAGGCTGGCTTCGAGACCATCTGGACCACCGAGCATCATTTTGTCGACGACGGCTACCTTTCGTCGGTTATGCCCATGATGGCCGCGATGGCGGCGCGCACCAAACGCGTGAAGGTCGGCAGCTTTGTGCTCCTTGGACCCTTCTATCATCCCCTGCGCCTGGCGGAGGATGCGGCGTTGATCGATGTTATCTCGAACGGCAGGCTGCGACTGGGGATCGGCGTGGGCTATCGCCGCGAAGAGTTCGACATCTTTCA
>Ga0137391_10004061_pt1 | contig 11174 bp, 11 predicted proteins | sample 15con2h24BmetaG_FD_101399 | JGI IMG/M metagenome (GOLD analysis project Ga0137391, IMG submission 101399) | Vadose zone soil microbial communities from Angelo Coast Range Reserve, California, USA - 15con2h2.4B metaG | ecosystem: Environmental > Terrestrial > Soil > Vadose zone > Saprolite...
AGCGCGCGCCGCACTGCCTCCGGCGCGCGTTTCGCGCAGGCCATCGACGCCTGCCACAACGGCGCGGCGGCGGCCGTGCCGTCCGGCAGCGTCGCCCCGAGCGTGTGGTAGAGGATCAGCGCGCCCACCGCCGGGCTTTGCGGGTTCGCCGCCATGAAGGCGCGCAACTCGCTGGCGAAGGCGGCACGCGAGCGGAACGCGGCCTCGCGCAGCGGCGCGAGCGCGTTGTCGCCGGGCAACAGACCGAGTGCGTGGGCAAGCCTCGTATAGATCTCCGGCTCGGGCAGCGTGCCGTCCAGCGGCGGCACCACGGCCGCGCGGACATGGAAGTAGTTTTTCGGAAATTCGAGATTGAACAGCGTGAATTCGGTCTTCTCATATTGCGAGGAGGCCGGCAGCACGTAATGCGCAAGCCGCGCCGTCTCGGTCATGGCGACGTCGACCACGACGCAGAGATCGAGCGCCTTCAGCGCCTTTTCGACATCGGCGGTATTCGCTGCGGTGTTGGCCGGGTTCGAGCTGTCGATCCATACGCCGCGCAGACGGTCGGGATGGTCGCCGAGCACCGCGTCGGCAAAGATGTTGGGCGGCAGCAGCCCGGCGATGACCTCGGTGCCGGTCGGAGCGAACATCTGGTTCGGGGAGTTGCCCCATAGCGGCTGCAGCCAGGAGTGCAACTGGTTGGTGCCCTTCCGGCCGAAACTCCCAGTCAGCATGATCAGGAGTTTTTCCAGATAGGAATTGAGCGTCGAGTTGACGCCCTGCTGGATGCCGAGCTCGACGCGGACCGTCATGGCCTTGGCGGCGGCGATCATGTCGGCGCAGCGCGCGATCTGGTCGAGCGGGACGTCGGCTGCCGCGGCCCATTGCGCCACGGGAATGCGGAGCAGCGCCGCTTTCACCTCCGCAAGACCGGTCGTGTGCCGTTCGAGAAAGTCGTGGTCGAGCGCGTCGCGGCGCACCAGGGTCGACAGGATCGCGCCGAGCAGGAAGGCGTCGGCGCCGGGACGGACGGCCAGATGCAGGTCGGCCATCTCGGCGGTCTCGGAGCGGCGCGGATCGATCACGATCATCCTGCGATCGGGATCCTTCCTGATCTGGTTCAGATGCTCGCGCGCGTTCGGGAAGCCATGGGCGATCCAGGGATTGGCGCCGATCACGAACAACAGGTCGCAGTGATGGACGTCCTCGGCGGTGTGACAGGTCTGGCTGCCGAACATGTGGCCATTGACCCAGAAATCGCCGGTCTTCTCCTGCGACAGCGCGTTGAAGACATGCCGCGAGCCGAGCGCGCGCAGGAACGCCGTCGCGTAGGCGCCGCCGGCATGATTGCCCTGTCCGCCGCCGCCATAGAGCGCGAGGCTCTTACTGCCGTGCCGGTCCACCAGCTCGCGCAGGCGCGCGGCGATTTCCGAAATCGCGGTGTCCCAGCCGATCTCGTCGAAGCCGCCGTCGGCGCGGCGGCGCAGCGGCGAGGTCAGCCGGTCCCTGTGATGGGCGTAGTAGGGGATGCGCGCGGCCTTGTTGCAGAGATAACCTTTCGATTTCGGGTTCTCGCGGTCGCCGCGCACTTTCGTGATGCGGCCTTGATCGACCATGACCTCGACGCCGCAGTTGACATAGCAGATATTGCAGGCGGTCTTTCGCCATTCTGGGCTCGGCATCGCGCGCTTCCTCCCGGATCTGTCCGGGGCCGATGTTACATGACGAATATCATATAAACAAGCGCCTCAAGGGGATTTGACGTTCGTCTCTCCGCGCGTCACATCCCGGCACGCTTCGAAAGCCGATGCGGCATTTCTCCCGCGCTTTCAGCCCCAAGCGCAGGCTTCGGCGACCCAGAGATGCCGGCGTCGCGGGACAAAACCTCGGGTGTGTCATCAAGAGGGACGATGCGTGCGAGTGCGGTCCACGCGCGTCGTATGTCGGTACCGCCCGCGGGCCGCGCTTCACCTTAAGCGCTAACCTCTACAACCCCAGTTTGTTGACTTGGCCGGTCTTCTTCTGATTTTCTTCCCCTGGCGTATATATTTTAGGGAGTTGCATAATGCGTAACTGGTGCCGTTTGGCCGCCCTCTCGACGTGCCTCTTTCTATTCCCCGTCGCTTCCGGCCTGGCCAAGGATATGAAGCCTCACAGGCTACTGATCCAGGTCGATCAGAACGATCCGGCCGTGATGAATCTGGCGCTCAACAACGCGACCAATGTCATTGAGTATTATCGCGACAAGGGCGAGGACGTCGACGTGGATATCGTCACCTACGGTCCGGGCCTGCACATGCTGCGCGCCGACACCTCGCCGGTGCAGGATCGCATCAAGAGCCTGAAGAACTTAGCCTTCCCAAGCAAGATCCAGTTCTCGGCCTGCAACAACACCAAGGAAGGCATGGAGAAGAAGGAAGGCCACGCGGTCGCGGTGATGTCGGAGGCCGTTCTCGTGCCGTCAGGCGTCGTTCGCCTGATGGAACTGCAGGAAAAAGGCTGGAGCTACATCCGGCCGTAATGGCTGCCGGCCATGACGCCTCGAGAGATCTGGGCGATCGTCAGGATCTATCGTTTTCCTGACGACGCCTGTTCCGTCGCCGCCGGCCACTTGCAGGCCGCTTCGATTCGTTTCCGGATCGAATCCCATCCGCTCAGCAGGAATGTCGCCTGCTGGCGGGCGTTCGTGCCGTCGGGTACGCCGATTGACAGTTGCGCGCCATCGGGAAGCGACCTCAACAGCTCGATCGGATCGCTGCCGTAAGTCGCGATCCTGGCATCTGCCGACAGGGTCCACGTCTGCCGCGCCGTGGATTGGTCGTTGATCTGAAAATCGACCGGGAGCGCGTTCCTGCGCGTCGCATGCCATGTGCCCTCGGTACGTATCAAGAATTCGGTCTGTCCTCCCCAGCAACGGACCGCGAGACTGACTGGTCCCCCTGGCGAGCTTGACGTCGGGCGGATCACGGCCGTGACGAAGGGGCGGTAATCGACCGGAGACATCGTCTCGCTGACCACCCAGCGTGATTCTACGGCTTTCGCTCGCTGCGCGCTCGGCTTGGGCGTTTCGGGCTGAACGGCCGCCGTCGCGGCCGCGGGCGCAGGCGTTGCAGACGAGGCCGGCGAGGGGCTCGCTTCGGGGACGGCCTGCGCCGCAGCCGCGGGCTCCTTCGGTGGCGTGGTTACGCCGCGCGGTTCAGGCGACGGCGCCGGCGAGGGGACGGCTTCGGGTGTCGCCCGGGCCGCGGCCACGGGCTCCTTTGCTGGGGTACTTACGCTCGGTGGTTCAGGCGACGGAGCCGGCGAGGGAACGGTTTCCTGAGTTGCCTGGGCCGCGCTCACAGGCTCCTTGGGCGGTATGCTTCCGCTCGGCTGTTCGGACGAAGACGATCTTGCATCGTTCCTGCCCTGCGTGCTGGCCGGCGCGTTCTCCTGCGAGGCCTTCCGGGCATTCGCTTGAGAAGCGTCCTGGGAATTAGGCTGGGAATTCTCCTTGGACGGCGTTGCTTGCGACGGCGGAGCGTTCGATGCGCTGCTGGCAGGCTGATCGGGCTGCGGGGTACCGGAACGGTCATCCGCGGCCTCCGTCCCGGTGGGCGTTTCGGCGAGCGCGTGCTCCAGACAGTCAAGCTGTGCGTCGCGGGCTTGGTTGAAGCATCGCAGCCGCTGCGCCGGATCCTCCGTCAGCTTGGAGCAAGTCGCATCGGTGTTGCGCGCCGTTTCGATGCATCGGTCCAGACGATTGCCGCCAGCTTCGGCGGCGCGTGCGCCGCCGGCACTCGCGGTGGCGAGCAGCGCGATGACAATGAGCCGTGAGGACATCATGGATGTGCGCTCTGCTTGACGGCGGCTTTGCGATCGAGCCATTCCTGGGCGGCCTGAAAACGCTCCAGGCCCGGAACGGGGTTGGCGAGGTTGACGTCCTTCCATTTCGGATCGAAGCCCGGGGATTGAAGCTTGTCGATCCGGCTAAACAGTTCGTCGACGAACTGCGCAACCCGGCGGTAGCGCGGCGAGTTGAGCCGCCAGTTGAACGAGGCCAGGATGGTCGGCACGGAAATGGTGGGGATCTTCTCGCCCTTGGCGATCAGATTGGGATAGTCGGTGGATTCGAGCGCGGTGGGCAGATAATAATCCTCGAACTTCGGGCCGAAATCGACCGGCAGAAACTTGAAGCCATCGCCCCATTTTCCCTTGGCAAACGCGTCGACCGGCTTCGAGGTCACGAACACGACGCCGGCGATCTCGCCGCGCTTCATCTGCTCGAGCGCGATCGGATGCGGGATGAACGTCTTCTCGACATCGATCCCGAGCCGGCTGAAAATCAGCGGGCCGGAATAGGCCGCCGCGGTGCCCTGCGTGTTGAAGTTGACCTTCTTGCCCGCGAGATCGGCCAGCGACTTGATCTCCGGCCGGACGAAGATGTGCAGTTCCGACGGAAACAGGCTGATCAGATAGGTGATCCGCTCTCGAATCCTCGGCACCTGGGATTTGTATTCCTCGAGCGAGTCGCTGTTGATGACCGCCGCGTCGATCCCCTTCAGATAGAGGAGATCGTTGACGTTCTCGGTGGGGCCGCGGGTGACGACCGGAAGAACATGAGTGGTGCCGCCATCGCTCACGACCCGGGCAATTTCCGTCGCGAAACGTATCGGCGCGCCTTCCAGCAGCCCGCCAGCCAGACCAATGGTCGTGGCATTGACCCGCTCTCTGATCTCCGAGTCTTTCGGCGAGGCGCGACTTGAAGCGTCGCGCGATTGCGCGAGGCTCGAATTGCAGGACAGGATGGCACTCAGCACAAAAAAAAGAACTTTTGCTATAAGACGCATTGTAACTCCTACTCAGGCAAAATGAATTCCCCCCGGTTCGCGATCTGCTTTCTGCAAAAACGAGCGGCAAAAAATTGCGAGCCAAAATGCTGCTTATGCTCACGGTATACATTTGCCGCTACCAGTAGCATCTTGCAACGGGTTCGAACGCGAGGCCAGCGGTTTCGAAAATTGTCTCTATTTACGCTAACGGCGCGTGGGTATTCCGCTCCGGTCTGCCTCTTGCGTGGGCGCTCAAGACGAGACTGAAAATGAATTCGCGGAGGTTGAGATGTTGTCTCGACAAAGCCAAAGCGCGCTGTTCGCGGCTGACCCTGTGCCCCGTCCATGTGTGTCGACCGAATGGCTGGAAACGCGATGATTCAGGATGAATCGTCGTCGCGTTCCAGCTTCTTGCGAAGCATCTGCAACACGCCGTGTGCGGAACTGATCGCGCCCACGTTCAACCCTTTCGCAAGGCGCTTCGCCCAGGGCCTTTGCCGTCGTCCGGCGGCCTCAAACAGCGCCTCGCCTTTCCTTGTCAGGCGCACGAGCTTGGCGCGGCGGTGGTGTGGATTGTCTTCTAAGGTCAAGACGCTCTCCGCCGCGAGTTCGTTGACGATGCGCTGGACGCCCTGCCGCTGCAGACCCATGGTGCGGGCGAGCCGGGCGACCGTTTCCGCGGTGGGCGCCAGCGCAATGGCTCCGAGCACCTGCCAACGCGCGCTGGTCAAGCCGAGGTCTGCGACGAGATCGTCTCCGGCCGCAATCAGGCAGCCGTTCAGCCGGAACACTTCCAGGATCAGCGATGTCAGTGCATCCGTTTCGCCCGCGGGCGGTCGTCGGTCTCCGATCATGACATCATATATCCATATTGACAATATATTGTCAATATGGATGGTGTCGCGACACGCGACGCAAGGAGGTGCACATGATCGCGGGATTGCTCGGTCTGGTCGCCGCGGCGGCGTTCGCCGGCGCGGCCTTCTACATCAACGTCGCCGAACAGCCGGCACGTTTGCAGCTCGATGACGAGGCGTTGCTCGCGCAATGGAAGCCGAGCTACGCCCGCGGCTTTGCGATGCAGTCGAGCCTTGCCATCATCTCCGGCGCCCTGGGATTGGTCGCCGCGTGGCAACTGTGGGATTGGCGTTGGATCGTCGGCGCCGGGCTGATCCTTGCGAACTGGCCCTTTACGCTCCTCGCGATGATGCCCGCGAACAGGCGGCTGAGCGCCTGGCCGGCCGGCAGCGCCGGCCCGGAATCGCGCGCTCTGATCGGGTCGTGGGGACGATTCCATGCGGTGCGCACCGGGCTGGGAATTGCCGCCACGGCGGTCTATGTCGGCCTGGTTGCCGGTCCCTCGGGTTAGGGGATTGTCCAGAACAGGACTGCCCGCGCAACGGAGCGCGCCCGCCGCGGCTATTGCGCCTTGTCGTGCGCGGCAAGGCCGATCGCCTTGTAGTCGTAGGTCGGATAGAACTCGGTGCGATAAGCGCCCCAGGCCATGCTCTCGAAAATACGGTTGACCTCGCGCAGCCGCGAGGCCGGCAGCCGCAGCGTCACCACCTGCCCGATCCCCATCATCACGTACCAGCTCACGACCTCGATACCCGCCGGCGGAAACGCCTTGTAGTAGCCCTGCTTCTCGAGCTGGGCGTTGAGTTCGCCAAGCGGGCGCGACTGGTCGTGCTTCAAGAACACCGTGATCATGACCGCGTTGTCCGGCGTCGGCGTGGCGCTCTCCGTCGGAGTAGTCTGCGCACCGCCGTTCGAATTGAACGCCGCCGCCGAAGCCAGCACGACCAGTGCCGTCAGCAAGCCTTTTCCGCGTCCCATCGCCGTCTCCATGTGTTTGAAATATGTGTTTGAAATCCTCCGCCTCTGCGAAGGATGCGGTGCCGATCATCAGTCCGTGAACGCCGGGTGTAAAAGGAAATCGCCGTTGTGACCGGCGCGTTCCGCCGAATGTGAATTGGGTCACACCCGGCCGACGGCTTCGGGACTATCCACCACAAGTCCTAGTACTCACGATTGAAGGCAGCACAAATGTCGACGCGACGGTTGGCTTATTGGTGGTTCTGGTTCGTGGCCTCGGGCCGCTTTCTTGCGACGTTTCTGCACGTCCAGCGCACCGAACGCTCATGACGTCTTCACATCCGGCACATGCGGCGTCTTCGCATGCGACGCGCCGCGCTCGCCGGGATTGTCAGGCGATCAGCTTCATGCAGAACGCCGCGCCGTCGGTGATCGCGTCGCGGCCCTTCCAGGCGAGATAGGTCAGGCGCCCCGTGAGCGACTGATGGCTGCGCAAGCGGCGCGACCCCAGAACGTGACCGACTTCATCGGGAAATCGCTTCACCTCGGCCTCCACCAAAGCGGCGATCGCATCCATCAGCTCGCGGAGCCGCACGCCCCATTCCGATGGCTCGAGCCTGTCGATACGCACCCGCAACGCATATTCGGTGTCGTAGATGTCGGCCAGCAATTCCTTGGCGACCAGCACCCGGTTGTTCCGCAAGGCAATACGCAGCGCCGCGCGGTTGTCGTCGATCCGGTCCAGCACCATCGAGACCGCGACCGCGTAGGGGGTAGCGGCGACGTCGGCGGCCTTCTTGGTGGGAGCGGCCTTGGTGGCGAGGCGGATCATCTGCCACGGCACTTTCAGGCGGTTTGCGATCAGCGTGATCGCAAAGGGAACTGCCTCGGCGTGCTTCTTCCGGAACGCGTTCAGGAGTCCGACCACTTTGCCGACCATCACGTCGTCGAATTTCGACATCTGCTTCGGCAGCTGTTCGTCGAATTTCGCCAGCGCGTCGCGCGCGCGCAGCACGCACGTCATCTTGACCAGGTCGCCATAGGCCGAGCGGGACGCGGTATAGGCCGCGAGCTTGGCGCGGATCTGCTGGGCGGCATCCGATCCGCCGAGTGTGCTTTCCAGAGATTTGACGACCTTGGTCTGAAACGCGGAGGCCACCTGCCGGGCTTCGCGGTGCTTCTCGGCGGCGATCAGCTCTTTCATCTGCGTGTTGAAATCGCGCGTCATGGTCGGCAACAGGTCGCGGCCGATCCATTCCCAGATGGGTGCGAGCGAGCCGCGCGGAATCCGGCCGGAATTGTCGTGCTCCGGCGCGCCGTCGAGCAGGAACGGCTCGAGGGGCGTGAAGAAGCTTCGCGACGGCGTGTTGGTGCGGTTCTGGGTCGATCCGTCCTTGCGGAACTCGGCGCGCAGTTTGCCCAGAATGTCCGCAGAGCCCGGCATCTCGACGCCGCAGCCGTCGAGCCGCTCGAGTTCGGTCAGCAGGCAGCTCCGTGTCAGCGGCGTCAGCCGCTGCAGGAACTCCAATATCCGATCGGCCTGCGCCATTGAATTTTCATTGCTTCCACGATCGAGCTGGCGAGACGGATCCCGCCTAGCGCTGCGTCGACCAAGGGAACCATGAAAACAGTTGGAGGCAGATTAAGACCTCTCACAGGAACGCCGGTGTCATCGTACTTGCTTTTGCAATTGTTCCGGGCAAGGCAAATATTTTGGTAACCGTCGCAACTCCAGGATGAGTCGGGAACTCGACTTCACAATTTGAGCGGGTGCTGCGGTATTTTGGTCAGCAAATCGCCGCAAAGTCACCGTAATCTTACGGAGCGGAAAGTTAACCACCGTAGAGGCTCGGACCAGTTAAATACGGGTATGTCACAGCACGACAGTCGCGCCAACGCCCCGCAGGTCTCCGACTGGGTTGAAAGCGATATCCCGGCCGGGGAGCTCGACCTGGTTCGGCTTTCCGCGGCGCGCGCCCGAGGCATGGACGAGGCCAGCGCAACGATCGCGCGCCAGCTCAATGGACCGCTTACGGCGCTGCTGCTCTATATGGGCGAGATCAAGCAGCACAGCGATCAGTTTGCGCGGACGGCCGGCGATCGCGACTACCTGAAACAGGTGGTGGACAATGCGGTCCAGCAGACCGAGCGGGTCTGCGCCATGATCAAGCAGATCGGCGGCGCGTTCGAAGGCACGGCGGCCGAGCCCGACGGAAAAGTCGGATGGGAGGCCCGGGCGAAGGATCCCAAGGACGTCGGCCGAGCGCCGAGCGCCATGGTCGTGCCGGAATTTCGCCAGAAACCGCTGACCAGGCGCGAACGCGAGGTCTTGAATCTCATCAGCCAGGGATATTCCAACAAGCAGGGCGCCCTGCAGATGCGGATCAGTCCGCGCACCTTCGAGAGCCATCGCGCGGAGGCCATGCGAAAGCTCGGCGCGCGCAACACGGCGGATCTGGTCCGCGCGGCTCTGCTGCATCCCATCGACTGACGCGATCGACTCATCATCGTCTAGCCGACGCTCGCGCGTGAGCTTGCGCGACGTCTGCCTGGTGCATGATCCGGAAAGGCATGCCCTCGGCTAGCCGGCGCGCTCTAGCGGTAATCGTCTGCGAAGGTGTGGACCCGCGGGCTCGGCCGCGAGGCGCCGGCCTTGGCCTTGGGCGGGCTCGGAATGATCGTGATGGTCCAGCGCTGCGGAACGCTCGACTCTTTTTCCAACACCGATCGAACGAGGCCCGTGACGGTCGCGTCGCCCGATTTGACCGTCGCCATCCGGCCGTTGAATTGCGCGATACGGAAACGCCGGACTTCCTTCTGGTCGGCGGTTTCATACGTGAACATGAAGCTCTCCTGTGCTCGCGCAACTATCGGCGATCAAGATTAGCCGTATGTGAAAATTGAAAACCGTAGAAGTACGGTCCGCCATCTCAATGCTGCGCCACGCGCACATCCCGTGCGCGTCCTTCTGCGTATGCCGCATCGATGCGGTCAAGCAGCTCGCGATAATCGCTTCCGGTCAACCGCGCAGCGTTCTCCTCGAGCCGCGCTGCCAGGCTTGCGAGCCGGCGGTAGCCGAACGTTCCGGCTGCGCTCTTGAGCGAATGCGCTTCGCGGCTGATTCTCTTGCCATCCGTTTCGATCGACAGTTGCCCGAACAATATCAGCCTGGAGGCGGCTTCCTATTCCGGTGTCGCTGACCGCCCACTCGACGGTCGCTTGCTGGCCGTCGCGCGAGACGCAGCGCGTCGAGATCACGATCTCGCCGGCGCTTGTGAATTTCACCGCGTTCGAGACCAGGTTGAGCAGGACCTGGCGAATCCGGCCGGCATCGCCGATCAGCGCCGGCGGCAGGGCCAAATCCTCGACGTTGCGAATCTTGAGATCCTTGGCCGCGGCGCGCGGACCGATGATGCTCAGCGTGTTGTGCACGAGCGCCTCGGCGGAAAACGCGATATCCTCGAGCGACAATTGGCCGGACTCGAGCTTGGAGAAATCCAGGATGTCGTTGAGAATCTCGAGCAGACTGTCGCCGGCATTGTGGATCGCCACCACGCTGCGCCGCTGCTCGATATCGAGATCGGTCTCAAGCAGGGTGGTCGCGAGCCCCCGAGCACCGCGTTCATCGGCGTGCGGATTTCGCGGCTCATCATGGCGACGAAGGTCGATTTGGCCGCGTTAGCCGCCTCCGCGCCGCGGATCAGGTTTTCGTGCCTGTTCCACCAGCGGGCGGTCATGAACGCGGCAGCGATGACGACGATCGCGCTGATCAGCGACATCGTGGTGAGCAGCGTGCCCATGCCGCGCCAGCGGCCTAGGGCGCCTTCCTCGGCCATCGAGACGACGACCAGCGCGGCATAGTTCTGCAGCATCGTCGCCCCATAAAGGCGCGCGCGTCCGTCCTTGCCGTCCTTGTTGTGGAGGGTCCCGCCGTTGGCGAGCGCGCGGGCGCCGCTGTCCGAGGTCTGGTTTCCGATCTCGTCGGTCGGCGGGAATTGCGCGAGCAGCATGCCGTCTTCGCGGGACAGCGATATCGTCACGTCGAGTCCGAGCGAGGTCGAGCCGAAGAAGTTTTCAAGGTATTGCAGCGACATCGCGCCGAGCACGAGTCCCATGGATCTTCTGTTCCGAACCCAGGCCGCGGTAGGACTCGGCATCGGTGGCGCCTTCGCGCGGCAGATAGTCTCCGACGCTCGACAGGATGAGGTCGAGGGACTTGAACGACCGGTTGGCGTTCTCGGCCAGCATCAGGCTGTAGCGATTGAGGTTGCCCTCGGCCGCCCGCAGCGTGCTTTCGCGCAGGCTCTTGAGAGCGAAGAGGCTGGTGCCGCCGATCGTGCAAATCAGCGCGAGGGTGATCGCGACGAGCGCGCCCAGGGCGCGTGAGGTTTTCATGATCTAGCCGCCGGCAGTCGCGGCGAGCTCCTGCTTTTCGGTATCTTGGGCGATCTTCGTCAAGGCCCTGCGCAACGCCGCGAGATGGATCGGCTTGGGGATCGGCGAACAAACATTGAGGTTGAGAAAGTTGCCGATCTTGATCGTCTCGTCGCAGGTCTCCTCGCCGGA
>Ga0137391_10004066_pt1 | contig 11169 bp, 10 predicted proteins | sample 15con2h24BmetaG_FD_101399 | JGI IMG/M metagenome (GOLD analysis project Ga0137391, IMG submission 101399) | Vadose zone soil microbial communities from Angelo Coast Range Reserve, California, USA - 15con2h2.4B metaG | ecosystem: Environmental > Terrestrial > Soil > Vadose zone > Saprolite...
AACGTCGTCGGAAGGCTGGAATCCGACGGTTCTGTGGATCACTTCGTCCACCAACTTGTCGAGCGGCGCGCCGGCAGCGAGGTTCGACAGGCACGCTGCCAGCTCGTCCATGGCCTCGTCGACGGGCATCTGCGGGCCAAGCAGGCCGTCGGTGTAGAAGAGCATCACGCCGCCCGGGGGGAGCAACGAGTGCATCTCGGGCCGCTCTGCCGGGCCTGCCCCGAGCGGGGGGCCGTTGTCCATCGGCATGTGGCCGACGGAGACCCCGTCGCCGATGAGGGGCGGCGGGTGCCCCGCGCTGGCCAGGACCACCCCGCCTGTCGCCGGGCAGACGCTAGCCACCGCGACCGTCACCATCCGCTCGATGCCCACGTCCAGCAGGAAGCGCTCCGCAAACTCCAGCACCTTGGACGGGCGCTCGCCCCGGCTCGCCTCCGCCCTAATGACGCTGCTGACGCGCCCCATCACCGCCGCCGCCTGGCCGTCATGGCCCTCGACGTCACCGACGACGACCACGACGGCGCCGGTCGCCGGAACGACGACGACGTCGTACCAGTCCCCCCCGACCTCCGCCGTCTCGTTGGCAGGCCGGTACGCGACGGCGAAGGCGAAACCCGGGATGTCGGGCGGGTCGCCGGGCAGCAGGCCCCGCTGCAACTCCTCGGCGATGGCCCGAACCGCCTCCACCCGAGCCTCGGCCCGTGCCGCCCCACGACGGTTGGCCTCCCGCTCGGTGACGTCCCGCCAGATCACCAGCAGCTCGTCGTCGCTCAGGCGGCTGGCGACCAGGTCGTAGTGGCGCGTGATGCCGTTCTCCTCGTAGGGCATGGCCGTCACGTGCAGCGGCCGGCCCGTGCGCAGGACCTCCAGATAGCCGTCGAGGAAGCCGGTGCCCCGCAGGGGCGGGTAGAGGTCGAGGATCGTCCGTCCGACGAGCTCGCTGCGGCCCCGGCCGGCGAAGTCGCTGGCGTCCGCCGTTGCATACGTGATGCGAAAGTCAACGATCCGGCACCTTGAGCACGAGGCGGGTGCCGGTTCCGGTCTCGAGCACCCGGCGCTTGGCAGCAAGGCTCTCCGCGGCGGCCTCCGGGGGGAGCACGTCCTCGTCGGTGCGCCCCAGGATGACCTCGGTCGAGGGATTGATCGAGGTCTTGTGCGCCCACGTGAACCGGAGCTGATCGTCCTGGGCAAAGGCGAAGACGGGGGCCGCGGCGAGAGCGACCGCGAACCGCTCCTCGGTCTGGCGATGCACCCGCTCGTTCTCCCGGATCCCGCTGATCTCCCGGGAGATGATCATCCCCCCGACGACGGTGCCGTCTGGCGTGACCAGGGGCGTGAGCGTGTTGGACCAGACGGCGCCGGGGTCGTGGATGCCGCGGGCGTCGAACTGGCGGGCTTCGCCGGCGAGGACGCGCTGCATCTCGGCCTCGAGGATCCCGGCTTGGCCGGCGGGAAGGATCTCACTGGGGCGCCGGCCCAGGATGTCCTGGCGCCGCCAGCCGAACCTCGTGATCCCGGCACCGGCCACGACCTGGTAGCGGAGATCCCTGCCGAACACCATGAGGGCGGTGTCGGGGAGGGCGTCGGCGAACGACCGGTAGACGTCCTCCTCGGTGGTCGCTGGCGAGGGATTTCGTACCTGGACGTCCCGTGGGGAGGTCCGCCCTTCGTTGCCCAGCGCCGTGGTGTCGTCCAGGGACCGATCCTGTTAGGCAATATGTCCCTGGATCATCGCGCACGTTGGCACCGCGGCGCGCAAGGGCACCCCCAGCGCTCGGGCAGGACAAGCACTGTGCCTCGTGCGACGTCAGAGTTATTCGGGATGGTCGGGGTGCTCGGTTGAAAGTTCCGATATATGGGTAAAGAGTTCGGTATGGTGGGATTCGAACAGGAGGGGCGAATGTCCGACACCGAATCCGAGCACCTCGTTGCGGAGCCCGAACGGCCAGCCGGCGAGCGGCCCGCGGTGAGTGTGCGGGGGCTGCGGAAGGCCTTCGGCGCCAAGGTCGCCGTCCAGGGCCTCGACCTCGACGTGCCCCATGGCTGCTTCTTCGGCCTGGTCGGCCCCAACGGCGCCGGGAAGACCACCTCGCTCAGCATGATGACGGGGCTGCTGCGGCCCGATGCCGGCTCGGCGTGGGTGAAGGGCGTCGATGTCTGGTGGGACCCCGTCCGGGCGAAGGCCTCCATCGGCGTGCTGCCGGAGGACCTCCGGTTGTTCGAGCGCCTGACCGGGAGCGAGCTCCTCACGTTCAGCGGCCTGCTCCGCGGGCTGCCCAGCGACGTGGTCAAGGAGCGTGTCCCGGAGCTGCTCGACGTCCTGGGCCTCACGGAGGCCGCCAAGGTCATGGTCGTGGACTACAGCCACGGGATGCGCAAGAAGATCGGCCTGGCCTCGGCCCTGATCCACGCCCCGACCGTCCTCTTCCTGGACGAGCCATTCGAGGCCGTCGACCCCGTATCCGCCCGCAGCATCCGGGCCTTGCTGGAGCGCCACACCGACGGTGGGGGGACCGTCGTCTTCTCCAGCCACGTCATGGAGCTCGTAGAACGCCTCTGTGACCGCGTCGCCGTCATGCACCAGGGGCGCCTGGTCATCGAGGGCCCCACTGCGGCCGTCCGGCGAGGCAAGACCCTCGAGGAGGCCTTTGTGGAGCTCGTCGGAGAGCGCGACGCATCCACCAAGGAGCTTCGGTGGCTCGGCACTTCCTCAGGCTGAAGCTCCGTCTCATCGGCAACGGCCTGCGGGCGAGCTGGCAGCGGCGCCTCGGCCTGCTGTTCGGCGCCCTCTACGGCTTGTCGTTCGCCGCGGTCTGTTTCTTCGTCCTCGCCCTTCCCCGCCTCGTCTCGAAGAACGGGCACTCCAACCGGGTGGGCGCCGCCTTGGTGGCTCTGGTCTTCGACGCCATGTTCATCGGCTGGCTGCTGATCCCCCTGCTCGGCTTCGGCAACGACGAGACACTCGACCCCATCCGGCTGGCGCTGCTGCCGCTCACCCGCCGGCAGCTTGCAACCGGGCTCTTCGCCGCCTCCTGCGTCGGCGTCGCACCCATCGCGATGCTGCTGGGGCTCTCGGGTGCCATCGTGGGCTTCGCGCCGGTGGGCCCGGGCGCCGTGCTGGTCGTGGCTGCCCTCGCGGTCCAGCTCAGCCTCTGTATCGTCGGCTCACGCTTCGTGACCACGGCGCTCTCGGGGATTCTCCGGTCCCGCAAGGGCCGCGACGTCCTCGGGTTCGTGGGCGTGCTCTTCGGGGCGGTGGCCGGGCTCGGCGGTCAGGTCATCGGCCACCTCGGTGGTCATCTCCGCCACCCCGGGCACCGGCTTCCCGCCGGGTCGGGTGCCCTCTACTGGCTCCCGTCCGGATGGGCGGCCCGCGCCGTGGCCCGGGCCGGTTCCGGCGACATCGCTGCCGCTGTCCTCAACCTCGTGCTCGCGGCCGCCGCCGTCGTCCTGCTGGCGTGGCTGTGGGTGAACAGGATCGAGGCGGCCCTGACCACCCGGGAGGCCGGGGGGAAGAAGGCCGACAACAAGTCGGGCGACCTCTTCGCCCGCCCACTGGCCTTCCTGCCGAGGAACCGGACGGGGGCCATGGCCGCCAAGGAGATGCGGTACCACTGGCGGGAACCGCGACGGCGCGCCGGCCTGATGGTCCTGCTCGGGACGCCGGTGGCCGGCTTGGCCGTCCTGCTGTTCGGCAAGGTCTCCGATCCCGCGGTCGTACTCCTTGCTGCGGCAGGGGGTCTGCTGATCGCCCAGCAGATGACCACGAACCAGTTCGGGCTCGACGGGGCGGCCCTCTGGATGAACGTCGCCTCGGGCGGGGACCCGGCCGTGGACCTCAGGGGCAAGAACCTCGCCACCGGGGTGATCGGGCTGGGCATGGTGGCCGCGGCGACGGTTGCGCTCGCCGCCGGGACGGGGGGATGGCTCTACGCGCCGCTCGCCCTGGTCCTCGGGGCAACCGTCCTCGGCATCGCCACCGCGGTGGGCAACGTCGTCTCGGTCCTGGCCCCGGTTCCGGTCCCGGACTCGCCGACCAACCTGTGGCAGAACAACGCAGGCTGCCTGCCCGTTCTCGTCCAGATGCTGGGCATGGCCGTCACCGGCCTGCTGCTCGCCCCCGTCGGCGTAGCGGTGGCGGTCTCGCTGGCGACGTGGCGGCCCGCCCTGGTCCCCGCCGTCCTGGCTTCCGGCGCGTACGGCTACCTGGTGTGGCGTCAGGGGCTCAAGGTGGCAGCCCGGCGTATCCGGGGCCGGGAGCCGGAGCTGCTGTCCATCGTGGGGCGCCGGGCGGAGGCAACCTGACCCCGGCCCGCCCGGCCGGCGGGCCGCAGATTACTCCAAAAAGTGCGCTATCCGCACTTTTTGGCAAAATCTATGTTGTGGCGGGTGCCTCCGCCGGCTCCTCGGCTGCCTCCGCGGGCTCGGCGGGGGCCTCCGCGGGCTCGGCGGGGGGCTCCTCGGTGCTGGCAACCGGGGCCGCCGCCGGGGCCTCGCCACCCTCGGCCTCCTCGATGGCCTCCTCCAGCTCCGACGCCTCTTCGGTCGCCCCGAGGTCCCGTTCTGCCTCGAGAACTTCGGCAAGCTTGCTTTCCAGTTCTGGATCCATGCTCATGGCTGCCCCCTTCTCCGGTGGTGCGGCGAATCCTCCTCTCTTCGGGAGGCCACGCGCAAACTCGGTCAGATCTCCCGGCGGCGGAAGCTCCACGAGGCGACCGAGAAGACCGTCACTCCCCAGGCCGCCACCCACAGCAGGTACGCGAGCGGGGGGCCCGCGGAGGCGAAGAAGGGGTTGGCCGCTGCCTGGGCCCGCCCGGAGCTCAGGACCCCCGCGATCGCCGCGGCGGGCTCCAGGCTGTAGACGGCCCCGTGCCAGAGCCCGTCCGAGGGCATGACCAGGCGGGTGATGGTGCCGACCGTCGCGACCCCCTGGTTGTTGAGGGCCGTCCCCACCGCGGCCGCGATGCCCCCCATCCACGCCAGCATGAAGCCCCCGAGGGCGACGACCCCGCCGGTGACCGGGGACATCCTGGTGCTGAGCAGGGTCGTCAGCGTGAGGGTGACGAGGGCCTCCCCCGTCAGGAAGGCGACGAACTGCAGTGGGTGTGGCGGGCGGTAGCCGGTCACCAGGTCCACGACGACGAACTCGAGGGTGGAGGCGATCGCCACGTAGGCGGCGGCGAGCACCCCCAGGCCCACCCACTTGCCGGCAAGGAACTGGATCCGGCGGATCGGGCGGGTCAGCACGGCGGAGGCGACACCAGACTCCAGCTCGCCCGCGATGGAGGGCGCCGCCATGAAGACCGTGCTGAGGGCCAGCACGAAGCTGAAGGCGAACATCGCGACGATCAGGAGCTGGGAGGTCACGGTCTTCAGCTCGGTGACGCTGAGCCGCGGGACGCCTCGGACCACCTCGTGGGACAGCACCGTCAGCCGCCAGAACCCGAATCCCGTCAGCCCGATCCCCAGGAGGGTGATCACCGCGAGCGCCACGACCAGCTTCTTGCGAGCGGACTCCCGCACCGTGGCCCTGGCGATGGTGAGGACGGCCACGCTCACGACGGCCCCTCACCGCCGAGCAGCTGGATGAAGCGATCCTCGAGGCTCTGGTGGCGGGGCTCGACGGCGTACACCCGGCCGCCGAGCGTGACGATCTCGGCGACGAGGTCGGGCACGCCGTCGACGGTGATGCCCTCGACCCAGAGCCAGTCGCCGTCCTCCTGCAGCGCCCCGAAGCGCGCCAGCTTCTCGAGGCCGGCGGGCTCGAGCCCCTCGACCTTCAGCCGGACGCCCGAGTCCGACAGCAGGGTTGCCAGGGGGCCGCTGGCGATGACGGTCCCGTGGTGGACGACCGCCACCCGGTCGCAGACCATCTCCACCTCGCTCAGCAGGTGGGAGTTGAGGAACACCGTGGCCCCGCCGTCACGGAGGTGGCGGATGACATCCCGGACGTCCCTGCGGCCCACCGGGTCGAGCGCCGACGTCGGCTCGTCGAGGAAGACGACCTCCGGGCTGCCGAGGAGCGCCACCCCGAGGCCGAGGCGCTGCTGCATCCCTTTCGAGAACGTCCCCACCCGATCGTGGGCGCGCTCGGCGAGGCCGACGGTGACGAGGGCACGCTCCACCTCGGCCTTGGCGCGCGAGCCGGGGATCTGGCCGAGGTCGCAATGGAGCTGCAGCACCTCGTAGGCGCTCAGCCAGGACTGGTAGCGGAACAGCTCCGGCAGGTAGCCGATGCGCCGGCGCGTGGCGGTGTCCCCGGCCGGGGCGCCGAGCACCCAGGCGTTGCCGGCGGTCGGGCGAGCGAGACCGAGCAGGAGCTTGACCGCCGTCGTCTTGCCTGCCCCGTTGGGGCCGAGGAAGCCGAACACCTCGCCCCGCGGCACGGACATCGAGAGGCCGGCGACGGCCGTGACCGCCCCGTAGGTCTTGGTCAGACCCGACGTGAAGATGGCGGCGTCCTCGCGCTCGACCACAGCGCCCCGAAGCCTACCCGGCTTCCCTTGGGCCCCGCCGTGAGGAGAGCGGGGCGGTTCGACCTCGATCAGCGCATCGACCTGGCGATGGCAACCACCTGGCGGTCGGTCAGCGACCCGGCCACCGCGAACACGAGGCCGTGGCTCTGCCAGATGACGCCGCTCGCGATGCCCGTCGTGTCCCCGATGACCAGCCCCGGCGCCCCGTTGATGTCGGCAGAGTGGGCGGAGGCCAGCGACGTCGGGATCGGGATCGGCAGTGTCGACGAAGGGTCCCCCAGTGCCTTCAGCTGGCTCGCCAGCGACGGCGGGATGCCGGGCATCGACAGGAGGGCATCCTCGTACTGGACGACGGAGGGGCCGTCCGAGTAGAGCACCGGCGCCTTCATCTGGACGATGACAAGCTGCGGGATGCCCCCGAGGCCGCCAAGCAGGCCGTGGCTGCCTTTCGGCTCGGCGGGGCCGCTCGTGCTCGTTGGCGTCGACGGGAGCGAGAACGGATCGAGGCTACGCGACCCGACGGTTTCGACCACCACGGGGCCGGCATTGAGTGTCAGGCTGCTGCCATCGAGGCCCCCCGGGAGCGCGGGCAACGTCGTGCCCAGCTTGTCCGCCGTGCCGGAGGCAGCGGTCCTGCTGAAGGTGAAGGACGCCGACCCGGCCGACATGACGTCGAACTCGGGCTGGCCTTTCACCTCCGAGGGCAGCTTGCCGGGGACCAGGAGGTGCAGGCCGCTGGCGGATGCGGCGCCGGCCAGGCTCGTCGCCGTCGTGACATGGGGCGTCTGCAGCACCTTGACCGAGCCGTAGCCGGTGAGGTCGGGGAAGGTCCCCAGGCTGGTGATGTCGATGGTGACGGCGACGAACGTCTCCGGCTGGAAGATCTTGATGATGTCGCTCGCAACCCCGGTGGCCACGAGCGTCCCCATCGTGGCGGCGATCACCGCGAGGACGGCGCCGGCGCGCAGTGCCCGGCGATGGGCGAACTCGATGCGGCGACGGAGGCGGTCGACCAGCGTGGGCTTCGGCGCCACGACGCCGGGCTCGGTGCTCCGCAGGCGCCGGAGGGCGGGGAGGGGATCGACCGCTGACCCGTCGAGCGTCCCCTCGTCGAGGACGCTCGCCGCGGCGCTCGCCGCTGTGGCCATGACCTCGCTGCGGCGCTGGCAGGTCGCGCAGGCTGCGACATGGTCCCGCTCCTGCTCGGCGACGGCCCCAGGCTCGTCCTGCATCTGCCGGAGGACGGACCGGCTCGGGTGACGCTTCACGATTCCACCTCCCGCTTGAGGCGCGCCTCGGCGCGCCGGAGTACTGTGCCGACCTGCCCCACACCGATGCCCATGGCCTCGGCCACCTCGGCGTACGAGAGGCCGCTGTAGCGCAGCGCCAGCACCCCCGCCGCCCTGGGCGGCAGCTTGCGCATGGCGGAGCGGACACGCTCCCGGTCGTAGTTCCGCTCGGCGATGCGCTGGGGATCCGACGACCAGGCGTCGTCCCGCGCCCCCGCTGCATCGAGCTGCTCCCGCCGCTCCCGCCGCCGCCGCCCCCGCACCCGGTTCAGGGCCCTGTGCCACGCAGCCCGGCGTAGCCACGCCGGGGCGTAGGGCGCCGCCGGGGAGTGGTGCCGGTGGAAGTCGAGGAAGACCTCCTGGGCCACGTCCTCGGCCTCTGCCCGGTCGGCGAGGACCCGGTTGGCGATGCCGACGACCCTGGCGTACTCGGCCACGAACAGCGACTCGAATACCTGCACCATGCTGGGAGGCATCGAGACATCGCTCACCGGCACGCTCATCGCTATCTGGGCTTCCATCGCCCTGTCAAGCACCGCACCGCCTGCGTTTGTGACATCGCCTGCGATTGCGTGGGTGGCTGCAAAAATTCGTCGGTATATCCGAGGAACATCTCACCCACCTGCCCCGACCAGCGCCCGCAGGCCCTCCTCGTCGAGTGTCGGGATGCCCAGGGCCTCCGCCCGGGCGAGCTTGCTGCCGGGGTTCTCGCCGACGACCACGTAGTCGGTCTTCTTCGAGACGCCGGAGACCACGGTGCCGCCGGCGTCCGTGATGAGGCCAGCCGCCTGGTCCCGGGTGAGGTTCGGGAGCGATCCCGTGAGGACGAAGGTCTTGCCGGCCAGCGGCCCCGTCGCCTCCGTCCGCACTTCCTCCAGCCGCACACCGGCCCGCCGGAGCTTGGCGACGATCTCGGCGTTGCGGAAGTTGTCGAACCAGGTGCGGATCGACGCCGCCAGCACCGGTCCGACGCCCTCGACGGCGCTCACGGCCTCCTCGGACGCGCCCATGATGGCGTCGATCGAGCCGAACGCCTGCGTCAGGTCGCGGGCCGTCGGCGGGCCGACGTGGCGGATGCCGAGTCCCACCAGCACCCGGGCGAGGCCCCGGTCCTTGGACGCCTCGATCGAGGAGAGGACCAGGTCCGCCTTCTTGTCTGCGTACAGGGGCAGGGAGAGCAACTGGTCGCGGGTGAGGCTGTAGATGTCGCCGGGGTCACGGACCAGCCCCCGCTCCCACAGCTCGAAGATCGTGCGCTCCCCGAGTCCCTCGATGTCCATCGCCCCCCGGCCGGCGAAATGGAACAGGGCTTCGACGCCGCGCGAGGGGCAGAGCTCGTTGGGGCAGCGCCGGACCTTCTCGCCTTCGGGGCGCACGAGCGGCGTCCCGCACACCGGGCAGGCCTGCGGCATCTCGAAGACCCGCTCGTCGCCCGTGCGCCGGGACACCACCGGGGCGATCACCTCCGGGATCACGTCCCCGGCCCGGCGCACGAGCACCCAGTCGCCGACGCGGATGTCCTTGCGCGCGATCTCGTCCTCGTTGTGCAGGGTGGCCTGGGTGACCGTGCCGCCGGACAGCACCACGGCCTCCAGCTGGGCGAACGGGGTGACCGCGCCGGTGCGGCCCACGTGGGTCTTGATGTCCAGCAGGCGGGTGGTCTTCTCCTCGGGCGGGAACTTGTAGGCGATGGCCCACCGGGGGCTCTTCGACGTGTAGCCGAGTTCCTCGCGCTGGGCGAGCTGGTCCACCTTGACCACGACGCCGTCGACTTCGAAGCCGAGGTCGTGACGGTGGGCCTCCCAGTGCCGGCAGAAGTCGTAGACGGCCTCGAGGTCGGTCGCCAGCCTCGTCTCGGCCATGACCCGGAACCCGAGCCGGGTGAGCTCCTGCATCTGCTCGGAATGCCGGGCGAACCGGGGCCCGCCGTCCCACCGCCCCGCCCCGTGGACCAGCAGGGCGAGGCTGCGGCCGGCGGTCACCTTGGGGTCCTTCTGGCGAAGGGATCCGGCCGCGGCGTTGCGGGGGTTGGCGAAGATGCGCTCCCCCTCTTCGGCGAGGCCCTCGTTGAGCTTGCGGAAGGCGGACACGGGCATGTAGATCTCGCCCCGCACCTCCAGCAGCGCGGGCGGGGCATCGGTGCGCAGCCGCAACGGCACCGACGGGATGGTCTTGACGTTGGCCGTGATGTCCTCCCCCGTCCTGCCGTCCCCCCGGGTGGCACCGACCGAGAGGCGGCCGTCCACGTAGGCGAGGTCCGCGGCCGCCCCGTCGACCTTCAGCTCGCACCAGTAGTCGGCGACGCCCCCGAGCACCTTCTCGACCCGCTTGCCCCACGCCACGAGCTCCTCGAAGGAGAAGGCGTTGTCGAGGGACCACATGGGGCTCGGGTGCTGCACCGCCGCGAAGAGGGAGGACGGCGCCGCCCCCACCCGCTGGGTCGGCGAGTCCGGGGTGACGAGGTCGGGATGCTCCTCCTCCAGGACCGTCAGCTCCCGCACGAGGGCGTCGTACTCGGCGTCGGAGATCTCGGGGTCGTCGAGGACGTGGTAGCGGTAGGAGTGGTGGTCGATGGCGTCGCGGAGCGCGCGCACGCTGACCGCCGGGTCGTCGCTGCTCATACTCCCCTCCCTGCGACCGGCACGATCTCGATGTCACCCCAGACGCCGGTCTGTGACTCCGCAAGGATCACCACGCCACGCAGCCCGTGTCCCTCCAGGCGCAGCATCGCCGTGAGCGCGCGGTCCACGTGCTTGGGGTGCAGCATCGCCAAGCCGATCGCACTCGCCGCGGCGTCGGCCACCGCCCCGTGCTCCGCCAGCACCGCAACCACCCGGGCATGGCCGATCCCGGGGTTGATCCGCGTCCTTCCCGTCGAGGCGTAGAAGGCGAACGGGCCACCGGCCTCGATGCGCACCCCGATCCCCGGCCGTCCCCTGCCCATCGGCGGCTCGACGACGAAGGTCTGGGGCCTGCGGTGCATGGCGAACGTGTCCCCCTCGGTCGAGACGATGACCTCCCGCGCGTACTCGCTCAGGTCCCGGGCCACCGCCTCGGCCATGGCACCCGGCAGGGTGAGCATCGGGCCGACGCCTGCCGCCTCGGCGGCGTCCCCCATGGCCCGGACCACCTTCGGAGCCCCCGGGCCGACCGGCTGCGGGACGAACGACGTCTTGAACGCGGCGTGCCCGGCGATGTACGCCTCGAGCTGCTCCCAGTGCTTGAGGGCGATGATACGGGACTGGTCGCGGATGTTATCCACCGCGCCGATGCGAAGCTGCAGCGTGCCGACCTGGAGCTCGAAGAAGGTCAGCGTGTCGGACCGGAGCCGCTGGAGGATCCCCATAGGCTATGCCGGGACCCGGTCCATCTAGCGGATCCGGTCGATCGTGCCGCCTCCCAGG
>Ga0137391_10004072_pt1 | contig 11157 bp, 10 predicted proteins | sample 15con2h24BmetaG_FD_101399 | JGI IMG/M metagenome (GOLD analysis project Ga0137391, IMG submission 101399) | Vadose zone soil microbial communities from Angelo Coast Range Reserve, California, USA - 15con2h2.4B metaG | ecosystem: Environmental > Terrestrial > Soil > Vadose zone > Saprolite...
GCCTTCCGCACCCTGCTAGAGGCGATATGCACGACATCCAGAACCCAGTACTGATCGGTTCTGCCCTGCGCGCCGCTTTGCCTCTGCGGGCCGGTTGAGGGTGTCATCGCAGCGGCGCTGCCGAAACGCATACCGACGCAGCTCGACGCAGATCAACGCAGATAGGCGGATATGCCGAATCGTCGATCTCGACGCAGATCCCGGGTGAGGGTGCTGCAACTACCCGAAGCTCGCGAGTCCTAAAATTGAAAGTTTGATATCACTCCGGTGGCCGTTGTCATACACCTCGGCGAGGGGTTATTTTCGGGAGAATCGCGGACATGGTGAATTAACCCCGGTGCCTTTCGTCGATCCAATTCCGCATGGCGCGATCCGAGAATGATGGACGCTCGGGCGCGAAAGAGCGCCGATGCGAAACACTATTTCTGCTGCTGGGGGAACAAATGACATTTTGTGCGAGGCGAAAGCGGCAGTTGTCACGGCCGGCGGGGGTGTTCCTGGCCGCGTTGGTTTTAACCTTTGGTGTCGCCCGGCGCGTGAATCCGGCCGCGACTGATCCTGCGGCCGCTCTCATCTTTCGTGCTCGGACCGCGCTTGGACCAGGTCTGGGACATGTCAAGTCACTGCACCTGGCCGGGACTTTATCCGCAGGTGACATCAGCGGCACCATCGAATCGTGGATTAACCTCACCGATGGCCGTTTCGCGACCCGGATCGAAGCAGGTCCTCTGACCCAAGCCGAAGGCTATGACGGACGCACGGCCTGGAGGAGCGATGCTAAGGGCATCGTGCTGCCACAGACCGGGCCGTTAGCGAAGATGATGGCTGTAAACGAGATCTTCAACAACACCTACGCCTTTTTCAGTCGTGATTATGGCGGCGCGAGCGTGTCATACCTCGGGACGAGGACTGATGCCGGGAAAAACTACGAAGCGATCGCAGTAAAGCCGAAAGGTGGCCTTGCTCAGGAGATATGGTTCGACTCGGGGACGGCTTTGCCGGCGCGCACGATTGTTGATTTGGGTGCGGCGGCTATCACCACCACGCTTTCCGGATACCGAAATATCGATGGACTTATGGTTGCGGCTGAGCATGGAACTTCACGGCGTCTCACAGTTAGAGACTTCTACGGCCACGAGCAAGGTTACGTCAGCAGCGAGCTAACCTCGAATGAGACTAAGGCCGAAGCCGATGTAGGTCACATCGACCAGCATTTTGCGATGCAGCCATCGGCGATCAACGATATATCACTGCCGGGCGGCGAGGCTCGAATACCGTTTACCATGCAAAACTTCTTGATCCTCGTCGACGTTCGCCTCAACGGGAAGGGGCCGTTTAAGCTCATGCTCGATAGCGGCGGCCGCAACATACTTAGTCCATCAGTTGCATGGCAGATCGGAGCATCGGCGAGCGGGCAGGTGCCTCAGTCGAGCAATTTCCAGGTGAAACCCGTGCGTTACGTAAAGGTGGAATCCGTTGCGCTCGGCAGCGCAACACTCACCCAACAATACTTTAACGTGGGCGGGGTCGGGAATGTCTTTACCAGAGATGGAATGATCGGCTACGAACTATTCGCCCGCTTTATCACCACTGTCGACTATGCGCAACGGCAGCTTATTCTGCGGCTGCCGAATGAGCATCGTAACGAGGTAACGGTTCCGGCCGGCGAGGTTTCACTGCCGCTCGCGTTCGACGATACCAAGCCGGAGGTTGCCTGCGAAATAGCCGAAACGGATGCGTCTTGTATCATTGATACGGGCGCCGGCCTCGCGTTGCTCTTGAGCGGTCCGTTCGTCAAAGCCAACGCCGCGATACAACCGCCATGGTTCGCCGGAACATATACCAGGGTGTACGGCTCCGGCGGCGCATCGGAAGTCAGGTTCGGGCCGGTCAGCTCGTTACAGCTTGGGCCGTTTTCATTGCCGAACGTCGATACACTTTTTACGACCGCCGGCAACGGCGCTTTGGCCCAGTATCTCTCGGCCCTGGTCGGTAACCGGATCTGGCGGCGCTTTGCCATCACATTTGACTACTCGCATGCGATCCTGCGGCTGGTGCCTGACGCCAGCTTGATTCACTAATGGATGCAATTCGGCGCGGCGGTGCCGATCTGGTTAAGGAACCATAGGTTCGTGCCGCAGTTGGCATTGGCGTCAACCGCATCTGTTGCTCCGTTATCGACTATCGAGTTGAGGCCGATCTGATTAGCCAGATCACTGGAGTCAACAGCTATTCCGTTCATAGTGTTGGACGTGGCCTCGCCGAAATCGATGACGTTGTTGCTTCCGGTTGCCGGCGCCGGGCATACTCCGCCCAGGCCGCCGGTCGGGGCACATCCGATATAAATGCCGATCTGCTGGTCGTGGCTCCCGGTCGAATTGACAATGCGATTGCCCGAAGAGCCGTTGATCCACAGGCCGTAAATACCGTTGAAGTCGCCGTCGAGGTCATGCAGGTGGTTGTTGGAGCCGCCGCTGACCTCGATGCCGTACTTGCCGTTGTGGTCAGCATGAATATCGTTGATAAAATTGTTGCTGCCGTTGTTGATCATCACCCCGGCGACACCGTTGCCGCTGGAAAAGTCGCTCAAGCTGCCAGCATCAGAGTCGTAAAGTGCATTGCGCGCGCCGCCATTAATCACAAGGCCAAATTGCTCATTCCGGATGAGTTCGACCGAGAAGATCGCAACATCCGAACCCTCAATCAGTATTCCCGTGCCAAACTTGGTGATTACCGCCCCGATTCCATCGATATAGGCTCCCGTCGCGGACGAGAGAACATGGATGCCGGCACCGGTGGCGCCGCTGCCCGGGCCGATGAGGGATTTGCCGTGCATGTCGAGCACGGCGTGCGGCGCCGCGATGGTCAGGCAGTCGGCGGCCGCGGACGAGCTGATCAAGGGATTCTCGACGTCGTACCGTTTGTCAGAATTGAGTACGCATCCGCTGATCAACTTCCACGTTCGAGGCGTCGATCTGGATGCCTTTGGCGAAACCGGTGACTGAAAAGTGCGACCCATGGCCGGGCGTATTTCGACCGGTGACGAAAGCGTTCGACGCGCTGCTCAAGATATGAATTCCCGCGGCGCTCACGGCTCCGCCAAGGCCGGTGATATTGCCAAACAGAACCAGCACGGCGCCTGCGCCGGCGATGTCGATACAGTCATCGGTCAGGGAGGAGCTGCTGAGTGGTCCGTTAGTGGTAAACACGCCGGCCGAGTTGATCGAGCATCCACACAGCGAAATGCTCTTGCTGCACGGGCTCAAGCCCCAGGCCGTGCCACGGCCGGCAACGGCCAACATGGCGCATGCGGCCGCGATTAAGGCTCTCCAGATTGGTGGATGTTTCATCGCCAGGACCCTTCCCCGGCCACTGGTTGCGCCGGGCGTCTTTAGCGTAAGCCTTACCGTATTGGGCAACCTAGATCAATCGGAGCCCTTAGTAGGTTAACTTAGATTGATAAAGTTTCGCTTTGGCGGGAACGCTCGGCGGGCCAAAATTCAGCGTTTGCTGAATGGTGTCAGCGAGGGCGGCGCAGGGTCGTGATCTTTCCATCACCCGACATGATCAGCACGACGTCGGCGATTCCCAGGAAGAGCCCCGTGCCCACCACTCCGGGCACCGCGAGCAGAGCGCATTCCAGACGCGCCGGGCTTCGAATCGCGGTGACCCGGCAGTCGAAGACCAGGTTGCCGTTATCGCTGATAAATTCACGGCCCCGGTGATCGATGCGCACCTTAGGTTTCAGTCCTAACTTCGCGATCTCGCGCAGGGCGACCGCTGCGGCGAAAGGTACGACCTCAACCGGCAGATTGCCGCGTTCACCCAGCCGTTTGACTTTTTTTTCATCGCCGACCAGGAAAATTCGCCGCCGCGAGGCAACCGCGACCACCTTTTCCCGCACCAACGCGCCGCCACGGCCTTTCACCATGTCAAGGCGCGGGTCGACTTCGTCAGCGCCGTCGAAATCCGCGTCGAGCCGGCCGACCTCATCCAAATTCACGAGCTGGATTTTGAGCGAACGGGCTAATTCGGCGCTGGCGGACGAGGTGGGCACTCCGCGGACACTAAGGCCGGCCTCGGCCACCGCGCGGATAAATGCACTGGCGGCGCGGCCGGTGCCGAGTCCGATAGTCTGGCCGGATTTGACATAGCGCAGTGCGGCTCTGCCAAGTTGAACGAGGCGATCCGGCGCCGATTGTGGGGACGACGGTGAAGCGGAACAATCGCTGGGCACTGCGGTTCGGCGCGTCAGTTTTTGCCGTTGCGTAACAGATTCATAAATTCCTGGCGAGTTTCAAGGTGAGTGCGGAAGCGTCCAAGCATCGCCGACGTCGTCACGTAGGAATTCTGCTTCTCGACCCCGCGCATCCGCATACATAGATGTTCCGCTTCGAGGACGACCGCGACCCCGAGGGGTTTGATTTCGTCCATGATGGTTTGCGCGATCTGCGTCGTCAGCCGCTCCTGAATTTGTAACCGCCTGGCAAAAATCTCGACCAAGCGGGCAATTTTTGACAATCCGACAATATGGCGGTTGGGCAGATAGGCCACGTGCGCCTTGCCGATAAAAGGCAACAGGTGGTGTTCGCACAGTGAATAGAAGTCCAGATCGCGGCACAGGATAATTTCCTGATAATTCTCTTCGGTGAAGAGCGCGCCGTTGATGGCCTTTTTTGGATCCTTGGTGTAGCCGCTGGTCAGGTATTCGTATGCCTGCACGACCCGAACCGGGGTCCGCTCCAGCCCCTCGCGCTCGGGGTCTTCGCCGATATAACGAAGAATACCACGCACCGCGGCTTCGGCAGACTTCCGGTCTCGGGTGCTGGCGCGTAGCTTTTCACGGGCGGATTCGGCCGGCATGCCGGCTCCATTCGAGCGCGAGTTCGATCGCAAGTGAGGGTCCTCCACCGCTCATAATATTAAAGCCTGCCATGTCAGAGGCCAGCCCGTCCATCAGAGAAAGATTCCAGTCCAGCGACATACGGCGCGCATCATCATCACTAAGTCCGGTGTAGCGTGCGAAATGATGAACTGCGCCACTCAAATCTTTTATGTTCGCCCTCATATAATCAGCCATCGATTCGCGCTTCAGGGGGAGAATCCCAAGCACGACTCTGAGCCCGAAGCGGTGCGCCTGCTCGGCAAACGTCAGGGCGGTTTCCCGGTCAAAGACCGGCTGTGTGACGACGAACTGTGCACCCGCCGCAGCTTTACGCCGTAGCAACTCAGCTTCGGGCTCAAGTGGCTGACGGTTGGGATTGCCAACCACGCCCAACAGCAGGCCGGGCAGGGTTTTCAGCATCCTTTTGCCTTCCCCGGTGTCGCCGCGATTAAGGTCAGCGATTATATCGAGCAGGCCGAACGTATCGACGTCATGAACCGGGTGGGCGCCAGCACTGCCATCCGCCGGCAGCTTGTCGCCGCGCAGCGCCACGATCGCCTCGATGCCGAGTGCGCCGGCGCCAAGCAAATCCGCTTTGAGCGCGAAGCGGTTGCGATCGCGGCAGGAGACATTGAGGGCAATGGCCATCCCCAGGCGCGCCTTGATCATCGAACCGAACACCAGCCCCGACATTTTGACCTTGCCGAGCGCGTTGTCGGCCAGGTTGATAACGTCGGCGTGATCGCGGACCATCGCGAGCTTCTGGAGCAGGGATTCAACCGCAATCCCGCGCGGCGGCGCGATTTCGAGCCAGAGCGAAGGAGTTCGGCGATCAAGACTCGACAGAATGGAATTCAATCAGGGTTCCCCCGAAAGGTTGCACGACAGATTATCCTGAGCGGGCAGGAGAGCAAAGAGAGAGTTGCGCCGAAGCGATTACACCGCGTGCAAGTGAATGCTCACGCCTTGAGCCGTTCGCCGGCTTTGACCTTCTGGTACTTGCGGTAGTCATACCCGGTCGCCATCGCCATCAGCAACGCTTCCATGCCCCCTTCCCGTTCGCGGCGCAGGACCCGCAGACGGTCGAAGAATTCGTGAAAGTCCTTGTTGACGCGCTGCGAGCCGTTGACCGGCCGCAGAAAAAAATCATGCAACCGGGTAACAGTAAAGCGTAGTGATGAATAGCGCAGCTCATTCGGGAAGGCGTCCCATTCGGCCAGCGACAGTGTCCGCACCGATTCGTAGCCCCGCAGCAAGTAGCGGAAGCGGTCGAGCGAATAGCCCTCATCGATGAAACACAGCGCATTAACCGCGGTGGCGATATCGTAAATGAATTTTCCACGGCAGGCCGCCTCGAAATCGAGCATCGCCGTCAGCTTTTCGCCGCGGAATAGCAGGTTGTCGGCGAACAGGTCGCCATGGATGATGCCTTTGGGCAACTTGCCCTCGAGATAACGAGAAAGGTATTCGATTTCGTCTTCCAGCGTGCGGGTAACTTTGCGGAAGTAATTGGGCAGACGTCCTTTAACGGCGATGTAAAGGTCGGCGATGCGTTCGAAGCTGAACCGATTGTCAATTCCCTTCTTATAGCCTTTGCCGATGACATGGAGTTCGCCAAGCGTGCGGCCGATGGTTTCCAATTGGGTTGGCCGCAAGCGGGCAATTGGCACCACGCGCCCTTCGACATAGCGGAAGAGCGACAGGCACTTGCTGTCATACTCACGGTAGACGCGCCCCATCCGGTCCTGTTGAGGGTGCGGGCAGGGGAATGAATGCTTGCGCAGGAAGGCAAGCAAATCGATCTCGCGCCTTACCTCACCCTCGCTTTTGACTTCATCGATGCGCAGGAGATAGCGCGCTTTGGCGGTTTCGATGAGATAGTTGGAATTGACCGAGCCTTCGGCGATTGGAGTAACGTCGGTGATTCGGCCTAGGTTATAGTCTTCTGCGAGCTCGTCGGTTAAGGATTTTTTGAGCTCGGTATAAACGGCCATGAAATTTGGGCTAAGTTGCGCTCTGCCCGCCGCAAGTCTAGAACCTGATAGTAATTTCGTCAACTGCAAGGCAATAAAAACCGCAGCCGAAGAACTATTTAGGCACAAATCCCTGGGCCATTTGCCGGGAGACCGCCGAAGCCGCTAGTTTAATGCAGTCGGAATCCAGACAGTATTCGACGCTCTGCCGCCCGTTGGCTCCGGAGAAGAGTAATGGCTAGAAGCGCGCAACCGCCTGCCAAGCCGAAAGCTACCAACGCAAACACACGCGTGCCGCCCAAGACCAAAGCGCCCGCGGCGGACGCCGGCCCATCAGCTCTGGAAGGCAAAAGAGCGCCCGACTTCACGCTACCGGACCAGGATGGCCAGCCCGTGTCATTACGAAACCTCAGGCAGCGGGGGGACGTGGTCCTTTACTTTTATCCAAAGGACATGACCCCCGGATGCACTACTGAAGCATGCAGTTTCCGCGACAAGCTGGATCTGCTGCGCGCCGCGGGCGCTCAAGTCGTCGGGGTGAGCGCCGATACTCCCGCCTCCCATCAGAAGTTCATCGGAAAGCACCGGCTGACCTTCCCGCTGTTGAGCGACCCCGGCAACCAGATCACCAGGGCTTATGGAGTTTACAAGCGGAAATCACTTTACGGCCGCGAGTTCATGGGCATTGAACGCAGCACCTTTATAATTGGACGAGATGGAATCGTCCGGCGCGCCTTCCCTAAGGTAAAGGTCAATGGTCATGCCGCAGAGGTCCTTGCCGCGTTGGAAGAAAGCCATTAAGCCGCGGTCGCCCGCATCCATCCATGTCGCGCTCAGCCGTTTTTGAGAGCCAATGGAGGTGCATGTCGACTCAATGGAATCTTGTAATTATCGCTGGCCCGATTTGTGTAAAGGATTCCCTGGAGACGCGGCCGCAAGCGAAATTTCCTTGCAGCTCGCGGGATTTTCGGAGAGATCACGGACGGCATAAACGTTGCGCTATTCTCAATGCCGATTTCTCTTACGGCGACGATTAAGCACGAACGGGAGTGGCGCTGTTGCACGAACTTGCTGGTTCGCCAAGGACGGTTAACCGCACTTGTTATTCGGGGGTCAACGGCCATTTTTTGGAGCAGCGACGTGGCCCCGTGCTGAGCCAGCCCTCACCCTGCTCAAAGTCCCCCATCATTACGTTTGAACCCCTTGAGCATGTACAGGAACAGTGGCGTGCACTGACAAGTTTGAGCCCGCAGGCGACGCTCTATCATTCCGAACGGTGGATTGAAGCGCTGCGGCTTACCTATGGGTTTCGCTTTCGAGCGGCGATTGTCGAGCGGGGCGGAATTGCAGACGCCGGCGTGCTGTTTGCCCGGGTGCGGCGGCCGTTCACGCGGTGGTGGGTGTCTTTACCGTTTTCGGATGCCTGTCCGCCATTGGCGCTGGAGGCTGCTGCCAACGCGGATTTGTTGAGTCGTTTGGGCGCGTGTTTCGGCAATGACCGGTTTGAGATCCGCGGCATAACGGCACCGCCTGAATGGCAGAGCGCGGAGCATTTTCTTTCATGGGAGTTGGATCTCTCTGGTTCGGCGCCAGGACTCTATCGCGCGCTGGAAACTAATTTCCGCCGCAATGTGGCCAAAGCGCGAAAATCCGGGGCTAAGATCGAACATGGCAGCTCGCCGGAAATGGTGGACCGCTTCTATCGGCTTCATCAGCAATCACGGCGACGGCTCGGGTTACCATGCCAGCCGTTGCGCTTTTTTCAGATCGTGCGGCAAGTCTTTGGTGACAGCATTGACGTTTGGCTGGCGTCCTATCAGGAGCACGATACCGCCGCGGTTTTTCTGCTCGGCCAGGGAGATACGCTGTATTACAAATGGAGCGCGCGCGAATCCAAGGAGTCTTCGGGGGCGGGTCACCTGCTGACCTGGTCGTTGGCCGAGCACTGGGCGGGAAAATTTCGCCGGCTCGACCTCGGCCGCAGCGATATCCGCAACTTTGGCCTCAACCGTTTCAAACATGGCTTGGGCGGACGTTCGAACGCATTGCCATATGCCTTTTTTCCGATCGCGCCGCATAACCTCAGTAGCGAGGTGCTCTCGCCAAAACGGCGCATTCTGGCCGATATCTGGCGGCGGCTGCCCGAGCCCATCTGTCGAGGGATTGAGCGCTTCGCCTACCAATATTTGTCATAACGCCAATGGAATGACTCGGCTGATCACGCCAAGGTGCGCTGTGGCTGCGGACAACGATAAAGCTTGATACCTCCTGTTGAGAGTTCAATGGGAGCGAAAGCGACTTGGTGAGCTGGCGCACGCTCGAGTGGTGGGGTATCGCCGCCGTGTTTTGCATCACCGGCTGTGTTCAGCAAGCCGCGACGTTACCACAACCCGCAGGTCCCGCAGCGGCGTCAATCGATACGGTGCCCGTTCACGGCTACAGGTGGTTCCTGATTATCCCTCCTGAACGCGCTTATGCCGCCGATCGCAGCTATGGAATGGGTGGGCCATTGGCGACGACCCCTGAGGGTGGCGAGTATTCACATGGCTTCGTAAGCACCTACTCCTTGAGTGTACTTGATCCCGAGGCGCCATTAGGCAAGTGGCGTAGGATTGGTGCATTCCAATCGGAGGAGCAGTGTACCAGTTACAAAGCGGATCAACTGAAGCAGATAAGCGATCCGGCTTGGGTGTCCGCGCAAGCGCGCCAATCACCCACTCATTTGGTGGACGGCGGCTGGGACGCGTGATCTGATCGAAAGCGGCCGCTGTATCAGCGCGGCCCAGCTTCCTGCGACATGAACCAACTGCGATCCAGCATCGTGGTGGGTTACTGATGCCTTTCCATTTTTTAATTGGCGTGAGTTGACGATGCGCTCTGATCGGCCTTTAATGCGGGCATGGCCGGTATCGTTTCCTATGGTTCGTACATTCCTTACCGCCGTCTCAAGCGCTCAGCGATTGCGGCAGTGCTAGGCGTTCCTGCTGCGCGCGGCGAACGCGCGGTCGCGAGTTTCGACGAAGATAGCATCTCGATGGCGGTTGAGGCGTTGCGCGACGCGCTCAAGGGCGTGCCCAACGCCGTGCCGAACGCGCTCTTCTTCGCGACGACCACGGCGCCATACGGCGAGAAGCTCAACGCCGCCATAATTGGCGCGGCCACACGGCTGCCCATCGAGATTCGTGCCGCCGACCTGACGGGTTCGACCCGTGCTGGCCTCTCGGGCCTGATGCAGGCGGTCGACGCTGCGGGCGCGGGCGGTTGCGCGGCGATTACGATGGCTGATGCCCGGCTGGGTGCACCAGAGGGCCGTTTGGAGCAGCAGACCGGCGACGGCGCAGCAGCCTTTATCCTTGGAAATGAAGGCGCAATTGCGGAAATCGAAGCAAGTGCTTCGCTCACGCGCGAGTTTCTCGACAGTTGGCGCGCACCTGGCGAGCGCTTCGCCCATTCATGGGAAGAGCGGTTCGCACTGACACAGGCCTACGCGCCACTGTTTCAGCAGGCCGTTTCGACCGTCCTGGAACGGGCCGGCGCCAAGCCTGGCGAGCTCGCCCGGGTGATTCTTGACGCGCCTAATCCGCGCGCAGCCGAGGAGTTCGCGCGCGCGCTCAAACTCGATCCAGCCAAAATCAGCGATACTTTGGCACTTACAGTCGGTCAGACCGGCGCCGCACATCCAGGGCTGATGCTCACGGCGGCATTGCAATCGTGCAAGCCCGGCGATCGGATCCTGGTCGCGTGCGTCGCCGATGGCGCCGATGCGATGGTGCTCCGGCTGACGGCAGCAGCCAGCGGTTTCCGGCCAATTCATTCGGTGGGCCGCATGATCGAGTCCAAAGGTGACGTGTCCTACGCCAGTTATCTCAAGTGGCGTGAGATTTTGCCGACCGAGCCGCCGCGCCGGCCCGATCCGCAACGCCCCGCTGCGCCACCGATGCTGCGGGCGGAAAAGTGGAAGTACGGCCTGATTGGCTCCCGATGCACCGCGTGCGGCACACCGCAATTGCCGCCGCAACGGGTATGTGTAAAATGCCGCGCGCGCGATAAGATGGAGCCGTACCCGTTCGCCGATAGAGTGGGACGAATCGCGACCTATGCGCTTGACCGCTTGGCCTTTTCGCTGAACCCGCCAGTGGTCAACGGAGTGGTTGATTTCACCGGCGGCGGGCGATTTTTGTGTGAGATGACCGACTGCGAACCTGAAAAGGTCGCCATCGGTGACGAGGTCGAAATGACGTTCCGCCGGTTATTTACCGCCGACGGTATTCACAATTATTTTTGGAAGGCGCGCCCCAA
>Ga0137391_10004074_pt1 | contig 11156 bp, 7 predicted proteins | sample 15con2h24BmetaG_FD_101399 | JGI IMG/M metagenome (GOLD analysis project Ga0137391, IMG submission 101399) | Vadose zone soil microbial communities from Angelo Coast Range Reserve, California, USA - 15con2h2.4B metaG | ecosystem: Environmental > Terrestrial > Soil > Vadose zone > Saprolite...
ACGCCGCGCCTATAACAGCGCCTGCGTAATCGTCCTGATGACAGGGTATATCATCGCATCGAACCAATCCGTATAGAGCAGCAGCACCAGGAGCAGAAAGCCAAACCGTTCGAGCCTCGCATAACCGCGCGCTAATGCCGCGGGCATTATCCCGGCCAATACCCGCCCGCCATCCAGCGGCAGCAATGGGAGCAGATTGAACACAGCGAGCATCACGTTGACCGCCACCGACGCTTCCAGCAGGCGGGGCAGAATATACCCGGCCATGCCCGTGAGCGGTACCGTGTTGACAAATTTGAAAAGAATCGCGCTAGCCGCGGCCAAAGCGAAATTCGTCAGCGGACCCGCCGCCGCTACCGCTATCATCCCCAAGCGCCGCGGATTAAGACGGCGAAAGTCCACCGGCACCGGTTTCGCGTAGCCGAACACCGGCAGACGCAGGAAAAGTAAGATCGCCGGCAACGCGACTGTGCCGATCGGATCAATATGGCGCAACGGGTTAAACGTCAGCCGGCCGGCACGCGCGGCGGTCTCGTCGCCGAAGGCGAGCGCGACCCTGCCGTGCATCACTTCATGAAAAACAATAGCCAGAACGGTAGGTACCGCCCATATCAGCAGAGTAATTACGAATGGATGGCTATTGCCCAATATGATTGCTCCGCTTATCTCCCTTGATCGCTCCCTTCATCGGAAGAGGCATGCGGTGAGCGCAATTTAACGGCTGCGCCGTCCAACTGCGGGCAGGCAGGGACGCCTGCCCCACTATCGGAGTGGGACCGGCCACCGGTCCCACTCCGCGGATGATACATGCGATGGATTTTGCGTAAGTGGGTCCGCGACAAGTGGGTATAAAGCTGCGTGGTGGAAATATCGCTGTGACCCAGCATCTCCTGCACAGCCCTCAAATCCGCGCCCCCTTCGAGCAGATGAGTGGCGAAACAATGCCGCAGTGTATGCGGGCTGATCCAGGCCAGCCGCTCATCGCTCGACGCCCATCCCTTAAGCGCCTTGAAAAAGCCCTGCCGTGTCATCGGACGCCCCAGCCGAGTGATAAAGGCCGCCGCGTTTGGGCGGACCGCAGCCGCGTCGCGGTTGCGATGCTTTCTGCCGGGAGCCGAGAGTTCGCTCGCCGCGGCTTCGTGCCTGGCCGCCAGATACAGGCTCAGAGCGCGTAGCGCAGCGCCGCCTACCGGCACGATGCGCTCTTTGCCGCCCTTACCAAACACGATCACGACCCTGGCGGCGAGGTCGATCTGATTTAGCCGCAGCACGACCAGTTCTGAAACGCGCAGGCCGCAGCCGTAGGCAATTTCGAGCATCGCGCGGTCTCGTAAACCGCGCAGCGTGCCGGTTTCAATCACGTCGAGCAACAACCCGATGTCTTTGGCGCCCAGGGTGCGCGGCAGCGCGCGGGAATGACGGCGGAGTCTAAGATTGCGCGCAGGGTCTTGCTCCAGAACTCCACCCTCCAGCAATTCACGAATCAGGCCGCGAACCGCAGCCAGACGGCGGCGCTGGCTGGCGACCGCGAACTCCCGCACTGCTAAGTCTTCCAGGTAAGCGGTCAGCACCCGGGTGTCCAATTCATTTGGCGCTATCCGATGGGCGCGGCAAAATCGCTGAAAGTCATTCAGGTCGCGGCCGTAAGCATCGAGTGAATTGCGGCTCAGGCCACGTTCAACCGTCTGCCGAATCAGGTGGCGGTCGATTAGCTGGTCCCATTCACCTGCGCCATTCCCCATTTCCACCGCCACTTCCTGCGCCATCGTTATTGCCTCTGGTACTTGTCGCTTTTAACCAACGAAGACGACAACTGCCCCTCAGAGCCGGGCGCGACGAATGAGTCAGACGGCGGATGCTCTGTGGTGGCCGGATCCTCGTCCAAGCGCCCGACCAACGCGGCCCGGAGCGCTCTCATCCGTTCGAGTTCCACGATTTTGTTGTACGCGCGGTCGCTGATGTAAAAGACATCGAGCGCCTGGTCGGCATTGGTCGAAATCCGGGCGAGGTGAATTATGTAGCCGAGCTGGAACAGCGTATGAGTGATGGCGAAGAGCAGGCCGATGCGATCCTGCGTGAAGACGTCAACTACCGTGAATTTCTCGGAGGAGCGGTTGTCGACGGTTACCTCGGTCGGCACGCGGCGGACAAATTTTCTTCCCGCCAGCCGGCTGCGCTGGGTGGTTGCCACGAGCGCTGCAATATCCTGCTCGCCGGTCAGCACCCGTTCCAGATCGCGCTCGACTCTGAGCCACCTGTCCTCTTCCATCGCGAGTGCGCCGCCACCTTGCAGATGGGATACGTGGAAAACGTCGAGGGCGATGCTGTCGGCGCGAGTCGTAATGCGGGCGGAGAGAATATTGAGGTAGTTAGCGGTCAGCACTCCGGCGATTTTGGAGAAGAGCCCGGGCTGGTCCGCGGTGACCACAATAAATTCGCTGAACTCTAAATCCGGGAAATGGCGATGGCGGCAAACCAGTCGCCGTTGGTCGAGTGCGCGCATCGCCTCGAAGTGCATCGCGATGTCGGCCTCCGGCACGGTAAGAAAATAGCGCTCCGGCATCAGTTCGAGAAAGTCGCTGATTTCCCGGGCGGTCGCATTAGTGGCGCCGAGCTGCTCGCGGACCGCCGCCTTGACCAGTGCCAGCCGCCGCTCGGGGTCGACGGCTTCGCGATCGCCCTGCTCCAGCAGCTTGAGCGTTTTCATGTATAAGTCGCTGAGCAGCATGTCGCGCCAATTGTTGTAAACGCTGGGCGCCACCGCGCGCATATCCGCGAAAGTGAGTAGATAAAGCGCTTTGAGGCGATCGATTGAGCCCACCAGGCGGGCAAAGTCGTTAACTGTGCGGTCGTCATCGACGTCGCCCTTTTGCGCCACCTGGGACATCATCAAATGGTTGTGCACCAGGAACACGACCAGATCGCTTTCCTCGCTGTCGCGACCCAGCCGTTGGCAGACCTCCGCGGCGAGCAGGGCGCCGCGCTCATGATGATCGTGGCCGTGGCCTTTGCCGATATCGTGAAGCAGCAGTGCCAGGAAGACCAACGGCAGCGCGTCGTACTCGCGCGCCACTTCGGTCAGCAATGGGTTGGTGTCCTTGAATTCACCCGCGCGCAGCCTTTCCAATTCACCCACAGCGGCCAGCGAATGCCGGTCGACCGTGTAGATGTGATAGAGATCGTGCAACACCCGCGCGTACAGATTGCCGAATTCCGGAATTATCGCGCCCAGCACCCCGGCGCGATGCATCGCTTCGAGGGTGTCAGCCACCCGTTGGCGCGCGCTCAGGATCTTCATCAGGGCTGCGCCAGTCTCCAGCGCCCGCCGCATCGCGTCGTCAATCAGCGCGAGGTGGTCGCGCACCAGTTGATAGGTGTTGCCGGACAACTCGACACCGTGAGCCTGGCAATCCGCGAAGATCGCAATCAGATTAAGCGGCGTGCGTTTGAACAATTGGGCGTCGGCGATTCCGAGTACGCGGCTTTGGATGATAACCCCGGGACGTATCTGGCGCCCCGGAATGCGCCGGAAGAATCGGGATGTGGCCATGTCTTCGGTGACACGCGCAATCAGCCCTTCCGAGAAACGCAAGATGGTGCTCGCCTGCTGATAATATGCGCGCATCAGATGCGCGCTGGCGGCAAGACCGTCGCCATCGCGGAAACCGAGGCTCGGTGCGATTTGCTCCTGGAATTCGAAAGTAAGCTGATCGGTATGGCGCCGGCTGGCAAAATGCAGCGCATTGCGTAGCCGCAATAGAAAATCCTGCGCTCCGATAACCTCTCCCATTTCGGCGTCGGTGATGATCGCCCGCTGTACCAGTTCCGCCAGCGAATGGACCTTGTATTTGACCTTCGCCAGCCATAGCGCGGTATGAAGATCACGCAACCCGCCTTCGCCCTCCTTCAACTGTGGTTCGAGCAGGTAAACGGACTCGCCGTAACGTTTGTGCCGTTCACGGCTTTCCTCGAGCTTGGTCTTGAAAAAATTCTGTTGATCGCGGTTGAGGACGTCGTTGACTAGCGCCTGGTCGAATTGGGCGTAAAGCTCATGGTCGCCGGCGAGCAGGCGTGCATCCAGAATTGCGGTCTTCTCCTTTAGGTCGGCGGCCGCCATCTTGACGCATTCAGTCGCGTTACGCACTGAGTAACCAAGGATCAAGCCGGCATCCCACAAGGCATGAAGGATCGTTTCGGTCACCACCTCCAGGTAGGGGCCCGGCTTGTAATCGTGCAAGAACAGGAGATCGATATCCGAATACGGATTCAGTTCGGCGCGGCCGTAGCCACCGCGCGCTACCACCGTAAGGCGTTGATTGAGGCGGGAAAATCGCTTGGCATGATTGCCGTCGGCATAGCGGTAGATCGCTTGGAGCAGCCGATCCATCGCCGCCGAAAAATCATGGACGATTTCAAGCCCGCCGGCGCCGGCCAGATGACGCTGAAAGAGCGCTGTCCGCACGCCATCGACATACTCACGGGCGAAGTCGCCCGCACGGGTGCCGCGCTGCAATTCCTCGACGATTGCGGCCTCTGTGGCAGGGGCTTGAGCCTGACCGTCGCCGGCTTCACCAGCTTCATCAGGCACGTTCACAGATTGCCCGCCGCCGCATCCGCGTTGAAATAGTGCAAGATCGCCTCGGCGATACCGTCCGCCAGCGCCTGTTGATAGCGGGGTAGGGTCAGGAATTGCGCTTCCTGCGGGTTCGACAGGAAACCACACTCAATCAGTACCGAGGGCATCTCGGCGCCGACCAGCACGTAAAACGGACCCATCTTTGCGCCCAACGCGTTTACCCTGATTCCCAGCGTGGTAGCGACACTTGCGGTGGCTTCGGCCTCGATCATCCGGGCCAGCGAAGACGATTCGTGCGCCTTATAATCCTGCCGCAGGTTCGTGAGAATGTAGTTTAGGTTGGACTGGCCGACGGCGCCATAGCCCCCGCCGTTTTCAATCCGTGCGAGCCGGATCGTCGCCCGATCGGTGGTGTTGTTCAGGTAGTAGGTCTCGATACCGCTGGTGTTCCAAGCCGGGCTCGAATTCAGGTGGATCGAGACGAACAAGTCGGCATGCGCGTGGTTGGCGAGTTCGGTACGCTCGGCCAGGCTGAGGAAGCTGTCGTCGTTGCGCGTCAGTTCAGCGCCGACGCCGCGTGCGTCCAACGCTACTGTCAAGCGTTGAGCGATTGCCAACGCGACGGTCTTCTCGGCGATGCCGCCGGCGGATTCGGTGCCAGGGTCAAAGCCACCATGGCCGGCATCAATTGCGACCGTCGGCCGCGCTCTATCTTGTCCAAGCCACGGACCGGCGGCGACGTGTTGAGCTACAGGCTGGACAGTCTGTGTCAGCGTCTGATGGCCGTACGTTGGTTCCCTCCTGCTGTCGAGGGGAGGATTGGCGAGTGGATTCGCTGTGAGTGCGGCGCCCGCGCTGGAGATGGTAGATTCTGCCCCCATCGGCAAGTCCGCCACCTGAACGCTCCCGGCGGGTACGCGTTTGCGGCCGTCTTCCACGATAGTCTGGCTGCGGTCCCGCGTAAGAGGTTCCCCCCTCACCCTGGGTGCTGCCATGCTGCTTGACCAGCGACGGCTTCGCTCCATCTCACTCAACAGCGGCCGCGCCAAATCGACGGCCTGGCCTGAGGGTGCAATTCTCACGACCAACTCGCGCGGCATTTGCGCGACGACGTATTCGACCTTGCCCCGGACGTGGATCACCAGCCGGACCCGTCCGCCGCCGAAATCGCGCATGCTCACACCCGCGAGCGGAAAAAATACCGGCGCCGAGGCCGGCTCGGCGGACGCTGTCACCCGCGAACGCTCAAGGTCGAGCCAGAGTTCCTGACCATGGCTACGCAGTTGCCATCTGGGAGGACTGCCGTGGAAGGCGAAATCGACCTCGACCGCATGATCGATACGCCGATTCGAAAACTGTTCTATGGTGGTGGCCGCGCCCGTTTCCACTGAGGTAAGCAGCACAAACGCGATGCTCAAACTTGCTGCCCAAAGAAAGAAGTGAGCAGCGAAGAAGTGAGGAGTGAGAGGGAGAGCAGCAACAGATTTTTCGGTTACTCTCTCGTTTCTCACTCCTCCTCTCCTCACTCCTCTCCGTGACCTTGCCGCAGGCGCAGAAGCAGTGCGGCCAGCGTGTTCAAGGCGTCGACCGGAGTCATCCGATCAACATCAAGGGCGCGCAGTTCCTCGATGATACGGTTTTCCAGCGGCGCGAAGAGACTCATCTGGGCGGCGCCACGCTGGCCGTCGGGTGAACGCGCCAGCCGCGCCATCCCGGCTTCATCGAATTCGCCCTGCTCGAGATTGTTAAGGATTTGACGCGCACGCGCGATAATCGTCGGCGGGAGCCCGGCCAACCGTGCGACCTCGATGCCATAACTGCGGCTGGCAGCGCCTTCGACTACGCGCCTCAGGAAGATCACTTCGCCACCCCACTCCCGCACCGCCATGCTGAGATTCTTTACCCGCGGCCGTTCTCGCGCAAGCTCGGTCAATTCGTGAAAATGGGTCGCGAACAGAACTTTGGCGCTGGTCGAATCGTGCAGATACTCGGCCACCGCCCAGGCGATTGCGAGCCCATCGAAAGTGCTGGTGCCGCGGCCCACTTCATCCAGCAGCAACAGGCTGCGCTCGGTTAGTCCTTGTAGTAGACGGGCGCTCTCACGCATTTCGACCATAAAAGTTGATTCGCCCCGGCGCAGCTCATCGCGCGCACCGATGCGCGTAAGCACGCGGTCAGTCAGTCCGATGTGGGCCTCAGTCGCCGGCACAAAGCTTCCCATCTGCGCCATGATTACAATCAGCGCGACTTGCCGCAGATAGGTCGATTTGCCGGCCATATTCGGCCCGGTGATCAGCAGCAGTTGACGCTCTTTGGGATTGGCGCTCAGGTCGTTAGGCACGAATTCGGCGGTCTTCATGCCGGTTTCAAGCACCGGATGGCGCCCATCGCGGACTACAATCGCCAGGCCGGAATCCATCTGCGGCCGTACGTATCCGCGCCTGCGCGCAACCAGCGCCAGCGAGCGGAGCGCGTCGAATTCACCCACGGCTGCGGCAGTTTCCAGAATCGCCGCACTATGGAGCGCGAGTTCGCGCAACAGCTTGGTGAAAAGCTGGCTTTCCAGCTCCTTCAATCCGCTCTCCGCGCTCAGGATTTTGTGTTCGAGCGTTTTCAATGCGGCGGTGGTGAAACGCTCGGCGCCGACCAGGGTCTGCTTGCGCTCGTAATCGGGCGGTATCCGCGCGAGGTGCGGCTTGGTAACTTCGATGAAATAACCAAAAATCTGGTTGTAGCGGATTTTGAGCGATGGAATATGGGTGCGCTCACGCTCAGATGCTTCCAGCCGCGCGATTACGCCGCGCGCGTCCAGCGCCAGTCCGCGCAGTTCGTCGACCTCCGCACTGAACCCGGCCCGAATCGCATTGCCGTCGCGTGGATTTACCGGTGGCTCGTCGCTGAGGGCCGCGTCAATCTGTGTTACCAGAGTGGGTTCCGGTGTCAGCCGCGCCGCGATTGCTTGAAGCAATTCGCTGCGGCCTCGCGCAGTCAGCCGCTTCAGCGCGGCGGCGGCCTCGAGCGCGCGTGCGAGCTTCAGAACATCGCGCGGCGATGCGCGCAGGCTGCCAATCCGGCCGCCGAGCCGTTCGAGGTCGCCGATACGCTTGAGCGCCTCGGCCACCGCCCCGCTCAAGTCGGTGTCGAACAGCTCCTCGACCGCATCGTGCCGCGCCCGAATCGCTTCCAGGTCCATCAACGGATAGACGATCCAATTAGATAGTGTGCGCGCACCGACTGGAGTCAGGGTCTCATCCAGCACTGACAGCAACGAGCCAGGGCGGGTGCCGTCACTTGATGAGATCAGCTCCAGATGTTGGCGACTGGTTTCGTCGACCAGCATGTACTCAGCCGCACGATAGACCCGCGGCGGTTTGAGATGAGCCAAATCGAGCCCGAAGTTTTGCTCCAGGTAAGTGATCGCTGCGCCGGCGGCGGCCGCTAATGCAGGTTCCAGGGTGTCGCAGGCAGTGCCGAAGCGCCGCACCAGAACCTCGCGTGCCTGGTGAACCTCGTACGCGGATTGATCCAGCTCGGTGGTCGTCAGCTTTAGATTTTCGATGATCGGCCGCAGCCGGGGAACGTTTTGCGGCAGGACAATCTCGCGCGGCGCGAGACGCGCGATCTCTTCTCGCGCGCCGAGCGCACTGGCTATCTGCGTGGCGAGAAATTCTCCGGTGGAAACGTCTACTGCCGCAAGCGCGCAGCCGTCACCGTCGGACGCAAGCGCGAGCAGGAAGTTCTTCTGGTCGGCGACCAACACCATCTCCTCGCCGATGGTGCCCGGTGTAATAACGCGAACCACCTGGCGCGGCATCAGCCCGCGCATAGGCGTGTGGCGGTCGTCAGGCGCAGTTAGCTGAAAGGCATCCTGGCGGTAGCCGGACTCGGCGCTCTGTTCGCAGATGGCAACCTTGTGGCCGGCCTTCAGGAGTTTGGCAATATAAGGGTCAGCCGAATGGTAGGGGACGCCGCACAGCGGCACGCCTTCTTTGGAGCGGGAGGTAAGCTGGATGTCGAGGATGCGCGCGCCGATTTCGGCATCCTCGAAAAACATCTCGTAGAAATCGCCGAGCCGGAAAAACAGAATCGCATCAGGCACTTTCTGCTTGACGCCAAGATATTGCGCAATCAGCGGTGTGTGCTTAATCGTCACCTTGGCGCCAAGCATACCCAGCAGCGTTGCTGCGCGCAAAATCGCCTGCTCTCTGCATCCACGGGCCGTGATTGTGGCAGTATTATGGACAAAACAGGCGCAATCGCTCACATGGATATCAACTGTGTTGAATTCGCGCGACGCCTCGGAATAGCCGTCAATGACAATGATGCTCTCGGCCAGTGCGATCATTCTGGCTGGTGGTCAAAGCCGCCGCATGGGCAAGCCCAAAGCTGGTCTGATGTTCGGCAACCGCACTATCCTGGAACGGCTTGTCGCTGAACTCCGCGGCTTCGACGATATCCTGATAATCGCGGCGCCGGCGCAGTTTGAAGCTCTTCCAATCGAGCAGCTGCTGCGAGCAGCCCCCCCTTCGGTACGCCTGCTACGCGACCGCACCGCGTACCAGGGAGCTGCGGTCGCGCTTGCGCGAGGCCTGGCCGCTGCCGCGCATGAGGTAGCATTCGCCTGCTCGTGCGATTTACCGCTGCTGCGGGCAGAAGTCGTTCGCGCTCTGTACGGGATGCTGGATGGCTATGATGCGGTGATCCCAGAGATTGACGGCAATCCGCAACCTCTATGTGCGGTCTATAGGCGTGATGTTGGGGCATCGATCGAAGCGAAGATAGCGTCCGGTGAACAGCGTCTCACGAGCATAACAGCCGCGTTAAGAGCGCATCGCCCGGGAGAAAGCGAAATGCGGCAAATTGATCCGGACCTGCGCAGTTTTCTGAACGTTAATACCCCCGAAGATTACAATCGGGCACTCGCAATTAAGCGATCGCTCGAATCTTAAGAATTAGTCTTAGCCAGGATGACAGCGAGAGTGTCTCCTGCTGCGTCCGCCTATCTTTATGAACAAGGCCATGGCGTCACCAATGGGCGGCGATAATGTCTGTAAGAGCGGCTACATGACACCCGGGGCCCGATCTGCGTCGAGAATTGAAAGTCGCGGGATGTCCGTCGATCTGCATTGATCTGCGTCGAGCTGCGTCGAACTGCGTTTGGCATGCGTTGGCCGGCGCCTAGACACTCTTAGCTCGCGCACAGACCGAGAGCGGCTTGCGGAGCAGAGACGAGCAGCGCGGGATCGATAGCACGCATCTCAGCTCGTGCGCTGCAGCCTGCGACTCTCCTCAAGTAACCCGCAGACCAATCATAATTCGCAAACGGAATAATCGTCTCGGCTATCCGCGGAGAACCGCGGAGTGCCGCGGTGACGATAGCCGCCGGGGCTTTGTCCGGCGTGACTGGCGCACCACCGCCGGCCGGGGTGCTGACTTCTCGGCTTGGCTGATCACAATGGTCGCCGCGGTTTCGAGCAGGAGGCGAACTGCGCTCCGCATTAACGGTCATGGCCGAGGCGGTTGCTGATCGCTGGAGCGGAACGGTGGCGGGCTGCGCATTGGGCGCTGTCGGCTCGGGCTCGTTCTGCGTTTTGGTCTCCGGTTTACCGGCTGCCGGCTTCGGTTGTTCGTTGCGCGCCTTCAGTTTGGCATCCCACCGTTGTTGCGCGATTGCCGCCCTGGTCAGGTTCGCGACTGCATTAAGGTCGGCAGGTTTTACCTCTTCCATTTCGAGCAGGCTTTCCAGCGCCTTCTGTTGCGCCACCGTTATCAGGGTCTTCGCGGTCAAGCCTTCGTGGTCCGCTCCGAGTTTGGCCAAGGCGCGGGCGTGACGCACGGTCAATTCGGCTGCAGCGAGTTGCTGCTGGAGCGCCCGCCCATAGCGCCACAGGCTGTCGTCGGAGATCTCATAACCCTGGCCCCTCACCCATTGTGCGAGGCCCTCGTAGTCGCGGAAGCCATTCTCGAACAGGCGCCGCTCGACCTCCTGGCGGATGCACGCGGGCAGCATGGTTATCACCTTTGAGCGGGACGGCATAAGTGCCTGACTCCTGATTTTCGCACGCACTGCATAGCAGAGGGCACCGGGGCTTTTTTACGGCAAAACACCGGCCCGCGCTGCTGCCTGCGTTAAGGCCGAGCATATTGCACCAGCCGACCAGGAAAAACGGGTGACTCTGTCACCCGTCTCGAGTTTCTACATTTTGGAGCGATGGGGGTTGATTCTTTGTGGCGCGTTCGCCTGCTGCGTCATTCCGAGCCGGTTACGCGGCGAGGCCGCGGCACGGCACGCCAGGAAATAACCGCCGCGACTCTCCTCGAGAGCGAACAGTCGGCGAATCTGGCGGTTATCTCCTTAGGAGCGAAGCCGAGGAATCAACGCGAAGCGATTGAGGGCACGATGTGCGAGGCTGGGGAAAACCTATTTGAACTGGCTGCCATGCTCGCTGGGAGGTAGATCGCGAAGCGATTTGCCTGAACCGAGGCGAAGAGAAATCCCCTTCGGCTACGCTCAGGGCTTCGGCTCACCCGCGTTGATCCCTCCGCTTCGCCGCTAAGAATGCGGCGGAGCCTGCCCTGA
>Ga0137391_10004086_pt1 | contig 11143 bp, 9 predicted proteins | sample 15con2h24BmetaG_FD_101399 | JGI IMG/M metagenome (GOLD analysis project Ga0137391, IMG submission 101399) | Vadose zone soil microbial communities from Angelo Coast Range Reserve, California, USA - 15con2h2.4B metaG | ecosystem: Environmental > Terrestrial > Soil > Vadose zone > Saprolite...
CCTTGCCGCGGCTGTGGCCACTGACGTAAGGGATGTAAGAAGCACGGCGGATATGGTGACACCCGCCGCGATGAATCGCCGACCCATGTCGGCCTCCCCACTTGACTTCGACACAGTAATCGCGGTCCCGTACGCAACAGCGAATACTGGGCCCCACCGGATATTGGCCCCCCTATTAGAGCCGAATCTGGTGCTTCTGCCTAGCGCATCCCGGTATCGCAGTTGATGTCTGCCCGAAGGGGCACCCGTGACGAGGATGAGACTGAGACGAACCTCAACCTCTGTCCCTTTGCCGACGTCGTCAGGACGTCGTCAGGACGAGCCCGGAGGGGCTTCGGTGTCGCATCAGGACGAGCCCGGTGCGGCTTTGGTGTCGTTGCGGAACTGCACCCGGCTGGCGTGAGGCGTTTCCGCGGAAACGCCTCACGCGCGCGTCCGGCGGGTCGGCCGGCTGTGGGCGTTCAGCAGGCTCTAGAAGAGACCAGCGCCCTCCATGCCGAGGAGGAACCGCTTGCGCGCCAGGCCGCCCGCGTAACCGGTGAGCTTGCCGCCCTTGCCGACGACGCGGTGGCAGGGCACGACCACGCTCAGGGGGTTGCGTCCCACGGCCGCGCCGACGTCCTTGGCCAGTACCTGACCGCCCAGCTCGCGGGCAAGGTCGCCGTAGGTGATGGTGTGCCCGTACGGGATACGGTCGATCAGCTCCCAGACGCGGCGGGAGAATTCATCGCCGCGCGCGTCGAGGGGGAGGTCGAAGCGCTGCCGCCGGCCGGCGAAGTACTCGGCGAGCTGGCGTTCAGCCTCGTCGAACCCAGTCGCGCTGCGGCCGCCGAAGGCCGCGGGGTCCGGCCGGTACCAGTGATGCGGGAAGTACACCCCGGTCAGCCTGCCGTCGTCGGCCACGAGGGTGAGCTCGCCGATCGGAGAATCGACGGTGGTGTTGACGGTCGTGTCGGTGGCGGTCATAGCGGCCTCCCTGGTTCAAGGTCTGTCGCCTAGTAGACGGCTGGGCCGGCGGAAACGTGAGATGGCGCGGGCCGGGTCGCTAGCCCGGATTCCGGCGTCCGCCCGGCCGTCGGAGCGGCTTTGGTGTCGTCAGGACGAGCCCGGTGCGGCTTTGGTGTCGTTGCGGAACTGCACCCGGCTGGCGTGAGGCGTTTCCGCGGAAACGCCTCACGCGCGGGGCAGGTCCGGCGGTTCGAGGTGCGAGGCCGCTGATCCGCGAATCGCCGCGATGCAGGCGGACACGGCCGGATGGCGGCGGGTGCCTCTCCGGTAGGCGATCCGGGTGCGGCGGCGCGTCGGCAGCGGGGCCAGCCTGACGTCTGCAGGGCGGCCGATCACCCCAAGCTGCGGGACCAGGGCGACGCCCTGCCCGGCGGCGACCAGCGCCAGCACGGTCGCGAAGTCATCCGCGTGGTGGCGCACCCGCGGCGTGAAACCGGCGGCCTCGCAGGCACGCACGGCCATCGTGTGACACAACGTGCCGGGACTGGCCATGATCCATGGGGAATCGCGGTGGCGCCTGACGAGGTCTTCGCCGGGCTCCGCCGCTGCTCCGGCCGATGCGAGGTAGATCGTCTCCTCGATCAGCGGTTCCGTGTCGAGGGCGGGATCGGGTTCGGTGGGGACATAGTCGTATTCGTGGACGAGCGCGACGTCGAGCGCCCCGGTGCGCAGGGCGTCGGGGACCGCGGCCGGGTCGAGCTCGGTAACCATCAGCTCCAGTCCGGGGTGGTCGCGGCCGAGTGCGACCAGCGCCGTGGGGAGGATGGTGCGCACCGCCGTGGGGAACGCGCCGATCCTCAGCGGCCCGGTCAGGCGGGCGCTGGCGGCGGCGAGTTCCGCCGCAGCCGCTTCGAGGAGGGCAAGCACGGCCTCGGTGTGTTCGGCCAGAGCGGCGCCGGCCGGGGTGAGGGCGACCCGGCGGCCTGTGCGTCTCAGCAGCGGCACTCCGGCCTCCCGCTCCAGGGCGGCCAGCTGCTGCGAGACCGCGGACGGCGTGTAGGCCAGCGCGTCGGCGACCGCTGCGATCGTCGCGCGGTGGGCCAACTCGCGCAGCAGGCGGAGCTTGCGCACATCGAGCATAAGCTGAGCTTACGAGTTACGGCTGAAATGTGAACTGGACCTGCATAACGTGCCCGGGGGAGTCTCGTCCCATGGATCACTCGCTGGCAGGTCTCTACGTCCCGCTCATCACCCCGCTGCGTTCCAGCGGCGAGCTGGCGGTTGACGCACTGGAAGCTCTTGCGCACAGCGTGATCGACGCCGGCGCGGCGGGGCTGGTGGCTCTGGGCACGACCGCCGAGGCGGCCACGCTCAGCGCCGGGGAACGACGCGCCGTCCTGGATACCTGCGCGCGAGTGTGCCGGGAGCGCTCCGCGACGCTGGTCGCCGGGGCTGGCTCGAACGACACCCACGCCTCGGCCCAGGCCCTGCGGGACCTGGCCGCGTGGCCCGAGGTGTCGGCCGCGCTCACCGTCGTTCCGTATTTCACCCGGCCCTCTGAGGATGGGGTGATCGCTCACTTCACCCGGCTCGCCGCCGAGAGCCCTCTGCCGCTGATCGTCTATAACGTTCCCGGCCGGACCGGCCAGGTCGTGGGGTGGCGGGCGTTGCGGAAGCTGGCCGGCCCGGCGGGGATCATCGGAGTCAAGCACGCGGTTGGCGGCATCGACGAGGACACCGTCAGGCTAATGGCCGACCTGCCTGACGGGTTTGCGGTGCTGGGTGGCGACGACGTCTTCGCCTCCCCGATCCTCGCGCTCGGCGCGGCGGGCGCCATCCTCGCCTCGGCTCACCTGTGCACAGGACACTTCGCCGAGATGGTCCGCTGCTGGCACACCGGGGAATCCGGTCGCGCCCGCGCGCTCGGCCACCGGTTGGCCGGGCTGTCCGCGGCGCTCTTCGCCGAGCCGAATCCCACGGTCATCAAGGCGGCGCTGCACGCGCAGGGACGGATTCCCAGCCCGGCGGTCCGGCTACCGCTGCTCGCAGCCAGCCCAGCCGCGACCGACGCCGCCCTGCGCCACGCCAGCGAGCTGGCCCAGATCCCGCCGCGGCAGCTCGGGCTTAGGCCGGTCCCGGTCCCGTAAGACCGGCCCGGCGCAGCGCGTCAGCCATCGCGCCTGTGCCTGTGCCGTCCCGGTCACTGGCGCGGCCGCTGCCCCGGCCGTCACTCCCCCGGCCGGAGCGGCCGTCGGGTCGCATGGGGCCGTCCTCGCGCGCGGGCCCAGGTGCCGCCCGCGGCCCGCCGCCGCCGGCGCCCTCGTCGTCCAGGCGCATCGTGAGCGAGATGCGCTTGCGCGGGATGTCCACGCTGAGCACCTTCACGCGGACGACCTCGCCGGTCTTCACGACGGCGCGGGGATCGGCGACGAAGTCCCGCGACATCGCGGACACGTGCACGAGGCCGTCCTGGTGCACGCCAACGTCGACGAACGCGCCGAACGCCGCGACGTTGCTGACCACCCCCTCAAGCACCATGCCGGGTGCGAGGTCCTCCAGCGACTCCACCCCCTCGGCGAAGGCCGCGGTCGTGAAGGCGGGACGCGGGTCACGGCCCGGCTTCTCGAGCTCCTTGAGGATGTCCGTGACCGTTGGCAGTCCGAAACGGTCGTCGGTGAGGTCCTGTGGCCGCAGCGAGCGCAGCATCGTTGTGTTGCCGATCAGTTCGGGCACGGTGAGCGCTGCCTTCTTCAGGATGCGCACCACCACCGGGTAGGCCTCGGGATGCACGCTGGAGGCGTCGAGCGGATCGTCGCCACCCTGGATGCGCAGGAATCCGGCGCACTGCTCGAACGCCTTGGCCCCTAGCCGGGGGACGTCCTTGAGAGCCTTGCGGCTGCGGAACGGCCCAGCCGCGTCCCGGTGCGCCACGATGGTGCTGGCGAGCCCCTCGCTGATCCCGGATACCCGGGCCAGCAGCGGCGGGGAAGCCGTGTTGACGTCCACGCCAACGGCATTCACGCAGTCCTCGACCACGGCGTTCAGCGAGCGCGGCAGCTTGCCCTCGGACAGATCGTGCTGGTACTGGCCGACTCCGATGGACTTGGGGTCGATCTTGACCAGCTCGGCCAGCGGATCCTGGAGCCGGCGCGCGATCGACACCGCGCCACGCAGCGACACGTCCATGTCGGGCAGTTCGCGTGAGCCGTAGGCGGAAGCCGAGTACACGGACGCGCCCGCCTCGGAGACCACGACCTTGGTGAGCTTCAGCTCCGGATGTGCCTTGATCAGATCCCCGGCGAGCCTGTCCGTCTCCCGCGAAGCAGTGCCGTTGCCGATGGCGATCAGCTCGACGTGATGGGCCGCGGCGAGCCGGGCGAGGATCGCCATCGATTCCTCCCAGCCCCGGCCGGGACCCGCGGATCCTGATGGCCCGGGTCCGCCAGCGGCGCGCCGCTTCAGCTCGTGCGGGTAGATCGTCGCCGTCGCGACCGGCTTGCCGGTGGCGTCCGCGACCGCCACCTTGACGCCGGTGCGGAAACCGGGGTCCAGGCCCATCGTCGGCCTGGCCCCCGCGGGCGCGGCGAGCAGCAGGTCGCGCAGGTTCGCGGCGAACACGGCGACCGCCTCGTCCTCGGCCCGTTGCCACAGCCGCATCCGCAGGTCGACGCTGAGATGGACAAGGATGCGGGTCCGCCAGGCCCGGCGGACCGTCTCGGCGAGCCAGTGGTCGGCCGGCCGCCCCCGGTCGGTGACGCCGAAATGCCCCGCGATCAGCGACTCGTAGTCGCCGCGCTCGCCGACCGGCACGTCCTCCGGGTCCAGGTCGAGATCGAGGATCTCCTCCCGTTCGCCGCGGAACATCGCCAGGATGCGGTGCGAGGGCAGCCTGGTGAAGGGCTCGGCGAACTCGAAGTAATCCGCGAACTTGGCTCCGGCCTCCTGCTTGCCCTCGCGCACCCGGGAGACCAGGCGGCCCCGCGACCACATCCGCTCCCGCAGTGCGCCGATCAGGTCGGCATCCTCACCGAAGCGCTCAACGAGGATGGACCGCGCCCCGTCAAGGGCGGCGGCCTCGTCCGGCACGCCCTTCTCCGCGTTCACGTAGGCACCGGCCAGCACCTGCGGATCATGCCCGGGTTCGGCAAGTATCTGATCGGCTAGCGGCTCAAGCCCCGCCTCGCGTGCGATCTGCGCCTTCGTCCGGCGCTTCGGCTTGTAGGGCAGGTAGATGTCCTCCAGGCGCGCCTTCGAGTCGGCGGCCATGACGCGGGCCGCGAGCGCCTCGTCAAGCTTGCCCTGGGAGCGGATCGACTCCAGGATCGCGCCGCGCCGTTCGTCCAGCTCGCGCAAGTAGCGGAGCCGCTCTTCGAGCGTGCGGAGCTGCGCGTCGTCGAGGGTGCCGGTCGCCTCCTTGCGGTAACGGGCGATGAATGGCACGGTCGCCCCGCCGTCGAGCAACTCGACGGCCGCCGTCACCTGGCCTTCACGAACGCCGAGTTCCTCGGCGATCCTGCGATGAACCGGCCGCTGAACGGGTGCCTGGCTGGGCGCTGTCACGATCGGTGTCCGCCTTCCCGGTTAACCAATGGTGCGGTCAGGGGATGTCATCGAACGGCTCATCGGACGCGCCGGCTTTCCGGACCGTGATGGCCGGCTCGCGTCCGGGCCGGACCGGGCGCTCACGCACCATCACAGGCTGGTCGTGCGGGCCAGTGAGCAGGTCCTGGATACGGATTTTCGTCCGGATCACCGGCAGGCGGAGGCGTTGTTCCCGCCGGTCGGCCTTGGCGAGCTTCCCGGGCCGTTCCCGGTAGCGCCAGCGGGCCCACGGCGATCCGGGCCGGGCCAGGCGGATGGCGCCGGCGATGAAAAGCGGCGGCAGGAACACGCCGAACAACCCGGTCCAGACCTTGCCCTTCAGCAGCGTGATCGCGGCGAGCACGAACAGCAGCACCACGATCAGGGTGAGCGTGACGACCGCGCCAGGGTCTTCAGGCAGCCGCTGGTAGTTGGCCACGCTCTTCACCCCCCCGACCGGGCTGACCCCGATCAGCAGCAGGGCGGTCACTCCGGCGGCGACGAACACGGCGTCGATCGACAGCCGTCCCTCGTTGCACCAGTACACGTCGCGCAGGTGGAGTATCAGCGCGAACTCGTCGAGCACCAGCGCGGTGCCGAGCCCGAACAAGGCGGCCGGCCCAGATCGCCAGGCCAGCGAGTGCAGCGGCGCGGCCAGCTCGGCGACGCCGCCGACTCCCATGAACACCACGCCGAAGACCATGTGGTGAACATGCACCGCGCCCGCGACGACGTTGCCCGGCCACCAGCGGACCTTGGCGCGGATGAGGCGCGCCGACAGGCGGATGGAACCGAATCCGGCCACGAACGCCACGAAGAAGCAGAACAGCGGCAGACGGCCGGTACCCACAATCTGCGTCTCGAACCAGTCGGACATGGCTACCCCTACCTGGCGGGCCGCGGCCGGCTCCCGGCAAAACATACAGGCGGCACCACTACCCAGTGTCGCCCCCGGGGAAACTGCTTGCTAGCTCACTGCCGCCAAAGGGCACATGGCGTGACGGTGAAGAGATCGTGATGCTAGACGCCGGGACGGCCTTTCACCGAAAGGCCGTCCCGGCAGCGATTCCGATCGCAGGGGTCAATTGGCGGCGAATACATGCTTGTGCACGGTCGTCGGGTCGTCGAGCACCGTGAGCATGCAGGCGGCGACGTCGGCACGGGAGATCGTGTATGCCCGTGGCAGGTTGCGATCGATCGCGGTGCGGTAGGTTCCCGTGGCTGGCTTGTCGGTCAGCCTGGGCGGGCGCATGATCGTCCAGGCCAGGTTGCTCTTGTGGACCTCGTCCTCGGCGCTGCGCATGTCGGCGCAGACATGGCGGAGAGCGGTGCGCCGCACCAGGGGCTTGAGCACAAAGCGCATGAGGGGTCCCTCGCCTACGTCGGTCACGACGGTGCCACTGATGGTGAGAAGCCTGCGGGCACCGGTTTTCTGAATCGCCTGGATGATGCTGCGGACGCTGTCCTGGCTCACCGTCGTGGGGCCGTTACCGCGCGGGCCCAGCGCGGACAGTACGGCGTCCGCGCCTGCCACGGCCGGGCCGATCGCGGCCGGGTCCATGACGTCGGCGGTGACGATCCGCAGCCGCGGGGATTCCGGGACCGCCAGCCGGGCCGGGTCGCGGACGACCGCTGTGACCTCATGCCCGGCCGCCAGCGCTTGGGTGACGAGGCTTGTCCCGGTAGCGCCCGTTGCGCCGAAGACTGTGAGTTTCATGGTGTTCACCTTTCCGTGCCGGCTGAGGTACATTATATTCTGAAGTTCATATAATACGGAGAGCATATCATATGGAATCGATATCATCTGCTGACCCCGGTGCGGCCCGGCACCGCAGACGGCTGAACCGCGCGGTCAGGGAGTCACTGCGGGACCTGAGCATCCAGCTCTCCCTGCTCAATCACCACGTCAGCGGGCACATCGACCTCAAGGGCGGCGATCTGGATTGCCTCGATCTCATTAGCCGCTACGGCCCGCTCAGCCCGAGCGCACTGGCGCGGCGCGCCGGGCTTCACCCGGCCACCATGACCGGCATCCTCGACCGGCTCGAACGCGGCGGCTGGATCGCCCGCGAGCGCGATCCCGCCGACCGCCGCGGTGTGGTCGTCCGGCTGGCGCCCGGCCGGAACGCGGTGGTGCTCCGCCTCTATGCGGGGATGAACGAGGCGATGGACCGGATCTGCGCCGAGTATGAGGACGGCGAACTGGAGCTCCTGGCCGGCTTCCTGCGCCGCACGGCAGAAGCCGGCCGGACTTCGGCCGAAGAGCTCGCTGGAAGCTGAGCTGAGACCCGGGACGGGCGGTGCATCATGACTTCGCCGCGGCGAAGCCGAGCAGCGCCGCGAGGCCGAGCGCGCTGCGCGGGGCGTACGCGATGCGCCACAGCCCGCCATGCGCGGCCGCGTGGGCCTCGGACTGCCAGGGATGCGCGTGCGCCGGGCCACCGCCGGTGTGCAGGTCATGGACGAGCAATGCGGCCATGAGCACCTTGCAGGTGGCAGGTTCGAAGACCTCGACGCCGAACCGGTGCGCGCCGGAGTACGCCGCCGCCAGCGCCCGGTTCTTGACGACCGACCGGGTCCGCGTGGGCGGGGCGACGTTCATCGACACGGTCGCGCCGCCTTCACGGGCGACCATGGCGCGCCAGCGGTGCAGCCGCTTCGCGAGCGCATAGTTCGGGCCCTGCTGCGCCACCAGGCTGTCGTTGATGCCGGGATCAGCGCCGGGCGGGTAGGCGCGGCTGAGCAGCCGTCCGCCGGACAGCGTCCGCAGCGGCCCGCCGGCCAGCTTCGCCGCTCGCGACCGGGTCGCGTAGGCGTGAACGGACTGCGCGACCGCATCGGCCGGGACCGCGAACACGTCGGTCGGCGTGGCGAGGAACGCGAGCGCGACGTCGTCGCGCGCAGCCTGCAGGCGCACGGTGAGCGCGTCGACGGCGGCGGCGAGGCGCACATTGGCCGCACCATCGGCGTAGACGTAGTTGCCCAGCACCAGCGGGCCATCAACGGTCGCGAGCCAGTCGGCGACCGCGGGGACATCGGTGGTCAGGTCGAGTCCGGCGCATCGCGCGGTGCCCTCGTCGCCTGCCCCGGGCTGGGCGGTCTGCTCATCGGCGTCCCGGGCGACCGGGACGAGCAGCGTCCCCCCGCTGCGCCGCGCCGTGTCCAGTACACGCTCCCAGATCGCGGGACTGGGCAGGTCAACGCCGATTACCCGGGCGCCCCAGCTCAGCAGCGTGGGCAGCGGACCCACCTCGGAGCCCGCCCCGAGCACGACGACCGTTCGGTCAGCCAGCCGGAGCCACTCCGGATGCGCCGCGACCGTCCGGACGGCATCCGCGCATGACGGCTCGACGACGCCGCCGGCCACCCACGCGTCCAGCCTGCTCAGCAGCGCGCTGCCACGCAGCCGCTCGCCGTGGTAGGGCAGCGAAAGCTCACTCTCGGCCGCACCGGTGCCCGGCACCGTGATCGTGCCAAAGGACCGCCGCGCCGGTGCCGACAGCAAGGTATCGAGCCCGGTCTCCGTGCCGCCCGCAGGCACGACCCGCATCCGCCGGTGCAACGACTCCAGCCCCTCGGCGGCGACGGCCAGCACGGCCTTCTTCGACGTCAGCCCGGCTTCGACGAGCCGGCGAAAATGCACCAGGTAGCCCGTGCGCCAGTTCGATTCTTGCTCCGCACCGAACGCGCCCACCGGGTCGACCTGACGCAGCGCATCAGCGACCACCGCCCGGCCCAGCGCTGACGTGCTCCTGCGCCCGTCCGCTGAGGCGGGAAAGACAACCCCCGCCGGCTCGCCGGGTGCTGCCTGAAGGCTCATGGCGACCAGTATTGTCCGAACGCGGTTCCGCGCGAAGCAAACCATAGTCTTCGAATAATTCGATATCGAAACCTTAGATACCGAACGATAAGATACAGTCGGTCAAGGACACCCCGCATGCCGCCCGAACCCATGATGCCCAAGGAGGAAGCATGAACGAGCCGGAGGGGTAGTGAAGGGAATGGGGAGGCGGGCGGGGCCCCGGAGGCGAGTGGGAGGACGAGCATGAGCAGGCTCAAGGACACCGTGGCGCTGGTTACCGGCAGTTCGCACGGCATCGGTGCGGCAATCGCCACGCTCTTCGCGCGCGAGGGCGCGAAGGTGGTCGTCCACGGCCGGGATACCGCGGCGATGTCCGCCGTCACCGCCGACATCGAGCGGGCCGGCGGCCGCGCGATGCAATTCGCCGCCGATGTCACCAAGTTCGCCGACATCGAGGCCATGCGCCGCCAGATCGAGCAGGAACTCGGGCCGGTCGACGTGCTCGTCGCGAACGCCGGCGGTAACCCCACCCGGCCCGGGCCGGTCGAGCAGATAAGCGAGGATGACTGGCGCGCGGCGATTGACAGCAATCTCACGGCCACGTTCCTGACCATTAAGAGCTTCCTGCCCGGGATGAAGGAGCGGAAGGCCGGGAGCATCGTCACCATCTCGTCGGCCGCGGCCCGACGGCCCCACCCAGCCTCACCGGTCCCGTACGCCGCCGCGAAGGCGGGCATCCAGATGCTCACCCAGGACCTGGCCGCGCAGGCCGGCCCTTATGGCATACGGGTCAACTGCATCGCTCCCGAGACGATCCTCACCGAGCGCAACAAGCGGCTGATTCCGGCCGCGCAGCAGGAGGAACTCGTCGGCATGCACCCGCTGCGGCGTCTTGGCACGCCCGAGGATGTGGCCCGCGCGGCGCTGTATCTCGTCTCCGATGACGCGGCCTGGATCACGGGCGTCATCCTGGACGTCGCCGGGGCGCCGTCCTGACCTGAGCCACCCGCTCATTCAGGCAGCGAGCTCGGGCGCCGTTCCTCGAACCGTTCTAGCCCGGCGCACGAAATCCGCGGCCGTCTCCCGCAGCGCCGAGGCTCTGATTGACGCGCGGTCCCCCGCGAACCTAGCGTGGCAAACGGAAGACGGGGCCGCCATGCTGCTGGTTGTCATGTACGAGTCGCAGACATGGCGCGTCCATCCGGGTGAGTTGTTCACTTTCGGCCGGGGGCCGGCGTGTTGCGCGGTGCTGCCCGCCGCCGACCGTGGCGTGTCCCGGACTGCCGGGAGCTTCCGCCATCACGAGGGGTCCTGGTGGCTGCACAACGACAGCACATCCTCGGTGCTGTGCGTGGTCGGCGACCGCGGGTTCCGGGTGGACCTACCGCCGGGACTGCAAGTACCACTGCAGCAGTGGCACGCCAAGGTGACCCTGAACGGGACACTCGATCGCTACGTCCTGCGGCTGCGCTTGCCCGACCTTGATAATGTGCCCGATCCGGCAGAGGAAGCCCGGGCCCTGTCTGTGACCGGGGAACGCGCCGTGACCAGCACCCGCCACCGGGCCCCGCTGACTGCCAGTGACCGGCTGGTCCTGGCGGCGCGGTTCGAGGCCTACCTGACCTGGCGGCAGGCTGGAGAGCCGACGCCGCGCAGCGCCAGGGACACCGCGCAGCGGATCGGCTGGCAGGCCCACACGGTGGCCAAGCGATGCGAGAACATCAGGGACCGTTACGCGCGCCTCGGCGTTCCCGGGCTCCGCGGGCCGCGGGCCCTCGAAGAGCTTGCGCTCCTGCTCATATCCACCGGCGA
>Ga0137391_10004091_pt1 | contig 11138 bp, 9 predicted proteins | sample 15con2h24BmetaG_FD_101399 | JGI IMG/M metagenome (GOLD analysis project Ga0137391, IMG submission 101399) | Vadose zone soil microbial communities from Angelo Coast Range Reserve, California, USA - 15con2h2.4B metaG | ecosystem: Environmental > Terrestrial > Soil > Vadose zone > Saprolite...
AAAGGAGTTTTCCTTCGGTCGCGCCGATGTCTAACCTATTAAAACTCCGTGTCTCGCTAAGCGGTTCCAGCTTGTCCGCTACAAAGGCCGTGAACGGCATCGCTGGAACGCATAGCTCCGCACCCAGAAAACATTGATCAAGAGAACGATTTGCTACGTTTTTTCTGCAGTGGGCTTTTCATTTGTATTTTGCATTTTTTGCGTGCCGAGGTCCGTCAAGCGGACATCCGCATGCCGTAATGCCACTCGGCGGACTAATGCTCTTCTAAAAAATCCATTCAGTTCCGGCCGCTCGGTCGTGATTAATGTCGTCGGTACCCCATGAAAACAGATGGTACTGCCGGAGAGCGCGGAAATCCAAGAAAAGAAGGAAAAGCATACCCGGCGGCTCCATTATCATCGTCATCCCTTCCGCTCCAGATCCCCGCGCGGGTTGAACGCGCCTGCTGATCCAGCGCCCGCAACTCCGCTGTTGCATTTGCCGTCGCTCGGCCGCCGCCATTGAACAGCACCACTCGAGAGAGGTCTTGATCATCAACGCGACATCGGTAGTCACTGCCACTGCCGGTCGGCTCGCACACCACCTCTCGCTGTCCAAGATAGCGTCTCAAATCGCGCGCGGCCCGGCCGCGGGCGCCCTCCACTCCAAACAAGCGGACCACGCGTCCCTGAATCTCCAGCATCCCAGTATTCTGCACAACGGGCACACCGCGAATGACACCTGCACCCGGGGCTGACTTCGCGTTGGCTGCTTCAGGAGTCGCAAGCGCCATAATTTGCGGTTGGACCCGAGCGACCTTTGCCCGCGCGGTGACGGATTGGGTCACGAATTCATTCCAAATGCGGGCCGGTAGATCGCCACCGGTTACGCCCCTGGTGGGGCTGTTGTCGTCGTTACCGATCCAAACGCCCACGACGATATCAGGTGTGAATCCGACGAACCATGCATCTCTATAACTCTGACTTGTTCCCGTCTTTCCCGCAGCCGGGCCGTTAATCCTCGCCGCTCTACCTGTGCCCTCACGAACGACGCTTGCGAGAAGATCATGCATAGCCGCTCGTGCCGCTGGATTGCTGGCAGGCTGGAGCTCCGATTTTTGCCGTGTGAACAGAACTTGATCGCCGTTGCGAATGGTGCGAACGGCGTACGGCTCAACATTTTCCGCGTTGGCCGCGATCGCCGCAAAGGCGCGCGTCATCTCCAACAGGGTCACCTCGCCTGAGCCGAGCGCCAGACTGGGCACGGCAGGCAATTCGGATTGCACGCCCAGCTTGCGGGCTGTTTCGATGACGCTCTGGATTCCGATGGCATCGGCAACCTGAACCGCAACGGAGTTGATAGAGTTCGCAAAGGCGGTACGCAGCGTGACTTGTCCGCGGAAGCGACCGCCGTAGTTCTCCGGCTCCCAGTTGCCGATCTGAACCGGTCGGTCGACCACCGTCATCTGCGGGTTGACCCCCTTTTGGAAGGCGGCGAGGTAAACAAATAGCTTGAACAGAGAACCGGGCTGCCGCTTTGCCTGGGTGACCCGATTGAACTGACTCTCGGCGTAGTCGCGGCCTCCCACCATCGCGAGGATGGCTCCGTCGGGAGCCATTGCGACGAGGGCCGCTTGGCTAACTTTCTTGACGCGACCTTCCGCCTTGAGCCGACGTGCAATCACGTTTTCGCCGATGCTCTGGAGATTGAGATCGAGGGTGGAGCGCAAGGTTAAATCCGGAGATGCGGGTCCGATAAGACGCTTCACGTCCCCGTTGAGGACATCCACGAAATAATTTGTGCCCGGCGGGTTCTCGGGCGGTACTCGCAAGGTTGCGGGCTGTTGGCGCGCGGCATCCGCCTGCTGACGGGAAATCGCGCCGGTCACGACCATCGCATTGAGCACCAGACCCGCCCGCTGCCGTGCTCCCTCGAGATTACGAGTCGGAGCAAGCGCCGAAGGGGCCCGCACGAGGCCCGCGAGCATCGCCGCTTCGCTGAGTGACAGGTCTTTCGCGGTCTTGCCGAAGTAGCGTTTCGCAGCGGCGTCCACGCCATAAACGCCAGCGCCGAAATAGGCCGTATTGAGGTAACGCGACAGGATCTCCTCTTTCCCGAGATGGCGTTCAAGCCAAAGTGTAAAGATCGCCTCCTGAACCTTGCGCTTGATGGTGCGGTCCGGGGAGAGGTACATCATGCGAGCGAGCTGCTGACTAATCGTGCTTCCGCCCTCGCGCGCGCTCCCCGAAAGAATATTCCGAACTGTCGCGCGCAACAGCGACGGCAGATAGAAGCCGCCGTGCTCGTAAAAGTGCCGATCCTCGATGGCAATAATTGCGCGTGAAAGGTTGATGGGAATGTCCTGTGCGGAGAGCTTGTCGCCCTTGAAAACGCCGCGCGTGGCGAAGACCTGTCCGTCCGCCGCCTCGACGATCAGCGCGCTGGGGGTCGGTTCGATCACCAGCCCTCCGCTCTCCGGCAAGGTGGCCATGCAATAGACAACATATCCGGCGGGAAGGACGATGATCGAAGCGAGCGCGCCGACCACGACATGCGTCCGCCGCAGGTGAGGCGCTCGTGCGCGTGCCGACCGCCAACTGCTTCGGATGTGATCGCCAAGTCGACGTGGATAGAGGCGGCGAAGCGACGCCAAAGAGCGATTTGTGAAAGGCCGAGCTTTCAGAAGCAGAACGCATGCAGTCTCGCCGCCGGTGACCCGGGCGTGGCGGAGGATGCTGCCCAAATCTTCGTGGAATTTCCGCAGCGACACTCTTGAGGCATCAATCCAATTCTGTGTCAGCGTGCCAAGCTTCAGGGTGCTTTCATGAGTCGAGGAAAGAGGGCTGATCGAACCAACAATCGGCCAATCATGGCCTGACTTAGTTCCGAGTTGAGGTGCCACGCTCATGCAGAACACCCCTAATTGGCCGGAGGTGGATCTACCCATCCACGACGCCGGCGAAGGTCGGGCCGCACTATGTCTGTTGTGGTGAGACGGTTGGCATTAGAACCGGAGGCATTGGTGTCATCGAGACGAGCACTGCCGCTCCGCCGATCATTCCAATCGTAATCTCGACCATGGCGATGACGCCACTTGGTGGCTTCGAGGTCAATGTTTGGTTGAGAACTAAAGCGAGCGGTACCATCGCTATCGGCACCATCGGTACCTCGATCACCCCAGAAATAACCGCGATGGTGACGGTGACGCCACCGGGCCGCCTCGATGTCACTATGCGATTGAAGAGCAACGCCTGCCAGGATCGGGATCAGAGGGGTTCCCGCGGCCCCGCCGGCGCCTCCCAAGAGAAGGAGAGCAGCGAGAACGAGGGTGGCCGGGCGCATGACGGCGTCTCCGCTGGGAAGGACGACGATCTGAGAAACGCTTAGCCTGGAACACAGAGCCGGGAACAGAGAACGCCGAGCCCAGCCACTATGTTCCCAGGGCTGTTGCGGCCTTCGCTTGCGGTCTCCCTCCCTCCTGGTTTGGGGAGCCCAGGAAAGCAGTCGCCTTAGGAGCCGTACGCTCCGCCGGCAACTAACGCCCTCATCCAGTGTTCTATGTGGGAAGAGCCAAGATCGATCAGCCCTAACGCAAGGGGCGCGTATTGTGTCGGACCTATCGAGAAGCTGGCGCGGTGGCAGTGCTCTGCCATGCCCACGCTGTCGAACCGCGATGGACGAGGTCGTGAGCATCGCACCGGTTGCGGGCGAGCCTGGGTTGACAGCGTATGAGTGCCCCAACTGCGGGTACGTGACGAGCGTGCTCGAGCCGCCGAAGGACGCGCGTTAGTTCGCCGCGCAAGTCACCGTGATGCTGGCGAGCCGGCCATAGTCAGCGCAAAATGCATTTCATAGGTTCCACGGCCAAATTTAACGGTTGCGGCCGGAACACGGCAAATTTCGACACTCGATGAATCGGCAAGACGGGCTGCAACCTTTGCCCCCTGAGCGAGTTTGTTTGGCGGGACGTGACGACAAGGGGATTACCCCATGACCATGACCTGCACCCGTATGGGATGGGTCGCCGCATTCCTTGCACAGGCAGCGGCGCCCGAGACGTCTTCCGACGAAATGCTGATCAGGCGGATTGCGCAGGGCGATCAACTCGCCATGCGCACGCTGTTTGGCCGCCATCGAGTTCCTTTGTATCGCTGGTTGCTGCGCCTCGTCGGCGACGAGGCCTTAGCCGACGACCTCTTGAGCGATGTGTTTCTCGACGTTTGGCGCCAGGCCGCCTCGTTCGAAGCACGCTCGTCGGTTTCGACTTGGCTGCTGGCGATTGCGCGCCACAAGGCGCTCTCGGCGCGGCGCCGCCGGCCGGATGCGGAATTGGATGAGAAGATCGCGTCGAGCGTGGCGGACCCGGCGGACGATCCGGAGGTCGCGCTGCAAAAGAGAACCCGGGCAGACCTGCTGCGCCGCTCCTTGGCCCGCCTGTCGCCGGAGCACCGCGAGGTCATCGACCTCGTCTACTTCCACGGCAAATCGGTCAATGAGGTCGCGGAGATCGTCGGGATCGCCGCGGCCACGGTGAAGACGCGCATGTTCTACGCGCGCAAGAAGTTGGCGGATTTCGTTGCAGCGGCGTAGACTCGGCGGCTACTTCCACCGCGCTTGAGAAGCGTCGCGGGTCGTGTGTGGCACATTGTCAAGGCGGCCGGGTCAACTTGGTGAGAGTTCAAATTCGATTCGCCTCCTTCAGATGAAGGCGTCGCAACCCAGGTGCTGGGCCTGTTTAAACCCCCTGTGGGCCCGGTTTTAGCTTATCAGTGGTCCGTTTTGGGGCATCGGACTGCGCCTTTCTGAGGGGCGCGCGTTGCGCGAGCGATAAGCTCGCCCGCGTTCTTGCTAAAGGTCGGAGTCTCAAACGGCGCGATCTCTTTACAATACATCCACAGCAGGGCGGCCTTGTCCGTGCTGATCACCTTTTCCGAGGATCGCCTTTTTTCGGTTCCCTTTTGAGGCATGGCACACCCCTGCCTTGCCCGTGCTATTTCTTAACCCCTCGGAGACGAGGGTCGTTCCTGAGTTTGCGCCAGAAACATAGGCCGGATGGAACTTTCCAAGCGCTCTCATGGTGAGTTGCACGACCGGCGGGAGGTCGCCGACGCATCCAACTGATGAATTCCTGAGACACGCCGCCGAGGGCGAGCAAATGGCCAAGTTCACGCGCGACACAGCGAGCGTACCTACGTGGAACCGGATGGCAGAGAGATGGCGTCGATATGCTGAGATACAAGCGAGAACTCAGCGGTGCGCCACCCTATGCCGGTGCGGGAAGGCGAGCGCCATCTTGGTCTAGAGTAGGAGATGCGGGTCGGGGGTGAACTGTGAATCGTTTGGCATCGGAGCAAGCCCGAACGACTGCTTTTCTCCTGGCGGCGGTAACAAGCCTTGCCGCACACAACAACAGCGCCCTAGCCGAGACCCGACCGTGCCGCTCAGTGGAGTATGAGCGCAGCGCGTATACCATCTGCGAGGTCGATCCGCGTAAGCAGACGATCAGGCTCTATTGGAAGCGGTCAGACGGGACTCCCTATGCGTATCTCTCCGCTCTGCCGCGAGCTCTGGAAGGCGAGGCAGGCATACTGCTATTTGCCACAAACGCCGGCATGTTCGATCCGGCCCTCAAGCCTGTGGGGCTTTATGTGGAAGAGGGACGAGAGCTCGTGCACGTAAACACCAAGTCGGGCTATGGCAATTTTCACATGAAGCCAAACGGGGTCTTCTATATATCCGTCGATGGGGCGGCCGTCGCAGAGACCGGGGCATTTCTCAAGCAACGACCCCGGGCGGACCTGGCGACGCAATCCGGGCCGATGCTGGTGATAAATGGGCGCGTGCATCCTCGTTTCGACCGCCGTAGCACGTCGCTCAAAGCACGCAACGGTGTGGGCGTACGCGCGGATGGCAAAGTCATATTCGCTATCTCTCAGGGAGAGGTGTCATTTGACGCCTTTGCACGCCTATTCCGTGACGGGCTGAATTGCCCCAACGCCCTGTTTCTTGACGGAGGCAGCGCCGCGAGCTTGTACGCGCCGTCGCTCAATAGCCATGGCAACATCGTGTCGCTTGGCCCGATGTTGGCGGTATTCGAGAGAAATAGAGGCGCAAGTCGGCAGTGACCAGCGCTGCACGCGAAACCAGTTCGATTACGGTGGCCGCAACGAATCTCCCCAGGGCCGGAACATGGACTGCTAACAAGCGTTGTCTCAGTGGAGCATAGCCCATGAATGCTACTCGAACGAGAGAGCTGTACAGCAGCCCAAATGGAGATCGCTGGCATCTGTGCAAAGATGCATCGGGCAGAGTGTTCGTCCTGCATCAGGCAAACATCCCATCAGGCGGGCAAACCTCCCAAATTGAACTGCGCGACTTCCTCACAAGCGGAAATGGTCCCGAGCAACAAGCCTTATTGCAAATGATTGGAATGCTCATCGAATCCACTCCGGGGGAACTTTTGACGGGCGAAGGCAATCCAGGACTTGCCGTAACCGGGGGCAGCGGCCACGCCTAGACAATCCAATTCCGCCAGCGACGCGGCCTAGTCCGATGTTCGCGGAGGCACGGTACAACTTTCCGATCTGCTGGACGAACAGGATCAGAAGCCGCGATCGAAACCCACCGGGGGACGTGTCTCCCAGAGTCGCTACTGAAGGCGCCCGCGTGAGCGTTCATTTTCGGGACCATACCGCCGACGCTGCTGTCACGAATGCCGTATGCCCCATCTGCAAATCTGATGCTGAGCAAATGTGCTCGCGTCATTCCAGTCCGGAACGGTTATTCACATCCTTGAGGCCGGCTCTGCCTGTCTGAACGTTCGACGCGCGAGGCTGGAATTCCAAAGCGACAAGAGTCCCATGCTCGGCCGTTCCCTCGGCAAGATGGGCTTCGGATTGCGATAAACGTCGCTGACGAGCTTTGCGCCCCGGCGCCCGCGCTGGAGAACGATCTTTCGACCATGAAGGGCTTCGAGTTCGGACCGATGACCGACGCTAACGACGGTCGCCTGTTTGAACTCCTGGGACAAAAGCTCCATCAACCGATCTTCACTTTGCGAGTCGAGCGCCGCGGTTGCTTCGTCCAGCAAGATTATATCCGGTCGGTGAAGGAAGATTCGCGCAAACGCCAAGCGCTGCTTCTCCCCGCCCGACAAGATTTGATCCCAAGGACGTTCTTCGTCGAGGTGCTCGATGAGGTGACCTAGCCCGACTTTCTTCAAGACGTTTGCTATCTCCTCAACGCTCCTGCTATCGGCGGCCTCGGGATAGTTGGCAGCCCGTCGGAGTGTGCCGCTCGGCACATACGCCCGCTGCGGCAACACTGAGAGTTTCGCCCCTGCTGGCATCTCAATTTCGCCTCCACCCCACGGCCACAGACCCGCAAGGGCGCGCACCAGAGTGCTCTTGCCGGATCCCGATTCCCCTGTGACCAGCACCTTTTCGCCGGGCATGATTGCGACCTCCGCGCCAGTGACCAGTGTCCGGTCGTCGAGCGTAACCGAGAGGTTGCGCAACCGCAGCGCCGCGCCCTTCCGCTCGCAACGATTGATTCGGCCGACGCGGCCGATTTCCGCACGCTCTAGCTCCTCCAGCGACATCTGCAGCAAGGCGACCCGGCGTGCGGAAGCAGTCCAGTCGGCGAGCCGCGGATAGTTGTCGACCAGCCAGTTGAATGCCGCCTGGACAATTGTGAATGCCGATGCCGCCTGCATGATTTCGCCGAGCGTCATCGTGCCGTCCAGGAATTTGGGCGCGCATAGGATGATCGGTAACACGGGCGCTATGTAGCTGCTGGTTTGGGAGACAATCGTGGTTCGCATGGTTTGAATGCAAATATCTCGCCATGCGCGCAGCACCATCTTGAGGGACTTGTCGACGCCGTTGCGCTCTTCGTCTTCCCCCTGGAGGAGAGCGATGCTCTCCCCGTTTTCGCGCAGGCGAGTGAGCACGTAGCGATACTCTGCCTCAGCTTGGTTCTTGTTCTCTGACACTGCGATGAAGCGGCGTCCGATTAAAACCATGGATCCGCTCGCCGCTACTGCATAGATTACTGCGGCGACAACGAGAAAGCCGGGAATGGTTACGGCCATGCCGCTGAATTGGATTGTGAGAGTACCGCCGATCGTCCACAAAATCACAATGAATGTCGTCGCCGAAAGAACAGCCGTTATCATTCCGGTGGCGAAATCGACTGGTGATTCGGTCGCAATCCGAATGTCGTCCGCTACGCGATATTCGGGATTGCCGGGGCCGCCGCTTACTAGATTGAGATGATAATAGCGGCCGTTCTTAAGCCAGCGGTTGACGAGTTGATTGGTGAGCCACTCTCGCCATCGCCGCTGGGTCGTCATGCGCGCATAGACCTGCAGGACACCAAAAACGACGCTTGCCGCCAGCAGTGGCAGGTAAACCAACGCCAGGGAGAGAACCGTGTGCGAATCCTTCTCCTGCAGCCCGTCGAAGATCCCGCGTGTCCAAACGTTCATGCCGTAGGAAGTGGCAAGGTTTAGAAGGATGGTGAGCAGAAGAATTCCAGACAGAACCCACGACAACCGCGTCCCGCGTTTACCCCAAAATCCCGTCGCGTTTTCCCAAAATCGCCGTAGCAAATGGGACGGCTGCGGGCACTTGATCTGTTTCGTCAACCCGTACGTCCTCTGCTCTTCGATTCTTCGCGTCGCAGACGCTTCGTAAAAACCGGTTATCGCTTTTGGCTTAAGGGGCCGAACGATTGCCGGGTTAAGTGAAGAACAGGTTAACGGCGCGCTCCATAGTACTTGACTATATCGACTGAGCGACCGCAAAGCCGAGCTTGAGGCAGGTCACCATGAATGCACGACAATCAGGGAATGGACGCCGGGGCCTCGGCAACGACCAGCTCCGCCAGCGTTTCCTGACTAAGCAATTTGATTGTTACAACTTTCAAACCATGACGGCATTCTTAAGAAATTCGTCAAGATCCGGCTGTCCCTCGACCACCATGTGGCGACCAAATCCGGGGATTGCACCCCGCCAAAACCGTCGAATGATGCGGCTAGCCGGTTGAATTCGCTCGGCTTGATCTCGAACTCGTCGCATCCCGGACCTTCTGCGCTGTTGCGGCTCGATCGAGATCAATGAATGCCACCAACTCTTTCGTCAGGTCGGTGAACAGTTGGAGTTTTCTGGTGTCCAGCGGCTCGCTCAGCAACTGAAGCAGGAAGGTGTCCGTGCCGTCAGCAAAGGCGGGTCCCAGGCCGCAGAAGAAAAAGCCGAGACCGCGGGCGGCATCCGTCAGGAGCGGAAGACCGGGATCGCCGATCGGTGCGGAGAGTTGCACGGAGCTGGCGCCCAGGCCCCGCACGTCGCGCAGCGCCTGGCTAAGCTCGATGGCGACGTTCGGGCCGATCCGCTCGAAATTGACCACGCCGTAGCCGCGATCGTTCACCTTGATGCCGGTGCGGGACTCGGAGGCAGCCGCGGCAGTCGGGGCAGCAACCGACACGGCCGCACCGAGACTCGTGTAGAGCTTAAGCAGCATCTCACGATAGGGCGCGGGTGCATAAATCGTGCGCGCGGCAGGCTTCTGCACGAAACGGAAGGTGCGGAGATAGCTCTGGCGTTGGCCCGCGGTCGGGCAGGCCACACCTTTAGGTCGGAAGCTCTCGGGATTGGCGCCGAGCAGCACGGCGCAGACAGGCATGCCAGCGCGCTCGTCGTTACGCTGCGAGAAGGTGTGGATCGTGAGCGGCTCGGCATAAATTCCGTGCAGGCCGTGCTTAGGCGCTTCCTCGGAGAGCCGCGCGGTCATGCGTTCGAGCAGATGATGGCCGCGGTAAGCCGAAAGCACGACGGCCTCGCCCCGTTCGGCCACCAGCGCTCCAGGCTCGCGCTCCAGTGCAACATGGCCGATCACCTCGCCCTGGCCGTCGCGCGCCACCGCCGGAACAAGCTCGCCGCTCTCGACCTTGTCCCAGTAGCGGTGCGTCGAGAACACCTCCGAGTGCACGTAGTGATGGCCATAGACTTCGAGGAAGCAGCGGGCGATTGCCGCCGCATCGCTTCTCTGCGGCAGATCGATGACATAGTCGCGCGCTGCTGCCGGTACGGCCGGCGTGGACAACGGCGCCTCGGCTGCGGACGGGGGAGGCTCGGCGTTCCCGGTCAGGCTGCGGTGAAGGCTGACCTCCCATCCATCGATTCCGTGCTCGCGGCAGGAGATACCCGCGTCGCGCCGGATGTCGCCGGCGAGCGATGCCGCAACGTTCGAGAATCGAGAATGGCCGTGCAGCAAGATTGTGGTCCTGACCTCCCGGTGCGAGCACACCAGCGCGATGCGGGCACGGTCGCGGCCCGATCCCAGGGTGCAGAGCACTAGCCAGACCTGGGCGGTGTCGTCCGCGATCAGGCTCGCAACGGACACGGGCACGCCCTCGGCGAGCGACGCCTCTCGGACAAAGGCGCGCACGAGCTCGCGTCGCGCGGGCTCGAGCACGAGCTGCAGCTCGCTCAGCATTGCCGTATCCACCCGCGGTGTTGCCGTCCGACTGCTAATCGTTGCTGAGTCACCCTTCCGACTCGCAAACATTCGCGGACAGCGCGGGAGCGCGTGAAAGAGGCGTGCCTACTTGCCGTCGTTCCAGATATCGGCCGCCAGCTTCCAGTCATTTCCGATCTTCTCCCATACCACGAGATATTTGCCGGTGACTTCCTGCGGCGGCGGACCCTTGGTTTTAAGGCTGAAGGTTCCGATCTCGCGCGCCGCAGAGGGACCAAGTGGCTTGACGTCGAGGGTTGTGAGTTTGGGATCGCTGACTTGCCCGGCCATGCCTTTCCACATTGCCTCGATCGCCGCTCTGCCCTTCACCATGCCGGAGCCCGGTGGGAATGCGGTTGCGTCATCGGTGTAGAGCGACGCGACGCCGGCGAAATCACCCTTGTTGAAGAAATCAATCCATTTCGCGTTTACCGCCTCAATCTCAACCTTCTGGGCGAATGCCGGCGCAATCAGCGCGGCCACGAAGGCAATCACCGGTGCAATCCTGCGCATGACTCATGGCTCCCGACTTGGCGTGAATATTTGCGCTTTTGCGGATTTTCCACAAGACAGACGCGAGGGCGGACGGCTTCTTGGCGCGTTCATGCCCGGTTTGCCCCCACACAGCTTGTGCGCGCAG
>Ga0137391_10004093_pt1 | contig 11134 bp, 11 predicted proteins | sample 15con2h24BmetaG_FD_101399 | JGI IMG/M metagenome (GOLD analysis project Ga0137391, IMG submission 101399) | Vadose zone soil microbial communities from Angelo Coast Range Reserve, California, USA - 15con2h2.4B metaG | ecosystem: Environmental > Terrestrial > Soil > Vadose zone > Saprolite...
AGGCCGCCGAAGCCGCCCGCGAGCAGGCCGAGCAGCGCGCCGCCGACGCCCGCGCCGACGCCGACCAGGCCCGCGCCGACGCAGCCGCCCGCATCGAGCAGGCCGAGGCCGACGCCGCCGGGCGGATTAGCGCCGCCGAGGCCGAGCGCGACCAGGCCATCGGCCAGGCCGAGGCCGACAAGGCCGCTGCCATCGCCGAGGCCGGGGCACGCGCGGCGGCCGCGGAGGCGGCAGCGCAGGAAGCGATCGAGCGGGCCCGCGCCGACGCCGAGGCCCTCGTCCGCGCCGCCGAGGCCGCCCGGGACCAGGCCCGCGCCGACGCTGAGCAGGCCGGGCAGCGCGCCGCCGCGGCCGGGGCCCGCGCCGAGGCCGCCGCCGCGGAAACCACGCGGGCCCGGGAAGACGCCGCCCGCGAGCTCGAGCAGCTGCGCGCCGGCGCCGCCGCCGAGCTGGACCGGCTACGCGCCGGCACCGAGCGGGAGCGAGAGCAGCTCGCCGCCCGCCTCGCCGAGGCGCAGGCCGAGGCCCGTGCGTACGCGGCCGAGCTCGCGCAGGTCCGTGCCGACGCTGCCCGCGAGCGGGAGGAGCTCCGCGAGCTATCCGACAGCCGGGCACAGGTGCTCGAGGAATCCCGCGCCGAGCTGCGCGAGCGCGCCGAGCGGGCCGAGCGTGACCTGGCCGCCGCCCGTGCCGAGCTCGGCCAGCTCCGCGGCGCCGACGAGGCCGGGCCGGATGCTCCCGGCCGATGATCGCCTTGCAACTGGCCTCGACGACGCCGGAACCGACGAAGAGGCCGCACTGGCGGAACCAGTGAGCGGTACCGCGCATGCGGGGCGTCGTTCTCGAAGTAGCCGAGGGCCGGTCTCAGGCTCGTCCTTCTTGACACCTGGGCAGACTGGAGACATGCCTGATTGGGATCTGAGCGGGGGACTCGTAATCGCTATAGCACCGCAGACGTTGCGGTGGGCGACGGATCAGATGGTGGAGACACTTGGACCCGAGACACTGAAGAAGCTGAAGGTCCGTGCGGGGGAGCACTTGGCGGCACTGCTGACGGCCACGTTCCTCCTCACCCCGCCGACGGGTATCGATACGGAGGGTGGGGCTGACTTGTGGTTCGACCTGTCCCGTAGGCCTGGTGACGGGATGAAACCAGCGCCAATCCTTCCGGATGGCGCGGCTTCGGCGGCCTTCGAGATTAAGTCCATGCCTGGTCCGTTTCGTGAGTACGACAGCAGCATCGACCGGGACCGGGCACGCGGGACCGACACGATCGGTCGCAGCCTGAAGACCCCGGTTCAGGCGGCCAACGACGTGCTGCGCGAGACGGGTCCGGTACTGCGCCGCGCCCGAGACCAGCTCCATCGAAAGACCAACGCGGAGACTTCGCGCAACATCTTCCTGGTGATACACCTGTTCGACTATCTCGTTGCGGAGTGCATGCAACCCATCCTCGGGCCGCTGCTTGATCCGCTGCCCGATATCGAAGGTGTCGACACGGTGTGGGTGCTCTGGCCACTGGAGCATCTCACCGTATGGTCGAACGAGCAGCGTGCATGGACAGACTTGCTCTTCAACGTGGGAGATCCCGAAGCGGAGACGGCACCGGATGAAATGGATGCCCTTCAGGATGCGGAAGACTACTTCCTGGCCCGTGTTGGCCATACAGGAGGATCGCCCTATCTGTTCCAACTCTCGGCCGACGGGGGTACCGCAGAAGACGGGTAGAGGATTAGAGTGGCACGCTCTGTATAGAGCCTCAGCCGCCACCTGGCCCGGGAAACCCGGGCCAGGACTCGCCGCTCGCGCCGGCCCGCCTCGACCCGCTCGCTGATCGTCACCTGGCCATCCTGCCAGGCGCGTTCAGGAAACTGGACGCCGTAGCGGTGCTCACGGCTCGATTGTTACCGGCACCCCGATCCGGAAGAAGGAGCTGATCCAGGCGATGACCTGCTGGCTGACGGCTATCCCGGTGGCGCACCAGTTCGCGAAGTGCTCGCAGTTGTTGCCGGACAGGCTGTAGCGGCGCTCGCCGACGCGGGACATGGCCCGCTGCACGGCCCAGGGCCCGCACGTCCGGGCTGGCGTCCGGGTTGGCGACCCGGCTGGCACGGCCGCGGGTGAAGTCGGCGAACCCGACTACGCGGACGCCGGCCGGGCTGTTCTCGCACATGGTGCCGTCGGGCAGCTCGATCCCGTAGTGCCTGGTAAGGGGCCGCACCGGGGGCGTAGTGCCAGGTTGGCTCACAGCCGCCACCGCGACGGGTCCCGGGCGGGTCCCGCTCTCCTAGCTGGTCGGGGCGCAGTAGACGTAGGCGTTCAGGACGTAGTTGCCGCCCGCGTTCCCAGGCGTCCCCGTCTCGGCTAGCCCAACCTCCCAGCCGCTGGGCACGCCGTTTGGCGTTGTGGCGTCGTCGAAGACTGGAATCCACTTTTCGGTGGCATTACCGCCAATGCCCTGCGGCCCGCTCAGAGCGAATCCGCCGCCCGTGGCCACATAGCCCTGAGGGCAAGATACCGTCACGGATTCGATACCAGGAGGGGTCAGACCAACCGGAAAACTGACCGAGTTCTGCCGGTAGACCTCGCCAACTACTCCGCGAGGTCCTTGCGGTCCGGCTGGTCCTTGCTGGTTCCAGGAGATCGGGGTGGTGCCCTTCGGGCAGTTCGTTCCCGAGTCCTGGAGCACGAACACGTGCGAGCCGTTAAAGGCGGTGTTCGACCAGCACCCGTGAATGACGCCGGAGCTGTCCACAGGGGAACTGGCTACCGCCGCCGCCGCGACGGCTGCCCCGCCGGCCAGCAGCAGCGTGACCGCGCCGGCGATCAGGACCGTCCGCGTCGGATGCAGCCTCGGTCTCTGCATGATCCTTTCTCCTCTCCAGGCAGGGAGTGTTTGCCGGGTAAACGCAGACCTCAGCAGTGATCGTGTTCGCCGTCCTGAGGCCGAGGGATGCGGAAAAGGTCACGTCAGCGAGAAGGGCCACCGCACCTGAGGTTCTGTCCCGCTGCCTCCCCTTTCCAGAAGACGCGACTGGGACGGAAGCGGATGACCGACCTGCTGTAACGTGATCCGTTTGTGCCCGTGCGTCACCTGAGGTCGCGACCTGGCAGCACTAGCGCGCTGTAGCGCGCCGTGCGGGCCCGGCCTGGCTGCCTGTGCGATCCCCCACGCGGGTGCCCGGGATCGCCAGCGGTGCGCTGGCACGCGCGGGACGAGCTGGGTCTTCCACCATCGGGAGGACCGCATCCGATCCCGCATCCAGCTCTGCTGGCTCGCGCTGCTGCTCATCCGGGTGATCGAGAACGGATGCGGTGACACCTGGCGCAACGTCCGAAACGAGCTCGACCGCATGCACCTTGTCACCCTCGGGACCCAAGAAGGTCGCATCGCCAAGCGCTCAGCGACGACCAAGGGGCAGCGGGAGATCCTCACCGCCCTCAAGCTACGCGAGCCGGCCCAGATCCTCGACTACGAGCTGCCAACGCCGGTCGAGTAGCCGCAGGTCACAGGCTCGCGTAGTAACACGACCCGCTCGGCCCGTCGCGGCTGTTCTCCCAGGTCAGCACCACTTTTTAGCCGGTCTGCGTGCCTACCATCTCAGTAAGTCCGGGCCGACGGCATACGTCCGGCCCGCAGGCGCCTTCCGCGGCCAGTATGGACGCCGTGCGGGGCACTACTGAGGTTGCTGGCGTGCCGCAGCGAGGTTGCCGCGCACGATCTTGGTCTGGGGATGTTCCTGGCCCAGGACCCGCGCGGAATCGGCGAGGACCTGCTCGAGCAGGGGCGTGGCCCGGCCCGGGTCCCCCGCGGCCTGGTAGGCGACGGCGAGGTTGCCGCGGGAGGCCAGGGTGCTGGGGTGGTCCTGGCCCAGGACCCGCTGCCGGTCGGCGAGGACCTGCTCGAGCAGGGGCGTGGCCCGGCCCGGGTCCCCCGCGGCCTGGTAGGCGACGGCGAGGTAGCCGCGGGAGGTCAGGGTGCTGGGGTGGTCCTGGCCCAGGACCTGCGCGAAATCGGCGAGAGCACGCTGGACGTGCCCAGCCGCGCGGGCGGGCTGGCCCTGGCTGAGAAGGAACACTCCTGCCACGCTCAGGAGGTAAGCGGTGGTTTCGGTGTCCGCGCCCGGTGCTGCGTGGCTGGCCAGGGCGTCGATGTGCGGGAGCAGTGTCCGCCACGCCGGCCATCCCGCCGGGTCCCTCAGGTGCGGGACGGCGGCGGCGAGCTGGCGGGTGGCCTGGTCCCGGGCGTCGTCTATCGCCCGGGGGCTGCGGTGGGGGTCGCCCGGCTCGGGGGTGCGGGTCACGGCCTGCACCAGCCGGTGCATGGCCAGGACGCTTGCGTCGGCGGTGAGCATGCTGTAGGCGGCCAGGCGGCCTATGGCCCGCAGCAGCGCCGGGGGGTCGGCCAGCCCGTCCAGCAGGGCGCGCGGGATCGCCTCCGGGGCGTACCAGGCCAGGATCCGCAGCACCTGCCCGGTCAGCGGGTCATCAGCCAGCCGGTCCAAGGTGACGTGCCAGATCCGGGCGATGGTGCGGGCGGCGTCGCCGCCTTCGGCGGCGGCCTGGTACATGGCGGCCGGGTAGCGGGCCAGCAGGCCCAGGTACTCCCGCGGCGTGGCGTCGGCCTGGGCGAGGTAGGCGCCGGCCTGCTCGACGGCCAGCGGCAGGAAGCCCAGCTCAGCGCACAGCTCGGCGGCGCCGTCCAGGTCGCGCGGCCGGTTCTGGGTGAGGATCGCGGTGAGCAGGGCCGCCGCCTCGGCCGGGTCCAGGACATCCAGGCGGACCGGCACGGCGGTAGCGTGCCAGCCGGTGGCCCGCCGGCTGGTGATCAGGTACCGGCCGGCCGGGGCCCGGGCCAGCAGCGGCGCGACGTCGGCCGGGTCGGTCACGTTGTCCAGGATCAGCAGCCACCCCTGGTGGGCGGCCAACCACTGCACTGCCCCTTCCCGCAGCGCCTCCAGCGGCAGCACACCCGACAGCGCCGGCTGCAGCGCGGCAGCCAGAGCGGCCAGGTCGGCGTCAATCATGGCGGGCGTGGCGGCGGTGATCCACCAGGTCAGGGTGTAGTCGCTGGCGCGGGTGGCGGCCCAGTGCGCGGCCAGGGTGCTCTTGCCGATCCCGCCCAGGCCGTGCACCGCCAGCACAACCACCCCGCCCGGCCCGGCCACAGCCGCATCCAGCCGGGCCAGCTCCTCCGCCCGGCCCACGAACAGCCCCGGCCGCACCGGCAGGTTCCCCAGGCCCGGCGGGGCGGCCAGCTCCGCCCACGGCCGGAATGCCTCCGTCGGCAGCGGCGGCGGCTGGGTGATCTGGTTGCCGATCTGGGTGAAAGTGCTGGAGTCGCGGGCTTCGCCGTGCATCTCGACCCGGGAACCGCCGCCAGGGTCCTCCGGAGCTGTCCCCCGCGGAGCGGCGGTCATGGCCGGTTGTAGTTGGTCTGGGTGCCGATCTGGGTGAAAGTGCTGGAGTCGTGGGAGCTGCCCGTCATGATGATCTTCCCGATCCTGGCCTGCTCGGCCGGGGTCAGCGCGGGGGTCAGGACCCGAGTGTCCGCCGAGGCCCTGCAGCGGCACCAGGCCGAGCGCGACCCCGCACGGCGGCGGTAGGCGGCCGCTACGTCTGGGCCCGTGGCTATGACGGTTTCGTTCAGCCTCGGCCCCGGTCTAGCGGAGCGCCGCATCTAAAGACGTTTCAGCAGGCGTGGCGGCCCCCAGGTAACGGGGCCACAGCTGGTGCTGTAACCCGCAGTCAGTCAGGTGCGGACCCGAGGGTCGTAGTGCTCGTAACGGTACTGCAGTGACGGACGGGCTCGTCTCTTGGCCATTGCTCTCCTCGCGGTGGCTCGGGGGCGAGCTATCGCCTTCATTGTCGCATAAAGAGCAAGATCATCCCATATGACAAATTCAGCCATAGCGCTTGAATAGCCTCATAGAGCGCAGAAGTCGCGGCATCGCTGCCAATCCAGGCAGCAGCAGGACCGGGATTAGGGCTGGGAGCAGAGCCGGGATCGCCAACAGCACGCCGGCGGTCTGGACGCTGGGCAGCTTCCACGTGTCAGGCAGCGCGCCAGCAGCCCAGCCGCCGACGAAGGTAGCGAGCACGCCGTCCACCAGCGAAGCCAGTGGTTTACTGCCCGCCCATGCGACTGCCCATATCGCCATTACGGCTGGCCGTTGCAGTTCCTGCTCCTCCGGGATGAAGGCCCACAGCAGAGCCCGGGCAACGGATCCCGCAAGCAGGCAAGCAACCCCCGCCACAAGTGCTGCGGTCAGAGACAGCAATGGGTTGAAGCCGAGTGCGAACACGGTGACAGCCGCCCCAAGAAGGAAGAGCGGGTAAGCCGCATGTCGCACCTTGGAGGGTGGTCGCATAGGCACGAACGAGCCCAGTATTGTTCCGCCGCCAAGGGCTGAGAGAAAATACCCGGCCCAGGTCTCCGGCAGACCAAAGTGATGGGCCAGGGCAGGGCCAAGCACAAGCACCGGGTCGGCCGCGACTGTAACTGCCGCTACGATGACCAAAAGCTGCTGGATCTTCCGATTCTGGCTGACCACACGGAACCCGTCCGTGATCTTCGCTTGGCTATTTGGGCGCGGGTCTGAACATGGCCGGACCTTGGCAAGTGCTGCAGCCAGCACCAGAAATGACGCTGCGTTTAGTGCGAACGCCCAGCCGAACCCGAGCGGGTTGACGACCAGCACTGCGAGAAGCGGCGCGGCGCACCTTCCTATGTTGTAAGAAGTAGAGTCCAGGGCCACCGCGGCCCGGATCTCCCGCTGGGTTTCAAGATCGGATTCACGCTTGGGGACGAAGGCAGGTACCAGCACCGAGGTGGCCGGAAGCGTGAAACAGTACGCCAGGCCGAGGCCGAGCGCCCCGGCTATCAGCCGCTCCTCAGTAAGGAGACCAGCGAACTGCAAGGCTGCCATAGCGGCAGCTGCCGTCGCGGATGCGAGCTGCGTAATGATCAGCAGCCTCTGCACACTCCGGGTGCGGCTGACAACTCTCCCGGCCCACGGGCCAAGCAGCAGCACCCACGAAAACTGGGCACAGACGACCGCCCCGATGGCGAGTACGGAATGCGTCAACTGGTAGGCGAGAAGCGCCTGGGCAGTGTTCTGAAGCCATGTCCCAAGGTTGGAGACAACGCTTCCGGCGAAGTACAGGCGAAAGTCTGAGTTGGCGAGCGCATCCCACGACCAGCGCCGGTCCGTGCGGTCGGGTACCCGGGCATGTCTGGGCCCTACTCGCCGGTGAGCCTCGAATCCGGTGCTCGGTCTTCGATATGCCAGGGCATGTTTTGGCTCTCCAGGACTCCTCCGAGGCCGGGCAGGCTGCGTTGGCTGCAGCACTAGCAAGGCTGAGGTCTGAGGCGGCCGGAGCTGGCTTCTGTCGGCCAACTCTCCGTTGTAGGTCGCCCCAGTCGTTACCCACCCGGGCAAATGTTCGTCCGTGGGTCCGGTTAGGGTCCCGTGTCGGGTATCCACGATGAACTCTTGTCCCCCCGTAAGCGCGCTGGCATCCCGCCAGGCAAGCGCCAGGGGATGAAATATAGATAAAGAGAGCCCGAAGGCCCGGATTTGATTGCCGATATGGAAGTGCTGTACTGAAAATGGTGGCCCCGGCGTTGCTTGTCGGCGCCAGCCAGGGTGAACCCTCAGCCGGTCCGGCAGCAGCACTAGGACTCGAGTCGCCGCGGCATCCGCCAAACCAGCAGACGGGAACCGGGGGATCACCCCGGACGGGTTCTTACGGGCCGCCGTCCTCTGCTGACGCGGGAAGGGGCATCCTGGGTTTGGGAACGCGGCCTACTTCCAGTTCGAACTGGTTACGGTCAGCGGGGTAGACGGTCACCGTGAACCGGATCGGCTTGCCATCCTCGTCGTAGCCCGTGCGCTGGAACTCGACCATAGCGACCTGTACTTTGTCCGACAGGTCAAAGAAGGTTCTCTCATTCCCGGTAGGCGGCCGCGCGATGATCGTGTCGCGCCACCCCACCTGGTTGATCCCAAGATGCTCCTTGAGATATCGGATTACCCCCCCGTCGATGCTGTCAGAATTGAGAAGGCGCGTCGCGGCGGAATTTTCCTGCAGCAGGTCCATCGGGTAGAAGGTGGTCTGCATCGACCACGGTGTCCCGTCGATACGGCGTTCCTGATGTCGGCTGATGACCTGCGCGCCCTCGCTGCGCTCTAGCTGCCGGGCAACGAGATCCTGCGCCGGCTGGACTTCCACCCTGGGGCGCGTGGCCTCTGGCTTTCGTCCCTGCCGCTCAGCCTCGGATTCGAAAATCTCATCTTCCCCAGAAGCCTTCGGGTCCACCTTCAGGTCCACGTTGAGCGTGGTGACAAACGGGACCACTTTCCTGAGGACGAAGGTGCCCTGGCCAGGACGGGTCTCAACCAGGCCAAGAGACACCAGGAGCTCGATCGCTGCCCGAATGGTGTTCCGGGAAACTTCCTTCCCGTCCTGCCCGTACTTTTCCCTGAGTTCCCCCTCGCTCGGCAGCTGCGCAGCAGGGAGCAGTTCGCCGGCCTCGATCTGGCGGCGCAGGTCCACGGCGATCTGCCGGTACAGAGGCATGGGCTGGCTCATAGCGACTCCCTAGAAGGGGGACTACCAGCAGATACTACTAGTCCCAACCCTACAGACCATACCAGACGAAGAAACTGTCTGTAACAACCGGTTTGAGCCAACCATCAGGTTGGGTACTCCTAACCATGTGGACCAGCATACTGGACCTGTTGGTACAGGATGGACAGGCCACTTGAATGGCACTGATTGTACAGACCTGCAGGCGCTGTCAAGCCTTAACACTCTGACGCCAGGTAACGATCGCATAACTCCAGGTCAGAGAAAGGTGGGAACCGTGATCGAGATGTACGTCTTCGCCGCGATCGCCCTAGTGGTCGCCGGTGTGGCGATTGGAGTCCTCGTGATGGTCTGCCTGGGGGTCAACCGGGATGACCGTCCAGGCGGCTTCCCGGCTCACACCGATGACCGGATAGCCCGCGCTGCCCGGCGGGTGACCGGCGCAGGTGGCCGCAGGCCGGAGTTGGCCGACGAGGCCAGCCGGCGGAAGGACATCCTGCCGGTTTAGCTAACCACGGGCGCCCGCCCGGCGGGGGAGGGCTTAACGGGGGAACCTGACCAGCCGATGACCGGGGGCTTTCAAAGGGTTGGAAGGAGAGATCCCCACTGATGAGTACCACCGCCGCGTTCTTGCCGGTCCTAGCCGGGGACGACGAGGAGGGCCTGATGCTGCAAATGTCAGGGGCGCCACAATCCGGGGCGCCACAGTCTGAGGTGTCGCGGGTGTCGTGGACGCCAGAGGCAGACGCCGACCTGCAGTTGGTCGTCAACGATCCTGCCATGCGAGACCAGCTGAAGCGCAACGCTGAGGCGACCTTGCATGAAATCGCGGCTTCCGTCGGCGAGGATCGCCGCGGTGAAGGGTTTGAAGGCGAGGTCATGTGGCATCGCGGGTGGGACCACGAACAGGAACGCCGGGCGCCGTGGCACCCGGAACAAGCCGATGACGGCCCGTGGAACTATGTCCTCTTCTACCGGGGTGCCGTCGTCCCGGCGAAATTCGAGGTCCTGGCCGTCCGCAGCCGCATCCAGATCGCCGACCGGATCTGGGAACAGATGCAGAACGGAAGTCAACCCGCGCCCGGCAGTCTCAGGTGGGTCCGATCAGTTGCTCGGCGTGGTGCTAGTGCGCGAGACCCCGCGCTCCGGTCAACCCCCTTTTTTTCGTCGTGGCGGACGCGCTGACCCGCCCGGGGTCGTGGTCTTCCGGCGCTGCAGGGGTGAGGTGGCTTTGCTGCTGCCATCCGCGTGGCTGTGCATGCGCCGGAAGCGTTACGATGCCTCGCCTTTTATCTTTTCCACTGCTTGGCGATATCGGCAATGCCGCAGATGTCCAGGACCTCGAAGTCCTTGTCTGGGTCTGGGTCTTCGGGGCCCGGTCGCCATGGCGTGTAGAAGAGAAAGTAGTTCCACGGGCCGTCGTGGTCCTCTTGCGCCAGGAGTTCCTGGGACAGCGTCCCGCAGGGGATCCCGCGATGCCACATGACCTCGCCTTCAAAGCCTTCGTCATGGGGAAAGAAGGCAGGCGGTATCTTATGCAAGATCTTGCCTGCGTTGCTGGTGAGATGGTCTCGCACGGCAGGGTTGATGATCTCCAGCTTGGCTTTAGCCCAACCCGACCAGTGAACTCCCGGCATCAGATCCCCTCCTTGCAACCCTCCCCGGGTGAGGCCAGGTTAACCATGGCAAATGCGGGCAAGCCAGGATGAGGTAGTGAAGTTGTGGCAGGCGGCGGTGCGGGAGAAACCGATGCGGGACTGCCGTCATGCAGGCGCTTGGGATGATGCGCCTGGTCCCAGATCTCCGGCAATAGGACAGTCACAGGTCTGTGACATGCTGTTTTGTCCGGGCATTCCTGTGCGTAATTTTTAAAACCCTGGTAGGATCGGTGGCATGTCAGCGGCGGTTGCGGCGATCCTGGAGGGCATGCCAGAGCCCCGCGATCTCCGCATGCACGAGCACGATGGCCGGTGCGTGATCACGGCCGGGCCGGCGGTGCTGTTCGACTATGCCGCCGGGGACGTGGTGATGCGGAACATGGCGCTGGCGGCGCTGCGGCAGCTGGGGTTCCGGGGCCGGGTGGTCGCGGCGGTGCTGGGGCTGACGGAGAATTACGTCGCGACGCTGCACAACGCGGCCCTGCGGGACGGGTCGGCGGCGCTGGTCATGCAGGACCGGCGCGGCACGCCGGGGAAGGTGACCGCGGAGCAGTGGGCGCAGGCCCGGGCGTGGCGGGCGCAGGGCGCCAGTGACGCGGAGATCGGACGGCGGCTGCAGGTGGCGCACACCACGATCGGCCGTGCCCTGGGACCGCGCGAGCAGGCGCCGGCCCGGGAACGCGAGCCCGGCTGGGCGCCGGCGGAACCCCTGTTCACCGGCCCCGAGCCTGAGCCCGAACCTGAGCCGGAACCCGGGCCGGGGCCTGGTGCTGGCCTGCCTCCTGCCGGGGGGCTGCGGGCGTGGCCGCTGCCCGCGGGGGGCGTGTTCAGGTCGCGGTATGCGGGGGCGATGCTGCTGCATGCCTTCGGCGGGCGGGCCGGCG